>Ga0187892_10006470_pt1 | contig 17364 bp, 14 predicted proteins | sample MA1701073metaG_FD_139345 | JGI IMG/M metagenome (GOLD analysis project Ga0187892, IMG submission 139345) | Bio-ooze microbial communities from a basaltic lava cave in the Kipuka Kanohina Cave System on the Island of Hawaii, USA - MA170107-3 metaG ... | reverse complement strand
CCTGGATTCAGTGGCAACGCCGACTGCTGGTTCGATGGGAATACTACGCCGAGAACTTCCTCGGATTTGTTCAGCTCGCATGCATCACGATCCTGCTGAAAAGGTTTTGAGATAGGTTCTAGATCCTCGCCCCCCCATCGGCCTCCAGTAGTTCTGAACTCCTTACCGTCGTGAAATCCGATCCAGTATTTGAACTTGTTTGCTTCCAGCGCGAAGCGTATCTGTGAGGCCGAGTCGCTGGATTCTATGATCCCCCTGAAAGCCTGGAAGCGTTTTGGCGTGGTGAAGGTCGCACTGTCTCCTTGGAAAAGACCTGCCGTGTCGGTGAACGTAACAGCGCTACTGTTTGGCGCCCATATAGCGGGGCTGAACTGTGCTTGACTCTGATTCGTGGTAGTCAAGGTGACGCTTGTGCCATCAGCTTTCTCTTGGCTAACCGTGGGGGGCCCGTCATCTCTGACGGCGCGCGGCTTCGTGACAGTGCTGTTCGTGCTTCCTGTTGGATTTGCTGTGGGGCTCTCGTACCCTGCTTTGACAGCTCTCCATGCAGAGGCGGCAGGCAACCTGGGGCCCAGCGTCGCTGGCACCTACGCAGCTGACACCTTGGGCGCAGCCAGCGGCGCGCTTCTTGCTGGCCTGGTACTCATTCCAAGGTTGGGACTTCAAACCAGCGCCGTCGTCGCCGGGATTGGACTGGCGGCCGTCGCGGCGTCGCTATTCACCTCGCGGTCTCCTCAGAGCACGGCGCATGCGTCTAGGACCAGCCGGTCATCGGCGTCCGGGGCCGCAGCCCAACTCCGCATCCTTTTCGTGTTCTTCGTTACCGGCTTTGCTGCACTTGCGCTCGAAGTCGCCTGGGTTCGCCTCTTCACGCTGGTGATCGGCACATCGATCTTCTCGTTCTCATTGACCGTAGCCGCCTTCCTCGCAGCCCTTGGCCTGGGCAGCCAGCTCATGCGTCGCCATGTCGACCAGTTCAAGAACCCGCTGGATGTACTCAGCGTCCTGCTGATTCTAATCGGCACCTCCAGCACAGCCCTGTTGTTGCTCACTCCCGTGTGGGAGCGGCTCTACCTTGCCGCCTACCAGGCCGCCTCAACCGTGCTGGTCTTCCAGTTTGTGGTGTTCGGGGTCGGACTCTTCAGCATCGCAGTGCCCGCCGGATTGATGGGAGCCGGGTTCAGCCTGGGAGTCCGCGTTCTTCATGCAGGCGGCTCGGTCGCTGCTAGAAGTGTGGGCCGGCTCTACGGCATCAACACTTTGGGTGGCGTACTTGGTGCACTGGCCGCAGGGCTGCTGCTTCTGCCCACGCTTGGCGTGCGTGGCACCGTGCTCGTTTGTTCGGCTAGCTACATCCTTTGCGGTGTCGCGCTCTCAGTCGTATCGAAGCTGAAACTCCGGACGACGCTCTCACTTGCGGCCCTGGTGGGGCTTGCCGTCATGCTAGTGGTTGGTTTCCTTCCAGAACCTCGGATGTTCTTTGCTCCCTACTACCACGGACTGCGGATGGGCTCGTATGCGGAGTTCTCCCGTGCGCGCGATGCCGAAACACTTCTGTACCGCCGTTTCAGCTATTACGGCTTGGTCACGGTTTCAGAGAATTCCGATGGACGCTACCTGCGTCACAACGGGCGCTCCGAGGCCAGCACGGCACCTCTGGACATGTCCACCCAGCTGCTTATCGCTCATCTGCCGCTGCTGTTGCACTCGAACCCGCAGCGAGTTCTCAACATCGGACTTGGGGCCGGTTTCACGCTGGGGGCGATCACGCAGCACCGCGAGATCGAATCGATTGTCCAGGCTGAACTCGATGCGAGGATCGTCGAGGCGGCACGGCTGCATTTCTCCGGCGTTACGGGCAATGCCCTGGCCGATCCGCGAGTAGTCACCCATGTGACGGACGGCCGGAAGCTCCTGGCCAGCGATTCGGCGCTCTATGACGTCATCATCTCAGAGCCGTCCCACCTGTGGGTCTCGGGTGTTTCAGGCCTGTTCACCACGGAGTTCTACCGCATCGTGGGCACGCGGCTGGCCCAAGGTGGCATCTTCGCAACCTGGATTCCCCACTACGAAATGGGACCAAGCGACATCCAGATCGTGACAGCCACCTTGCTGGGCGAATTCCCTCACGTCACGGCTTTCGAGAACGGCTCGTCGGACATCATATTGATTGCCTCGAAGTCATCCCTGGCCGTCACGACTGAACGCGTGGAGGCCGGCCTGGCACAAGCGGGCATCGCGCGTGATTTCGGCCGCGCGATGGTGGGTTTTCCGCTCAGCGTCGAGAACCTCACCAGCCTGTTGAGTCCTGTTGCCGCTAACGCCGATGCGATGGCGAAGGCCATCCCCGCCGGCACGCCGCTCAACACGGATGACTGGCCCGTTCTGGAGTTTCATACAGCGCTGGCGGCCATCACGAAGCGGCCAGTCCAGCGCGAGGCTGCTCCATGAATCCCGTGCCGATTGGATGCGGGTCCTGGAGCTGGAGCGGGGATGCCGGAAGTGGAGGCGAACCTCAGAAGACTGGGGGTCCGTTAGGATTGTACCGTGGCCGCCCAGAGCGGTCAGGGCACGTGAGTTCAACTGACGTTCGCGGGCACAAACCACTTGCCGAGGTCAGCTCCCTGTCTCAGATCCGTGATAACCGCCCGGATCACACGCCGTGACTGCTGGCTCATCGACCTCGGCAGCGACGCAAGAAATCGATACCCGGATTGATTGATCAGCTTCGCACGTGGAAGTAGCGGGGCCCCACGCGCATCTTGTGCAGCGTCGCGGGATCGAAGCAGAACGCCACGGCGGTGGAGCCCACGGCGTGGGAGAGGGCCAGCGCCGGCAGGCTCGGGTAGCGCCTGAAGAGGATCGCGAAAACCCAGCCGGCCAGGAAGGTGGCCGGCACCAGGATCGGATTGGGCAGGTGCAGCAGCCCGAAGATGATCCCCACCGCCAGCTCCCGCTTCCCCGGCGTGGCGATCAGCGGCCCCAGGCGCCTGTGGATGAAGCTCTGCAGGCAGTACTGCTGCGTGAATCCCCAGCCGACCACATCGACGAACCGCTCGGCGCTGAACAGCTCTTCTCTCCAGTTTCCGAGAAACCAGCCCGCCACGAGCAGCACGAGCGCCAGCGGCACGACGATGCGGGCCGCGTCACGCAAGGCGGGGATGATCAGGCGAGGGTGCAGGCCCAGCTCCTGGAGCCGCTCGCGGTGGGCGATCTGCGTGGCGATGATGAACCCCAGCCCGAGGACGGCCACCGCGACCCAGGAGTTGTCGAAGCTGCGGGCCCAGATCCAGATGTATGAGAGGACGAGCCCGAGGAACACCGCCAGCTCGATGAGCGCCGCCCGCCGGGAGACCCGCGTGGTGAAGACCAGATCGCGCGCAGCCGGGATCATGCGGCTCCTCCGGCGTCCGCGGCCCAGCCCTGCGCCATGGTGCGCAGCCGCAGCCAGCGCGCGTGTCCTTCCCGGGCGCCGGCGCGCAGTCTCCTGACGGGAGCCGTCACGCGCTGAGGCAGCATCAGCGGCAGGTCGTGTCCCAGGGCGCGGGCCGCGGCGCGGGCGGCGCCGTACAGCGTCGCCTCGTGCCAGCGTCCCTCCGGCTCCACCTCGATCGGAACGCCCAGCAGAGAGGCCTGGTACTCGATCAGGTAGCCGATCGCGGCAAGGCCGCCGCTGGCCACCAGCCTCCCGACGCGCTTGCGCCCGCCTGCCCTGGCAATCGCCTCGGCCACGGCATGCGCGATCGACTCCACGGCGGCGCGGGCGAGCTGCGCGCGGGTGGAGACCGGCGACAGGCCGATGGCGGCCGCGGGGGCGCGCGGCATGCCGGGAGGATCCATGTCGAGAGAACCCATTCCCCAGAACGAGGCCAGCAGCGCGCAGCCATCCGGCGCGCTGCGGCAGATCGCGTCGAGCCGGCGCAGATCGCCCGGCGCGCCCAGCTCGCGGCGCAGCCAGTCCAGCGCGGCGCCGGCCGGGTTGATGGTCGCCTCCAGCACGTGGCGCGGCGCGCCCTGCGTGACTGCGAAGCTCGTGAGCAGCCCTGGTCTCCGGACAACCCGCCGCCCCGTGGGGATCAACACGAAGGCTCCGGTGCCGTAGTTGACCAGGGCGCGCCGGGCGCCCGTGCCGTCGCCCCGCATCACGGCATGCAGCGCCGCCTGCTGATCCCCCATGCAGGCGCGGATGGGAACGGCCCGGCCGTCGAGACGCATCTCACCGTAGTCCGCGATGCTGTCGCGGGACTCAGGCAGCATCGCGCGCGGGATGCCGAACAGGTCGAGCAACCAGGGATCCCACCGCGCGCCGCGCAGCGAGAAGAGCAGCGTGCGGGCTGCGAGCGTCGGATCGATGGCGTGCACGCGGCGGCCGGTCAGCTTCCAGATCAGCCAGGTGGCCACGCTGCCGGACATGACCTCTCCGCGGCGGGCGCGCGCGGGCAGCGCCCGGTTTCTCGAGACGATCTGCGACAGCTTGGAGGCGCTGTAGTGCGGCGACAGGTACAGGCCTGTGCGCCGGCGCACCTGCGCGGCGTGGGGCGCCAGGCGCAGGCAGAGATCGGACGCCTCGGTGCTCTGCCAGGTGGGCGCCGGCCCCAGAGGTCGGCCCGTCGCCGCGTCCCAGACCACGAATGTCGATCGCTGCGAGGCCACGCCGGCCGCGTCGAGCCGCGGATGGCCGGCCTGCGAGCAGGCCTTGCGGATCGCCGCCTGCTGCGAGGCGAGGAGCTGGCGCGCGTCCTGATGCACGGCGCCGCGCGGCCCCTGCCGGCTTCTGACAGGCGCGCTGCCTGAGCCCAGGACACGCCCCGACCCGTCGATCACCGCAGCCTTCGAAGACGATGTCCCCTGATCCAGCGCCAGCAGGATCGGTCCCCCGCCCCCCATCAGAGCGGCAGCTCCATCCCATCCGTGGCGACATCGAATCCGCGGCGCAGGATCTCGCGGCGCCCGGCCGATGCGGGATCCAGGGCCGGATTGGTGTGGTTCAGATGGATGAACAGGACGCGCGTGCCGCGGCGCGCCACGTCCTCAAGCCGATCCATGGAGGCCGGCACGAGCGGATGCGGGATCTCCGCGAGCGATCGGCCGGGAAGCTCGGCAGCCGAGTAGAACGTGGCGTCGAGCAGCGCCACATCGACGCTGGAGACCAGCTGCGCGATATCGGTCTCCCACTTCTCCCAGGAGTCGATATCGGGAATGTAGAGCAGCCTGCGCTGCGGCCCGGCGACGAGGTAGCCCATGACATCACTATCCTCTTCGCGGTGCGGCACGCGCAGCGGCGTCACGCTCAGGCCGGGAGCCAGCTGCTGTGCGACCCCTGGAGTCAGCTCCTTGAGAGAGATGTTGCCTGCCTCCACGAGCCGCTTCCAGGGACCGTTCTCCGCCAGGAACCTTCCCATGCGCGCCGAGGCAAACACCGGCACGCCGCGTGCCCCTGCCGACTCGCGCCCCAGGTAGATCAGGCCGGCGTAGTGTCCGACATGGGCATGCGTGAGCAGGATCCCATCCAGCGGCAAACCCGCGGGCCGTCCCGCCGCGCCCCCTTCGCCCAGGGCGTCATCCAGCTGCGATCGGAAATCAGGCGTGGCGTCGATCAGGAAGACCGATCGCGTTCCGTCCGGCGCGACAACCACCAGCCCGAGGCTGGCCACGCGGTGCGCCCGCAAAGGGTTACGCCGCGCCGACTCGCAGCAGGCGCGCGCGCAGCCAACGTGGGGCACGCCGCCATCCTGGGCGACTCCCAGGACGATCGCCTTCACGCTCGCGGGAGTGCCTCCGTGCGCGCCGGCGACGGGAGCAAGGAGGAAAAGAGCCCAGAGCGCCCGCGCTCCTGTTGCCATCAGGGGCGATCCGACTCACTGTCGGGGCGGCGGAACCTTCCTTCGAAGATGACGCGCCGGCGCCCCTTCTCGTAGCTGCCCGTGCCGTCCAGCGTGTAGAGATCCCCCTGCGCGGTGCGGATCACTTCTTCGCGCAGCGTCTCCTCGAGTCCGGCCGCATCGTCGCGGCGGTGCCAGATCATCGCCAGGCCGGCCCGCCTGCCTGCATAGACCGCCAGGGTGCCATCCGGCCCGCTCAGCTCACGGCGCAGCGCCCCCTGCTGCTCCAGGCTGCGGCCCGTCATGATCACCTTTGGGGTCGCGGTCGTGCCGTCGGGCTGCCGCATCGTGATGGTGATGTTCTGCAGCCCGGGCGACATGCTGTCATGCTGGCGGCGCGACTTCTGCGTGGAGAGCGGCGTCCCGTCGGGAAGGTAGGTGACGACGGCCCCCTCCCAGTCGCCATCCATCCGCGCGAAGGGCCCGCCCGTCTGATCGAGGGCCTCGGACGGCGCGATGCCGCCGTCCGGCACGGCCGGGAACTGCCGCGCGATCACGACCAGCGCGGCCAGCCCGATCAGCCCCAGAAAGAAGACGCGGATCATCTCCTCAAGACTCCTGCCTCAATACTCCTCCAGCTGGCGCCGGTAGCCGGCCGCATTGCGCTCCATTTCGGCGATCGAGTCGCCTCCGAACTTCTCGATGCAGGCCTCGGCCAGAGTCAGGGCGGCCATCGCCTCGCCGATGACGCCGGCCGCGGCGATGACGCAGGTGTCGGTGCGCTCCACCGTGGCCTGGGCTTCGGTCTTGTCGACCAAATCTATGGTGCGCAGCGGCCGCGGCAATGTCGAGAGCGGCTTGAGGAAGGCGGTCGCCCGGATTTCCTCGCCGTTGCTCATCCCTCCCTCGATCCCCCCTGCCCGGTTGGTGCGCCGGTAGAATCGATGCCGGCCGGCATCGTAGTGGATCTCATCGTGCACCTGCGATCCGCGGCGCGCCGCGGCGGCGCAGCCGTCACCGATTTCGACCGCCTTGACGGCCTGAATGGAGAGCAACGCCCGGCCCAGTCTCGCCTCGAGCCGCGTGTCCCACTGCCGGCACGAGCCCAGCCCCGGCGGCACCCCGCGCACGACCACCTGAAAGACCCCGCCGACGGAGTCCTGCGATTCACGGGCACGATCGATCTCCTTCTGCATCTCCGCTTCAAGCACCGCGTCCACGCATCTCAGCGGCGATGTGGCCGCAATCGCCGCGATCCGATCCCACGGAATCTCGGGCTCGCGCGGGACCTGCACGCCGGCCACTCCGAGTGTGTGGCTGGCGATCTGCATCCCGAAGCGCTCCAGCAGCTGACGGGCCACCGCCCCGGCCGCCACCCTCCCCGTGGTCTCGCGCGCGCTGGCCCGCTCGAGCACGTCGCGCGCGTCATGAGTCCCTGTCTTGAGCGCGCCGGCCAGGTCGGCGTGGCCGGGCCGCGGCAGGCGCACGCGGCGCAGCGCGGCGGCGTCCTTTTCATCAACCGCTTCCACGGCCATGGCCGTCTTCCAGCTGGGCCAGTCGCGATTGAGTATGAGCATCGCCACCGGCCCGCCCATCGTCATGCCGTGGCGCACCCCGCCCTGGATCACGATCTCGTCCTTCTCGATCGCCATCCGGCCGCCGCGGCCGTAGCCTGCCTGGCGCCGCGCCAGATCGGCATTGATGGCAGTCGTTGAGATGGGCAGCCCGGCGGGCAGGCCATCCAGGATGATCGTGAGGGCCGGGCCGTGAGACTCGCCCGCCGTGAGGAAGCGCAGCACGTGTGGAATAGCTCCCGTGGCAACCGGCGCGGACGCTATCACCGTGCAAAGAAACGTGTCAAGATTGCCGCGATGAAGGTGCTCACCGCCGAGCAGATGCGCAGCGTGGACGCGCGCGCCGAAGAGCACTTCGGCATCAGCTCTTCCACGCTGATGGACAATGCCGGCGCGCGCGTGGCCGGCCTCCTGATGGCGCTCTACCCTGATCTCGCCGCGCGCGGCCTGCTGATCGTCTGCGGCAAGGGGAACAACGGTGGCGACGGGCTCGCCGCGGCACGGCATCTCAAGAGGCAGGGAGTGGCGGCGCGCGTCGTTCTGCTGGCCCGCGCGTCAGAATTGACCGGGGCTGCCGCCCATCATCATGGCGCGGCTCTGAAGGCGAAGGTCGTCGTCGAGGAAATCAGGGACGAAGGCGCCTGGAAGCAAGCCATCGGGGCGACGAGTGCTCAGAGCATCGTGCTTGACGCCATCCTGGGCACGGGGCTGTCCGGGCCGGCGCGCGGACCGGCCCTCACCGCGATCGCCGACCTCAACGGCTCGGACCTCGAAGTGGTCTCGGTCGACATCCCCTCGGGTCTTTCGGGCGACACGGGCGACATCGTGGGGGCCGCGGTGGGGGCCTCCCATACCATCGCGCTGTGCTGCCCCAAAGTCTCGCACGTTCTGGGGGCAGCGAGCGCGCTGTGCGGCCGGCTGCACATCGCCGACATCGGGATCCCCTGGGAGGCGGTCGAGGCCGAGGAGATCACGCTCAACATCCTGACCGAAGAAGAAGCCGCCGCGCTGGTGCCGGTGCGCGAGGCCGACACGCACAAGGGAAGCTATGGGCGCGTGCTAGTGGTTGCCGGCAGCCGGGGGAGATCCGGCGCGGCCGCCATGGTCTGCCTGGGGGCGCTGCGGGCGGGGGCCGGCCTGGTCACGGCGGTAACCTCCGATTCGGCCCAGCCGCTGGTGGCAGCCCACGCGTTCGAGGTGATGACCGAGGCGCTGCCCGAGACGCACGGCGGCGCGCTGTCGCAGGTGGCCGAGCCGATGCTGCGCGATCTGATGGCATCGTGTGACGTGCTGGCGCTGGGCCCTGGACTGATGAGCGGCCACGAGACGGCCGCCCTGGTGCGGCAGCTCGTGAGCAGCTCGCAGATGCCCCTGGTGCTGGATGCCGACGGCCTCAATGCCTTCGGCGGGCGCGCCGCCGAGCTCAACGGCGAGCAGCGCGTCCTGATCCTGACGCCGCATCCGGGAGAGATGGCGCGGCTGCTGAGCCACCCTGCCGAGCCGCCCGTATCAGCCTTACAGGTGCAGGCCGATCGGATCGGTATCGTGCGGGCCTTTGCGAAAAGACATCACTGCTACCTGGTGCTCAAGGGGCACCGCACGGCGATCGCCGATCCGGGCGGCCAGGTCTGGATCAACACCACGGGCAACCCCGGCATGGCCACCGCCGGCGCCGGCGACCTGCTCACCGGGATCATCGCCGGGCTGCTGGCGCAGGGGCTCTCCCCGATGGAGGCTGTTTTGTTGGGCGTCTACGCGCATGGGATGGCCGGCGATCTGGCCGCCGATGACACCGGCGAGATCTCCCTGATGGCGCGCGACATTCTCGAAGCACTGCCCGACGCCTTCCAGCAACTCGACGGCGCGCCGCCGCGCCGGCCATGATGCCATGACCGCCGCCGGGACTTTCGTCTCCGGCTCGGAGGACGAGACGATCCACGCCGGCGCCGGGCTCTCCCGCGAGCTGGCGCCCGGATCGCTCGTGATCCTGACCGGCCCTCTCGGCGCGGGCAAGACCGCCTTCGTGCGCGGCATGGCCGTGGGGCTGGGTCTGGATCCCGAACGGGTCCATTCCCCCAGCTTCACGCTGGTGACCGAGTACGGGCCGTCTGCCTCAGGCGCCCGCCTCGCCCACATCGATCTCTACCGCCTCGATCGCACGGCAGAAGTCGAAGAGCTCGGCCTGGACGACTATCTCGCTTCAGGCTGGTTCGTCGCCGTGGAATGGGGCGAGCGGCTCCCCTCCCGCCTTCAGTCCGGCGCCGCCCGCGTGATCCTGGAGGACGCAGGGGGCGACTCGCGCCGCATCACGCTGACGCCGTCGTCTTCTCAGCTCTCCCCGTCCCAGTAGTCAACGGCGGCGTCCAGGGGAATGAACGCTGTCAGTGTGCGGTCCTTCTGGGAGCCGCCCGGGGCCGAGCCGATGAAGAGGCCGGCCTTCTTCGAGTCGGGATAGATGCCCACGTCGGGCTGCTTCATCGTGGAGAAGCACAGGAAGCGCAGCGGGACCGATCCGGGGTTGCGCACCTGGTGGGCGCAGGCGGCGCCGACGGGCAAGGCGATGTAGTCCCCCGCCGCGATCGGCACTTCGCCATCCGGCAGGCGCAGCATCCCTTCCCCTTCCAGCACGTAGATCGCCTCTTCGTTGGCGGTGTGGTAGTGGTAGGGCCAGGCCGACTTGCCGGGCGGCAGTTCGTAGAGCGAGCAGCCCAGCTCCCTGCCGCCCGCAGACGACCCCAGCAGTCGGCGCTTGATGTGGTACTTCGTGCCGTGCGTCTCCTCGTGGACTCTGGCGTCCGAGGAGGCGATGACGTTTGTCGGTCTGGGCATGATTCAGTCGAGCTGGTAGTTGGGGGCTTCCTTGGTGATCGCCACGTCGTGGACGTGGGACTCCTTGAGGCTGGCCGCCGTGATCCGCATGAAGCGCGCCCGCTGCTGGAAGGTGGAGACGTCCTTGGCGCCGGTGTATCCCATCCCCGAGCGCAACCCGCCGACCAGCTGCGGGATCAGCGCCGAGATGCTGCCCTTGTAGGGGACGCGCCCTTCGACTCCTTCGGGCACCAGCTTCTCGTCCTCCACACCCGTCTGCATGTACCGATCGCGGCTCCCCTTGCTCATGGCGCCCAGCGAACCCATCCCGCGGTACGACTTGAACGTGCGCCCCTGGTAGAGGATCGTCTCGCCCGGGGCTTCTTCCGTGCCGGCAAAGAGGCTGCCGATCATGACGCTCGACGCGCCCGCGGCGATCGCCTTGGCGATGTCGCCGGAGAACTGGATGCCGCCGTCGGCGATCAGAGGGATGTCCTTCTTGCTGGATGCCGCGAAAGCAGAAGCGATCGCCGTGATCTGCGGCACGCCGGCCCCCGAAACGACTCTTGTCGTACAGATCGATCCGGGCCCCATCCCCACCTTGACCGCATCCACGCCGCGGTCGATGAGCGCCTGGGCCCCTTCCTGGGTCCCGACATTGCCGGCGATGAGCTGAATGTCGCCGAAACGCTTGCGCACCAGCTCGACCATCTCCATCACGCCCGCGGAGTGGCCGTGCGCGGTGTCGATCACCAGGACGTCGGCATGCGCCTCCAGCAGCGCCGCGGCACGATCCAGCGCCTCGGGCCCCACGCCGATCGCCGCGCCCACGCGCAGCCGGCCCAGGTCGTCCTTGCAGGCATCGGGATAGCGGATCGCCTTCTGGATGTCCTTCACGGTGATCAGCCCCTTGAGCCGCTTGCGATCGTCGACCACCGGCAGCTTTTCAATCCGGTGCTTGTGCAGGATGGTGCGCGCCTCCTGAAGCGTGGTCCCCTGCGGAGCGGTGACCAGGTTCTGGCTGGTCATGAGGTCGGACACCTTGAGGTCGGTGCGGGTCTCGAAGCGCAGATCGCGGTTGGTGAGGATCCCCACCAGCGTGCCGTCCTCGCGCGTGATCGGCACCCCCGAGATCCGGTACTTGCGCATCAGATCGAGGGCGTCGGACACCTTCTGCTCGGGGCGCATCGTGATGGGGTTGACGATCATGCCGCTCTCGGAGCGCTTGACCTTGTCGACCTCTTCGGCCTGCACCTCCACGGTCATGTTCTTGTGCACGATGCCGATGCCCCCCTCCTGGGCCATGGCGATCGCCAGGGCGGCCTCGGTGACCGTGTCCATGGCGGCCGACACCAGGGGGATGTTCAGCGTGATGCCGCGGGTGAGGCGCGTGGTGACGCTGACGCGCGCCGGCAGGACATCGGATCGGCCCGGGATCAGCAGCACGTCGTCGAAAGTCAGCGCTTCGGGGATGTCCTTTTCGAGCATCAGTCTCTCCCGCTGAGTGCAAACAGATCAGCCCTGTTGGTGGCCCTGATTTCGATGGCGGCCATGGTTCCTTCCACTTCGCGCAGCGTCAGGTTGCCGATGGTTTCGTACTTGAGCGCCATGACGTCTCCGGCCAGAAGCTTTGTGTCGGCCATCAATGCTTCGTCGTAGCGGCTCACCGCGTCCACGGTATCGGTGCCGGCCTCTCCCGCGGACAGAAAGGAGTATCCGGATGTGTCGGCCTCGCGCAGGGCGGCCGTGACCCGCTCCATCCGGATGTCGATCTTGTCCAGCTCGTGGATCATGTCCTCTTCTCCCTCTTCGGTGGCCGCCGTCTTGAGGTCGGCGAGCTTGGCCCGCAGCCTGTCCAGCGTGCCCGCCACCGCCGCGCGCACGGCCGCTTCCGTCACCGGGCGATCCTTGAGGTCGGCATACCCGGCGACTTCTTCATCGAGGCCGCGCGCCGCGACCAGCAGCTTGCGCTCTGCGTCCGTCATGTCGCTTCCGTCATGCAGGCCCCTCAGGCTGCCGCGTGGCACTTCTTGTACTTGCGTCCCGAGCCGCACGGGCAGGGGTCGTTGCGCCCCACCTTGGTTTCGGCGCGCGCCGTCACGGGAGCCGCCGCCTGTCCGCCACCCGACAGGACCAGCTGCCTCTCGCGCGCCCGCTCGCGCTGCTCCACGACCTTGGCCTGCTCCCGTTTGTCCTCGGTCTGGGCGGCTGGCTCGAGGTGATACAGGAACCGGACGATCTCGTCCTCAATCCGCTCCTTCATGGCGATGAACAGGTCGAACGACTCGCGCTTGTACTCCGTGAGCGGGTCGCGCTGGCCGTAGCCACGCAGGCCGATCCCTTCCTTGAGGTGGTCCATCGTGAGCAGGTGGTCCTTCCAGGAGGCATCCACGATGTTGAGCATGATGAACTGCTCGTTGCGGCGCATCATCTCGGCGCCGATCTGCGCCTCCTTCTGCTGGTAGCGCTGCGTCACCCTGGCCAGCAGGGCCTCGCGGAGCTGCTCGTGATTGAGCTTGCCGAAGTCCACCTCGGCGGGATCGAGCCGCAGGCCGTAGTAGTGCGTGATCTGCCCCTTGAGCTCGTCCACCTGCCACTGGTTGGGGTCGGCCTCGGGCGGCGCAAAGGTCGCCAGCACGCCGCCGAGGATCTCCTCGGACTTCTGGGTCACATACTCGCGCAGGTTCTTTCCTTCGAGGATCTCGCGCCGCCAGTTGTAGACCTCCACGCGCTGCTTGTTCATGACGTCGTCGTATTCCAGCAGGTGCTTGCGCGCCGAGAAGTGCTGGCCTTCAACCTGCTTTTGCGCCCGCTCGATCGAGCGCGTCACCATGGTGTGCTCGATAGGCTCGTCCTCGACCATCCCCATCTTCTGCATCCAGTTCTTGAGCCGGTCCCCCATGAAGATCCGCATCAGGTCGTCTTCGAGCGACATATAGAAGCGCGAGGAGCCCGGGTCGCCCTGCCGGCCCGCTCGGCCGCGCAGCTGGTTGTCGATGCGGCGGGCCTCGTGACGCTCGGTGCCCAGGATGTGCAGCCCGCCGCGCTCGATCACCTGGCGCTTGTCTTCTTCGCAGTAGTCCCGGCACTCCGCGAGGACCCGTGCCACGGTGGCTGGCTCTGCTGCGGACTCGGGGTTCTTTGCGGCAAGCTGCACAAGCCTCTGGCGGGCCAGCATCTCGGGGTTTCCGCCCAGCAGGATGTCGGTGCCGCGGCCGGCCATGTTGGTGGCGATCGTCACGGAGCCCTTCGCCCCCGCCTGGGCCACGATCTCGGCTTCCTTTTCGTGGTACTTGGCGTTGAGCACCACGTGCGGCACCTTCTCGCGGCGCAGCAGGCCCGAGAGGTACTCGGAGTTCTCGATGGAGATGGTGCCCACCAGGACCGGCTGGCCCTTCTCGTGCAGATCGACGATCCCCTGGACGACCGCTTTCCACTTCTCGTCCTTGGTGCGGTAGACAACGTCGGAGAACTCGTGGCGGATCAGGGTCCGGTTGGTGGGAACGACGACCACTTCGAGCTTGTAGATCTTGTCGAACTCCGCGGCCTCGGTGTCGGCCGTGCCGGTCATGCCGGCCAGCTTGTCGTACATGCGGAACAGGTTCTGGAAGGTGATCGTGGCCAGCGTCTGGTTCTCGCGCTCGATCCGCACCCCTTCCTTGGCCTCGACCGCCTGGTGCAGCCCGTCGCTCCACCGCCGGCCCGGCATCAGCCGGCCGGTGAATTCGTCCACGATGAGGACCTCGCCGTCCTTGACCATGTAGTCCACGTCGCGCTTGAAGAGGGTGTGCGCCCGGAGCCCCTGGTTGACGTGGTGCAGGATCTCCATGTTGGACGGGTCGTAGAGGTTGCCCACGTTGAGCATCCCCTCGGCGTGCTCCACCCCTTCCTCGGTGAGGGTGACGGTGCGCGCCTTCTCATCGATGACGAAGTCCTCTTCGGGCTTGAGGCGCGGGATGATCTTGTCGACCTTGTAGTACTTGTCGGTAGAGTCCTCGGCCGGGCCCGAGATGATCAGCGGCGTGCGCGCTTCGTCGATCAGGATGCTGTCCACTTCGTCCACGATGGCGAAGTTGTGATCCCGCTGGACGTAGGACTCCAGGCTGTATTTCATGTTGTCGCGCAGGTAGTCGAAGCCGATCTCGTTGTTGGTGCCGTAGGTCACATCGGCGCGATAGGCCTCCTTGCGCTGCGCGTCGGTCAGCTCGTGCAGGATCACCCCGACCGACAGCCCCAGAGCCTTGTAGACCTTCCCCATCCATTCCGAGTCGCGGCGGGCCAAGTAGTCGTTCACGGTGACCACGTGGACTCCCTTGCCCTCGAGCGCATTGAGGTACACCGGGAGCGTGGCCACGAGCGTCTTGCCCTCGCCGGTCTTCATCTCGGCGATTTTTCCCTGGTGGAGCACCATGCCGCCGATGAGCTGGACGTCGTAGTGGCGCATGGAGAGCAGGCGGCGGGAGGCCTCGCGCACCACGGCGAAGGCCTCGGGGATCAGATCGTCGATGGGGGCGCCCTGGGCGATTCTCTGGCGCAATTCAGGCGTCCTGGCCGCGAGCTGCTCGAGGGAGAGCTTCTCCATGGCCGGCTCGAGCGCATTGATGGCGGCCACCAGCGGCATGAGCCGCTTGATGTCGCGATCGTGCTTGGTGCCGATGATCTTGGTGAGGATCGCGTTGATCATGCCGCGCCGCCTGCGGGCCGTCCCCTCCGCCTGCTGCGTCCGGCAGCGCCGACTGCGCTACGCCCGCCTCGATAAACCTTTGCCCGCGCTGTCGGCCTGCGTGGGAAAAAGCTCAGGACGGGTCCGGACTTCGATGAGGGAATGCGGCGAAGGATGCCCCGAAACTGATGCGCCGCATCATAGCAGAAGAGCCTGTCAAGTCAATACTTAGGGATCGTGCGGCGCGATCGTGCCTGATCAGTAGGAGATCGCGTCGTCCAGGATGTAGCGGGCGGGATCCACGCGGGCGTTGTTGACCAGGACTTCGTAATGCAGGTGGGCGCCCAGGCTGCGCCCGGTATCCCCCACGTAGCCGATGATGTCACCGCGGACGACCCGGTCCCCGGGCCGCGCCGCGAGACGATCCAGATGGGCATAACGGGTGGTGATGCCGCGGCCGTGGGCGATGTAGATGGCGTTGCCGTAGCCGGGCTCGCGCGCCGCCCGGGTGACGCGGCCGGCGGCCGGCGCGCGGATCGGAGAGCCATGCTCGGCCACGATGTCCAGGCCGCCATGGAAGGCGCGCATCCCCGTGAAGGGGTCCTTCCGGTAGGCGAAGCCTCCGCCAAACCATCCCCGCACCGGCGCGATGGAGGGGATCGCCGACAGCTGGGCGCTGCGGGTCTCATACGCGCGGTCGAGCTCCTCGAAGCTGCGCTGCAGCACGGATGAGCGGGTTGTCAGATCCCCAAGATCCTCCTCGCTGCGCTCGGGTGGCGCCTCGGTGTCCGGCACGTCACCGGTGGCCTGGTCCAGGTGGCCCTGGCCCGGCTCGGGCTCCGGAACGACGGTCTGGAGCTTGCCCACGCCGGCCATCAGCGCCAGCTTGCTGGCGCGCTCTTCGAAGAGGGCGACCTGCTTGCGCAGCGAGTCGATGCGGGCGGCGGACTGCTTGAGGGTCTCTGCTTCCTGGCGCAGCGCGCCCAGCTCGCGGTAGGTCTCGAAGGCGGTGAATCCCACGATGGGCAGCAGCGCGGCGCCCGACACCACGAGGGCCGCCCCCAGCGCGCAGGCATGAGCCCCGCGCCTCGTCAGCTTGAGCCGCAGCAGCCGGGCCGACGAGCCCGGCACAATCATGATGGTGTATTGACGCTCGGCCATCGAAAAACCTCGGGACATATCAACATGACGCGACCGAACATAGTTCCCTGTCCGCGGGCGCGGCAAGGACTGGTTTGATGCCACCGCCGGTTTCTGACAGAATCCCGCGCATGAGCCGACAACCGGGCACGACGATCCCGACGGACACGCTGGGACAGATTCTCTTCATCGGATTCGATGGCACCACCCTTGACACGGCTACACGGAGCCTCCTGACACGGGTGAAGCCCGGCGGGATCATCCTGTTCCGCCGCAATATCGTGGAGCCCCGCCAGACTCTCGAGCTCGTCGCGGAGCTGCACGCTCTGTACGATCCGGCGCCGATCGTTGCGGTGGATGAGGAAGGAGGCCAGGTCAGCCGGCTGCAGATCATCGCCCCCAGCCTCCCGCCGATGGCCGAGATCGCCGCGCGGAAAAACCACAGGATGCGCGCCCTGGCCTCGACACAGGGGCGGATCCTGGCCTCGCTGGGATTCGATATCGATTTCGCGCCCGTGGTGGATCTGTGCCGGACCGACGCCCCCAACGGGATCGGGGACCGCTCGTTCGGGCAGGATCCGCAGCTGGCGATCGAGCTGGCCGGCGCCTACCTGGACGGCCTGGCAGACGCCGGCGTGGCCGGCTGCCTGAAGCACTTCCCCGGCCTGGGGCCGACTCTGTTCGACTCGCACCATCATCTGCCCACGGTCCAGAAGGAGGCCGCGGCCTTCCTGACCGAGGACGTGCAGCCCTACAGGGCGCTCCATCAGCGCGCCGCCGTCATCATGGTGGGGCACGGCCACTACCCGTTCCTGGCGGGCGACAACCCGATCGCCGCGAGCTTGTCGAAGGAGGTGGCCAGCGATCTGCTGCGGCGCGATGTCGGCTACGCCGGCCTGGCGCTGGCCGACGATCTGGAGATGAAGGCGGTCTCGGCACGCATCACCTGGTCGGAGCTGGCGCCGCGGGCGGTGGCGGCCGGCTGCGACATGGTGCTGGTCTGCCGCAGTCCGGAGGCGATCGCGGCGTCGCTCGATGCTCTGCGGGCCTGGGCCGCATCGGGGCGGCTGCCCTCCGATCGGATCGCCGAGGCGCTGGAACGCGTCACGCGGATGCGCGCCACCGTCGGCGCCATCACGGCGCGCCGGAGCACGGCTCCCCCCGAACAAGAGTTCGCGAGCGCCTGTTCCCTGCTGCGTGACCAGGTGGGACAGGTGGCGTAAGGTCTGACCAGACTAGATGTCATGAAGGCGGCCATCCTCCAGCCGGCGCCGTGATAGCGTCGGCCTGGTTTTCATCTTCAGAGGAGGATGGCCGATGCTCTACTGTGGCGTGGATCTGCATGCGAAGTCCAGTG
>Ga0187892_10006469_pt1 | contig 17365 bp, 13 predicted proteins | sample MA1701073metaG_FD_139345 | JGI IMG/M metagenome (GOLD analysis project Ga0187892, IMG submission 139345) | Bio-ooze microbial communities from a basaltic lava cave in the Kipuka Kanohina Cave System on the Island of Hawaii, USA - MA170107-3 metaG ... | reverse complement strand
GGGGCAGGTTTCCAACCTGCCCCACAACCCGGCGAACGACTAAACCAGCCGCGAGCGCGGTGTGGGGCAGGTTGGAAACCTGCCCCACACCGCTGACGCAAATTCCTTGCCTTAATCTCATTGCGCTCACGCTCCCCGTACTGCACCCGGTTTACCGCTTCATACGGCGCCGGAAGGCAATTTGTCTTTGCTGGCGCTGGAGAAGGCCGGTTGATTTGACTGGGCGCCTTTGGCCTCCCTCGCGCCGTTTTCGAGCATATGGCACTTACCGTCGAAGAGCGCTCCCGGCTCGATGTTCAGGATCGGCGTGTAGATGTCGCCGTAGACACGTCCGCCGGAGTGAATCTCGACTTTGTACTTCGCCGTGATGGTTCCCTCCACGGTTCCGAATACTTCGACGAAACCTACTTCGATGGCCGCATGCGCCTGCCCTTGCTCGCTTACCACCAGACTTCCTGAGTCTGAGATTATTTTCCCAGAGACTTTGGCGTCCACTCTCAGGACTTCGGTAAATCTCACCTCGCCATTTACTTCCATTCCGTCACCCAAACGGGTGCGAAGATCGGTTGGGGCAGGCATCTGCGCTATGCCAGATTTCATAAATAAATATCTCCTTCTTGGTCTATGTTTTTGAACGGATATTAACGAGGGGGAATCATCAACCTGTCTCAATCTCACCGAACCCGGCGACATGATCCACGATTTTCGCCTCCACGACCAGCGATCCGGGGGCGATTGCGTAGAAAGACGGATTTTAATGGCTGTTCAACCCAAGTTAAACCATCGCCTTCAGACGTTCGTTGATCCTCATCTCCGCCAGCATTTGATGAACAGGCGTGGCCTGGCCCTGTTCCATCAACGCGGCCAAATCCTCAGGATCGTCAATGTCGAGCGCGATGCGAGGCAGATGGATGATTTTGCATTCGGCCCCAGCCTGACGGGCTTCGCTGAGGTGTTTCGCCAGACTGTTCGGGCCGAAGTGCGAAGGGAAAAGATCAGGCGGGCGGCGCAGGATCGCGTTCGTACCCGTGCCGTCACGCGAAGGCGCGATGACGACTGATGGTTCGCCGCCATCAGCACCGAGAATCGTTTCAATGTCCGACGTTGTTACCAGCGGCAGGTCAATCGGCAATCTCAACACGGCGGTCGCGCCGCGCCGTTGCGCTTCGCGTGAGCCGAAATCCACCGAGTCGCTCTCGGAAATCTGCTCGGTCTCGACGATCAACTCCATCCCGTATTTTTCGGCGAGTTCGACGGCGGGAGGGTAGAGCGTGACGACGGCGATGCGGTCAACATTGCGCGCTGCTGCGGCTGCGGCGAACGTATTTTCGAGCATCGCCCACGCCAGATGGGTGCGCTCCTGCTGCGTCATCAACGAGGCCAGTCGTTGCTTGGCGCGCGCGAGGTCTTTAACGGGGATCAGAATGTAGCGCATTATTTTCCCGGTACCACGCGACGGTGTGTTCAAGACCTTCGGCCAGTCCGACTCGCGGGCGGAAGCCCAGCAGCGTCTCAGCGCGCGTGATGTCGGCCAGCGAGTGGCGGATGTCGCCGGCGCGCGTCGGTTCGTATCGCGGCGTGATGTTCGTTCCGATAATCTTCTGCAACTCCGCCAGCAACTGGTTCAAGGTGATCCGCTGGTTGAGACCCAGGTTGATCACTTCTCCGGCGGCGCCGGAAGCTTCAGCCGCGAGCAGGTTGGCGTTTACCACATTGGCGACGTAAGTGAAATCGCGCGATTGTTCGCCGTCGCCGTAAATCACCGGCGTCTCGCCCTGCAGCAAAGCTGTGACAAATTTCGAGATCACGCCTGAATAAGGCGAGGACGGATCCTGGCGCGGGCCGAAGACGTTGAAATAACGCAGCGCGACCGTTTCGAGTCCGTAAACGCGCGTGAAGACCTGGCAATAATATTCGCCGAAAAGTTTCGCCGCAGCGTAAGGCGAGAGCGGGCTGGGCAGCGCGTCTTCCTGCTTTGCGCCCAGCCCAGTTTCGCCGTAAGCGGAACTCGACGCGGCGTAAACGACGCGCCGAACGCCTGCGTCGCGCGCGGCCATCAACACGTTGAAAGTTCCGTTGACGTTCACTTCGTGATTCAGTTGCGGTTCGGCGACGGAACGCGGCACCGAGGGGATCGCGGCCTCGTGAAAGATCACGTCCGCGCCTTCGGTTGCGCGCCGCGTCACGTCGTAATCGCGGAGGTCGCCTTCGATGAACTCGATCCTGTCTTTCAAATGCGCGAGGTTTTCGCGTTTGCCAGTCATCAGATTGTCGAGCACTCGCACGCGGTCTCCACGTTTGACCAACGCCTCGGCGATGTGCGAGCCGATGAAGCCCGCGCCGCCAGTCACCAGATAAAGCTTTTTCTCTCCCACGTTAATGTGTTCCTTTCTTGTGTTCAGGGTTTTGGAGGCCAGTGAACTTGTCAACTTTCGACCACTTCCGCCGAGGTTTTTGCGGCAAAGACGCGCTTTGCGCGCGCGGCTGAAGCTTCGTACCAATAAACGTAAATCGTGAATGCGGCCATCAGCGCCGCGCTGGAAACCAGAATCAGCGCCCGCGCCCGATCGGCGCTGAAAGTATAAGCGATTCCGCCTGCGCCCAGAATCGCGCTCAACGCATAGTAAGTCAGCGAGACGCGGCGATGGCTCTGGCCGGCGATGACCAGACGCTGGTAAAGATGCGAACGGTGCGCTTCGTAAAGTTTCTCGCGGCGCCGGATGCGGCGGATGATCGTGAAGGTGGCGTCGTAGATGAAAGTCCCGAAGATGAGCAACACGGCGATGAACGGAGCAGGCCGCTCGCCACTGTTGGTCGTCCACACCGCGAATGCGGCCAGCACGTAGCCGATGAACAAGCTGCCGACATCGCCCATGAAGATTTTCGCCGGAGGGAAATTGTGCGCGAGGAAACCCAGGCAGGCGGCGGCCATCATCAAGCTGCCAGCGCCGACCAGCCGGTGGCCCGTGCCGATGCAGATCGCCGCCAGCGCGAAACTATAAATCGCGCCGACGCCGCCCGCCAACCCGTCAATCCCATCCATGAAATTGAAGAAGTTGCTGAAGCCCGTCAGCCAGATCACGGTCAACAACGCGCCGATCATCCAACTGAAAGTCAACGTCTCGCTGAACGGCAAATCGAAGCGCATAAAGATCACCCCGCCCCACAACGCGATGATCGCGGCCAGCAGTTGTCCCAGATATTTCGATGCAGGGCCGATGCGGCGCAGGTCGTCAATGAGTCCGACTGCGGCGATGACGACGTAACCGAGCAGCGCGATTCCGAATTTCGTCGCCGCCACCCAATTGTGATAGGTGGGGAAGAGCATGATCCACAACAGCGGCAGGAGGATGACGAACGAAGCGACGATGCCCAGCCCGCCCATCCGCGGCGTGGGCCGGGTATGCGAACTGCGTTCGTTCGGAACGTCGAGCGATTGCAATCGCGCTGGCGCGTGCGCCAGCCAGCCCGTGATCAGGTAAGCGATGACGCCCGCTAGGAAAAAGATGGTGGCTCGAAACATAGCGTGTGTGAGGGGCCGGGATCAAAATTCAGTCGATGGGAACCGACGCCGGATGCGCCGTTTTTCCAACCGGCAGAGCCGGTGAGTTTAGATGTTCGACCAGCGACTCCAGCGCGACGCGGTACCGGTTCGTGACGGTTTCGCGCGCGAAATGACGTTCGACGTAGTCTCGCCCTCTGCGTCCCATCGCCTGCGCCATTTCGGCGTCGGATTGCAATCGCAACACAGCTTCGGCCAGCGCCCGTCCATTGTCTGGCTCGACCAAAATGCCGCAGCGGGCCGTTTCGGTCAGCTTCCAAACATTGCTGTCACGATCAACGCCTGCGATGTAAGGGCGGCCAGCAGCCATAATGCTGTAGGTTTTGCACGGGACAGAATTTTCCGTGACGCCGCGCCGCAGCGGGATCAGCGCCAAATCGCACGAAGCGTAAACGAACGGCACCTCCGCTTCGGGTTGCAGCGGCAGGAACCTCACGTTGTCCAGACCTCGTCGTTCGGCTTCGGCCATCAGGTCGTCGCGGCAAGCGCCTTGCCCAACGATCAGAAAAACTATTTCGCTCCGTTCGCGCAGATGATCGGCGGCTTCCAGGATCACCTCCAAACCTTGCGACAACCCGACGTTGCCGGCGTAAAGAACAACGTATTTATCCGTTAATTCGTGCTGGCGCGAGAATGCGTTCGCTTTCGCCATCGGGCGAACGAAGTTCGTGTCCACGAAATTCGGGAGCACTTCGATCTTTTCAGCGGCCACGCCTTTTCTACACAGGTTTTGCTCGAACTCTTCGGAGATCGCAAAGATCTTGCGGCTGCGCCGGTAGATGAATTTTTCCAGCCGTTCAAGGAGCCGGATCAACCGGGCGCCGCGCAACATTCCCAATCGCACCGCGACTTCGGGCCAGATGTCCTGCAGGTTGTAGCAGTACGGGATGCGTTTGATCAGCCCCAGCAGGAACGCCGTCAACCCAATGGTCAGCGGCGGCGACATCACGAAGATCACGTCCTGCCGCCCGGTGAAGATTCCAGCCAGCGTCGAAGAGAGGTTGAATGAAAGGTAGTTGAAGATTCTGCCGAGGCTCGACCGTTTGCCCGGCACGTAAATGTACGACCGGATGACGCGAACCTGGCCAACGCGGTCGCTTTGGAAGAGACGATGGCGGTATTCAGGCCACACCGAGTCGCGGTTGTAGTGAGGAAACGAGGTCAGCACGGTGACTTCGTGGCCGGCGGCGGCCCAGTCGTCGCACAGCGCCCGGATGATCGGACCGTTCGATTGACAATGGTCGGGTTCGTAGTAAAGGCTAACGACAAGAATCTTCATTGCGCAGATTCGGCGATTTCTTCTGGAATTTTACGCGCTTGATATTCAATCGGTGAGCGTTGGGGCAGGCAGCCTCCGCAGTTGCGCGAAGGCCGAACGATACAGCAAAGCCGCCGCGTTAGGCAAGATATTTGTATTACCGTGTCAGTTGAATAGAATCTACGCCTCTCCGCCCGGTCTGCGACGTCACTGGATAGAGATTGGACGGGATTTTATTCTTGATAGGAGGACTCGCTATGGCTAACGAAACAGACAAAAAGAGGTTACTTTTCAGCGTAACGAAAGATGATTGCGATTGGCAGACATTTCGAGCCGGAGGCAAAGGCGGCCAGTACCAAAATAAAACCGAAACCGGCGTTCGTTGCATCCATCGCGCCTCCGGCGCTGTTGGCGAGGCGCGCGATAGCCGCAGTCAACACGCCAACAAGGTTGAGGCCTTTAAGCGAATGACCGAGACGGCGACGTTTAAAAACTGGCACAGGCTGGAAACGGCGCGCCGCCTGGCGGATTACCAGTCAATCGAGCAAATGGTCGAAGAGGCGGTTGACGTTGCGATGCAGCCGCTTAACCTCAAAACTGAGATAAAAGACCAGCAGGGCCGCTGGGTAGAAACAGCGCCGTCCGCGCTCGACTCTTAACCCGCCCTCGGCATTCTCGCAAATCAGCAACACGCTATCGCCCGATTACCACTCAAACTTGCGACTCTATTACCCGCCGCCCCTCGATCCTGAACTTGCCGCTCAGCATCAACGCCACCGCTTCGGCGTAAATCCTGTGCTCTTGGATCAAGATTCGCGCCGACAAAGTCTCTTCGGTGTCGTCAGGGAAAACAGGCACGACGGCTTGTTTGACGATAGCGCCGTGATCCAACTCTTCGTCAACCAGATGAACAGTGCAGCCCGAAAATTTGACGCCGTAATCGAGCGCCTGCTGCTGCGCGTTGAGGCCGGGGAAGGTTGGGAGCAGCGATGGATGGATGTTCAAAATGCGACGGTCGAACTCACGCGTGAACCACGGCGAGAGCAAGCGCATGTATCCGGCCAGACAGATCAAATCAACTTTCCGCGCGTGTAACTCGGCGGCCATCGCGTGGTCATGCTCTTCGCGCGTCTTTCCGCGATGATCCAGCGCGATGGCTTCGATACCGCGTTCGCGCGCTCGTTCCAGGCCAGTGGCGGTCGGGACGTTGCTGATGACGACAGCGATCTCGGCGTCGGGGATACGTCCGTCGCGCACGGCGTCGGCCAGTGCGAGCAGGTTCGATCCGCGGCCTGAGATGAGCGCACCGATTCGTTTCATCGTGTCTTACCAAACTAAGAACCAATGAGGGAACGAATAGTATTGTGGAGTATCGGCTGCCAGCGCAAGTCCTTCAGCGCCGTTCGAACCATCAATTGCGGTTCGCGGACTGGTGTGTGAGTTGGCGGATCAGACCCAGCAGGGCCTCATCCTGATAAGGTTTGACCACGTAATCGGTGGCGCCCAGCTCGAAGGCTTTTTCGCGGTGCTTCTGTCCGGCGCGCGAGGTAAGAATGACGATCGGTGTGCGCTCATAGGCCATCTGCTGGCGCAGCGCGCCGATGAACTCGTAACCGTCCATCCGCGGCATCTCGATATCGAGCAGCACCAGGTCGGGCGGCGCCGGCAATTGCAGCAGAAGTTCCATCGCGTCGAGGCCATCCCTGGCCTGGACCGGCTTCCAGCCGGCGCTCTCGATCAGGTTTGACAGGACGCGGCGCACGCTGATCGAGTCGTCCACCACCAGGACCGTGAGAGTGCGGCGCGAAACCATGGTCGCCCGCTTCGCCGGCGTCGGCGCCAACTGGGTGCGCGGACGGAAGGCCTCGCGCACCAACTCGGCCAGGTTCAGGATCAACACCACGCTGCCGTTGCCCGTCAACGTCGCCCCGGTGACGCCGTGCACCTGGCGCAAATGATTCCCCATGTTCTTGACCACGATCTCGCGCTTACCGAGTGTTTCGTCCACGGCGATGGCCACCTGCCGGCCTTCGACGTTCATCAGTAAGACCGGGCGGCGGTCGCGAGCGCGCTCTTCCGGCCGCTTGAGCGAGAGCAATTTGGCCAGCGACATCAACGGATAGATCGTCTCCCCGACGCGCAAGACCGGGTCCTTGCCGATCAGCTCGATCAGCTCCGGCTCGATCTTCAAGATCTGTTTGATCCCGACCAACGGGATGGCAAAGGTCTCGTGGCTGACCTTGACCATCAGCGCGCGCATCACCGCCAGCGTCATCGGCAGCCGCACGGTGAAGGTCGCGCCCTCGCCGGGCCGGGAATCCACTTTCACGCTGCCCTTCAAGCGGTGGATGGCGACGCGGGCGACATCGAGTCCGACGCCGCGTCCCGAAATCTCGCTGACCTGCTCAGCCGTGCTGAAGCCAGGCAGGAAGATCAACGAGAGCAGATCTTCGACCGGCACGCGCGCCGCATCGTGGGGCGAGATGTAGCCCCCATTGATGGCCGCCACCCGCAGCCGTTCGGGGTCAATGCCCGCGCCGTCATCGCTGATCTGGATGACGATCTGTGTGCCTTCGTAGCCGGCCTGCAGCCGGATTGTGCCCGTGAGAGGCTTGCCCTGCGCCTGGCGCACCGGCGCCGGTTCGATCCCATGGTCCACGGCGTTGCGCAGGAAATGGAGCAGCGGGTCGGCCATCCCCTCGATGACGGTCTTGTCTATCTGTGTCCCCTCGCCTTCGATCACGAGGCGGACCGCCTTGCCGCTCCGGTCGGCCACAGTGCGCACGGCGCGCATAAAGCGCGAGGAGAGCGTCGCCAGCGGCACCATGCGCAGCCGCATGACCTTGTCCTGCACTTCACTCGACAGCCGCGACTGGCGGTTGAGGCAGCTTTCGAGGTTGTCGCGAATCGCGCCCAACTCGCGGTCCAGGGTTTGCACGTCGCCGGTCGTCTCGGCCAGCCCGCGCAGCACGAGGTGGAACTCCGTGTAGCGGTCCAGCTCCAGTTCGTCGAAGCCCTGGGCAGTGGCGCCCGCTTCGGGGGCCGGGGAAGCGGTCGGCGCCGTAGCGCCATTGAGCGCGTTGGCCCCGGCCAGTTGCAGGCCCCGCCCCAGCGCGCTGGTTTCGTACTCGCCCTCCATCCTGGTGGCCACGCGGCCCAGCCGCGTGGAGCTGGAGCGAAGCTCGTCAAGCTGGCGCTGCATCTCCGCCAGGTTCTGCTCGAAGGAGGCATTGGAAATGATCAGCTCAGTAACCAGCGTCACCACTGCGTCCAACTGCTCGATCGGCACGCGCACGAATGAGGCGCGCTGCTGCGACATCGTCGCCGGCGAGCCTGGCGCCGCCCCCTCTGCCTTCTCGCTCCTGACGATGGCTGGCAGGGAGGTCTGATTTTGCTGCGGCTCGGCGACCTCCGGCTGGCGCAGGCCCAGCAATCGCTCGAAGGAGTCATAGAGTTCGCGCAGCCTCTGTGGGTCAGGCTGGCCGGCGACCATGTCCTCGAATGCGTCGGTCGAAGCGAAGAGCAGGTCCAATCGCTCCGGCGTGAGCGGGAGTTGGCCGTCGTAGAGCAGATCGAGGAGGTCTTCCATCCGATGAGCCAGCCGGGCCATCTCCTGGAAGCCGACCACCCCGGCCGAGCCTTTGAGCGAATGGGTGCTGCGGCGGATGGATTGCAGCAACTCCTTGTCGTCAGGCTGGTCGGACAGGGCCGGCAACGCCAGGCTCATGGCGCGCAGATGCTCTTCGGCTTCCGGCAGGAAAACATCCAGCAGCTCGGCCGAGATGCTGGCGGCGGCCAGCGCCGGCGAGGCGAGGTCTTCCACCTCTCCCGCCTCGACCGGGCTGACGGCGGCCACAGCCGCTGGCGCCTCAACCCGGGGGCGCGCCGCTCCCGCGCTCTCGCTCAGATGGCTCAATCTCCTGAGCGCCTCGTTCAGCGGCGCGGTCTCCTCCGGTTTTCCTTCAGCGGCCTCCTCCAGATAAGCATTGATCAACGTCACCGCTTCGCTCATTGCCGCCGCCACCGGGTTAGTGAGCAGGAGGCGGCCCGCGGCGACGTTTTCAATAGCTCCCTCAAGCCGGACGGCGATGTCGCCGAGAGCCGCCAGGCCGACCATGGCCGCCGCGCCCTTGAACGTTTGCGCGCCGCGCTTCGCTCCTTCGAGCCGTTCGGGTTGCGCCGGGTGGCGGCGGAAATCTTCGATCCCACGCAGTATTTCCAGCAGGTAGCGGTTCGCCTCTGCGGTAAAGCTGCGCAGCAACTCTTGATCAGTCTTTCTGTTCATTGTTGTCTCCTCATCACCATATCTCATATGCAATATTTCATATGAGATATGAAAAGGCTCTCTACTTTCCCCGGAACCTTCTCCGCCCGTTGTGGCCGTCGCCGTCGTTGGAGAGCTTGAAACGGCTGACCGACTCGCTCAGGCTGTCGGCCAGGGCAGTCAGGCTGACGATTGAGGTCGCAACCTGGGTCGTATTGTCGGCGGCTTCTCTGGTGATCGCCGAGATTCCGATCATCGACTTGGTCAACGTTTCCGAGCCTTGCGCCTGCTGCGTGGCGGCCCGCGAAATTGATTGGACCACCTCCGCCAGATGGTTCGAGACGCTCTGAATCTCCTGCAGAGCCTGCCCCGCTTCATCAGCCATCTGGGCCCCCTTGGTGACTTCGCGCACGGTGGTCTCCATGGCCGCGACCGCCTGTTTGGTTTCGGTCTGGATGGCGTTGATCAAGGCGCCCACCTGTTTGGCCGCCTCGTCCGAGCGCACCGCCAACTGCTCGATCTCCTGGGAAACCGCCGCGAAGCCGACGCCCGCCTCACCGGCCAGCGCGGCTTGAATCGATGAATTCAAGGCCAGGACGCTGGTCCGGCGAGCGACGCTGCCGATCAACTGCGCAATCTCACCGATCTCCTTCGACCTTTCCCCAAGCCGCCCGATGGTTTCGGCTGTCTGCCTGACCTGTTCCTGGATGCGGTCCATTTCGCCCACAGTCCGTTCCACCGCCTCCGCGCCCTGCTGCGCGTTGCGGAGCGCCTGGTCGCCGATCGTGGCCGAGATCGTGGCGCTTTGAGAAACTTGCTGAATCGAATCCGCCATCTCGCTGATGGCCCTGGTGGTCGCGACAATCTGTTCCAACTGCGACTGGCTGCCCTGCGCCAGGCGGTCGGTCGTGGTCTGAATCTCGCCCACGGAAGAATTCACCTGCAGAGTCGCCTCCTGGACCTGGGCGATAATGCGCCGCAATTCCGCGATCATGTAGTTGAATGCGTCGGCGATTGCGCCGGTGGCGTCCTCCGTCACCGCCGCTTCGGTCGTGAGATCACCCTGGGCCACGTCGGCGACCTCGCTCATCAGTCGCATGATCGAGGTCTGCAAGGCGTCACGTTCCTGCTCGCGGGTTTCGATGAGGCCTTTCGTGTGATCGAGCATGGCGTTGAAGGTGCTGGTCATCGAACCCAGCTCGTCCTGGCTGAACACCTCGGCGCGCGCCTGCAGATCGCCTTTCTCGACGCGGTCAGTGGCCGTCATCAGAGTGTTAATCGGCTTCATGACCAAACGGCGGAAGGACCCCAGCAGCAGGACGGCCAGCAAGGCCAATCCGCCGCCGATCACCAGTCCGATATTCCTCGTTCCCACGAGCAGCCCGGTCTCCGCCTCATCCACCGGAACGATGACTTCCACCACCCCGCGCACATCCCCTTCCCGCCAATCCTTCTTCGGCGATTCCGGATGCGTGTTGTGACACTCGACGCAGGCGGCGCGCATCATGTCCGCTACCGCATAGCGGATGGAGAGCCGGCCGTTGACATCCTCCAGCCGGTAGAAGGCGGTTTGGGGATTGCGCTCCAGCGCCGTCAGCGCCGCGGTCTCAAATTCGTCATACTTCTCGGTGGCCGCCCGGTGGGGGAACGGAAACCGGCTGTACAGGCGGACTGAAGTCCCGGGGAAAGACTTGCGAATCTCGTCTCCCAGCGATTTGACCAGCGTCGCCGGCAGCGGCAAGGTATCCTCTTTCTGAGCGAAGTCATAGTTAACCTTCATCCCCGATTTGCGGGCCCTGCTCACCACTTCGGCGGTGTAAAACGTCCGCAGACTGGTGATCTGGTTGGCCACGGCCTGGGCCGAAGAAAGGCCGACCAATTGTGTGTTCTCCGTTTTGACCCGGAACATAATCGCCAGGCTGACGCCCAGAACCAGGATGGCGCCGACGACGATTGGCAGACCCATCTTGGCCTGGACAGACTGTTGTAGGTATCCTGTCCGATCTTTCACGTTCTTCACGACAATACTCCTTGATAACAATATTTCTTTACCGTCCCGGCTGCGCGCCGCCATTTCCGTTGCCGCTGGTGTAAGGCAGCTTGAAGGAGGCCACCGAGGCGCGCAGCTCGTCGGCCAGTTCAGCCAGACTCTTGACGGATACGGCGGACCGCCGGACGCCGGAGCTGGTCTCCTGCGTGATCGTGGCGATCTCGGCCATCGAGCGGGAGAGGTGGGCCGACCCCTGCGCCTGCTGGCTGGAAGCCTGCGAGATCATCTGCACCAACTGGGCCAGCCGCTGCGAGACCGCCCCAATCTCGCCGAGCGATTCGCCGGCCTGGCTGGCCAGATTCGCGCCTGAGACCACCCCCCGCGTGGTCTCCTCCATCGAGGCGATCGCTTCACCGGTTCCGCTCCGGATGGCCTGGACCAGGTTGGAGATGCGTCTGGTCGCCTCAGTTGAGCGCTGGGCCAATTGCTCGATTTCCTGGGCGACCACCGCGAAGCCCTGCCCGGCCTCGCCCGCCGCCGAAGCCTGAATTGAGGCGTTGAGCGCGAGCACGCCGGTGCGGTCGGCGAACTCATCGATCAGTTGGACGATCTCTTCGATCTCCTGTGAGCGCTCGCCGAGGCTCCGGATGCGGCGGGAGGTCTCCTGCACCTGCTCCTGAATGTGCGTCATACCTTTGACCGTGGCCTGCACCGCCTCGGCGCCCTTGCGGGCGGTGGAGAGAGCCTGATCAGCCACGGCGGCCGACATCACGGCGTCTTCGGAGACCTTCCGGATCGAAGCCGTCATATCGTCGAGCGCTTGGGAGGTGTGGGTGATCTGCGCCGCCTGCTCCTGGCTGCCCTCCGCCAGCCGCTCGGTCGTCGCCTGGGTCTCACTCGCCGTGGAAGTCACCTGCCGGGTCACATCCTGCACGCGGCTGATCAGCCGGCGCAGTTCCACGATCATGTGATTGAAAGCGTCCGCGATGGCGCCGGTGATGTCCGCGGTGACTTCCGCTTCGCGCGTCAGGTCGCCTTCGGCCACGCCCGAGACCTCATTGAGCAGTTTCATAATCGCCTCCTGGATCCGGTCGCGCTCTTCCCGCGACTGCATGAGGCCGCGGGTGTTGTCGAGCATGGCGTTGAAAGCTGTCGCCGTCTGGCCCAACTCGTCTTGAGAGAGCACCTCGGCGCGGGCCGCCAGATTGCCGCTGTTGATCCGGGCAATCAGGTTGCTGATTGTGTCGGTCTGGCGGGTGATGCCACGCGCGATTACGACCACCGAGATTACCGTGATGACCACTCCTAACAGGATCAGACCCAAAACCACATTCCGTTCGCCGGCTATCCGGTCAATGCGCGTCTGGAGGAGGGCTTCCAGATTGATCAGCGCCTGTTCATCCACTTTCAGCAGCCGCTCCACGGCCTGCGTCCCGGCGGCGAAGTACTCGGTCGCCGCGACCCCGATCTCCTTGGCGCGCGCCAATTTTTGCTCGGCCAGATTGGTGAAGACCTCTGACTCCCGGACCGCAATCTCGACCAGATCGCCCTGCTCCTCTTTGAGGTCGGGGTTGACGCGATAAGCGGTACTCAGGTTTCGTTCGAAGGTCTTCATGCCGCGCCGCGCCTGCCCCGCCAGGAGGAGTAGTTGCGCCTGCTCACCCGGGCCGATCTTCCCGGCGGCGGCGATGCCCGCGCCCAAACCGCGCAACTGGCTGATGATCTCCACCACCGCCGGGCTTTGAGTAACCGTCGAGTCCATCAGGTAGTAGGTGTCCAGGTCGTGGTCGAGGATCAGGTTTGACAGGTCGGCCACCTGTTTGATCAGGTCAGTGGTTTCGGTGATCAGTTGCGTGTGTTCGTTGAAGCTTTCTTCCGGCAGCGCATTGGTGGTCTTGCTTTTGAGCGCATCCCACCGGCGTTTGGCGGCGCGAAGCTGGTTCGTGGTTTGAAACGAACTCCCGTAACTACTGTTGAGCGACCTGATCTCTTTTTGATCAATCTCTTCGACGGCGGCGAAGTCCCGATCCACCGCCCGCTCAGCGTCAACCATCTGGCTCCGCATCGCGGCGCCGCCGCTCAAGAAAATGTTCGTCAGACCGCGGTGGCGCGCCAGGTTTTTGCTCAGGTTTTTGAGCGGGACCAGGTAATGCGCGCCGTAGACCTCCAATTGCGCAAACTCGATGGCTTTGTTCTTCTCCACCACAAAAAGGTAAGTGACGATCGGGATCGGCGTACCCATAAACACGGCGATCAGGGCCACCTTCTGCCAGATCTTCAATCGCTGTAGGACCTTCAAATTCTTCAACATTGCGACTCCTTTCTCTTCACCGGAGAGGGAATTTCCGGCCTCAATCGAGGGGCATCCTCAAGGCCGGCCATTGCTTGACAGCTTGAACGAGGCGACCGAGGCTCGCAGATCGTTGGCCAGCGCCGCCAGATTGTTGACCGTGGACGCGGACTGCCGGATGCCGGAGGCGGTGTGCTGCGTGACTTCCGACAGCCTGATCATGCTGTGGGAGACCGACTGCGATCCTTGCGCCTGTTGTTCGGCGGCCAGCGAGATGGATTGGATCAACTCAGCCAGTTGGGATGAGACCCGCTCGATCTCACCCAGCGCGCGGCCGGCCTGGTTGGCCAGGCGTGAGCCTTCGACCACTTCCTGGGTGCTATTCTCCATCGCGGCGATTGCCTCGTTGGCGCCGGCCTGGATGGTATTGACCAGAGCGGTAATGCGGTTGGTGGCGTCGGTCGAGCGCTTGGCGAGTTGTTCGACCTCCTCGGCCACGACGGCAAAACCGCGCCCGGCCTCGCCGGCCCGCGAGGCCTGGATCGAAGCGTTCAAGGCCAGCACGCTCGTGCGGTAGGCGATGTCGCCGATCAGGCGGACGCTCTCGCCGATCTCCTGCGATTGTTCGCCGAGCCGCTTGATGCGCTTGGCGGTCTCCTGCACATGGTCACGGATGCCCTTCATCCCGCGAATCGTGTCCTGCACCGCTTCGGCTCCTCCCCGGGCGGTTTGGAGCGACTGTTCGGCGACGCCGCGGGATTTGCCGGCGACCTCCGACACGTGGCGCATGGAGGCGGTCATCTGTTCCACCGTTTCGCGCGTGGCGAGGATTTGCTGCGCCTGGCTCTCGCTGTCCAGGGCCAATTGCTCAGTGGCGCCCAGGGTCTCGTTGGCGGAAGCGGCGACCTGCCTGGTCACTTCCTGCACTTTGCCGATGATCTGGCGCAGCTCTGCGGTCATGTAGTTGAAGGCGTCCGCGATGGCGCCGGTCGGGTCCGAGCGCACTTCGGCTTCCACCGTCAGGTCGCCCTGGGCCACGCCCGACACGTCGTCGAGCAGCCGCACGATGGAATTCTGCAGGTCCTCGCGCTCCCGCTTCGACTGGATGAGGGCGAGCGTCTCGTCGAGGACCAGGTTGAGGTCGGAGGTCATCTGTCCCAGTTCATCGTGGGTCACCACGGGCGCCCGCATTTCGAAGTTGCCGCGGCGGATCTCTTCAAAGAGGTTGGTGACGTGCCTGATCTGTTCGGTCAGGCGGCTGGCCAGGAAGAAGGCCAGCCCTGTGGCGATGAGCGCGATGACGAAGCCGAGGCCCAACTGGAAGCGGGTCGAAGCCGCGACTGGCGCCAGCGCCTCCTCGGACTCGATGGTTGCCAGGGTCGTCCACTGGAGCCGCTCCAATGCCGGGATGCCGAAGGTTCGTGGCGCCCGCGCATGCCCGACGATGGCCGTCCGGTTATTGAAGGCCACGGCCTCTACCCAGCCGGGCGCATTCTTCGTCAGGATTTCGGCGCGCAGCAGTGAATTCGCCAGTTTCTGGTCCGGGTCGGGCTGCTTGATCGGGTCGAAAAGCACGGCGCCTTCCGGATCGGCAATCACCACCCGTCCGGCGCCGCCCAGCTTGACCAGACCGAGCACGTCCCTGACCTCCTTGACGTCGAGCGTCGAACGCAGCACACCGATCACCTCGTTAGCGTTGTTGCGGAGCGGTACCGCCAGGTTGACCGCGATGGTCCCGGCGCTCTTATCCAGCTCCGGCTTGCCGATGTAGACCGCGCCGGCGCCTTCCTGGTAGGCCTGCTGCCACCAGGTCTCGTCTGCCTGGTAGAAGTCGGAGGTCAGCCCCGTCGCGGCGACGTTCGCGCCATACTTGTCCGTCAGGAAGACCTCGACGTGGTTCGGGAAGCGCGCCTTGAAGCTCTGCAGCGCGCGGACGCCTGGATTGAGCGAGCTGCTGACGACCTCCTGGATAAGCTGAGTGTTGGGGGCCAGCGCCGGTGGGGTGCTGCTCCATTGTTTGTCCAACGTCAGGAGTTCGGCGACGATCTGTCTCTCCGAGCCGGAGTAGGATTGGTTGCTCTCCCGGACTTGTTCCTGGAGATTGCCGGAGACCGCCAATGTCTCCAACAAGTGAACGTTCTCCGCCAGCGTCTGCGCCACCAGGTCCGCGGTGCGCACCGCCACTTCCTGCATTGAGCGTCCGGTCTGTTCCTGCAGGTCGCCCGCAGTATTCCGGTTGATGAAGAATCCGGCGATGATCAGCGGCAGCACGACCATCAGCGCCATCGCCAGGATCAACTTGGCCGTGATCCTGGTTTTGATCCAGCCGGGGAATCTTCCCAGCGGAACATTCCTCTGACCTTTATTCGTTGACATGATTTCGGTCTCCCTGTCTCATCAGAACGTGATCCCGTAGTAGACGAACAACCCGTTATTTTTGCGCCCTTGATTGCCGACGCTGTAGCCGGCATAGAAGACGCTGTTTTTGGGCAGCGTGAAGGCCAACCCCGGCGTGACGTAGCCGAAACGGTTATGGCCGCTCAACCAGTCGGTGACGAAGCTGACCTTGGAATGCAGCGGCTGCTCGAAACCGACAATTGCGCCGCCCTCAGAGCCTGTGCCACTGTCTCGCCCCGCCAACACGTAACCGCCGGCCGTGAAGCGCGGGCCGTACTCGTGTTTCACCTTCTTGCTCATATTCGCGTAAATCAGCCCGAAAGAATCCACGCCCTGGCGATTCGCCACCGGCAGGTAAGCGATGCCGCCGAAAGTCATGGCCATCCCCCTGTCCTCGTTGTTGTAGAACCGCCATTTGAGGTTCGGCTGCAGCTCAACCGGCTGATCCGGCGTCAGCGCATCGGTGAAGGTGAAGTTCACTCCGACCTCCACATCTTTGCCCAAGCCAACGACCACGCGCGGGACGTAGGTCTGAAAACCGCCGTTCTCGTGGCTTTCGAGGTGGCTGATGAAGTCGAATTCGAGGTAGGTCTTTTTCTTCGCCACGATGTCAGTCGAGGGGATGTTGAAGAGAGTGGATTGCGCCGCGGCTCGCCCGCCGAACAGCCCGCTGAACGCCAGGAGCAGACCGCCACTGAGCGCAATGTTTTTGAGTTGAGATCTCATGTCGTGTTTTGTGTGCCTCCCTGCACCTGAGGCGTTACCGCAGGTAACGCCTCTGTTTGGTTGTTACTTAGAACTTGTAGGTCGCGTAGATATAAGCCGACGATCCGGGCGCGCCCCGGGTCGTCGCCTTCCAGAACTCGCCCGGGAACCAGTGGGCGTAGGCCGCGCCGAAGCTGACGAACTCCTTCGGGCTGTAGGTGAGCTGGAGGTCGGCCTCCTGGGCGACGTGCTTGCCGGACCGTCCATTCCTGTCCTGAGTGATCAGCGCGCCCTGTTCGTTGTAAAGGCCGTCACGCTTCTGCGTCAGCCAGAACGAATGGTAGTCGGCGTCAATCTTCCACTGCTTGTTCGGCTGAAAGGAGATGCCGGAGCGCAGGTTCTGGATATTGCGGAAGCCGACCACGTCGTGGAGGCCGTACTTGCTGTGGTTGGTCGGGAAGAGCTGGTCGTAGGCGCCGCGCTTGCCGTCGGTCGGGTTCTCGTCGCCCGAGGCCTGGTTGTATTCGGCGAGCAGCTTCGGCGACCAGTAGTTCTTCGTGATCGTATAACCCAGCCGCCCGTGAAAGGCGTAGGCGCGCACGCTGTCTAAGCTGAAGGAACCGCGCTGCAGCATTCCCTCCACGGTGTAATCGAAGTTCGCGGGGAGTTTGCCAGTGAGGCGTGTGCCGACGGTGACGGTATCGGAATCGCCGCGAACGCCCCGTTCGCTGAATGCCAGCGGCGTGGTTCGCCAGAAGGCGTAGGCGTTGACCTCGGCGGCTTCGATCATCGTTTCGGCCACAGTGCCACAAATCTGAAAACGATATGTTGTCTTAAAATCATTCGTTCTTTGAAATCCAATATTGGCGCCTGGTCATTCCACGGCGTCAGAAGAATTG
>Ga0187892_10006468_pt1 | contig 17365 bp, 17 predicted proteins | sample MA1701073metaG_FD_139345 | JGI IMG/M metagenome (GOLD analysis project Ga0187892, IMG submission 139345) | Bio-ooze microbial communities from a basaltic lava cave in the Kipuka Kanohina Cave System on the Island of Hawaii, USA - MA170107-3 metaG ... | reverse complement strand
CGGGGGGCGGCCTGGTTGGCTTCATTGCGGGGGGGGGGGGTTTGGGCGGGGGGTGGTTTTCTGGGGGGGGGGGGGGGGGGGCATGACCTCGTCCTTGTCGGAGGAAGTGATGCGTTCCCAGAGTTTGCTCTCGGCGGGCTTGCCCGGGGTGATGGCGGCGAGTGCGCCGTTTTTGGAGTCGAGGCGCAGGCCGGACTTGTTGGCTTTGGGGTCGGGGCCGTGGCACTGGAAACAGGTGTCGGAGAGGATGGGGCGGATGTCGCGCTTGAAGTCGATCTCGTCTTCCTGAAGACAGACCAGCAGCAGAACTGCAAGCATGGTGACTAGATAATATTACCCGCCGCAAAATAACAGGTTGTTCGGTCGGTTTCTTGAACTTTCGGAATCGTCCGAACCCCAAACGACGAGACGATTCCGAAGTCAGTCCCGCGTTTCACCCGCACGCTACTTCTTGTCGGTGAGGTCGACGTTGAGGGTCTTGGTTTCGCGGCCCTTGAGCTCGATCTCGGCCTCGAAGGACTTGTAGTACTCGTGCCAGACTTCGAGCGTGTACTTTCCGGCCGGGATCCCCTTGATCTCGAACCGGCCCAGCGGGTCCGTGGTCGAGTGGAACGGGTGGGCCAGCACGCCCGCCCAGGCCTGCATCCAGGGGTGCACGTCGCAGAAGACGCGGATCGGGAGCTCCGGCTTGTCGAAGATCTTCGGCCGCTGCTCGCCGGGCCGCGCCTGCGAGAACCCCCACTCCTTGTTCTCGCGGGGGACGACGTGCGCGATGTGCATGAGCTCGTCGCCGTTGCGGATCATGAGCTCCTGGCCCACCATGATGCCGAAGACGTGGGGCTCGAAGCGGCAGCTCTTCTGCTCCAGGACCACGGGCTTCTTGGGGACGTCGAACTTCTTGTCCTCGAGGCCCTTCTTGATGTAGACGAGCGCGTACTGCAGGCGGCCGGCCGGGTCGGCGACGACCTCCTCGCTCAGGAGCCCGTCCTTGGCCGTGCACTTGGGGTCGGCGCTGGTGGAGATCTTGGAGCGTTTGGGGATCGCCCCCTTGACCTTGACGACCCCCTTGACGGTGGCCGTATCCTGGAAGAGGGGCTCCGGAGCCGCCGGGGCGGGGGCCGGGAGTTCCGTGCCCACCGCCAGGACGAGGGAGGCGAGGAACACTCTCATCTTGATAAATATAACGGCCACGACGATGAAAAATAGCCGCCGATCGAGACGATCTCTTGACGGTGAAGGGCGCGGCCATTATCATGAATCCCGATCCCGCCCATGACGATCATCAAGATTCTCGATGTGGACCTGCCGCTCAAGCTGGAGTGGCTTCGGTCCTTCCTGACGGTCGCCGACGCGGGGGGCTTCTCCAAGGCGGCGCGCCACCTGCACCTCAGCCAGCCGGCGGTCTCGACCCACGTGAAGGAGCTCGAGCGGAACCTCGGGACGCGCCTCTTCGAGCACGGCGGGGGGAAAGTCCGCCTCAGCCGCTCGGGCGAGGCGGCGGCGGCGGAGGCGCGGCGGGTCCTGGAGTGCGTCCGGAGTTTCCGGTCGGCGGTCGCGGAGTCGGAGGACACGATCAAGGGGCCCCTGGCGGTCGGGGCGAGCACGACGCCCGGCAACTACATTCTGCCACCCATCATGGCCCGGTTCGAGCACGAGTATCCCAAGGCCCGGACGTCCCTCCTCATCGGGAACACCGCCAAGGTGCTCGACCGGCTGACGGCCAACGAAGTGGACCTCGGGTTCGTGGGTCTCAAGCCCCCCGACGACGCCTTCGTGTCCAAACCGTTGTGCGAGGACGAGATCGTCCTCTTTGCCGCCTCCGACCACCCGCTGGCACGGCGGCGCCGCGGGGTGGCCCCCGCCGACCTGGCCGGGGAGCGCTTCATCCTGAGGGAGGCGGATTCGGCGACGCGCCGGTTGGGGGACAGCTGGCTCGTCCGGAACCGCATCCACCCGACCGTCATGGTGCTGGGGTGCCCGGAAACGGTGAAGCGGGCGGTGGCGGCCGGTCTCGGGATCGGGGTCCTCTCGCGGTTCGCGATCGGCTGGGAGCTCAAGCAGCGTCGGCTGGTGGAGCTGAGCGTTCCCGGCTTCCCGGTGCGGCGCCCCCTCTACACCGTCCACCTCCGCCGGAAGCACCTGACGCGCACGATGATGAGCTTCCTCTCCCTCCTCGACGTCATAAAGTAAACGGTCACCTTTCGCGACCTCTCGCGAACTGTGACCGTTTCGGTTTCGTAACGGCGGCTACTTCTTCGGGTCCGGTACGGGCTCCTTCTTCGGTTCCGGCTCTTTCTTCGGCTCCGGCGCCGGCTCTCCCTTGAGGGCGGCGCGGAACTGCTTGATCTTGAACTCGACCTGCTTGAGGAGCGCGTTGATGTCGTCGTTGCCGGTGTACGAGGCCTTGTCGATCTTCTTGGCCAACTCGACCAGCCACTGGCGCTGGTACTCAAGGTCGGCCTTGGGGTCGCGGCTGTCCAGGCCGGTCAGGAGGGCGAGGTCTTCCTGCATCTTGACGGTCACCAGCGGGATCTTGCCGAACTCGACCCGCTCCATGTGGCCGGCGATCTTTTTGACCGACTCCTCCAGGCGGCCCAGGACCTGCTCGGGCGGCTCGGGCTCGGCGAACGGGTACCGGAAGTCGCGGGTGGTGAAGGCCACCGTTCCGAACCGGACCGACACCGAGGCATCGAAGGCGCGCGGCACTTCGTCGCCCCGGAGGATCGTCCGGAAGTAGGGGCCGCGGAGGACGTGGTCGCGGCGCCAATCCTCGAGGGCCGGCAGGGCGGCCGGCGGGGCGGCCGGCTCGGCGCCGTTCCGCTGGGGCTCCTCCGCAGGGGCCGGAGGCGCGGGGGCCTTCGCCTTCTTTTCTTCCTCGACGGAGGGGGCGGGGGTCACGCGGAGCTCCGCGAAGTGGGCGGGTCCCAGCTCGCGCGTCAGGACGCGGCCTTCGAGCGCCTCGCCCTCGCGCGGCTCGACGAGCTTCATCGACCGCGTCATCGGCCCGCGCTTCTCGGGCCGGATCGTGATGGCGGCGGACATGTCCTTGAAGTCCACCGGCTTTCGTTCCTTGTGGATCAGGTAGAGCCGGACCTCGACGTCGCCGTTGGCCGGGACGGATTTGTCTTTGTTGTCGCGGGGCGGTTCCTGGGCGCCAAAGAGCGCCGCCGAGAGGAGGACCAGGGTCAGCGTCGGGGGGGCAACGTATCGCATAAGACGACCTCGAGTTTTACTCTCATCACGAAGAGCCGGAGCAAGGCGCAATGTTACAGGGCGTATCCGGCGGGAATACACTTTTGAGTTGCGTTCCGTAAAGCATGAGTTATAGTTTATGCGTCCGGGGAAGACGAGGAGAGAGAGGTTCCAGGAGAGAGAGGGGGGCACCATGTCCGCGCCGTCGCCGTTCCGCCGCGATCCCGAGATCGGCCAGTACCTCAACGAGATCCAGTCCGTTCCGCTGCTCACGGCGGCGGAGGAGCGCGACCTGGCGCTCCGCATGCTGGGCGTCCGTTCCAGCGACGGGGCGGAGCACCGGTCGGCGCTCGAGGCGCGAGAGCGGTTCATCAAGGCGAACCTTCGGCTTGTCGTCAGCATCGCCCGCGGCTTCCTGGGCCGCGGGTTGCCGATGGGCGACCTCATCGCCGAAGGAAACATCGGGCTCCTCCGGGCCGTCGAGGGGTTCGATCTCCGGAAGAATTGCCGCTTCTCGACGTACGCCACCTGGTGGATCCGGCAGGCGATCCGCCGCGCGCTCGTCAACACGTCGAAGACCGTGCGCGTGCCGTCGTATATGGTCGAGATCGTCACCCGTTGGAAGGCCGCGCAGAACGAAGCGCTCCACCGCCTGGGCCGCCGCCCGGACACCGACGAGGTGGCCGGCGACGCGGGCTGCGCCAAGCGCAACGCCGGGAAGGTCGAGCGCGCCGTCGACCGCGCCGCCCGTTGCGCCCGGCCCGTCAGCCTCGACGTCGCCGTCCCCGGCCAGGACCTGGCCGACCGCAACGAGTCGTCCTCCCCCGAGCAGGCGGTCCGCTCCCGCCTGGACTCCGAGGAGCTCCACGGGCTGCTCCGCTCCATCGGGCCGCGCGAGGCGTCGATCCTCCGGTTCCGGTTCGGGCTCTATGACGGGGAGCCCCTGACGCTGGGAGAGGTGGGGCGGCGTCTGCGGATTACGCGCGAGCGGGTCCGGCAGCTGGAGCGGGCCGCGCTCATCAAGCTCCAGGCGCGCATGGTCGCGGGCGAGGAAGGCCGCCGCCCCGCCTAGCTAGGAGCCCAAAACCGGGGAGGGCTCAACCGCAGAGAGCGCGGAGATCGCAGAGAAGACGCTTTAAGCACGCTGAAGCCTCTGTTCGTGCTCTGCGCGCCCGGGGGAGGATTCCGGTCGAGGGGCATAAAAAAACCCCCGGGCCTTGCGGCCCAGGGGTTTCGAAGATCCGAGGTCCTACTTCTTCTTGTCCGGCTCGCCGGCGCTGGAAATCGCCAGGGTCTGCTTCTGCTTGTCGTCTTCCTTCCAGGCGCCCGCGATGACCAGCGTGGTCTTCTTCGCGGTGACGAGCTCCACCAGCTTGTCGAACGCCTCGGGGGGCGTCCCCTTCACGAGCTGGATGTTGCCGGCGTAGTAGTCTTCCTTCTTCTGCGTGACTTTCATCGTGAGCTTGAGCTCCATGCCCACGATCGAATACTGGGAGAACTCCTTCTTCACAGCCGCCATGGCCGGAGGCATGGGGGCGTCCAGCTTCGCCTTATACGTGCCGACGCCGGCCGAGAAGTCCTCCTGCGAAACGGCGAACGGGTCCTTCGCGCCTACCAGGCGCTTCAACGCAGACAACGTCTGCGTCCCTCAGCCGTTCTTTCACTTCTGGTTGCCAAGCTTGACCGTGAACTCGTTCCCCGGCGGATCGAACCCCGCTCCGAGCAGGGCGACCGCTCCTGCGAACAGCAGCGCCGCCTTCATAAGGAATCCTCCTAACCTAACCTGTTTCGACTAGCCCTCAATACTAAACGGGGACAGCGGGGCATTATATCCGGACGGGGCTCCAAAAAAAAGAGCCCCGGGCCCGGCGAGGCCCGGGGTTCCCCTGATGTCCGGTTACCTCGAAGAGGTCGCCTTGCCCGCCTTGTCGAACGCCTTGACCAGGAAGGCGCGCACCGACGAGAGCTCCTTTTTGGCGACCAGGCGGTCGATCACGCGCTTCTTGTCGTCCTCCTCGTTCGGGTTGACCAGGACGATCGACGGCGCCGCGGAGACGCCCCAGAGCTTGCTCGCGACCGAGTCGCGCTCGAAGGCGACCTTCTGGAAGACCAGCCGGTCGTGGTGCTTGGCGATCCAGCGGTCCTCGAGCGTCTTGGCGAACGCCTCGGAGTCCTTCCTCTCGTCGAGGAAGCACAGCGCCAGCAGCTTCTTCTGCGAGCGGGCCTGGTCGACCAGGGAGCCGGTATCGCCCGAAGCCCACGAGACGGGCTTCGAGGCGTACATCTCGAGGGCTTTCTTCATCGCCTCTTCGACCGTCGAGCCGCCGCTCACGTTCGTGCGGAAGAATTCCTTCCCGTCGCCGTCGAGGAAGATGAGGGCCGGGGGGGCGGCGGACTTGACCTTGTCGGCGGTGGTCTTGTCGGCGCAGCGGACCATGTAGAAGTTCCGGGCGCTCTGCCCGATGGCCGGCTCGTTGAACGACCGTTCAACCTTGGTGCAGTCGGCGCTCCCTCAGCTGGAGCCGTTCGGGTTGACCGCGACGTAGACGCAGATGGGCTGCCCGTTGGTCCCCGCCTGGGCGAGGGCCTGGTCGTACTTCATCCACTGAACTTTGCCGTCGAGCGCGAAGGCCGTGCCGGCCAGCGCGAGGATGCCCGCGAGTCCGAACCTCATGGCGTCGCCCCTCCTTCAATTCCGTCGCCCAATTGTATGCCGCGGCCCCCCCGGCGAAGTACAAAAAATGCAATTACGGGCCCTTCGAGGTGAGGTAGGCGAAGAGGTTGACGAGACTCTCAGGGTCGAGGTCGTCCAGCAGCCCCTCGGGCATCGGCGAGAGGGGCGATTCGCGGAGCCCTTCCATCTCGGCCCGCGCGAGCACGGTCCTCTCGCCTTTCAGGTCCACCAACGTGAGCGTCTCTGGCGTCGGGTCGACGACGAAGCCGCCGAGGACGCGACCGTCCTTCATCCGGACCACGAAGCTCGTGTACTCCGTCCGGATGGAGGCGCTGGGGTCGACCACGTTGAGCATGAGGACCTCGATCGAGCGGCGGTCCACGGGAGTCAGGTCGGGCCCGACCTTAGCCCCCTCCCCGAAAAGCTGGTGGCACGTCGCGCACCGCTTGACGAAAAGCTCCCGGCCGCGCGCGCGGTCCACCGTCCGCCCGGGCTTGTCGATGTTGGCGACCGGCCCCACGATGCCGGCGAGGGTCCTGGCCCTTTCGGTTTTGTTTGACGCCTGGACCCGTCCCCAGAATTTTTCGACGAGCGCCGTCAGGCCGGGGTCGTCGTGCTGCAGGACTTTTTGCACCAGCGCGAGGGGCTCGCTCCGGAACCGCGGGCCCAGGTGGGCGATCATTTTCGCGGCCGCCTCTTTTCGGCCGGCGAGCGTGTCCAGGGCGCGTTCCCGGACGGCCGGCCCCAGCGTGCCGATCCGGGCCAGGATCGCGTCGGCGACCGCCGGATCGTCGAACCGCCCCAGGGCTTTGATCACCTCCGTCAGCACCGGCTCGGATTCGCGGCGCGCGAGCAGCTCGAGGAGGGCGCGCGGGTCTTCCAGAAGCGTCAAGGCCGCGATCCGATCTTCGGATTTCGCGCTTGTGTCGAGCGCGAGGGCGACGAGGCTTTTCCGCGCGGTCTCGTCTCCCAGGCGGGCCGCCAGGCGCACGGCCCTCGTCCCCGAACAGAGCCGCGCCAGCGCTTCCCGAAGGGGGGCCGCGGCGGCCCCCGGGCGCCGGGCCGCCAGCCCGAGCTCCAGGCCCTCCTGGACGGCCTCGGCCGCCCCAACCGACTCGAGGAGCCGCGCGCATGCCGCGAAGTCCTCCGGCGAGCCCGCGGAGGCCAGGCGGCGCGCCAACCTTCCGGCCAGGTGCGTCCGCGCCAGGCGCGATCCCCGCGTGAGGAGAGTCACACACTCCTCCCGGTGGGCCGCCACGTGCCGCTCGATGGCCCACCAGAGGAGAAGCGGAATGTGGCGGTCGTCGGCGTCCTCATCCCGGCGGATGAGCTCGAAGAGGAGCGGGAGCGCCTGGCTCGCCGGCAGCCGGCGCGCGGTCGAGGCGAGCTGGGAACGGACGGCGGGTTCCGGCTCTTTCGAAGCCAGGACCCGGAGAGCCTCCAGCGCCGCAGGAGAGACCTGCCGGGCGTCCCCGAGCAGGCGCGCGGTCCAGGCCCGGACGGCCCGGGTCCCGTGCGCGAGCAACCCGATCGCCAGAGCGTCGTCGAACCCGCCGCTGACGTAGAGCGCCCAGAGACACTCCAGCGCCGCGTGCCCCGAATTCTTGGCGACGGCGTCTCGCAGCTTCGGAAGGACGGAGGCGTCCCGGCGCTCGGCGAGGATGCGGCGGGCCTCGCGGTGAAACCATTCGTTGGGATGGCCAAGAAAGGAAACGAGGTCGTCGCTCGAGCGCGCGGCGAGGTTCGGTGCGAGCGTCGCGCGGAGGCCGGCGGGCGCGATGCGGTAAATCCGGCCGCTCGACTTGTCCCACGTGTCCTCGCGGGTGTTGTTGTGGGTGATGCGAAGGTCGTACCAGTCGGCGACGTAGAGCGCCCCGTCGGGACCCGTCTTCATGGCGATGGGACGGAAGCATGGGTCTCCGGCGGTCAGGAGGTCGCCCGCATGCTTCGCCCGGAAGGTCGAGCCCTGCCGATCGAGATCGAACCAGGCGATCGAGTTGTGAAGCACGTCCGGCGTGATCAGCGTGCCGCGAAAGCGATCCGGGAAAGCGCCGCCCTGGTAGATGAGGCCGCCGACCGTGATGCCCCCGCCTTTGTAGGGCGCGCGGTGCTCGACATGGGAGAAGTAGCCGAAGGCGTAGGGGTTGCTGAGCGGGCCGTGCTTTTCGAACGACTTGAGGTAGTAGCCCCCCTGGACCATGTGAAACGTGATGGCGTTCCAGTTCGTGCCGTTGAAGAGCTGGCCCTCGTCGTCCCAGTCGAACGACCACATGTTCTGGCCGCCCTCGGCGAAAACCTCGAACTCCTTCGTGCGGGGATGGTACCGCCACACGGCCTGCTGGAACGTGTGGCCGCGGATCTTCTGGGTCGAGGTGCTGCCGGTCGCGCCGTAAAGCCATCCGTCCGGCCCCCACGCGAGGGAGTTGACCAGGGAGTGGGTGTCCTCCATCCCGAAGCCCTCGAGGCACACGTCGGGCGGGCCGTCGGGCCGGTCGTCGGCGTCCCGGTCCGGGTAGAACAGCAGGTAAGGCGCTTGCGCGACAAAGACGCCCCCGTGGCCGACCACGACCCCTGTCGCCAGGTTGAGGCCGTCGACGAACACCTTCACGCGGTCGGCCTTGCCGTCCCCGTCGGCATCCTCGAAAATTTTGATCCGGTCGGCGCCGCGCGGGCCTCGGGGCGGGGGTTCCGGCACGCGGTCGTACTTGGTGCGGAAGTAGTTGTCCCACTCGACCGCCCTGAGCCCGGCGGGGTGGGGGTACTGGAGGTACTCGACGACCCAGAGGCGCCCGCGGCCGTCCCACGACATCGCCACGGGCTGGCGGACGTCGGGCTCGGAGGCGAAAAGGACGGCGGTGAATCCCGGCGCGAGCTTCATGCGCGCGAGGGCTTCGGCGGGCGGAATCCCGGGCGGCTTGGGCGCCAGCTCGGGGGCTTGGGGTGGAGCGCATCCCGCGACGATGGCCAGCCCCGCGAAGAAACTCCTCATCGCTGCTTCGCGCGGCGCGCGATCGTTCCCAGGTCGACGATGGACGCGCGGTCTTTGGCCTTTTCGGCGCGGTCGCAAATCAGTTTTTGGGACTCGGACGATTTCAAGAACTCAATAAAGGACTTCAAGAAATCGTCCGAACCCCAAAACGACGAGACGATTTCTTGACCCCGCCCGGCGGCGTGCCTCGTGTCGGCATCCTCCATCCAGATCATGGCGCGGGCCCTGATCACTTGTCCTCCGGACCCCAGGCCGGGCGGTGCCGGTGGATCTGGGACCTGAAGTCGCCCATGGGCTGCCAGCGGAACCGTTCGTCGAGGTCCACTTCGGCGACGACGACGCTGCCCATTTTTTCCGCCGCGGTCAGGGGTTCGCCGTCGTGCCCGAAAACCGCCGAGAGCATCCAGTTGCTTGAGACGCCGCAGTAGGTGCTGCTCACGACGTAGACGCGGTTCTCGTACGCCCGCGCCCGGGCCAGGAGCGGGCTGCACCCCCAGACGGGCCAGGCGATCACTTCCGCGCCGTTCGACGCCAGCCGCCGTGCCACCTCCGGGAAGAAGCCGTCGTAGCAAATCATCATGCCCACTTTGCCGAAGCGGGTCTCGAACACGGGGTAGGAATCGCCGGGCGCGATCCCGTCCTCGCCTTCGCCCTCGGGAAGGCACACTTTGCGGTATTTCCCCACGATCCGGCCGTCCGGACCCGTCAGGACCGCCACGTTGTAGAGGAGCGGTCCGTCGCGCTCGACCAGGCCCGCCACGACGTAGAGGCCGTGCTTCTTCGAGAGCCGCCCGAAGAATTCCGTCGATGGCCCCGGGACGGGCTCGGCCACCTCGTCGGGATATTTGAGTCCCGTTCCCGGGTACGTCAGTACCTCGCCCAGCACCACGAGGTCCGCTTTTTGACGCGCGGCTTCTTCGATCAGAGGGGCGTACTGATTTCGATTCTCCTCAGGCGTCTTCCCTTTGGGAGAGTAATGGACCGCGCCCAGCCGCGCCTTTCGCGGCGCGGGGCGGGGACACTCCGCGAAGGTCACCTCGCTCCATTCGACCGTGCCCTTCGGCGCCCACAGCAGATGGAGCTCGACGCGCGCCCGCCTCGCCTTGCTCGGCGCCTGGTACGTGTCCGAGACTCGGGTCCAGCCGGAATCATCCGTCTCGCGGTCCGTCGGGTGTTCCGGGTCGGCCTGCCGGTACCGGCCCTGCAGGTACTTCCCCTCCCAGGGGGTGTCGTGGAGGACCGGCTTGCCGGCTTCATCCCCCCAATGGATCCGGACGCGGACGCTCGTCCGAGGCGTCGTCACGCCGTGAGCCTTGCGCCAGCCTTCAAACCGATAATGCCTGCCCCCCTCGATCGCGAACGTCTTTGTCCAGTATCCCTGCAAGCCCGCTCGGGCGTCCTGGACGATCGCAAGCCGACCCTTCCCGCCGCGGCCCCCCTTCGCATCAAACTCGAATCGCGGCCGAATCTCATCCCGGGGCGCGGCGGGCTGCCACCCATCGGGGGCGGTCGTCGCCTGAGGCCTCGGGTCCAGTCCGAGCGCCGCAATCATCAGGAAGACCGGTCGGACGGCTATCATGTCCGTCCCTCCTTGTAACATAAGTGAAGGGTGCCTTAACTTATAGCGGGGGCCGTGAACCTTTGTTTAGAAACTCATGACCGCCGAACGCGTCGATACCGAGATGGGCGGCCTCCCGCGGGCCTTTCCGACCACGGTCTGGTCGGAGGTGATCGCGGCCGGGGACTCCGCCCACCCTCAGCATCGCCGCCGGCTCGACCACCTGCTCCAGGCCTACTGGAAGCCCGTCTACGCCTTCATCCGAGCCCGATGGAACAAGTCGGTCGATGACGCGAAGGACCTGACGCAGGCGTTCTTCGTGCACGTCCTGGAGAAGGATTATGTCGCGCGCCTCTCCGAGGACCGCAGGAGCTTCCGGGGGTACCTCAAGGAAGCCCTGAACCATTTCCTGATCGACGCCGAGCGCAGCGCCGCCGTGCGGCGCCCCCGCGGTCCGGTCGTGAGTCTCGAGGCCGCCCCCGGGGTCTTCGAAGAGCTCGGCCCCGCCGCGCCGGGCGAATCCCCCGAGGCCGCCTACGACCGCCACTGGTTCCGTTGCCTCATGGACGCCTCGATCGAAACGCTCCGGCAGGTCCTCCGAAGGGACGGCAAGTCCCTCTACTTCGACACGTTCCGGGCCTACGCCCTGGACCCCCAATCGGCCGCGACCTACCGCGACGTGGGCGAGCGGCTGGGAATTCCCGAGTCGCAGGTGCGGAACTATCTGACGTACTGCCGGCTCCTGCTGAGGGCGATCCTGAAAGAGCGGATCCGGGGGTACACGCACGCCGAAGCGGACGTCGACCGGGAGCTGGAGGCGCTGCTTGAAGGATGACCGGCTCCGGGGATTCCTCGGAAGGGAATCCGACCTGGGGGTCCAGGAGGAGGACGTCCTTTTCGGCGCGCTGGCCGTCCGCGAGGGCCTCGTCACCCAGGCGCAGCTCGACGAATGCGTCCGGGTCCAGGGGACCCGATCCCTGCGCGAGGTGCTCGTCGAAAGGGGTCACCTGACTGACGCGGCCGCCCGGAAGCTTCAGGGTCTGGGCGCCGAAGCGCTCATCCCGTCCGATGTGTCCGGTTCCGACTTCCGCGAGGGACAAACCGTCGGCCGCTACCGCCTGCTCGGGCTCCTGGGGGAAGGGGGAGCGGGGGTGGTCTTCCGCGCGCGCGACGAGGAACTGGGCCGCGAGGTGGCGCTCAAGATGCTCAAGGCCGCGGGGGCCTTCAGCCCTTCGCAGATCGAACGCTTCCAGCGGGAGGAACGCAACGCCGCGCGGCTCAACCACCCCGGGATCGTGACCATCTACGAGATCGGCCGCGAGGGGGCCAGCCTCTATTACACTATGGAACTGGTCTCCGGCCGGCCCTTCAACCAGGTCGAAGGCGACCTCGACCGCCGCGTCGAGATCCTGATCAAGGTCGCCCGCGCCGCCCAGTATGCCCACGAGCGCGGCGTGATCCACCGCGACCTCAAACCTGCGAACATCCTCGTGGATGCCCAGGGGGAGCCCCGTCTCCTGGACTTCGGGCTCTCGCGCGACCTCGAAACGCCGAGCGACCTATCGCGAAGCGGGGTCCTGCTCGGGACGCCGCACTACATGTCGCCGGAGCAGGCCGAAGGGCGCGTCCACGAAGTCGACGCGCGCACCGACGTCTACGCCTTGGGAGCCATCCTTTACGAGGCCCTCGCCGGACACGTTCCGTTTACCGGCCGGACCGTATCCGACCTCGTGCGCCGCCTTGTCACGGAGGAGCCTCGATGCCCTCCGGGACCCGCCGATCTCGTCACGATCTGCCTCAAGGCGATCGAGAAGGACCCCGCCCGCCGCTACGCGGCCGCCGCCGCCCTGGCGGACGACCTGGCCCGCTGGCGGGCCGGGGAGCCGATCGAGGCGAGGCCTCCCAGCCTCCTGACGCGCCTGCGCCGGCGGGTCCTCCGGAACCGGGCCGTCGGCGGCGCGGTCGGGGCGGCCTGCCTGGCGTTCGTCGTGGGGATCTTCATCTCCGGAGAGAAGCCTCCCAAGCCGGGGATCATTCCCTCACAGGGCCTTATCCTCTGGCTCCGAGCAGACGTTGGGGTTGTCCGGGACGCGTCCGGCGTGAGCGCCTGGCAAGACCAGTCCGGCGAGAAGTACCACGCGACCCAGCCGGACGCCTCCCGCCGGCCTCTCAAGGACACGGTCGGGCTTCGCTTCGACGGGAAGGACGATTTTTTCCACCTGCCTTCGGGGTTCGGCGACTTCTCCGCCGGCCTGAGCACGTTCGTGGTCGCGCGGCCGACGGGGGGGCGCACGTGGAGGCGGTTCTGGGAGCTCGGGTCCGAGAGCGATTCCAAGCCCTACTATCCTTATATGTTCTTCGGGTCCCACGAGCAGAGCGAAACCCTCATCTACTGGGTGAGCGCGCCCGGCGGGGAGAACGTGACGATCACGGCCGCGTCGGTCGTGCTCCCCGACGAACTCCAGTCGTTCGGCCTGATTCAGACGGCGTCGGGACTGGTGACGCTCTACCGGAACGAATCGGCCCACTACAGCCGGCGCGTGAACGTCCCCCTCAACGTCACGCGCGCCGGAAACTCCATCGGCCGGGCCCGATCGGACAAGCAAGACCTGTGCTTTGAGGGCGAGCTGTCCGAGGTGATTCTCTACAACCGCGGCCTGACCGACGCGGAACGCCGCAAGGTGCAGGCATACCTGGAGGAGAAGTATCACCTGGTGGAGCCCGCTCACGGCCTCCGAGGGGAGTACTTTGACGACGTCGACCTCACGCAGCTCAGGATGACGCGCACGGACGCCCAGCTCTACTTCGTCTGGGGCCTGGAGGCGCCCGACCCGTCGATGGAAGCCGACACCTTTTCCGTGCGCTGGACCGGCGAGTTCGAGCCCGCCTTCAGCGAGCCTTATACGTTCGCCACCAAGACCAACGACGGGGTGCGGTTGTGGATCGACAACCGGCTGGTCATCGACCAATGGGGCCTCGAGAACAACGATCACGAGAGCAAGCCGATCGCGCTCGAGGCGGGCCGGCGGTACGCGATCAAGATGGAGGTCTACGACAGCGGCGGGTACGCGCAGGCCCGGCTCTGGTGGTCCAGCCCGTCCACGCCCTGGGAGCACATCCCCACGAGCCGGCTCTTCCTGCCGAAATCCGACGGTCGGTGATCCGGGCCGTCCCATCGTGCGCGCACCTTGACTGGGTAAGTAGATGTAATACAATTGCAGATGGAGGTGCGCATGATTCAGAAGCGAACCGTCAAGAAGGCGAGGAAGGCGTCTCCGTTCAGCGCGCGGTTCAAGCCTGATACGGTCGCCCGTCTGCACGCGCACGCCGATCGGCACGGTCTTTCCGTGAGCGCGGCCGCGGAGCGGCTCCTCGACGAGTGCCTCCGAGCCCACGAGTTCCCGGGCATCGCCTTCCGATGGTCCCCGAGCGGGGAACGGCAGCCGTTCATCATCGGGACCGGGCTGAGCGTCTGGGAACTGCGCCACATCTGGGACGACCACGACGAGGACGTGGGTAAACTGCTCAAGAACTACCCGCACCTCAGGCCTGAGATGGCCCAGGCCGGACTCGCCTATTGGAGGAAGTACAGACGCGAGGAACCTGCCGGCTTCTGGTCGGGCGAGCCCCCCCCTGGGAGCAAGATAATCCGCATCAAGGTGTAGGCGAGTGCCCAAGCTCCTCCTGGACGAGCACCTTCCCCCGGCTCTGGCGGAGGCTCTCTCAAAGCGCGGTATCGACGCGCTCGCGGTCGTGGGCTCGCCGCTTGCGGCGCTTCCGGACGACCAACTCTTCGAAAGGGCCGCCGAGCTGGGCAGGGTGATCGTGACCTTCAACAATCCCGACTTCATCGCCGAGATCTCCAACTTCGCCGCCGCGCACCCGAACCAGCGGGTTCCAGGCCTGATCTTCATCCCAGGCAGGAAGATCCGGACGAGCGAGGTCTCTCGACTTGCGTCGGCCATCGAGGAGGTCGCGAGGAGAATCGACCAAGGGGAGGCCGACCCTCGCTACGGCGTATGGGTCGACCTGGGATAGGTCTCGCTTCCAGCACGTAATACGGGGACGACGTTGCTTCGATCCGGCGGAGCTGCTACAGTGGTTCCGTGCGAACCGTCAAGGACATCGTTGTTGCGGCGAACGGAAAGCGCCGCCAGGTGCGGGCCCTCTTCGACACGGGAGCGACGATCAACTACCTGCGGCCCGAAATCGCCGACGAGTTTCCGGGCCACGTCACCGCGCCCAAGCCTCTGAAATTGGGCCTCGGCGGGAAGACGCACACCCTGAAGGAGCTGCTCCCCCTCACGGTCCGGATCGAAGAGTATGAAATGCCCGCCCAGGTCTTCTATGTCGCCGATCTCAAGAAATTCGACGCCGTGATCGGCGCCTTCTTCATGGAGCAGTGGGGGGTCAAGCTCGACCCCAAGGGCCGCAAGCTCGGAATCAACCGCAAGCACTACGAGCTTCAGGAAGAGTACTGAGCCGCGGCCCTTCGACACAGATCTCTTTAAACAGACGGCCGCCCGGTCCGCTCTATTCTGAGTGGGACGGTTCAAAAGGATCGTCGGGGCGAGCCTCGTCGTGGCCATGGGGCTGGGCCGCGCGGCGGCGGCGCAGCAGGAGTCGCCTGAGGCGATCCGGTTCTTCGAGGAGAAGATCCGGCCCGTCCTGGTGGAGCGCTGCTATAAGTGCCACAGCGCGAAGGCCGAGAAGCTCAAAGGCGGCCTCCTCCTCGATTCGCGCCGGGGCATGATCCGGGGGGGCGAATCCGGCTCGGCGATCGTTCCCGGCGTTCCGGAGAAAAGCCTGATCATCCAGGCGATCCGGAAGACGCACGACCACCTCCAGATGCCCCCCGGCGACGCCCTCACCGCCCAGCAGGTCGCGGACTTCGAGGCCTGGGTCAGGATGGGCGCCCCGGATCCGCGCGAAGGGCCCTCACGGACGGCCCCCATCGACATGAGCGAGTCGCGAAAGTTCTGGTCGTTCCAGCCGCCCCGGGAGCATTCCCTTCCTGAAGTCAAGTTGAAGGAATGGCCCCGGACTCCCGTCGATTACTTCATCCTTGAAAGGCTTGAAGAAAAGGGGCTGACCCCTTCGCCGATCGCGGACAAACGAACGTTGATCCGCCGCGCGTCGTTCGATCTCATCGGTTTGCCCCCGACCCCCCAGGAGATCGAAGCCTTCGTCTCGGATGAATCGAAAGAAGCCTTCGCGAAGGTGATCGATCGTTTGCAGGCTTCTCCCCATTTTGGCGAACGCTGGGCCAGGTATTGGCTGGACGTCGCCCGGTACGCGGAAACCAAAGGATCCGTCGACCCCGGCACTCAATACTATCCCTTTGCCTATACCTACCGAGATTGGGTCGTCCGCGCGTTCAATGAAGATCTGCCCTTCGACCGGTTCATCCTTCAACAGATCGCGGCGGATCGACTGCCTCTCGACAAGGATCGTCGGACGCTCGCGGCGCTGGGATTCCTCACCGTGGGGCGTCGCCACATCAATTCACTGCCCGATACCATCGATGACCGGATTGACGTGGTCACTCGAGGGCTCCTCGGTCTGTCGGTGACCTGCGCCCGCTGTCACGACCACAAGTACGACCCCATCCCGACGGGCGATTACTACTCGCTCTACGGCATTTTCTCCAGCTCCCTCGACCCGAAGGATCTGCCTCTTCTGGTGGACCCTCCCGAAAAGACGCCGGCTCTTCTGGCGTTCGAGAAAGAGCTTGCGGCGCGAAAGGCCGATCTCGAGAAATTCTGTCAGGCCCATCGCGCTCCTGTACTCGCGCGACTGCGGGCCCCGGAGGCTCTGAAGGAATATCTCCTGGCCGCGACGGAGATGGCGTCACACCTGGGGAAGAACTCCGGTCCCGTCACTCTTTCGGCGAGCCCCGCGACCGTGGCTCCAGGAAGCCGAATCACCGTCACCTGGACGGTGTCCGGGAAGAAGCCTGCGCCCAAGGATTGGGTCGCTCTGTACGGCATGAACGCTCCGAACGCGGCGTTCGACACGAATCGATGGGCCTCGACCCAGGGCGCCCCCTCCGGGAGCCTCTCGTTTGACGCGCCTCGCGCCCCGGCGACGTACGAGTTCCGGTACCTCGCGGACGACGGGTACGAGGACCTAGCGCGAAGCAACCCGGTGCGCGTCACCTCCGACGCTCCGTCGACAGGCGAGGTCAAGTTGAATTCTTTCGTTCTGGAGCGTTGGGCGGCCTACTTGAAGAAAACCCGCGAAGGCCGCGACCCTCTCCTCGCGCCGTGGCACGCCTTTGCCGCGATTCCGGAGCAGACCTTCCGGGAGGAATCGCCGGCGGTGGCGGCCCAGATCGCCGCTCGGTCCGATCCCTACGGGTCCGTCAACGCTCTCGTCGCCGAACTGTTCGCCGAGCCCCCGGGATCTCTTTGGGAAGTTGCCGAGCGCTATGCACAGCTGCTCTCCTCCCTGGACACGGCCGCGGCCTTTCCCGACGCGGACCGGGAAGCCCTCCGGCAGGTGCTTCATGCGCCCGAGGCCCCGCCGAACGTGCCGGTGCTCGAAATCAAACGTTTCCTGGACGAGAAAGCGCGGGCTGAGTTGTCGCCGCTGGAAAAGGCGGTCCGGGACCTTCACACCATGCACCCCGGGGCGCCTCCCCGCGCCATGATTCTCGAAGACTCCGCCAAGCCCTCGGACGTCAACATCCTGATTCGAGGGAATGCCGGCACTCCCGGCCCGCGTGTTCCGCGTCGGTTCCTGGAGATCCTCTCGGAAGGCGAGCGCCCGCCGTTTCGAAACGGGAGCGGTCGCCTGGAACTCGCTCAGGCCGTCGTCGATCCGGGGAATCCTCTCACCGCGCGCGTCTGGGTAAATCGGGTCTGGCAACACCTTTTCGGGGTCGGGCTCGTAAGCACGCCGAGCGATTTCGGCAAACGCGGCGCGCCGCCCACCCACCCGGAACTCCTGG
>Ga0187892_10006467_pt1 | contig 17369 bp, 18 predicted proteins | sample MA1701073metaG_FD_139345 | JGI IMG/M metagenome (GOLD analysis project Ga0187892, IMG submission 139345) | Bio-ooze microbial communities from a basaltic lava cave in the Kipuka Kanohina Cave System on the Island of Hawaii, USA - MA170107-3 metaG ... | reverse complement strand
TGTTCCTTAAAGATGACGAATAGCCGGTAAGGCTGTGAGGCCGTAGGGTTGATTCCAAGCGAAGCCCCAAAAAACACGAGCGCAGCTTCAATCCCGATGACGGCGAGCACCAGGATCCAGATGCCAACCAGCCACGGCTTGAGTTTGCCAGCTGCATTTTTTCCACTGCCGCGTTCCATCACTTAGTTGCTCCACTACTGGAAAGTCGCTCTTCCACTTGTTCCGTGAGGTCAGGAATCGTTCCACTCACAATGGCCGCCTTGTTGAGGATCACCTGCTTCTGACCCAGCCCGGCCAGAATTGTTGCCAGCCGGATCATTCGCTCCTGCATCATCTGCTCGCTGGCTTGCGGATATTTCCCCTTCTGCAAGACATCGGCCCGCTGACGCTCCACGATCCCTGCCAAGTCCACTACGGCTATTGCCGATGGCACTGGTGCGGCCGGCCAGAGTTTCATGGCAGCTGCTCCGATGATGAGCCCCATAAGAATGGCGCCGAATCCCACAGCCACTATTCGAGACATCGCTCAATCGCCTCCACCAGGGTCAAGCCCTGCCTCTGATACTCCGCCACCCGCGCATACTCCGCCGGATTGGTCGTGTAGACGAGTTGGGTGAACCGATCCACCACCAACCGGCCGATCCCGGCCCCGATGGGCGTCCTCACATAGACCTCGGAGTAGCGGCCCGGCACGGTGTGGAGGCTGGACAGCAGATCAAAGAGCCCCTCATCCATCAGGACCCGGCCGCTTTCTGTCAACGCCATCAGGCTCTCGGCTTTTTGGCGCAGCAAGAACAGAAAATCGCTGTTCTCCAGCGCCGCGCGCCCGGCGTCGGTTTTGGCCAGATCATTGATTCCCTGCGTGATGGTGACGATCCCTCCGTTGTACTTACGGAAGCGCCGGTAGCCGTGCTCGATAAACTTGGCGGTGTTCCCCTCCCCCAAGAGATCCCAGGCCTCATCGATGATCACCATCTTCTTCTGGGACCGCTCGCCGGAATACATCTCGGTCTGGATGTAGTAGATCAGCAGAAGCAGAACCACGCTTCGTAGATCCCCCTTGCCCCGAAGCTCTTCAAGCTCCAAGACTGCAAACGGATTGTTCGACCGAAGGGTCATCTCACCTTCAAAGAAGCGGCCGTAGCGGCCTTTCCGGGTGTAGGGATAGAGCATGGTGGCCAGATCCTTGGCTCGTGGATCGCCGGCCTGGGTGAGTTCTTCGGCCACGGCTGTGATGGTGGTCTGGGTCGCCATCCGCGTGTACGCCTGCCGGATCGCCTTTTCGATGAAGGAGCGTTCCAGGTCGGTGAGCGGCCGTGACGGCGAGGCCATCTGGCCGACGATGGGGATGAGCAGGTCCAGGTCTGAATCCTCCCCGTCCAGATTCCTCACACGCGAGAAGGGATTGAGGCAGGGGGGACTCTCCGGTTTGAATTCGATGAAGTCGCCATCCAGCAGCCGGCAGAGCTTTTGATAGCTTCGGCCGATGTCGATCACCCAGACCCGCCCTCCGGTGGCCAGATAGGACAGGCACAACTCATTCACCAGGAAGCTCTTACCCGATCCTGAGGCCGCGGCCACCACAGCGTTGTAGTTGCCGGGGGAATCGAACAGATCCGTGAGCATGACCTGGCCTCTTCGGGAGATTAGTAGCAATCCCGGAGATCCCGTCCCTTTCCAGTCGGCCTGAACGGGTGAGAGGTAGGCGGCGTTGGAGGAGAGGATCGTCCTGGCCCGCTTGAGGAGCTTCTGCTCATGCTCGGAGGAAAGCCCCAATGGGAGACTGGAGAGCAGCAGGGGCAGGGCGATGAAGTGGTCTTCCTGGAGGATGAACCCCTGCTTGCGGAACAACCCCGCCACCTGCTGGGCCATCCGGTCCAGCGCGTGGACCTCTTCCCCGTACAGCACCAGGTGCAGGTAGCCTCTGACCAGCCGCCTGCCGTCGGCGATGCCCTTCAAGAGCACGTCGAAGTTGTCTTTCTTGTCCTGAATCTTCGGCAGCAGCTTGGCCAGAAATCCCAGGGACTGGTAGGTAATCAGGCTGGCCTTGGCCTCGATGGCCTTGATGTCTTTGTCCTGATCGAGGATGATGGCATTGAAGGCGAGAAAGAAGGGCGTGGTGATCTGGTCCATTCCCTTCCTCGCATCCCCGATCACCTGATTGATCGTCCCCATCGTGGCTGCCGAAGGATACTGCTTGACCGAAAGGCTCTTGATCACGCGGCCATCCAGCAACAACTGCTCGGACTCTATGAACAGCGGGCTGTCGGCAAAGATCATCTGTTCCCGAAGCGGGACCGATTCCTCCCAGGCCGGAAGCCGATCTATTGAGTGGCCGGGGTTGATTAGTTCAAAGATCAGGCCGATGAGCCCCTGAGCGGAGAGCCGCTGAGGAAAGAGATGCATCGACTGGAGCAGCCCCTCCACTTTGGCAAAGGTCTCACCGGCAATCTTCATCGACTGATCGGGAGTGACCCCGGCATACGGCAGCCCCACGCTGACCAGCAACCGGAAGTCCCGGATGGGAGCCGAGCTGATGCCGTTGCCTTTGTAGCCATCTCCATCCTGGAGCATGGCGATGCGCTTTTCGGCCATGCGCTTGAACAGCTCTTGCGAGGAGCGGGCTTCACCCCAGAGAGACAACAGGGATCCCACGGAGGGAGACGCATAGAGCATCGCCTGGATCGTGGTGCCGGCTGGGAGGAAGGTGGCAGCATACAGCGCTTCCAGCACCTGGATGGTGTCGAGCCCCGTCCCGCTTTGAGGCAGACACTCATAGATCATGCCCAATCCGCCCGAGGCCGAGTGCTCCACGATGAAGATCCCGGAGGCCGGATCCCAGGCTTCATAGGGAAGATAGGACGAGAGCCGCTCCCGGGCAAAGAGTTCTTCCAGCCGCTGTTTACTTCGCATTCCCCTCACTCCCAGTCTGTTGTTTGCTCTCAGGCACCTTCCCCAGTTTGGGAACCGGTTCGGACTCCACGGCAGGCAGGCCCAGAGCCCATGTCCCATGATCGACCACGACATAGAGATAACTCTGCTGGTGCAGGTCCCCCTCGGTGTCAATCCAGGGAGCCACCCACACCCGCAGGATCTTGGGGGCTGATCGAATGGGCGCCGGGCTTTCCAATTCACCTCCAGCGGATGGCTCCACCCCACCGGTGGCGGCTGACATTTTTGGCGGCGTCACCGCTCCTTTGGCCTTCTGTGTGGCCCCGCCGGTCTGGCTCGTGGAACGGTAGACCTCCGAGATGGGCTTGCACTGCACCCCGTCCGGGGCCGGGCAGCCATATTTCACGCTACAGCCCGCAAGACTTCCTGTGACCATTACCGATGTGAGTAATGCAACCGACAGCTTCATGGCGTTTCCCTCCCTTTGTGTTCTCTCTATTCCGCTTCTGACAAAAGGACGATGATGATGTGAATGACTGGAACCAGCAGCGATACGGCATAGACAAGGCCATTGATCATCGACAAACCTCCTTTACAGTGTGAGTGTGTTGTTCTGAATGACGTTCTTGTTATTCAGCCGGACTTGCGGTTGCGGGTGCTTTTTTCTCCAGAAGCCCGGCCAGTTCCTTTGCCGGCCGGTAGCCCTCGATTCTCCGGCCGTCCTCCAGGATGATGGTTGGCGTGGCCCGGATGCCCAGCCGTGTCCCCAGGGCCAGCGTGCGATCCACCGGGTGCTTACAGTCCCGGGCCGCAACGGGCTGCCCGCTCATGACCGTATCCATCGCTGCAATCCGGTCCGGGCTGCACCAGACCGAGACCGCTTTGCGGTAGGCCAAGGGATGCAGCTCGGTCAGGGGGTAGAGAAAGAGATAGATTTCTGCATCGAGTTGGCCGAGCTCCTGGTGGAGTTTGCGGCAGTAGGGGCAATCGGGATCGTCGAAGATCGCCAGGCGGTGCTTGCCTTTCTTATAAAGGATGGCATCGGCCAGCGGCAGCTCTTCGAATGCGACCTTGTAGATTTCCGAGAGCCGGGCCTGGGTTAGATTCTCTCTTGACTGAAGGTCATACAACTCCCCCGAAAAAAGATAGCGGCCGCTGCCATCCAGATAGAGAATCCCCTGCGTCGTGATGACGGTAAAGAGCGGCGAGGCGAATTCCTGGGTCTCCACGCGCTGGATCTCCACCTGGGGCAGGGCCTTCTTGACCACCGGCGGGATCTCTTCCACCACAGCCTTCTCCGGCAAACCCTGTGCGGCAACCATCTTGATGATCAGCAAACCGAAGCTCATGGCGCTTACGATCAGCCAGGCGAATGCTTTCCTATCTCTCATCCATTTCCTCATCGTCCCTTCTCCTCCACCGGCTGAAGCGGCCTGCCCTGGAGGACCACCACCTCCGCTTTTCGCCCGGCGTCGATCTCGATCACCGGAAAGAGCCGCTCAGCCATGTCGATATAATGTTGGGCCAATCGTTCCAGTGCCCGGCTGGCTCCCCCATAAGCCCCGGCCTCTAGCGCCCGGCCTGGATCAACACTCTGGATGGTTCCCAGCGGGGACGTGCTCACGGTGGTGGCCGAGAGTTTGAAGACATTCGACAGCCCTTCGGCAAAACCGGCCACCAGCGCCTTGGCCAAAAACTGTCCCTGCTTGGATACGACCCGCCCCCGCAGACCCACCTTGCCGTCTTCGCCGGCCACGAACCCCTTGAGCGGCACGTCCACGCTGCTTCCATCGCTCTTCACGCAAGAAAGCGTGGTGGTGCGGATATAGGCCCGCTCCGAGGACAGATCGCCGTAGCCTTCCCCCACGATGAAGCAGTCCTTGATGTCGAACCGGAAGCGATTGGGCAGCACGGCCAGATCCGACAGCTTGATGAGCACCGGATGAGGTTCCTTGGACGCACTCACGCCGGCCGGTGCATCCAGGCCGGAGAGCAGAATGCCGCTGACAAAGCTCCCGGAGGGAAGATAGGGCTGCTCTTGGGCTTTCCCGCTCTCCCCGGGTTTGCCTTTGTCCGGGCCAGTCGCTGATCCGGTGGAAAGCCCTGCCGGGGTGAAGGCGCCAGACTCCGGGCCGAAGATCCGGATGGGCTCAGGAGCAGGAAGCACGGGAGCTGCGGGTGGTTGCACCGGTGGCGGGACCGGCGGCTTGCTGACATTCAGCAGCGGAAGGGGCGGCATCGGGGGAAAATCCTTTGGACCGGACGGAATCGATTTGGCGATCTCTTCCTTTTTCTTCATCTCCTGCGCCAGGCTTTTCAATTGATCGCTGATCTCCTGCTGCTGGGTCTTGAGCGTTTCCAGTTCCTTTTCCGCAGTGGCCCGCCAGTGCTCCTTCTCCACATCCGCATTGCCCAGGAGATTCACTTCCACAGGTTTCTTCTGTTGGACCGCAGGCTGTTCCGGTCCGCTCATCAGGATGATGGAAATGACGATCACCCCGACAGCGGCCACTCCCCAGATGAGATGCCTTCGGGAAAATCGTTCTGTGAATTCTTTAATGTTCATGGGCTGACCTCTTCCACCACAAAGAGCCGGGTGGCATGACCCGGTTCCACCCGATGCTGCTCGATGGCCACGGCCCGGGTGCCGGTTCGGACAAAGAGCTGTTCTTTATAGGTACGGGGCTCTTTCGTGGGATTGGAGAGCCGGTATTCCATAATGGCCAGCCTCATCCCCGCATAGTGCCGCACGGCCACCAGCGAGCACTCCTTCACCGGGCATTCCTCTTTGCCCTCGGCAATGAGAGTCGCTTCATAGCCGGAAGGCACCGATCCGCCGGCGATCTCTCTGAGCAGCGCTTTGAGCTGCCGGATGTAGGCCTCCGATTCAAGACCCGGATGCGCAGGCGCGCCGGCCTTGATCACAATCGTCTCGGCCGGAACGGGGGCCGGGAGCAGCATGAGGGTGTAGGTCTCCCCTTCGGCGAGGAGGTAGAGTTCTATCGGCCCGGCAACGGTCGGGGGAACCTTTATATAGGCTTCATGTCCCTCCACCTTCACCTCGATGGACTTGCTGGTGTAGACCTTCAGGATCTTCGAGGGCAGCACGATCCGGTTCAAGTCCCGGCTGCTGACCTTCACCACGGTCTGGTCATGGCCGGTAACGGTCTGAAGCGCCCATGCCGGCAGGGGGGACCAGCTCAACCCCCACCACAACAGGGCGGCCATGCCGAATTTCATAGATAACCTCATAACTGCTCACCTCCTCAGTGACTTGCGTTTTGCCCACGAACCGACGCAGGATTCCGGTGGCCCGGACGGTGTTTTCTTTCACCTCTACCTGCTGGATGTAGAAGACCTGGGAGAGGTCGTTCTTCACAGCCCGCTCCGCCTGGGACACCAACTGCGCTTTCACCGCGCCATACTGGTCAGGCGCCACGTACCGGAGAAAGAGCGGAAGCTGGGTCTCGATGCTTCTCGGATGGAAGTCGGCCACCAGGGGCAGGAGAAACCGTGTCGTCTGCTCCAAGTACCCCGCACTGGCCGTGGTCTCGCCCACCCAGTTCTCCCTGACCTCGCTGACTCCGGGCGGGACCAGGACGATCCGCTCCTGCTGGGACATCCGGACGAGAAAGAATCCCTCGGCCACCAACCCCAATGCCAGGATCATGATCGTGAATTTCAGCAGGCCGTGCTCTTTTTTTCCTTCCAGATACCGCTCCCACCTCATTCGACCATCTCCCGAATGTGTCCCGACGGCCTGCCGGCCACCACCCCCAGCCAGTAGAAGAAGTGCCAGAGGTAGCCGTCCGCCTTGCCGGATTTCTGCTGGCTGGCCAAGCGGGCCAGGATGATCCCGATGAGCCCGCCGACCGTGGGGTAGTTGAGGAAGATACCCAGGCCGAAGCCGCCCACCACCAGCATCAGCTCATCCAGCTCCCACCAGAGAAACTGCGGCGGGTCATCGATATAACGGGGAATCCGCGCCTCCATCGTTGGTCAACCGGTTTAAAACGTGGCCCCGATGAGCCCCTGGATCACGACCGGGCCATAGGCGGCGAAGATCGCCGCACCCACGCCCGCAACGGCGGGAATGGGGCTCTGTCGGATGATCCCCATGAAAAGCCCGCCGATAAGCGCGGCTACGGCCAGCGTTTTGCCCAGATAGCCGCTGACCCAGTCGAGAAATTTCTGGAAGAGCGGCTGAAACTCCGTATCGGCGGTTCCCGCCAGCGCCATCACCGGGCTCAACACCGCCACCAGGAGAATCACGGCCACGACGACTGCCCACTGTGGATTGATCCGTTTCATTGCTTGCTCCCTCCCTTTAGAGTTTGTTGGGGCAACCACCACCCGCTTCATGCAGGGTGGCTGTTGTCGATGAGGGCCACTCTATCAAAGCGATCTTCCCGGCAAGGGCAGAAATCAGGACAGGCTGCGCACACTTCTGGCGGGATTCGGTGACGTGGAAGGTAGCCGGAATGAATTAAGGTAGGAGGACATGCGGTATGGAATCTTATTAAAGAAAATAAAAAGAGCAGCGTTCGATTGCGTATTCCTCTTGGCCATCCTGGCCGGCCTGCTGACGGTCGTAATTGCACTTCCCGTTGAAGCGGATGCAGCACTCCCGGAATTCTTCGATGCTGAACTCCGGAACAGTGCTGAGCGGGCGGAATTTCTCAACGACGGTCTCCAATGGATGCCAGTCAGGCTTGGAACGACCGTCGCGAGGGCTCTTCATTTGCAGGAAGGTGGGGCAGCATGGGCGTCCTACCAGGCCGTTCACCGGGACGCCATGGCCACATTCTCCTCACGAAAATCTGAGCATGGACCAGACCTGGATTTCATTCCAGATCTGGCCCGAAACTTCTATCAGCTCTGGCAAGCTGAAAATCGCCTGAGATGGTTTTTCATAAGGGATACGGGCCTGGGCCTGCTGGTGATCGGGAAAGGAGTTATGATCGCCGGCTGGCTTCCATTCAGCCTCTGGAAGAAACATAGAGCGAAACGATCCCAGATACGCCGGGCCTCTTCACGTTTGGCGGTGACCCGGGATCAGCATCTGGACTTTAGCCTGCCACAGGCTAACCCCGTAGGAACTCGACTCTACCAGCAGGCTCAACAGAAAGGGTTCTTATCACCGCTGACCGAGAGGATCCTGGCCTGCTTCGCCGCTTCACCGGACCATCCCGCCTCGCTGCAGGATCACCTCAATCTGCCCGGCGGCCTCATCGAGCATACGGCCCGAACCATCGAGGCCATCGCCAAGCTCGCTGAGAATCGCCCGGATGAGGAGAGAACGCTCTCTTTGCTGATGGCCCTCTGTCACGATCTGGGAAAACTCTTCGCGTATGAGAGAATGGAAACCCAATGGATCGACCGGAGACTTGCCCATGACCGGCTCTCGGCCCTGATGGTGGCCAGCCTGCCGGAGCTTTACGCCGGGTTATCATCCACCCATCGGGAGGCATTGATCCTGGCCTTGCGGTACTACCACAACCAAGAAGAGCTTCCCACCATGGCCCCGCCGATGAGCTACACACTGCTAGAGATCATGCACAAGGCCGATGCCATCGCTTATGAGCAGGAAAAGCAGTTAGGCCAGCAGCAGGTCGAAGGGGTCAAGCCCTTCCTGTGGGAGGCTTTCTGCCGGGCAGTACCCCAACTCAACATTAACCGCTACCGGGGAGGCTACCCGGAGGGGTTCACGAGCGGAGAGATGGTCTTCGTTCTGGAGCACGCGTTGCGGGAACGGACATTGAATCAGCTATCAGAGGAGTTGCAACAGAAGCTCCCCATTCGCAGGCCCTCCGGCAGGCTGCACCCGGCCTGGCCACTTCTGGTGGATGTCCTGAAGGAGAAGAACCTCCTGGTCGAGCAGGTCAAGGGACGGAAGACCAATCCTTCCGCCCTGTTTAACATCACGGCCAGCGGGACCACGTACAAATGCGTGGTGGCTCTCTCATTGGACGTGCTGGCGGCACTGTTCCCTGAGGCCGTAGCGCAATGGACGCAGTGTCCTCCGTATCAAGTGCAGATCGCCGGAGGAAGATATGGAGAATAACCCAACACCAAAGCATGGCCGACAGGCCTCATACAAGTCTCGCCGATGGGCATGGGTGCTTGGCATCACGACTCTGACCTTCTGTCATGTGGCCTTCTTCCTGCCTTTCCGCGCGTTCGTTCCAGTTTCTCCTGGAACAGATCCCTGGTGGGGGATGGGTCTTATCCTTGCGGATGGTACCGTCTGCGTGATGCTGCTCCGCATGGCTTTAAGAAGAGTGATGCGAATGAAAGCTCAAACGATGGAGGAATAGATGTCAGAGGTTGATGGTGGAAACCACATTGGCCCCAGGCCCGGCCTGACCCTGGGTTATGATGACCAAACCGGTAAGGAGATCTTTCTCACCGACCGGTTGCTCTGCCAACACATGGCGGTGGTGGGATCGTCAGGGGCGGGGAAGACCAGCTTTCTTCTATCCTTGATATATCAGCAGATCCGCCGGGGCGGGGCTGTCATCTTCATGGATGGCAAGCGCCGGTATACCGGCTTTGCGAAGGTCGCCTGGCTGGCCCATGCCTGTGGAAGAAGCGCCGATCTGCGGATGATCGATCCCCAGGACCCCACGCTGTCTCATGCCTATAATCCCCTTATGGCTAGAGATGCGGAGCGGGAAGCCGGGATCGTCGCCAGCAAGATCCACCGGCTGATGCCCTCTATTCCCGAAGGCCATCCCGCCTCCTATTACTCCAACCTGGCGTATGAGGCGATCTTAAAATTGGTCCGGGCGCTGCACCGCTTAAAGCGCAGCTTCTCCTACCGGGATGTCCTGACACTGTTTGAATCCCCGGAACAAGCCTTCAAGATTCTCAAGCAGGAGCTCTACCATGACAGCGCTTCCGAATCGCTCATCGAGGTGGAGAAATTTGTGCGCAAGTTCAAATCCTCAACCCACATGAGTGATCTGCTCTCTGGGCTCATCTCGGAACTTGGGGCGATCTCCAGCAAACCGATGGGGGATTTTCTCTGCCGGCCCGTGACCGATGTGGATTTCTACCAGGCCATCAAGAAGGGCCAGATCATATATGCGGCGCTTCCACGATTACAGGAGACCAAGAAGTCCGAAAAGCTTGGCAAGGTGATCTTGACCGATCTTCAGTCCTCCATTGGGGCCATTTACAGTGAGAAGGACTTTCAGCCTCTCATGCCCTGCCTGGTGATTTTGGACGAGTTCGGTTCATACGCCCTTCCTGACTTTGCTGTCGTGTTTGAACAGGCACGGGAGGCAAACGTCGCTCTCATCGCTGCGTTTCAGTTAACGACCCAGCTTTCCGATCTGGAGAAGGGACTGTCCAAAGGTTTTCTGGAAACCGTAATGGGAAATACCGAGACCAAAGTCTTCATGCGCTTAAAAAGCCTTGATTCGGCCATGTGGGCCTCGGACTTCTTCGGCCAAGAACTGCGATGGTTTGCCCAAATGTCGGAAGGAGAATCCACCTCCGATGCCGGGCAGCCCATCAGCTTGCATCGATATGTGAATCCCAGGCGGACCGACTCTCGGTCTTCATCGCTGACCCACCGGCAGCTCTATGATCAGAAGGTTCGGCCGGAGGTGTTCTTACACCAGTTAGACGTGGGTGAGGCCTTCATCAACTGGCAAGCCGAGCCTTGCAAGGCGAAATTATCATGGGTGGAGCCTGAGATTCCGCAGGGATGGGATTATGCCCGGGTCCTTCCTCGCTTTCGGCGAAAAGAGCCCACGCCGTTGGGCTTGTGGGAGCGGATCAATAGGAGGATTTATCGGGATCTGCAGGAAGAGATGGGGAAGAAGTAAAGTGTCCTTATTAAATGGCAGGTCGACTTTTCTTGCTTTCCAGGCGGCTCCAATGCCCCGCCAGTTTGTTTTGTCCATGCCTCTTTCAATATAGTAGGCGGTCAGAGTAGGGAAAAGCCTGGGCTTTTGAATCGATTAAAAATCTACTCATAGTCTGTAGACTTAAAAGCATCATTTCATAGATGATATTAAGTAAGTCTTAGTATTTTAAAGCCTGGAAAGCCTGATGGGTCAAAAACAACTCAGAAAACCAAGCCCTAAATTAAGACAAATACTGGCAGACAATATTCGTAGATATAGAAAAAAGAAAAACATATCCCAGGAAGAACTGGCGGATATGTGTAAATTTCATCGGACCTATATCGGCTCTATTGAGAGGGGAGAAAGAAACGTGACGCTTAGCACTTTGGAAACATTATCCGCTGCTATTGGCGTTCCTATCACTGAACTTCTGACAAAAAATAGCCTTTGAAGATGGCAAGTGAGGGTAGCGGTTTAGAGCGATATTTTATAAAACTTCGAGAAAGCGGGATCTCCATTTATGATCCTATTGAAATTGGCGATCCTGATTTTTGGATTCCCTCGCCGGAACTTGAAATGTTGCTTAACCGGGAACTGGTAGGGGTGTCTCTTGCCGGACTGCCGTTACGAACCCGATCCAAAGTAGTCAAGGAGCATGTTTGTCGGGCGCTCGGATACCCAGTTCCCACATCGTTTAAAAGAACAAAACCCAGATTTCCAGGGCAGTTTTTCGATACGTACGTCCAAAAATCAAACAATCTACAAGTGTGGAATGAGGAACTTGCGCCAAGTCGGCGCTACGTAATTATCCGTGTAAGCGAAAAAGATGTAATCACGAAAGTGAAGGTGGTTACAGGGGACACTTTGTCCCTGCTGGATACGACAGGGACGTTGACGCAGAAATATCAGGCAAGATTAATTACTGGGCAAGAGAGAACCGAACTTATTGCGGGAGAAGATACAGAGCTTTTGCGGGCCTTTGTCCAGTCTGGAATTGATTTGAAAGCAGGCGCGAGCCCCATCAATCATCCCAGGGCCGGGATGTTACTTCCGATCAGGGACATATTCGAGCGGCTACGGACACTTGTTGGGAAGGGATTCATGGATATCGGTTCCGACCAGGAGCGAAATCGTGGGGCCGAGCTTCACCGGCTGGTCTGCAAAAGCCTTGGATATGAAGATTATCGGGATGACGGGCAATTTCCGGATGTGCGTCACCAATTATTGGAGGTGAAGTTGCAAACATCACCGACAATTGATTTGGGGCTTGTTTGCCCGGATAGTCTGGACGTCCTTGATGTACCTAAAATCGGGGGAAAACAGGTTCGGCACTGCGATGTGCGGTACGCGCTTTTTTACGCGAAAACAGATGGGAAAACCGTCACTCTTACACATTTTTTCCTGACGACGGGTGAGAAGTTTTTTACCAGATTCCCCCAATTTCAGGGAAAAGTTCTGAACAAGAAGCTCCAGATTCCCTTACCTACTGACTTCTTCGAAGATTAAACCAAACGCTTTCCAAACCATTCGGTCCAGTTTTTGTTGAAGCTTGTCGGCGGCAGGTGAAGGAGTAGAGTGATATATCTGCTTGGCTGTGGAAATGATTTTCTTTCCGAGAGCGGTATGAGGATCGGGAAGCGGAAACTGCTCAACATATTGCGTGATGAAGCGGCGCCTTCCGGCGTAGAGCTTGTTGTGAAATCGGTAGTCGTAAAAACGCTCAATGAAGGTGGAGTTCCCGACCGCTGCCGCGAGCCATAGCAGGTCTTCCTGAGCGGGATTCTGGGATATCAGCCAGTAGCAATCTCCATTGACGACAGACCCTTCTTGGTCAATCCAGAATGTGGGTTTCTGCGCAATGTCTGGAAAAACAAGTTTTGTGTGGTCCCAGGCGTTCGGATCTTGTGGAACCCAGATTTCATACCAATCCCGTCCGGCTTCAATGACGTATTTTCGACCCTCGAGCTCGTGACGGTGCCTTTCAAGGTAGGCCTTGCTTCGCGGATAGTGCGCAAGGTCTATAGCGCGACGCTCACCTTGCACAGATTCGTGTGGATAAAGGATTTTCATCGGGGGCTTGTATGTGAGTGGCCTAAAACGCCGGGCTAGGTGATGAGTGGCCAACGGCTTGAGGAGCTCCGGCTGCTCTACTTTCGGCATTTCCTGCCAGTCGGAGCGTATGAATATTTTGTCAGCACAGGTCTTGACGCCAACGCGAATTTTCCCGATATGGCAGAAGCTTCTCCAGGTGTGGGCCTTTACCGTTCCGAGCCAGGTATCGACGGCCCGTGTGGCAATGCGCCAGACTCCATCTGGTGTCTCGCTTGTGCTGAGCTTGCCGTGTTGAACATTGAAACGACGGCCATCATCAGTTTCGACAACGCCCTGGCAAGCTAAGGCCGCTATAGAATTAGCTACGAACTCCTGTGAGTGCTTTGATGTTTCGTAGATAGAGGTGAAGGAGGGAGTTTCCAATTTGTGCCCGTTCTTTCCTTCAACCAATAAGACGGCAGGGAGAACAGCGGCTTCAAATAGCTTTGTGTCGCCCAAATCCCAGATCTGACGCACGTTAAAGCGGTTAAGGATTGCCTGGCGAACCGAGGCTCCGGACCTTGTTGTCATGAATCGGTTGGAAACGATGATCCCGGCAATGCCTTGAGGCTTAAGGACCTGGGCCATAGCAAGAATAAAGGCATAATAAAGATCTACACGGCCAGAGAGGCCAAACTGCCTGGCAAGAAGCTGGGCCCGAGAAGCCCCCATTATTTGTGTGCGGACATAGGGGGGATTGGCAATGATAAGGTCGTAAGCCTCGGGAAGGGATGAACGGAAAAGGCTTCCGGTGTCGCCCTCTCCAAAATGGTTAAGAACGAATTCGAGAAAGTTTTCAAGTTCGAAATGAACGCTTGCATCGGGAAATTGTTGTTTGATCCGAACAGTAGCCAAGTTGAGCGCCTTTGGGTCGGTTTCAAATCCATAAACCTGTATTTTCAGGTGGGGGTGTACAGATAATTTTTGAAGGAGACTAATGAGAAGCTCTCCATTGCCGGCGCCAGGGTCTAGAATTCGAAGCGTGCGCTTGGTTGTCAGTTTTCCGGTTAGATTGACAATCTGGTTTGCTACGAAGTCTGCGAGTATCTTGGGAGTATATGTTGCGCCACCGGCTTTTTCTTCGGTGACTATCTCATATCGTTGGGTGACGGTTGGTTCGTATAGTGTTTTCATATTTTAAAGTCTTGTGTATGGAGATTGAGTGAATGCGCTACTCATAGTATTCTTTTTGACAGCGGAAGTCAATAGGGTAATGGAAAAAAATAGTAAAAAAATATTCACGAGGGTCGAGTATTGTGAAATGTAATGAAAAAGAGATTACATCTCAATAACATTATGAGGTTCTTTAATAAATTGCCGCATCATCCATGCCCTCTCGCGCCTTCTTCACCTTCTTTTTGCAAGAGGGGCAATAACGGTCAGATGGTGAGGAAGTAAGGGCAGGCTGACCGCAGGCCAGGCACGATCGGATGGCCCAGCGGGACGGAGAAACATGTTCCCGGACGAGATCCAGGAGTTTTTCGAGGGAGAGCCCGTTTCGTCCGGCAAGCTGATTCAGGGAATCTAGCGTGACTTCGTCCAGGGCATAGTACTGGGTGAGGATTTCGATGAGCCGCTGGGTATGGCGTTTCCTGGGCGATGGAAGTTTTTCAGGTTTCTCTCGTTTAATTCCCAGCCGCTGCATGGCTCTGGCTACGGTGCGACCGGAGGCGCCTGTGATTCGGACGATCTCCCGTGTGGGCAAGCCGCAAGTGGCAAGATGCTTGATCACAAGATCACGCTCTACTTCCGGCAGAAACTCCACGGTCAGGTCTGGCCTATCCTGATTTTCAGATTCATCATCAAAGGTGAGATCCTCCAGCACAGGCATCTTTATTGCCTCTTCTTTTCCTGAAAGGGTTCATTGACCAGTTGCTTGAGATCGGACATCCAGGTCTCCAGTTTTGGGATGAAGGCCTTTACTTGCTCTTTGATCGAAGGAGTAATCTTCCCCTTTAGAGCTTTCAGATCAACAGGCAGGAGACGAGTGGAAATTAGCTCCAGAAGCTCAACGATCAAGGTTTCATACTGCAATAGGGGTTTTCCCTTTGAAGACTGAATCTCCTTGAGGGTCGCCTTAAGTTTGGTATTCTCCTCCTGGAGGGCCTGGTGATTGCTCTCCATGTTTTTGGTGAGTTTGTCCATCAGGGCCTGCTTCTCCTGAACCTTCCGGTACATCTCGGCCCTCGTTTTCTGAAGCTCCTCCTCTAGGTCCTTTTTGGCCTTGAGCTCATCTCCGACTTTGAATTCGGCCCGGTCAGCACGGTCCTGCAATTCATTGAGTTTTGTTTTAAGCTCTGCCTCGCGCTGTTTGATCTTTTTCACCTCGGCCGAGAGGTCATCCAACTCCTTCAGCAGGCCAGCGTGCAGGGTTTCGAACTCCACCGCTTTCTGTTCTTCCAGGGCCTTTGTGATCCGCTCCCTCAAGGCCTCATGTAACTCCCGCTGCACCTCCTCCTCCAGCTGGGCGATCCGAAGGGCTACCTCCCGTGTGAACTTTCCGGCATCGAGCAGGCTTGAGAATTCTGGGATGAGACCATCCAGGCCCCGGTACAGGTAAACCTGAGTTCGGGAAAGACCTACTTCCTGAGCCACCTGATCCACCTTGTGTTTTTGGTCCTTGAGTTCTATAAGCTTTTTGATGGCTCGGGCGATTTCGGAGGGCTGAAGCTGCCTTCGCCGGATGTTCTCTTCGATGGCCACAATGGCCCGGGTTTCCTCTTCCCCAATCCACCGGACGACCACCGGGACTGATTGAAGGCCAATGGCTCTGGCGGCCCGGAGCCGCTGATGGCCGCAGATCACCCGCAACTCCTGGTCTACAATGAGGGGTTCGATGAGGCCAATCTCCTGAATGGAGCATTTGAGCTGCTCAAAATCCTCTCCCTCCATATCCCTGAAGAGATCGAGGTTTCGGACATCCGGAACGAGCTGGTTGATGGAAATCACCCGCATGTCATTTTCCTGTTTGCGATAGATTCCCTGGGGAGTGATCAGGTAGGCCGGATCTCCCTGTCTGGCTTGCTCCAGGCTGCGGTTCACCACCTCAAGGGCCCGAGCGAATTGTTCGGCCTCAGGACTTCCCATCTGCTTCATCCGGCTGAAGAAATGTTCAAAGATGTTTTGCTGCTCCTCCAGGGAAAGGCTCCCTGGGTCGGCCAGGTACTGCTCAATCAGCCGGTCCAGCTGGCGGTCATCGATCCCTTCTCCTGCACTTGTTTTATTCTTCTCGTTCATCAGAAAGCCTCCCTTTTAGATCATTAGATACGGAATTCATCCGGGGATGGGGAGTTTGTGATGGGTTGTCCGGTGACCGGACAGCCCACTCAAAGCTCCTCACTTGTGTTCATCTGCTTCGATCTCTGCGGTGGATTGAATCTTCTGGCACAGAATGCTCACTGCAATGGAACGAATGAAGGGGTCCTCACGCAGAGGCCACACCCCGCTTTTGATCCGCAAAGCGGTTTTGCGATCCACTCCAAGGGACTGCGCCAAGTTGCCTGTTCTCAGCTTGCCCAGCGACAGCAAGAGGTCAACTGCATGGAACCACACAATCAGCGGCATGTGAGTTCCCTGAAAAGGCGTGCCGGTGAGATCGGAAAATATCCGATGGCACCCACGGCACCGGTAGAAGCGGGTATGCCCCCTGCGCCGATGGCGGCCTGCCCGGCTTCCGCACCAAGGGCACACGACCCGCACTGGCCAGCGTAGATCCCTGAGGGTCCTCCAGCACCAGTCCTCAGGAAGATCGGGGCTCATCGGGCCTCGTTTTTTTTCTGTGTTCCTCGGATCGAAGCGCTTGTGACTGCGGTTCATGATCGGAACCTGGGATTTCTGCATAGCCTTTCACCAGCCTTTGAACCAACGTGTCAAGAGTATTTTCCGTGTTCTGCCCGGTGATCCGTAGCAGCAGGCCTGCCACCTTTTCAGACAGGCCGAGCTCTTTTTCGGCGAACTCGGACCAGTCCTGGTATTCCAGAATCTGGTAGGAATCCCATTCGAAAAGCTGGTGGATACCTGCCGCCACCTGAAGCAGATCCTGATGAATCCGGGCAAAAATCACTCTGAGCTCGACTACTTGTTTAATGATGGCCGACCGGTCCCGGTTTCGGATCAACTCTCCATAGATCGTGGCCAGAATCTCGCCTTCCCCATGCTGGCCTTTAGCAAGCTTTCCGGCCACCGCCTCCAGTAAGGTCTGTGGGACCCGGTCCTGCTCCAGCCGTTCCAGCACCTGCCGTGATCGGGGCTGGTTCCACAGGCGCTCTTTAAGGGCTCTGTAATTTTTGGAGCTCTGCTCTTCCCTGCTATCCATGGCAGCCTAGTAAGACGTCATCTCCGGCTTATCGTCCGGGCACGCTTGTAACCCTTTCAAAAATGTCCTTTCCAGCCCATGTTCATGAACCTGTTCCTTCAAGGACTATACGGATCGCCGTCGTTCGGATGATTCAACAATCGCGCCAGATCGGACAGAGTTCTGGCTGATTTTCTGGGAACAGAGTAGCAGTACAGGGGGGAAGAATCTTGGTG
>Ga0187892_10006466_pt1 | contig 17372 bp, 12 predicted proteins | sample MA1701073metaG_FD_139345 | JGI IMG/M metagenome (GOLD analysis project Ga0187892, IMG submission 139345) | Bio-ooze microbial communities from a basaltic lava cave in the Kipuka Kanohina Cave System on the Island of Hawaii, USA - MA170107-3 metaG ... | reverse complement strand
GTTCGACGAGTAGCGCGCGAGCGCAGTCATTCCGGCTCCCCCGGCAACGACGATCTTCTCGTTCGCCTGGAGGGCGACACCCCATGCGTCGGCATTCTCTCCGGGCGAGGTCAGCGCAATTCCGGCGTTGCCGAACGACTGATCGCGACTGCCGTCCGGCATGTAGTGGACCAGCTCGAATGCGGAAGCGCCGAAACCCGCAACGATGATCCTGCCGTCGTCTTGATCGCCCCACGTCGTGCGACAAGTAGACTTGAGGTGGGTGTCCTCTGATTGCCTCCCCCTAGGAACTTGACATAGCTCTTAACTCAGCTCCTGTTGGAACCATGCGGGAATTCGATCACGAACGCATGGAGGTATACCGCCACGCACTGCGTTTCATCCGGGCTGCCAACACGATCCGGCCGCGATTTGTTTCCGGACGCAGTGCGCTTGCCGATCAGCTCGATCGAGCCAGCGTATCGATCGCGCTCAACATTGCCGAGGGCGCGGGCGAGTTTGCAAAGCGTGAAAAGGCTCGCTTTTACCGAATCGCGCGTCGGTCTGCGACGGAGTGCGCCGCGGTCCTCGACATCGTCCGCGAACTAGAATTGGTGGAGGGCGACGCTATCCGCGAATGCCAAGATCAGCTGCGCCTGATCGTAGCCATGCTCATCGGTCTCGTGAAATCGCTTGAACGGTCGCTCCTCGATCCCCCTCAGCCTAAGCCTGAGCCTCAGCCTTAGCCTTCAGCCTGAGCCATCGAGGCTTGGGCTAAGGCTAAGGCTCAGGCTGAGGAGGATGCGAAAGGGGGGACTTGAACCCCCACGGGTGATTAGCCCACAGGATCCTGAATCCTGCGCGTCTGCCAGTTCCGCCACTTTCGCGTAATGGTAGGGAGATTGTGCTTAGCTTTGCTGCGTTGGACGGTCAAGTTGAGCGCTCAGGACTTCCAACTGCTCGAGATAGTCGTCCAAACTGTCGTGGCGAAAACGCACGTTGAGAATCGTCGCACCAAGATCGGCGTATCGGTCGACCGCACGTTGCGCCGCATCCCGACCCGGCGCTGTGCGCAGATCGAATAGCTCCTCGGGCGAAAGCACCAATTCCAGTGGACTCGCACGCTCGCCCCACTCGCGCCAGCCGCGGGCGCGAGCGAGCAACGTCAGCAGCTGGTCATGACTCAACCCGAACGGATCCCAACCGTCCCCGTACAACAGCGCTCGCCGCAGCGAACGCGGCGTGTGGCCACCAATCCATAGCGGCAGGCGCTCCTGCACCGCCGCCGGATCGATGATCACATCACCGAAGTCGTAGAACGAGCCGTGATACTCGGGTCGCTGCTTTCCCAACGACGCTCGCAACGCCCGCAACGCGTCCTCGTATCGCTCTCCCCTGCCCTCGAAGTCGATGCCGAGAAGCTCGAACTCCTCCCGCAACGTGCCGACACCGACGCCCGCAATCACCCGCCCGCCGGAGAGACGATCCAGTGTCCCAAGCCGCTTCGCCACCTCCAGCGGATGGTAGTAGGGCAGCACGAGGACATGCGTCACCAACCGGATCCGGCGCGTCACCGCCGCAAAGAAGCCGAGCGTTGAAAACGGATCGTAGTAGGTGTGCCCGCGCACCTTGGCGACGTTCGTGGCGATGCCGACGTGATCGCTGCACGTCAGATGATGGTAGCCGAGCCGATCGGCCGCCGCCGCAATCCGCCGCAACTCTTCGGCACCCGCGTTGCGCTCCCACGCCGCGTGGCGGCCGGGGAACTGCGTGACGATGGGGGTTATCAGGCCGAAGCGCATCTATCTAATGGTAACCGGTATCCGGTACCCGGTAGCCGGTTCTCGGATGCCCAACCGGCTACCGGGTACCGGATACCGGCTACCTCCATCGACGATCCCGCCGACGAGATCATAGCCCGCGACATCCGTGATCTCGACCCGAACGAACGAGCCAACGTCGGCGACGCCGTCGTTGATCAGCACCTGCCCGTCAACGTCCTGCGCTTGCGTCGCCATGCGGCCGACGAGCAGCAGGTCGGTTTCGGGATGGAGGCCTTCGATCAGCACTTCCTCGACGGCACCGATCTTCCGCCGCAAGCGCCGCTTGACGATCGACTGCTGCAGCCCCATGACCTCGTCACGCCTCGCCTCCTTGAGCTCTTCCGCTACATCGTCGCTAAGCTCCCCGGCGCTGGTACCTTCTTCGTGCGAGTAGGTGAAGACCCCGAGGTGATCGAACTCGGCGGCGCGGAGGAACTGCTTGAGTGCCTCGAACTCATCATCGGTTTCTCCGGGGAAGCCGACGATGAACGTGCTGCGCAGCGCCGCTTCCGGCATGGCACGCCGGAAGCGATCGAGTAGCTCGAGGTGACGCTCTCCCGAGCTGCCGCGGCGCATGCGCTGCAACATGTCGGGGTGCGCGTGCTGTAGCGGCATGTCGACGTACGGCACCACCTTCGGCAGCTCCGCCATCGCCGCGATCAGCCGGTCCGTCACGGTATTCGGATAGAGATAGTGCAACCGGATCCAGCGCAGACCATCGACTTCGTTGAGCGCCGTCAGCAGATGCGCCAGGCCGTCGTAATCGCCACGGTCGCGGCCGAAGTGACTCGAGTCCTGCGCGATGAGATTGATCTCGACCACTCCGGCGGCGGCGAGCTCGCGCGCCTCGGCAACGACGCTGCGCGGATCGCGCGAACGAAACTTGCCGCGGAAAAGCGGGATCGGACAGAACGAGCAAGTATGATCGCAGCCTTCGGCGATCTTGACATACGCCGTCCACGGCGCCGTCGCCCGCCGCCGCGGCGACCGGTGGTCGTACAGATAGGTTGACCGTATCTCCTCCAAGTTTCCAGGTCCTCCCTCCTTACCAAGGAGGGAGTCAGAGGGAGGTTTCAAAGGCTCCGACGCCACCACCTCGACGACCCGATGCAGCTCATCCAAGCCGATGAACGCATCGACCTCGGGCAGACTCTCCTTCAGCTCGCGCGCGTAGCGTTGCACCATGCAACCAGCGACGATCAAGCGCTTGGCGCTGCCGGCCTTCTTCAGCTCGGCGGCCTCGAGGATCGTCTGCACCGACTCCTCGCGCGCCGGACCGATGAACGAACAGGTGTTGACGATGATGACATCTGCGTCCGCAGCATCTTCAACGAACGCGCAGCCGGCCTTGTCGAGATGACCGAGCATCACCTCGGTGTCGACCAGGTTTTTGGCGCAACCGAGGCTGATGATGCCGATCCGTGGGGCCTTGGTCATTGTGTCTCGTCGCTCGTAGCTCGTGGCTCGTCGGAGCAGATACCAGATACAGGATACGGGCGCGACGAGATACAAGTTCGATACAGGCGACTCACTCGCCCGCCGGACAGCCGGCCAGGGCAAAGTTGATGTTCGTCACCAACTCATCGACACTGACCCGGCCTTCGCCGCTTTCATCGAAGCCGACACACCAGGCCAGAGTCGCATCGCCGAGAGCCATGTTGATGCCGGTGACCAATTCATCGACGGTAATACCGCCGCTGAAATCGCAGTCGCCTGGACAGAGACGCCCTGGAAACGGATCGCTGAAGCGCGGATTGGTGGTGAACTCGAGGTCGGTCATGCTGCGCAGGAGAGCCAACATGTCTTCCTGCTCACGCGTGCTCATTTCGAAGCCACGGATGAAACCGCTCTTCAGGCGCTCGGGCACCTCGCTGCCGTCGCCGGCGTACGGTCCCTCTTCGATCACCCTGCCGCCAGCCGCGTAGTGCTCCAGCACTTCCTCCAAAGTCGCGATGCTGCCGTCGTGCATGTACGGCGCCGTCAGCTCGATGTTTCGTAGCGTCGGCGCCTTGAAGCGGCCCATGTCGTTGGGGTCGCGGGTAAACTCGAAGATACCGGTGTTGTTCGGCGGGTACGCGCCGTCGCCGTCGATGTTGTACAGCTGGTCGTTGTGAAACGGCGCTTCGATGAACGGCGAGTTGGCGGACATGACATGGTCACTTCGGTTGAAGCCGCCGTGGCAATGGAAGCACTCGAATTTTTCACCGAAGAACAGATTGATGCCACGGCGGGCCGACTCCGAGATGGCGTTGTCATCGAGGCCCAAGGCATAGCGATCGAGAGCTGAGTTGCCGGAGATCAGCGTGCGATCGAACGTCGCGATGGCCTTGACGATGTTGCCGACGATGATCGGCTCCACATCCGCAGGGAACGCTTCGTGGAACAGGCGCCGGTACCGCGAGTCGGCCTCCAGGCGTTCCAACAGGACGTCCTCCAGCCCCGCGAGCCCGAGCTCGACCGGTTGCTCACCGAACATCGGCACGAGTGCCTGCTGCTCGAGTGACAGCAAGATCGGATTGGCCCAACTCAGTGTCGAGCCGTAGGCGACATTGGTGAGGCTCATCGAATTCCGCGGGTGCAGCTCGCCGGTCGAACCGACACCGACCTGGAGGTTGTCGGTGAATGCGCTCTCCTGCTGGTGGCAACTGGCGCATGCCTGGGTCTCATTGCCCGACAGGCGCGTGTCGTAGAAGAGGAAGCGTCCGAGCTCGATCTTCTCCCACGACATGCGGTTGTCTTCGGGTACCCGCGGCCGCGGAAAACCGCCGGGGAGTTTCCAGGCAAACGGTCGCGGCTGGGGCTGAGCCGCCGCCCATGACGGCGTGAGCACAATCACAATGGCCGCGAAAAGGCGCAAGCGGCACAAGGCGGGCCATGCCCGACCGATGAATCCTTGCGCCTTTTGTGCTCTCTCGCGGCCAATTTCCCGTAGCTCGGTCTTCATGCCCTTTCGTTATCGTGCCGAGGCTAACAGGAGGGCGGAACTTGCGGAAGGGCCGACTTTCGAAGGGCGTGTGGCAGTTTGACGCAGCATCGTGGACAGCGATCGCCACCCTCGACATAGTCGTTGCATGCCGGCACACCACGTCATTCCGACGATCGCCTGGATCGCATGGGCGGCGACAGCCGCGGCTGCCGCGGACGCGCTGCCCGGAGCTTCACCCTTCGACGCATCCCTTCAGAGCTCCTTGACGCGCGCCGCCGCCGCTTTGGTCAAGACCACACCGCCGCGCACCAAGCACCTCACTCCCGACGGCTCGCCCAAGTACGTCAATCGCCTCGTCCTCGAGTCCAGCCCTTACCTGCAGCAGCACGCCTTCAACCCGGTGAATTGGTACCCGTGGGGCGACGAAGCCTTTGCCGCCGCCAGACGTGAGAACAAGCCCGTGTTCCTGTCGATCGGCTATTCGACGTGTCATTGGTGCCACGTCATGGAAGAGGAGTCGTTCGACAACGAAGCGATCGCCGAGCTGCTCAATCGGCATTTCATCGCGATCAAGGTCGATCGCGAAGCCCGGCCGGATCTCGACAACGTCTACATCCAGGCAGTCAGCCGCATCACCGGCGGCGCCGGTTGGCCGCTCACGGCATTCCTCACACCGGATCGCAAGCCGTTCTACGGCGGCACCTACTTTCCTCCGGAGGATCGCCAGGGCCGGCCGGGGATGCCGAATCTCCTGCGTACAATCAGCAAAGTCTGGAGTGAAGATCCGCAGAAGGCGGTGACCGCGGCCGGTGATCTGACTGCAACTCTACAGTCGCAGACGACGCCGGAGTCCGTCGATCTGGGAGTACAAATCCTGGCAAACGCCGCGACGACGTTTGCCGCTAGCTTCGATGGGGCCCACGGCGGTTTCGGCGCGGCCCCGAAGTTTCCGCAAGCGCACGGGCTGACCTTCCTGGCGCGCTACTACCATCGCTCCGGCAACGCTCGAACGCTGGAAATGGCCGAAGCCACTCTCGACCACTTGGCCGCCGGCGGCATCCACGATCAACTCGGCGGCGGCATGCATCGCTATTCCGTCGACCCCGAGTGGCGCGTCCCGCACTTCGAAAAGATGCTCTACGACCAGGCGATCAACGCACGCGCCTACCTCGAGGTGTATCAAGCGTCCGGACATCAACGTCACGCCGCTATCGCACGCGATATCTTCGACTACGTCTTGCGCGACCTGACCGCTCCGGGCGGCGGCTTCTACGCCGCCGAAGACGCCGATAGCGAAGGCGAAGAAGGAACGTTCTATCTCTGGAAACGCGACCAGATTGTCACCGCTCTCGGCCCGGAAACCGGCGGGCTGGTCGCCGACTATTACGGTGTAACGCCGGAGCCCAAAGGCCCGTCGTCGTTGCAGACGCTTCCGGGCGGGCGAGTCCCTCTTCATCTGCCGATGACAGCGGACAAATTTGCCGAGGGCCACGGTGTAAAGCTGACGGACCTGCAAGCGAGGCTTGGACCTGCCAGCGAACGTCTGCTGGCGATTCGTTCGAAGCGTCCGCGACCTTTCCGCGACGACAAGATCATCATCGCGTGGAACGGCCTGATGATCTCGGCTCTCGCATACGGCGCAACGGTCCTGGAGCAACCGCGCTACGCCACAGCGGCGGCCGCGGCCGCCGATTTCATCCTCTCGCGCGCACGGCAGCGAGGGCGCTTGCCCCGATTCGTCCGCGGCGATGTCGCCGGCGTCGACGGATACCTCGACGACTACGCCTTTCTGCTTCTCGGCCTCACCGACCTCTACGAAGCGACTTTCGATTCTCGCTGGTTGCGAGAAGCGAACGCGCTGGCAACCGAAATGGTGCGGCTCTTTCGGGATGAGGAGACGGACACATTGCGTTACAGCGCCACGGACCACGAGCGGCTGATCGCGGCATCGGACGATGCCTACGACAGCGCGCTGCCTTCGGGGCAATCGGTCGCCGCGCTGGCATTGTTACGCCTAGGTCGTCTGACGATGAATCGCGATCTCGAAGCGCAGGGCCGCAGCCTGATCGCCGTGGCAGCACCGCAGATCACGCGCGCACCGCTGGGGTTCACCCAGATGCTGATTGCAGTGGATTTCGCGCTCGGGCCGACGCGGGAGATCGTCGTTGCCGGTCCGCGCGAAGCAGCGGGCACGCAAGCGCTGCTGGCGGTCGTGCAGCACCGCTACCTGCCGCGGTCGGTCCGCCTTCTGCGGCCGGCGGAGGACGATGCGGTCGTCGGCCTGGTTCCGTTTCTGGCACAGCAAGGGATGCGTGGCGGCAAACCGACGGCGTACGTGTGTGAGAACTATGTCTGCGATCTGCCGACCGATGACCCTCGCAAGCTCGAAGAGCTGTTGCGCCAGGCGGCGCCCGTTCGTACGCCGACCGCGATGGGCATTCCCTCTCCCACAATTTCCGTGGGAGAGGGCCAGGGTGAGGGTTGAAGGCGTTTACCAATGACCGGCGCGGCGCTAGCATCGCCATCGTGACCCGCAAGACGCGCAGCAACGACCCCGACCTGTTCGCCGCCGAGGCCGAACGCACCCGGCAGAAGCAAGCACCGCTCGCCGACCGGATGCGGCCGCAGACCTTGGAGGAATTCGCCGGCCAGACGCATCTGGTCGCCGCCGGACGTCTGGTTCGCGAGATGATCGAAGGACAGCGCCTGCACTCGCTCATCCTGTGGGGTCCCCCGGGGAGCGGCAAGACGACTCTGGCACTGCTCATCGCCAAATCGACCCAAGCTTACTTCGCCCACTTTTCCGCCGTTCTTTCCGGCGTGCGCGAGCTACGCGAGATCATCGACGAAGCCAAGCAGCGCCTGCGCTACCCGGGGCAGCAGACCATCCTGTTTGTCGACGAAATCCATCGCTTCAACAAAGCGCAGCAAGACGCTTTTCTGCCGTATGTCGAAGACGGCACCATCGTCCTGATCGGTGCGACGACCGAGAACCCGTCGTTCGAGGTGATCGCACCCCTGTTGTCGCGCGCCTCGGTACTGACGCTGGAGCCGCTCGGCGAAGATGTCGTCAAGCAGCTCTTGCAACGAGCCTTGAACGACAAGGAACGGGGCCTCGGCGAGCGCAAGCTGAGCATCGCTGCCGATGCCTTGGAGTTCCTGGCGCAGCAATCACACGGTGATGCACGCATGGGATTGAACATGCTCGAGGGCGGCGCCGATCTGGCGACCATCAAGAAAATCGACACGATCGACCTGGCGCTGGCTGAGGAAGCGACCCAGCACCGTGCCCTGCTGTACGACAAGGCGGGTGAGGAGCACTACAACGTCATCTCTGCGTTCATCAAAAGCATGCGCGGCAGCGATCCGGATGCCGCGGTCTACTGGATGATGCGCATGCTCGAGGCGGGCGAGGACCCGCTGTTTGTCTGCCGCCGCATGATCATCTTTGCCGCCGAGGACGTCGGCAACGCCGACCCGCAAGCGCTGCAGGTCGCGGTGGCAGCGAAGGAAGCGGTTCACTTCGTCGGCCTGCCCGAAGGCCGGATCCCGATGGCGCAGGCGGTGACCTACCTGGCATCGGCACCGAAATCGAACGCCTCGTACAAGGCGATGCTCGCGGCCACCGATGACGTGCGCGCGCACGGCGCCCTGCCCGTTCCACTGCACTTGCGCAACGCACCGACGAAGTTGATGAAGAACCTCGGCTACGGCCGCGGCTACAAGTACGCCCACGACTACGACGAACACGTCGTCGAGCAGCAGCATCTGCCCGACACGCTGCGGCGGCGCCGCTATTACGAACCGACCGACAGCGGCGCGGAGAATCAGATTCGCGAACGCTTGGAGCGCTGGCGAACGAAGAAGCGGGAGACGGAATGATTGATGACCTTAGGAACAACCTGACCGTCGCTGGAACAGGGATCGTCCCTGCTCGGCTGACCCTCGTAGGGGCAGGGCTTGTCCCTGCCCGGCGCGTACGGAGCGGTGCGGCCACAAGGCCATGGGCGACCACACAGCACTGGGCGACCACAAGGGTCGCCCCTACGGTCCGCGGGCTCGGAGATAGAAGGTACAGCGAGGATGGCGGTTGGATCGCCCCGGTCCTGGTCGCACTCATCGTGATTCTGTTCACCGTCACACCGATCGCGCTCCACATCACGCAGATCGCTCACAACAAGTTGCCGACCGTCGACGAAGCCCACCCCGCGGGCGGCACCTACGAGCCGGGAGAACTGTTCGCCGACACAATCGTCCGACTGGTCGAGCACGAGCTCGACGGTCGCTCCGGTTGGCGGCCGAATGACTTTTTCGTCTGGGGCCCGGGCGTGCTGGCCGACAACAACGCCAATCGTCAGCTTGGAATCATTCAGGCGGTAAGAGAAAGCACGCGCATCTTCCGCGATCACCTGACGAAGATCTCCAACGAGCAGTACGACGACAATCTGCAAACCGCCGACCAGCTGTTCCGCAACGACGCCGAGAAGTTCTGGTTCCCTTCGGCAGAGAACCGCTACCGTCTCGGTATCGAGCACATAAGGAAATACATCGCCGGCCTGAAGGGCTCAGGGCGCAAGTCGCGCCCGATCAACCAGCGCAACATCGAGCTGATTCGCCTATTCCAGGCGTGGACCGACCTGCTGGGCGACGCGCACGCGCGTCTGTACGACGAGAACGCTCCGTTCTTCCAGACCGACGACTATTTCTACCACTCGCAGGGTTTTGCCCACGTGATGTACCACCTCACCCTCGCGATCCATCGCGAATACAAGGCGGAGATCGACAACCGGCCGGTGCTCAAGGAGCTCCTCGATGGAGTCGCCGCGGCTCTGCACCAAGCGGCTTCGATGAAACCGTTGATCGTGCTCGACGGTTCGGCAACCGGCTTCACCGCCAATCACCGCCGCAACTTGAGCACCTACACCAACGAAGCGCGACAGAAGATGTATTCGATTCGCGAGGAGCTGGAGAAGTAGAAGGCTCAGACCTTTGGCCTCGGGGCTGTGAGGCGCGTAGGGGCGACCCTTGTGGTCGTCCGGCGCTCGGTTGCATGCGCGTGGCGCTGGGCAGGGACAAGCCCTGCCCCTACGGTATGCGCTAGCCGAACCTCGAGGCCTCAACCCTCGCTGGTCGATCCACCTGCCAGGAACGGCAAGATCACTCCCATCGGATCGACGCGCGAATCGAGCTGCTTGCCGATGCCGCTGAGGAGCCCCATCACGCGGACGACGAGCAGCAGATCGGACGGCGCCTCGACGATTGGATTGGCTCGCAACGCCTCGGCCAGCTCCGCTTCGAACGTCTCCATCAGCTCGCGATCGGCGTACGATTTCCCCTCGCGCACCGCTTGACCGAGAAACGCCTCGCCGAGAACCAGCAAACTATCGCTGTCGCCACTCTTGGTGCGAAACCCGAGAGCCGCGAAGGCATCGGCGATCGCCTTCTTATCCTGCGCGATGATCGCTCCGGTGAGTTGCGCCACACCGACGGCAAACCCAGGCGGGAAGTCCTTCGCCAGCCCGAAATCGACAAGCACCAACCGCGGCCCCGGCTGCACCATGATATTGCCGGGATGCGGATCGGCGTGGAAAAAACCGTCGATCAGGATCTGGTGGCAGAACACGTCGCTCAGCAGGCGCGCCACGTCCTGCTTGTCGATTCCCGCCGCCGCCAGCCCGCCGACGTCGGTGACCTTGACGCCATCGACGTATTCCATGACCAAAACCTTCTTCGTCGACAGCTCGCGCAATACCCGCGGGACGATCACGTCCGAACGCTGCGACATGTTGTCGCGAATGCGCTCGGCATTTTCGGCTTCGTGCTCGAAGTCGAGCTCCAGACGGACGTACTTCGACACTTCGCGCAGGATCAATCTCAAATCGAAATTGCGCTCGATGCGCGCCAGGATGTTGACGAAGAAGCGAAGATTGGCGAGATCGATGTCGACGAGACCGGCGATCTCCGGATACTGCACCTTGACCGCGACGTCGCGCCCGTCATGCAGGCGGGCGCGATGGACCTGCGCCAACGACGCTGAAGCGAGGGGCCGTTCGTCGAATTCGGCGAACAGCTGGCGGCACGGACGCTTCAGCTCCGATTCGATGACGCCGACCATCTCCGACGCTTGGCGCGACGGCACTCGATCGTGCAGCTGCGAGAGGACCTCGACGTACTGCGGTGGCAGGATGTCTGCGCGCGTACCAAGGAACTGACACGACTTGATCAAAAGCCCCTGGAGCCTGGTCGCGGTGTCGTACGCCATCTCCGCCGACCGCCGGTGATGGCGGCGGTAGAGATCGGCGACGCGGCTGAGGCCGGCGAGCTTCTCGAGTCCTTGCAGACCTTTGTAGCCGCCGTAGATGACGGCAACCATGCGCGCGACGATCAGGAAACGCTGCCGCGCGCTGGTCGGAACCGGTGGATGAGGGCGCGGCGAACGGCTCACGATGTTCGCCTTCGTGTCGATCGCGGCTCCCTGGGCGCCACCGCCATTCCACGCACCTGAGCCTGGAGCGCTTGCAGATCGAGAGCCTCAGGCTCGAGCAGCCACTGCAGGAACAGGCCGTCGAGCGTGGCGATGGCGAGCGTCGCCAGCCCATGGCTCTGCCCCGGATCGTCGACCAGATCGCGCAACCCGGCGGCGAACAGCTCGCGCATACCGCGATAGAGACGCTGCAGGCGCGCACGCAGCTCGGGACGACCTTCGGTGCTTTCGAAGATCAGATAGAGCACGACGCGCCGTAGCTCCGGACGCGTGCGGATGGTTTCGCTGTACTGGCGCCAGACTTCTTGGGTGCGTTCGCCCAGGGTTGGCAGCGACAGTATGTCACGCGCCCTGGTCTTCCCCACTTCCTCGAAAGCGCGCTCGGCAACCCGCAGCAACAGGCCTTCCTTCGACCCGAAGTGCCACAGGATCGAGCTCTTGGCGACACCGACCTCAGCGGCGATGGAATCGAGCGAGGTGGCGTGAATGCCGCGCGTCGCCAGCGATCGCAGCGTCGCGTCGAGGATTGCTTCCTCCGTGCGCAGACCGCGCTGCTGCCGGACACGCCGCAGCGGACGCGTCGCGCCGCCAGCTGCCGCTGTCCGAGACCGGACCTTGGTCACCACAAACTGAACCAATCAGTACAAATAGGCCGGAGAGTCAAGACGCAGGGGGCCTACGAACGTAGGGGGCTACGGCGCTAGGGGTTGGGGGTAACAGCCAATAGCTGACCTGAAACTTGGGTTCGGGGTACAGGGTTCAGAAGTTTCCTTTCCGAATGTTCCAGCGACGCCGGTGGCGGCATGAACCTCGATCGATCACTGTTCGGATTACACGGCGAGCGCCCCGACAGATGGTCCTGTCGCGTCCGCCGGCTGTAGACACAGCTGCTCCGCCGCCGGGTGCGTCTCCAGATGCATGCCCTCGCACGCGGCGACAACGTGCGGAAAGAGGCGCGTCGCTTGATCGACGACACGGCCGATGAACTCGTCGTCGTGACTCGGATCGTGATGAAAGAGCACCAGACGTTTGACGCGCGCGGCGCGTGCGACCCGACAGGCAGCCGACACCGTCGAGTGACCCCAACCCTTGCGCGGGCGGCCGCAGGAACCGTGATACTCGGCATCGGTGTATTGCGCGTCGTAGATCAAGACAGTGGCGTCGTGCGCCAGGTCCATGACGTTGGGATCGAGCGTGCCGTCGGCGGGCTGCTCGGTGTCGGTCACATAGGCGACGCTGGTTCCGCCGGAGCTGATGCGGTAGCCGAGGCACTCCTGCGGATGGTTCAGCCGTCGCACGGTGACGCGAGCGGCGCCGATTTGCAGCTCGTCGCCGGTTCGCAAAGCACCGAAACGGAACTGGGCTTCCATCGCGCCCAGCGGTACCGGAAAGTGCGGCGCTTCCATCTGACGTCGCAGAGCTTCCTCGACCTGACGTGCTTCGCTTCCCGGACCGTACAGCGTCAGGCGCGTGCCGGCGTCGTAGGCCGGCCGGAAGAAGGGAAACCCCTGGATGTGATCCCAATGGAAATGACTCAAGAGGATCGTCGCCTTGATTCGATGCGGCAACGTGCAGCCGAGGCGATAGAGCCCCGAACCGGCATCGAGAATGATGATCTGCTTCCCCAGGCGGATTTCGACGCAGCTGGTATTGCCGCCGACCTGCGCAAAGTCTGGTCCGCTGGTAGCCAAGCTGCCGCGGACGCCCCAAAAACGGATCCCGAATCGGTTCGGTACTAACGGATCGTAAAGCAATTCATCGCCCTCCCTGGGCTCTGGGCAGTGGGTCCAAGCAAGGCGCGTACCCCCGGCGGAAAGCCGTGGAGCTTTCAGTCCGCGGGCTACGTCAACGCGACGGGGCGACGTTTCTGACTCCGGGCGTCCATTTCATCGCTGCGGCGCTTGATACCGCATAGCATTGCGCACAGGTCGTGCGGTGGAGCTGGACAGGTCTCGGCCTTCCGCCGCGCCAACCTACTGTTTATCGACGCCATCATCACGGTTCGATAAGAAATGCACATGGCTCACGTCTACATCGAAGACATCGGCAACCACGAAGGCCAAGAGGTCGTTTTGCGCGGCTGGCTCTACAACAAACGTTCAAGCGGCAAGCTGCATTTCCTGCAGCTGCGCGACGGCACCGCAACAATCCAGTGCGTCGTATTCAAAGGGGACGTCAGCGGCGAAGAATTTGCCCTCGCCGATCACCTGCCGCAGGAGTCGTCGCTCGTCGTCCACGGTACCGTCCGCGCCGACGCGCGCTCGCCGCTCGGGTACGAAGTCGCCGTCAAACGTCTCGAGAAGGTTCAAGAGGCGGCTCCGTATCCGATTACGCCGAAGGATCACGGTGTCGCCTTCCTGCTCGACCATCGCCACCTCTGGCTGCGGTCGGCACGCCAGCATGCAATCATGCGCATCCGCTCGACCGTTATCCGCGCTTGTCGAGACTACTTCGACAACAACGGCTTCACCTTGATCGACGCGCCGATCTTCACCCCTTCGGCTTGCGAGGGCACGACGACACTATTCGCCACCGACTATTTCGGCGAGCAGGCGTACCTGACCCAGAGCGGCCAGCTCTATGTGGAGGCGGGCGCGATGGCGTTCGGCAAGGTCTACTGCTTCGGACCAACCTTCCGGGCCGAGAAGTCGAAGACGCGGCGCCATCTCACCGAGTTCTGGATGATCGAGCCCGAGGTCGCCTACATGGACCTCGAAGGCGACATGGACCTGGCAGAGGACTTCATCGAGTACGTCGTACAACGAGTCCTGCTCGAGCGTCGCCTCGAGCTCCAGGCGATCGAACGCGATACAACCAAGCTCGAGAATGTCCGCAAGCCTTTCCCGCGCATCACCTACACCGAAGCGTTACAGCTCCTGCGTGAGAAGAAATTCGCTGCCGAGCACGGCAACGACTTCGGCGCCGAAGAAGAAACGGCGATCTCGGACGCATTCGACCGGCCGGTGATGGTCCATCGCTATCCGCTCGAGTGCAAAGCGTTCTACATGAAGCAGGATCCCGATGACTCCCGCTTCGCACTGTGCGTCGACGTGCTCGCTCCCGAGGGGTACGGCGAGATCATCGGTGGCGGCCAGCGCGAGGACGATCTAGAGACGCTGCAACGAAAGATCGAAGAGCACCACCTGCCCGAAGAAGCCTTCAGCTGGTACCTCGATCTGCGCCGCTACGGTTCGGTGCCTCACGCCGGCTTCGGCATGGGCATCGAGAGGATGGTGGCGTGGCTTTGCGGCTTGCACCACGTACGCGAGACCATACCGTTCCCGCGCATGCTGGAGAGATTGCGGCCCTAGGGTCCGACCTGTCGGACCTCAGCTCTTCCGCAGCCTGCGGATATCGCCCACGCGCATCGTGAAGCCGGTGCGGTCGAAGTAGTCCAGCAGCGCGATGCTGAACTTGCGGCTGGCGCCGAGCAGATCGCGAAACGTCGCCGCATCGATCTGGCCGTGGACCTCGATGTGCGTACGGATCAGCGAACGTGCCCGCTCGAGGGAATCCGCTCCGAACCATAGATCGGCGTCGACCTGCGTCACGCGCCGTTCGCGCTCGAGTTGCTTCAATACCGCGAGCAGCTTCGGCCGCGCGATTCCGATCGCCGTTTCGATCTCTTTCAAGCTCGGTGGCGTGACTCCGCCAGCCACGATCATCGTTTCCGACTTGGCGGCGGCATCGGCTTCTTCGCGACGCAAGGCGACCCGGTGTGAGGGCAATCGCAGTAGGCTCTGTTCGCGGGCGATCACGTGCTCTCCGGCGAGTGCGTCGATCAGCGCCCTGAACAGCTTCGCCGACAAGTCGCGAGCAACTGTCGTGCGCAGCGATTCCATCTCCACTCCGGGGAGGAGCGGTTCCCGGCGATGGAATGCCTGCAACGCAGCGACGATTTCCTGCTTCAAAAGCGTCCATTTCGCCGCCGTCGTACACGCCGTCGTCGCATCGGCCGAGGGCAGCGGACGCAGGTTGCAGTCGCTGATGACGGCGGTTCGCACCTCGCCGGTTGTCAATCCGGCGGCTCGCGCAAGCCACTCCAACTCGGTCGCCGGATCGCTCTCCAGCGCCGACAGCGCACGCACGATATCGGCGGGACTCGAGGCTGTCTGCAGCGCCGCGAGTCGTTCACATACCTCTCCATCACCGCGACGGTGGGGTTTCGCCAGCGGATGGATGATGATTCCGCCGCCCACGGTTCGCTGAGCGGTCTCGTCGCGGATGATGAAGCGATCGCCGCGTACGGCGTTGATCGGTCGGCGTAGGACGATCTGGCCGTAGGCCCCCTCGCGCACCGCTACCTCGTCCTTGCCGTCAAGCCAGACGACCTTTCCGAGCACCTCGTCGGTGCCCAGATGGATCCGCAAACGGGCGTGGCTCTTCACCGGCTTCCTGGCACCCGGGCGGATCTCCACTCGCGCGTCGATGCGATCGCTGACGCAGCCGTAACCGGGCGCGCAAATCACTTGCCCGCGCCCAAGCCGCGCGCGCTCGCTACCGACAACGTTCAACGCAACACGCTGACCCGCAACTGCCTCGTCGACTTCGTGCTCGTGAACCTGAACTGTTCGGACGCGCACTTCTTCACCTTCCGGCAGCACGCACAGTTGATCACCGGCGCGAACTTTGCCACTCACCGCCGTGCCGGTAACGATCGTGCCGTGTCCGTGCATGACGAATGCCCTGTCGATCGGCATCCGGAACGCGCCGCCGGCATGATGGCGGCGCAGTCCGGCGAGACTCGCTTCGATGACACTGCGAAGCCGGTCGATTCCCGCGCCAGTCACTGCCGACAGCGGCACGATCGGCGACCCTTCGAGCCGGGTGCCGGCGAGCAGAATGCCGATCTCCTCCTTCACTTCTTCAACACGGGCGTCGTCGACGACATCGATCTTGCTGACGGCGACGATGCCACGCTCGACACCTAGGAGGTGAGCGATGTCGAGGTGCTCCTCAGTCTGCGGCATGACGCCGTCGTCGGCGGCGATCACCAGCAGGACCAGGTCGATTCCATGCGCGCCGGCTAGCATGTTGCGGATGAAACGCTCGTGTCCGGGGACATCAACGATGCCGACGCGTTCACCGTTGGTCAGATCCATGTAAGCGAAGCCCAGATCGATCGAAATGCCGCGCTCCTTTTCCTCCTTGAGTCGATCGGTGTCCTGCCCGGTGAGCGCTTTGATCAGCTGCGTCTTGCCATGGTCGATATGACCGGCGGTGCCGATGATGCAGGGCATGGCGCGGACGCGGGGTTCCGGGGTCAGGGTTCCGGGTTCGGAACGAGATCGGTTACATCGAAGGTCGTGCGCAGGTCGAGCAGGAAGCGGCCATCGTGGATTCGGCCGATGATCGGCGGGTCGGAGCGGCGGAACCGAGCGCCGATTTCTTCCTCGCTCAACGACTTGTGAGTAATGGCGATCGCCTTGCTCGGCAGCGACTCGATCGGCAACGCGCCGCTGCCGATCTCGGCGACGCTATCGACCAGGCTGATATCGAATTCTCGACCCAGGGTCTCGCGCAATAAGCCCAGGGCTCGCACGCCGACTGCAGTGATCTCTTCAATCGATCGCGTCAGCGTGCGCAGGGTCGGCAACACGCTGGGCAGGCTGGGCGCTGTGCGATAGAGGCGCAGCGTTGCAGCGAGTGCCGCCAACGTCATCTTGTCGCAGCGCAGAGCCCGCTTGAGGGGATTCGCATTGATGCGCTCGATCAGGTCGCGGCGGCCGACGAGAATGCCTGCCTGCGGGCCGCCGAGAAGCTTGTCGCCACTGAAGCTCACCAGGTCGGCACCAATTCGAATACGGTCGCCAACCACGGGCTCCTTCGGCAAACCATAGATCGACAGATCGATGAGCGCACCGCTGCCGAGATCCTCCATCACCGGCAAGCCGCGATGTCGCCCGATGTCGACGAGCTCTGCGAGCGACACTTCGCTGGTGAAACCGACGACGCGGTAGTTGGATGTGTGCACCTTGAGCAGCAGGGCCGTGCCATCGGTCGCAGCGGACTCGTAGTCACGGGGGTGGGTACGGTTGGTCGTCCCCACTTCACGCAGCACGGCACTACTCTTGGCCAGGACATCGGGCAGGCGAAACGAACCGCCGATCTCGATCAGCTCGCCGCGCGAGACGATCACCTCGCGCCCCTCGGCCAAGGT
>Ga0187892_10006464_pt1 | contig 17376 bp, 17 predicted proteins | sample MA1701073metaG_FD_139345 | JGI IMG/M metagenome (GOLD analysis project Ga0187892, IMG submission 139345) | Bio-ooze microbial communities from a basaltic lava cave in the Kipuka Kanohina Cave System on the Island of Hawaii, USA - MA170107-3 metaG ... | reverse complement strand
GCGTGAGAAGAATCGGCGGAAGGGACGTGAAGGGGGACCTACCTCAGATGGGCCTTGGCGCCTGCCTGCGGCCTCAAGGGGCGGTTTCCGGGGGGCGCGAAGAATCCGTATTCGTCAGGGCTGTCCCGGATCCCCGATCTCGGATGCCGGACGCGCCCCGGGATCTGGAATCCGGAATCCGGGATCGGGCTTCAGGCGGTGCGCCTGAACGTCACGATGGTGATGTCGTCCGACTGCTCGCCGCCCGACCGGTGGATGTCGATCTGCGCCGTGATGTTCCGGATGAAGTCGACGCTCGCCCGGTCCGCGTCCGCCTGCAGCCGGCGCCGCAGGTTCTCCATGCCGAACTCGCGCTGCCCCGGCGCCATCGCCTCGTTCACGCCGTCCGTGATCAGCACGAGCCGGTCGCCGACCTCGAGCGGCACTTCTTCGACCTGCATCCGCGAGTCGAACACCTGCGCGCCGCCGGCGCCGAGCACCACCCCCCGCGCGGGGTGGACGGTGACGATGCGCCGCCCCGGCCGCCAGATCAGCGTCGGCAGGTGGCCCGCGTTCCCCAGGACCACCTTGTGCTCCTTCGGGTCGAGCAGCGCGTACGTCATCGACACGAACATGCCCCGCTTGACCTGCGGGTGCAGCTTCGCGTTGACGAAGCTCAGCACGGCGTCCGGCGTCTGCGCCTCCTCCGGCCGCGCGTGGAGCAGCGCCCGCGCCAGCGTGATGAGCAGCGCGGCGGTCAGCCCCTTGCCCGACGCGTCGCCGATGACGACGCCGAGCTTGCCGTCGGCGTGCGGGATGAAGTCGTAGTGGTCGCCGCTCACCGGCCGCGACCCCTGGTAGAACACCGCGAAGTCGTAGCCGGGAATCGACGGCATCTCCTTCGGCAGGAGGTTGCGCTGGAACTCCGCGGCGGAGCCGAGGTCCTGCCGGATGAGCTCGATCTCGTGCTTGTTCAGCGCCGACGTGACCTGGGTCGTCGCCGGCTTCGGCCGGGGCGGATCGGGCGGCGGCAGCTGGGAGGGGTCGAATCCGCGCGAGATCTTCATGGCGCGAAGGGGATTATATCCGCTAATGCGGATCCCGGAATGCCGGATCCCGGATCCCGGCGTCGGAGTCGAGCGGGGCCGCGGGCGTCCGGGATCCGGGATCAGAGACTTCTCACATCCCGCTTGCGCCCGTTGTAGAGCAGCATCTGCTCCATCTCGGCCGGCGTGTACGGCTTCCCCGCCGGCGCCGCCGCCGGCTTCTCCGGCCCCTTCTCGCGCTGGAACGGCACGAAATCGCTCACCTGGTCGGTCACCTTCATCTGCGACGCGAACGGATCCCCCGCAAGGTCGAACGCCAGCCGCTTGACGTTCACGAGGTGCTGCGGGCCGATGTTGTCCGCGCTGATGTTGCCTCCCGACGTGCCGCAGCCCAGGCTCATCGACGGGAAGAGGCGCGTCGACGCGCCGATCGCCCCCTGCGTCGAGCCGGTGTTCACGCACAGCCGGTACGCCGGCTTCTTCAGCGCGAACTCCATGATCACTTCCGGATTGCGCGAGTGGATGACGAGCGTGTGCCCCATGCCCCCGAAGCGCAGGACTTGCAGGGAGCGCTCGCACCCCGCGTGCCAGTCGGGCTCGACGTAGAACCCGAGCACCGGGCAGAGCTTCTCGCGCGAGATCGGCTCCTGCGGGCCGACCGTCTTCATCTCGACGATGAGGACCGTCGTGTCGTCCGGCACCGCGAAGCCGCACATCTTCGCGATCTTCGGCGCGGGCTGGCCGACGACGTCGGGATTGTGCAGGCTCCCCTTGATGACGACCGGCTCCATCTTCTTCTTCTCGTCGGGCGTGACGAAGTACGCCTTCTGCCGCCGGAACTCCTCGCGCACCGCGTCGGCGATCGGCGCCTCGACGATCACCGACTGCTCGCTCGCGCACACCGTCCCGTAGTCGAACAGCTGGCTCTCGACGATGCACTTGACCGCCTGGCGCGCGTCCGCCGACTTCTCGATGAAGACCGGCACGTTGCCGGGGCCGACGCCGTACGCCGGCTTCCCGCTCGAGTAGGCCGCCTTGACGATCCCTTCGCCGCCCGTCGAGAGGATCACCGACGTCAGCTTGTGCCGCATCAGCTCCGTCGTCCCCTCGAGCGTGACCGTCGTGAGGCAGCCGATGCACCCGTCGGGTGCGCCCGCCTTGAGCGCCGCCTCGAGCATCACGCGGCAGCTCTCGGCGATGCAGCGCGCGGCGCGCGGGTGCGGCGACACGACGATCGCGTTGCGGCTCTTGAGCGCGATGAGGATCTTGTAGAGCGCGGTGGACGTCGGGTTCGTCATCGGCACGATCGCCGCGACCACGCCCATCGGCTCGGCGATCTCGTAGACCATGTTCTTGTCGTCGCGCCGCACGATGCCGCACGTCGGCATGTCCTTCATCGCCGCCCAGAGATCGCGCGTGCAGAACGTGTTCTTGAACGTCTTCGAGTCGACGCGCCCCATCTGCGTCTCCTCGACGGCGAGCTTCGCGAGCCGCTCCGCCTCGCGGAAGCCGGCCTCCGCCATCGCCGCGCAGACCGCGTCCGCCTGCTTCTGCGTGAAGAGGCTGAGGCGCTCCTGCGCCGCGCGCGCGCGCGTCACGAGGTCCCGCGCCTGCTGAACCGATTGAAGGTCGGAGTCCATTGTCCACCAGCCGTTAGCCGTTAGCCGTTGGCCGTTAGCCTGCGGACGATCGGCTAATGGCTAATGGCTGATGGCTATTTCATTCCCAGCGCCTTCCTGATCTCCGTCACCAGCTGCTCCTTGCCGGCTTTGGATATGTCCCGGCCGCCCATCGCGCGCAGCTCGCGCGCGAGCTTGCGCAGCTCGACGACCGTCATCGCGTCGAGGTCGAGCGGCCGCGCGGGGCCGCGCCGCCACGGCGGACGGTACATCCAGTCGAGCGGCGGCAGCATCCCGTCCACCTGCTCGTCCGGGCGCGGGATGATGTGGACCGACACCAGCTCGCCCACGCGCTTGGCGGCCGCCGCGCCGGCGTCGAGCGCGGCCTTGACGCTGCCGACGTCGCCGCGGCAGATGATCGTCGCGTAGCCGCCGCCCACGTACTCGCGCCCGACGAGCAGCACGCTCGCGGCCTTGACCATCGCGTCGGACGCCTCGACGGTTCCGACCAGCCCGCGCGTCTCGATGAGCCCCAGCGCGCGGCGGCGTTCCTCCCCCATGGCGCGCGATTCTAGGCGGGCGCCCCCGCCCTGTCCAGCGTACAATAGGAAGATGACCCTCCTGTTTGCGGCCCTGCTGGCCCTCCAGGATCCCAAGCCGCCGATCGTCCTGCAGCGCGACATCGACGACGCCATCAAGCGCGGCGCCGACTGGCTGCTGGCCTCGGTGCAGGCGGGGCTTCCGGAGTCCCCTTTCCACGGGGCCAAGCGCATGGGCCACGAGGGGCTCGTCCTCTACACGCTCATGCACGCCGGCATCGACCGCAAGGACGCGCGCATCCTCAAGCTCGTCGCCACGATCAAGTCGGCGCGGCCCCGCCACACGTACCAGGCGGCGACGAACGCGATCGGACTTCAGGCGTACGACACGAAGGGCGACTGCCTCGCGGACATCGCCGTCTGCGCGCAGTACCTCGTCGACACGCAGGCGCAGAACGGCCAGTGGGGCTACGGCGAGCCGTACGACATCCAGGCGCCGGTCCCGACCGGCGGAGGCGCGGTCGGCGGCGCGAAGATGGCCATCAAGCGGAACACCGGGCTGAAGCGCCCGCCGAACGGGGACAATTCGAACTCGCAGTACGCGGCGCTCGGGCTCTGGGCGTGCGAGAAGGCCGGGTTCGACATCGAGAACACCGTGCTCGAGGCCGCGACCAAGTGGTGGGAGGGCTGCCAGCGCGAGGACGGGAGCTGGGGCTACTGCGATCAGGGCAAGTTCGACGCGGCGCAGGGTTCATACGGATCGATGACCGCGGGGGGCGCCAGCAGCATCGTGCTCCTGCGCCAGATGCGGGGCAGCAGCGCCAAGACTTCCGCGGTGAACAAGGCGATCACGTGGCTCGGCGCGCAGTTCGCCGTCGACAAGAACCCGGCGGCCGACTCCGGCCGGCAGGTGTGGCACTTCTACTATCTCTACGCGCTGGAGCGCTGCGGCGACCTCCTCGGGCTCGACAAGATCGGCAAGTGGGCCTGGTACTGGGAGGGCGCCGACTGGCTCGTCAAGAACCAGAAGGGCGGCCAGTGGTCGGGCCAGGACCCGCGCATGGTGTTCGCCGACACCTGTTTCGCGATCCTCTTCCTCGAGCGCGCGATGCGCGTCACGACGGGAGTGGAGAAGAAATGAGACGGATTGTCGCCACAAGCCGTCTCATCCGCCGAAGCCTTCTCATCGCGCTCGGCGGCGAATGGGGACGGCGAAGGCGGATGACGCTCGCCGCCCTGCTCCTGGCCCTGTTGATGCAAGACCCCAAGCCGCCGATCGTCCAGCAGAGCGCGATCGACGAAGCGATCAAGGAGGGGGGGCAGTTCCTCCTCGGCACACTGAAGGGGGGCCTGCCGTCGGAGACGCCGTTCCACGGCGGCAAGGGGATCCACTACGACGGGCTCGTGCTCTACACGCTCAAGCACTCGGGCAACGACATGAAGGACCCGGAGGTGCAGAAGGTAATCGACCGCGTCGCCAGGGCGCTGACGTCGTCGACGTACAACGTCGCGACCACCGCGCTCGCGCTCAACGCGATCGACCCCGCGAAGTACCGCAGGGAGCTGGCGCTCTGCGCGCAGTACCTCGTCGACACGCAGGCCGAGAACGGGCAGTGGGGGTACGGCGAGCTTCACAGCCCGTCGCCGCCGGCGGTGCCGGTCGAGACGGGCGGCGCGTCGGGCAGCGTGAAGATCGCGATCAAGCGCGGCAAGGGCCCGCGGCCGGCGGCCGGCGACAACTCGAACGCGCAGTACGCCGCGCTCGGGCTCTGGGCGTGCTCGCGGGCGGGCTTCGAGATCGACGGCGGCATCCTCGACCACGCGCTCAACTGGTGGGAGAGCTCGCAGCGTCCGGACGGGAGCTGGAGTTACAGCGAAGGGGGCAAGTACGACCCGGCGATGGGGAGCTACGGATCGATGACGGCGGGCGGGGCCAGCAGCATCGTGATCCTGCGGGGGATGCGCCGGAAGGAGATCAAGGCGAACTCGGTGAAGCTCGCGATGACGTGGCTCTCGAACCACTGGGCCGTCGACAAGAACCCGGGCGCCGACTCCATGCGCTCGACGTGGCACTACTACTATCTCTATGCGGTCGAGCGTCTGGGGGACCTGCTGGGGACGGACAAGATCGGCAAGTGGTCGTGGTACTGGGAGGGGGCGGACTTCCTGGTGAAGAAGCGCGATCGGGGGCGGTGGACGGGTCCGGACGGGCGCATCCAGATCGCCGACACGTGCTTCGCGATCCTGTTTCTCGAGCGGGCGATGAGGGTGAGCACGGGGTCGAAGTAGCCTCACGCGTCTGCAGCCCACGACCGCGAGAGCCGCAGCTGGCGGGCGATGACGGCGCGATCGAAGCGGTCGCCGTGGCGGCGGACGAGCGGGAGCATTCGGGTGAACACCTCCGCCGTCTTGCTCCACAGCGGGTTTCCCCGGCTTGGCGCTTCGCCGCACCACGGATAGATGAAGTGGATCGTGTGGCAGTTATCGAGCGCGGCGATGGCCTCCGGCCACGCCTCAAGACGCTGCAACCGATCGCTCAAGTCGAGCCATCGGCGGCGATCGTGGAGATCCAGCACCTTCCGAAGGCTGCCGCAGCGATGGGGTCGTCCGAGCCGAAGCGCGCGATCAAGCGGCCGAACACCCGCTCGGAGCAGGACTCCAGGTCTCTGTAGTGGAGGCACAGCGGCTTGAGGAGCTCACGCTCCGGAACGCGCGCCCGGACATTCACCCGCAGCGAGCGGCAGGTTCGCAAGTCTTGGGGCGGGTAGCGTCCCCGGTTCGCGGGATGGCTGTACGACCAGCGATCCGGGGACGCGAAGAAGGCGGCAGGCGTTGCGCGGATGGGAAAGGGAAGCTCGCCTCATGATCGAACATTGTCACGAAGGCCGGTGCGCCGCCACGCGGAAAATAGAGGCCATAGAAGTCGCCGCAGTGCGTGGAAAACACGGGAAGGAACCGAGTGGGCATCTGCGGCCAGACGTCGCGCGGGAAGGGATCGCATGTCCGCAGGTGTTTCAGCCGCCGCGGCCGCGCGAAAAACCGCTTCATCGCGCCGGGCAGCGAGATCCCCAGCCGCCGCTCGACCGCCGCCCACCCGCTCGGCAAACGCATCTCCCGTTGCCGCGCACGCGCACGTGAGCGCGCAGCCGGATTCTCTTACTGGGTTCCGGGTTCTGGGTTCTGGGTTCTGGGTCTACTCCTCCATCCCGTATTCCTTCATCTTCTCCCACAGGTTCTTGCGCGTGATGCCGAGGATGCGCGCCGCCTCCGCCTTGTGCCCCTGCGTGTGCGCCAGAACGTGCCGGATGTGCTTCACCTCCGCCTCGCGCCGCACCAGCTCCAGCGACGCCAGGTTCCCCGCCTGCGGCACGTCGCTGCCCGCCATCGGCAGCGGCTTGAGCAGGTACTCGCGCTTCAACTCCTTCTCTCCACCCGCGTAGACGATCGCGCGCTGCACGCTCTGCTCCAGCTCGCGGACGTTGCCGGGCCACGCGTACCCCTCGAGCGCCCGCATCACGTCGGACGGCACCGTGAACGGCTGCCCCTTCCCGTACTTCTCGATGAAGTGCGCCACGAGCAGCGGGATGTCCCCCGCGCGCTCGCGCAGCGGCGGCACCTTGATCTCGGCCACATTCAGCCGGTGGAAGAGGTCCTCGCGGAACTTCTCCTCCTGCACGCGCCCCCACAGGCTCACCTTCGTCGCCGCGATGATGCGCACGTCCACCTTGATCGGCTTCGCCTCGCCGATCCGCTCGATCTGCCGCTCCTGCAGGACGCGCAGGAGCTTCACCTGCGACTGCATCGGCATGTCGTCGATGTCGTCGATGAACACCGTGCCGCCGGCGGCCGACTCGAACTTGCCCGCGCGGTCGGTCCGCGCGTCGGTGAACGCGCCCTTGACGTGCCCGAAGAGCGCGTCGTCGATCAGGCTCTCCGGCTGCGACGCGATCGAGATCACCTCCAGCGTCCCCGGGCGGCGCGGGCTGCTGTAGTGGATCTGCTGCGCGACGAGCTCCTTGCCGGTCCCGTTCTCCCCCTCGATGAGCACGCTGCAGTCGCTCGGCGCGACGGCGCGGATCTGGTCGTAGACCTGCTGCATCCGCGGCGACGTGCCGATGAACCGCCCGAACTGCCGCGCCTGGCCGACGAGCTCGTCTTTGAGCCGGAGGTTCTCGGCGCGCAGGGCGCGGAAGCTCGCGAGCCGCTCCAGCTTGAAGAGCACGTCCTCGTTGAAGAACGGCTTCTGCAGGAAGTCGTACGCGCCGTCCTTGGCGACCTGGAAGCCGAGCTCGCCGCTGCCGTACGCCGTGATCAGGATGACCGCCGCCTCCGGCTGCAGCTCCTTCGCCTTCTTCATGAGCGTGAGGCCGTCGACCTTCGGCATGCGGATGTCGGTGATGATGCAGTCGAACGCCTCGCCCTGGACCGAGCGCAGCGCCAGCTCGCCGTCGGACACGACCGTCACCTCGTGCCCCGCGCCGCGCAGCGCGTCCCCGAGCGTCACCGCGATCGTCCGTTCGTCGTCCGCGAGCAGGACCTTCATTTCATCCTCTGCTGGATGAGACGGATCACGTCGCGCGCGGCGTGCGGGCGCGCGATCGCCTCGGCCGCCTTCCGCATGCGCGCGAGCCGCCCGGAGTCCGACAGGAGCTCCTTCACCTTGAAGTCGATCGTCGAGACGCCCTGCGCCTTGACCGCGGCGCCGCGCTCGAGGAGGTAGTCGGTGTTGCGCTCCTCCTGCCCGGGGATCGGCATGTAGATCACCATCGGCGCGCCGCGCGAGAGCGCCTCGCTCACGGTGAGGCCGCCCGCCTTCGTGATCACGAGGTCGGCCGCCTCCATCATGTCGTGCACGTTGGTGACGAACCCGTAGACGCGCGCCCGCTCGCCCGCGCCTTTCGTGAGCGTCTCGACGCGCTTCTTCAGCTTCTCGTTCTTGCCGCAGACGACCAGGAGGTGCATGTCCTGCGGCACGGCGAGAACGCGCTCGACCGCCTCCTCGAGGCTCGCCATGCCGGCGCCGCCGCTGATCATGAGGACGACGGGCGCCTTCGGAGTGAGCTTGAGGTCGCGCAGGACGGCGTCGCGCCCGCGGCGGACCCCGAAGCGCGGCAGGATCGGGATGCCGGTGACGACGACGCGCTCCGCGGGGATGCCGTACCGCTCGACCTGGTGCTTGACCTCGTCGCTGGCGACGAAGTACGCGGCGGCGCCCGGGTTGATCCACGCGCTGTGCACGTCGAAGTCGGTGACGACGACGAAGACGGGGGGCGGCTTCGGTCGCACGCGCGCGAGGACGACGTTGGTCGGCAGGAAGTGGGTGCAGACGACGGCGTCCGGCGCGAACGTGTCGATGTGCTTCTTGAGCTTGCGGTAGGCGAGGCGGTCGTACGTCTTGATGGCGCGGTCGAGGGTGGGGCGCTGGATCTTCTTCCCCATCGCGTCGTAGAGGATGCCCCAGAGCGCGGGGGAATGGTTGACCATCCAGATGTAGCTGTCGCCGTAGAGCGTCTGGAAGACGCGGTTGGTGTAGTCGAGCGAGTCGACCCACTCGGAGGCGACGTCCGGGAAGCCCTCGCGCGCGCAGGCGTCGATCGCCTCGGCGGCGCGGTTGTGGCCGGCGCCGGTGCCGGCGCTGAGGGCGAGCAGGCGCATGGGGGCTAGTCTACGGCCGTGATGCGCGATGCGCAATGCGTGATGCGCCTGAACGGTGGAACGGCCGAACGGCAGAACGGCCGAACGGCAGAACGGTAGAACGGTTGAGCGGTTGAGCGGTTGAACGGTCTACCGTGCGCGGCGGCGCACGACGTCGTGGGACGTCTCGCAGAGGCGCAGGAGCGACGGGTCGGCGAGCCAGTACTCGACGATGCGCCCCTTGCGTCGGATGCCGGTGGAGTGCCAGCGGACGAGGCCGGCGGCCTTGAGGAGGCGGAGCTGGTTGACGATGGCGGAGGCGGAGGCGCGCAGCTCGCGGGCCAGCTCGATGGGGCGGCGCCGCCCTCGGCCGATGGCGCAGACGATGCGGTGGGCGAGGGTGTTGCCGAGCAGGCGGCAGATCAGCGCGCCGTCGGGGGCGAGCCTCAGGAGGTCGCGCATATAGAGGGATATCGGACGGAAGCCGCGGAAAAAAAAGGGCCGGCGGTGGGCGCTCCACCACCGCCGGCCCGAAGCCCCGTTACAGCCTCCCGCGGGGTCCTATCGCGGGTGCCCTCTCTCCTTCAGCCGCCTCCCCGGTGACCGCGGACAGACCGTGACCGGACGACCGGTTTCCCCCTCCCGGCGCGCCTGGTTTACTGCTGCGAATTTACGCATTCGTAAACTTGTAAGGATCATACGTCATGGGGAGAGCCGGAGTCAACGGAAATCGCAGGCGCGCGGACAGATTTCGGAGGGGCGGACTCGGGGCCGGGGACTCGGGACCAGGGACTCGGGGCCGGGGACTCGGGGCCAGGGACTCGGGGCCAGGGACTCGGGACTAGGGACTCGGGACTGAAGACCGGGGACAGGCAACGACGGGCGACGTGCGGCCGTCAACGACCTGAAACATGAGACGTGCTACGTGAGACTTTGAGCGCCGGGCGAGTCCGAGCTGCGCCGCTGGTCGAGGACGTTCTGGATGACGGCGACGGCCGCTTCGACGTCCTTCGTGCGCACGATGATGCCGAACGGGGCGCTGATCGGGCAGAGCTCCGTGTACAGGGCCGCTCCCGCGTTCTCCAGCACCGATTCGATGCCGTGGTCGCGCAGCGCCATGCGCAGGAACTCCGCCTCCTCGAGGGACAGGCTGCTGTAGATGCGCTTCACGACCCTAAGACTGCCTCATTCCTTCCCGCGTGACAAGCTCGTTCCTATAATGTCGGCGCCTCAAGAGGAGACCGACCATGGCCGCTCGACGCCCGCCCCCGCCGCTGCCGGACGCACTGATCGAGGCGTACGCCACCAGCAACCGCATGAACCGCTACCTCATCGAGAACCTCCCGGAAAAGGCCTGGCGCGCCGACCCGCCGGACGGCAAGGGACGGACGATCGCCGCCATCGCCGCCCACATCCACAACGTCCGCCACATGTGGCTCACCGCATCTGCGCCGGCCGGCCTCCGCATCCCGCCCAAGCTCGACCGCCTGAAGGTGACGCGCAGGCAGGCGCTCGACGCCCTGGCGAAGAGCGAGGTCGCGATGACGGCGCTCGTCGAGCCCGCCGTCCGCGGCGACGGACGCATCAGGAACTTCCCGCGAGGCGTCGTCGCCTTCCTGGCTTACGTCATGGCCCACGAGGCGCACCACCGGGGGCAGATGACCATGCTCGCCCGCCAGTGCGGCCACGGGTTGGCGATGAAGGCGATGTTCGGGATGTGGGAGTGGGGGAAAGTGTAGAACCCAGAACCCAGTCAGAGAATCAGAGCACGACTCACGCCTGTCCGTGAACGGAACCGCATGATCAGTCCAGCTCCGGCCGCCGCCGGTTCATCTCATCAGCTCGCGCGGATATCCGATGTCCGCCACGATGATCCGCCCCGTGTACGCCCGCGCCTCCGGCGCGAGCATCCCCACCTTCGGCATCCCCATCGTCACCGTGATCGCAGCCCGCACCGCCGCCCCCAGCGGTTTCCCCGTGTCCGCATCCAGCCCGGACGGGATGTCGACCGCCACCACGGGCCCGTTCCCATTCATCTCCTCGATGAGCGCGAGCATCTCACCCTCCACCGGCCGCGCAAGCCCCGTCCCGAAGAGTGCGTCGACGACCACCTCCGTCCAGTCGATTTCCGCGTACCCCGTCTCCGGCGTGTACTCATGCACCTCGACGCCGGCGTCGCGCAGGTGGCGGGCCGCTACCCGGCCATCGCCCCCGTTGTTCCCCTTCCCGCAGACGACGGTCACCGCCAGGGGGTTGAACTCCTGCAGCACGACGTCCGCGACCGCGCGCCCGGCGTTCTCCATCAGCGTCGCCGCGGGGACGCCGAACTCCTCCGTCGCGCGGCGGTCGATCTCCCGGATCTCCTCGCGCGTGACCGCTCTCATGTCACCGTTCTACCGTTCCAGCGCTCCGCTGTTCAACCGTTGAACGGCAAACGAGTGAACGGGGGAACGGTCCGCTACGGAGGACGCTTCGCCTTCCACTCCGGGTACTTCTCTCGGTACCATTTGACCCACTCCGCCCGCGTCGTCAGCCGCTCGCCCGTCAGGTCGTAGAGCGCCTCCGCCGCGGCGAGAACGACCTCCTCCTTCGGAACATCCAGCGCGCTCACGAGGCGTGGAACCGCCTCGACGCAGTTCGACCGCCCCAGCGCCACCAGGACTTTCGGCTGCACGAGCTTGTCGCGCTCGCGCTCCAGCGCCTGCAGCAGCGGCCTCCACGACCGCTCCTTCGCGCGCAGCGAACCCAGCGCCTCCGCCGCCGCCGCCCGCACCTCCCAGTCACGGTCGCCGAGCAGCATGCGCGACAGCGTCTCCAGGAACTCGAGCGCCCGCGCCTCCGCGATCGCCCTCGCCGCGCACACCCGCACGTACCGCTTCGGAGACTCCGCCACCGCCCGCACCCCCTCGGCCCCCCTGTCCCCGAACGCCACAAGAGCCGCCGTCAGCTGCGTGATCTCCCCCCACCGGCCGACCGGCACGTCCTCCGCCCGGTCCGCCTTCTCGATGAGCACGCCGATCACCAGCACGCGCGCCGGCTCGCCGACCGCGACGAGCAGCGTCCGGATCTCGGGGTAGATCTGCTGGTTCTTCGACTGCAGCAGCGAGAGCAGCAGCACCTGCGCCACGTAGGCCGCCATGTCGGCGCCCTTCGAGCAGATCCGCTGCCTCGCCGCCTCCCACATCCGCTTGTCGTACGGCTTGTGGAACGTCTGCACCGTCTCCAGCACATCTCCCCGCCGCGTCAGCTCCGCGACCGCCGCCTCGTCGCCCGCCCGCGCCTTCGTCAGGAGCTGCTGGTCCGTCGGCGACAGCCAGTTGAAGTACTCGTACGGCGCCATCGCGGACGCGCGGTCGATCCCGCGCGTGCGCTCCACCGGATCCTGGCTCGCGATCAGCTTGAGCGCCGCTGCGAACTCCTGGAACTCCTTCTTCCACAGCGCCGCCACGCCCGGGTCGAGCGGCCTCCGTCCGTCCGGGTCGTTCGGCGGCCGCTGCGGACCGCAGCCGGCCGCCGCCAGGGCGAGCACCAGGATCGCGCGCGTCCTCATCGTTATCGTGACGCTACTTCTTCCCGCTCTTCTGCAGCTTCTCGACGTCCGCGAGCGTGCGCGCGCGCAGCTCGCCCGCGCCCGCCGACAGCCGGCGGTCCTCGGATTCCAGCCGCTCCTTCATCGGCTTGTCGTCGATCATCGCGGCGTTGATCCGCACGTTGTGCGCCGCCCCCTCCATCCCCGCGCCGAGCATGAGCGCCGCGCTCGCCAGGTCGCTCACCAGGTTCCTGTTGCACCGGGGCGCGAACTCGGCCAGCGCCTGCAGCGCCCGAAGCGCCGACATCATCACCTGGAGCGGCACTTCGGCCGCCTCCTTGAGCGCGTTCTGGATCGCCTCCTTGCGCCGCTTCTTCTCGTCGTCGTTCGACTTCGGGAGCCCGAACGCCGCCGACACCTGGTTGTACGCCTCCGCGTCCTGGTCGACGAGCGGGACGAACGCCGCCTTCAGCTCCTCGAGCGTCCCCGCGGCCGCCACCGCCTCCGGGCCCGACGAAAACCGCGCCGCCATCGTGCCGAGCGCCGACCCGAGCGCGCACGCCGCCGCCGCCACCGCCCCGCCCCCCGGCGTCGGCGTCTTGGCGGCGACCGCCTCGATGAAGTCGCACAGCCTCATGTCGACGAGCACGTGTCCTCCGCAGACCTTCCCGGATGGGCTGTGATGATAGATGCCCGACCCCAGTCTTATCCATTAGAATCAGGGTCATGAACGTCCTCGAGACGAACTCGCTGTCCAAGCGCTACGGCCGCCTGGCCGCCTTGCAGGACCTCACGCTGACCGTCCCCGGCGGCGCCGTCGGCCTCCTCGGCCCGAACGGCGCGGGCAAGTCGACCCTCATCAAGATCCTGCTCGGCCTCATCCCGGCGACCGCCGGCTCCGCCGCCGTCTTCGGGCTCGACGTCCGCCGGTTCCGCCTCCACGTCCGCCAGCAGGTCGGTTACATGCCGGAGAACGAGAGTTTCATCCCCGGCCTCGACGCCGTCCGCTACGTCTACCTGGCCGGCCGCCTCATCGGCATGCCGCACATCGACGCCATGCAGCGCACGCACATCGTGCTCAACTACGTCGGCCTCGGCGAGGAGCGCTACCGCCCCATGCAGGATTACTCCACCGGCATGAAGCAGAAGGTCAAGTTCGCCCAGGCGATCGTCCACCACCCGAAGCTCCTGCTGCTCGACGAGCCGACGAGCGGGCTCGACCCGCGGGCGCGCGAGGAGATGCTCGGGCTCATCCGCGACGTCGCCCACGGCAAGGGCATCCACGTCATCATCTCCACCCACATCCTCCCCGACGTCGAGGCGACGTGCGACGACGTCGTCATCATGGACCGGGGCGCGCTCGTGCAGCAGGGGCCGATCAAGGGCCTGTCGGCGGGCGGCGACGGGTACGACGTGCGCATCAAGGGGGACCGCGACGCGTTCCTCCGAGCGCTTCTGGCGCACGCGTGCGAGGCGGAGGCGCACGAGGACGGGCGCATCCGGGTGCGCTTCGCGCACGGCACGCCGGGCACCGACCCGATCCTGCGCGCGTCGGTCGAGGCGAAGGTCCAGCTGCGGCACCTGGAGCGGTGCCGCGCCTCGCTGGAGGAGCTGTTCGGGAGCGTCCTGTCCCGCAGCCGCAACGGATCCTGATGGCCATCGTCGACCAGTCCTACCAGCCGTGGTCCGGCGACCTCCAGCCGCGGCGGCGCCGCATCGGCGCGATGGTCCGCGTCGGCATCCGCCAGGCCTACGCGGGGCTGATGGCGAAGATCCTCCTGCTCTCGACGTACCTGATGGTCTTCGGCACGATCGGCATCCTCTTCATCGCATCCACGTTCCAGCAGTCGGTCGCGATCGTGTCGGGCAACAACATCTACCGCTTCTACCTCGGCAGCATCTTCCCGACGGGCATCCTCATCATGACCCTCGCGGCGCTCGTCGGCGGCAGGTCGATCGCGAACGACCTCCGCTTCAACGCCGTCTCGATGTACTTCTCGAAGGCGATCACGCGGACCGACTACCTCGTCGGCAAGTGGGCGACCGTGTCCGCGTTCCTCCTGTCGGGCACGCTCGTCCCCGCGCTCCTCCTCTGGATCTGTCAGTGGGCGATCTCGCGCGAGGAGATCTCGGCCGGCAGCCGCGCGATGGACCTCCTCGCACTCACCGGCCACTCGCTCGTGATCGTCCTGCCGATCGCCATGTACGCGCTCGCGCTCTCGTCCCTGAGCCGCAACGCGTTCGTCCCCGGCATCCTCTGGGTCATGACGTTCTTCGGCAGCATCATCGTGAGCGGCATCCTGACCGAGAGGGTCGAGGAGGACTGGTGCAAGCTGGTCTCCTGGCACAACCTCGCCACCCGGCTCGGCGAGGCCCTCTACGAAAAGCGCGTCGTCAAGGTGCAGGCGCTCGGCAGCAACCTGATGCCGATCGAGGGGACCATGCCGTACCCGTGGTACGTGCCGGCCGCGATTCTCGGAGGGATCACGCTCGTGTCGGCCCTCTTCGTCCTGTGGAGGATGCGCAAGTTCGAGGGCCAGGAATGAGCGACGCCGTCATCCGGGCCGACCGCCTCAACAAGTGGTACGGCAGCGTCATCGCGCTGAACGACGTGTCGCTGGAGATTCCTCCCGGCATCACGGGGCTCCTCGGCCCGAACGGCGCCGGCAAGACGACGTTCATGCGCATCGCCATCGGCCTCCTGCGCCCGTCCAGCGGCGCCGTCGAAGTCGCGGGCGAGGATCCGTGGAACAACCTCGCCCACAACCTGCGCACCGGGTACTGCCCGGAGCACGACGGCTTCTACGAGTGGATGACCGGACGTGCGTTCGTCCGGTGGCTCCTGCGGCTCCGCGGACGCTCGCGGGCCGAGGCGCGCGACGGGGCGCACCGCGCCCTGGAGCGCGTGCGGCTCCTCGACGCCGCCGACCGCGCGGTCGGCACCTACAGCCGCGGCATGCGCCAGCGCCTCAAGATCGCCCAGGCGCTCGCGCACGACGCGAAGCTGCTCTTCCTCGACGAGCCGCTCACGGGCACCGACCCGCTCGTCCGCGCGGAGCTCATCGACCTCATCCGCTCCTTCGAGCGCGAGGGGCGCAGCGTCCTCGTCTCCAGCCACGTCCTCCACGAGATCGAGGCGCTCACCCGCAGCATCGTCCTCTTCCACCGCGGGCGCCTTGTGGCGACGGGCGACATCCACGAGATCCGCTCTCTCATCGACCGCCACCCGCACTCCGTGAGCGTGCGCTCCAGCCGCGCCCGCGAGCTCGCCGCCGCGCTCGTGCGCGACGAGACGGTCGCCGAGGTGTCCATTCCCGCCGAGCGGTCGCTGCTCGTGCGGACCCGGCGGCCCGACGAATTCTACGGCCGCCTGCCGCAGATCGCGCTGGAGCTCGGCTGCGAAGTGGAGGAAGTGTCGTCGCCGGACGACAACCTGGAGGCGGTCTTCCGCTACCTGACGGAACGATGAGCTCCTCCGCCGCCCTGGCCCTGATCGAATTCACCGCGCGCCGCGTGTTCAGCGGCAAGCGGCTCTGGGCCGCGATCGTGCTGCTGGCGATCCCCCCGCTCGTCGCCGCGCTCCTCGTCGCGCTCGCCCGGCAGAGGGCCGGCACGCCCGTCCACTTCGACGGCATCACGTTCAACCTGTCGCTCTACCTCACGCTCGTCCTCACCGCGATGATCTACGGCGTCGCCCTCACGTCGAGCGAGATCGAGGACGGCACGGCGGGCTACGTCCTCCTCGGCGCGTGCCCGCGGTGGATGGTCGCGCTGGCGCACGTGCTCGTCACGTCCCCCCTCCTGGCCGCGCTCACGACCGCGAGCATCGCCGCCACGTACGGGATCGCGTCGATCTCCCCCGTCGGCGTGCCGGAGCGCGGCCCGTCCGTCATCGCGACGGACGCCTTCGTCGCGTCGGTCGCGCTGACCGTCTACCTGGCGTTCTTCGTCTTCTGCGGCTACGCGTTCAAGCACAACATGGCGGTCAGCATCGGGACCGTGCTCGTCTGGGAGTTCATCATGCCGGCGCTCCCGACGAAGTTCATGAACTACACCGTCGTCATGAACACGCGCATCCTCTGGCTGCACCTCACCCAGCAGGGCGAGCGCGGACGCTGGTTCCGCGGCGTCGTCGGCTTCGACGTCCCCACCTATGCCGAGGCGTCGATGTTCCTCTCGGTCGCCGCGGCGCTTTTCCTCACGCTCGGCATGGTCGCCGCGATGAACCGCTCGCTCGCCGGCCGGGAAGGCGGCACCTAGGGAGAGGCTACGGCCATCGGAACAGGAGGATCGAGTCGCCCGCCCGATCGAACGGCTTGAGCTCCCGCAGCACCGCCACCCGCGGATCGTCCATCGTCCGCAGAAGATGCACGCTCGCCGCGACCACGTCGCCGGACTCCGGCGATGACCCCGGCTCGTGCGCCCGGAAATCGATGACCATCCGCATCTTCGCGTACTCGATCCCGTGCGCGCGCGGGTCGGCGGTTCCCCAATAGAGCAGGTGCACCCGCGCGATGCGGCGCTCCTCCATCTTCGCCTTCAGCCGCCGCAGGTCCTGCCCCCAGTCGACGTTCGAATCGACCAGGTACCGCGACCCGTCGGCGCCCGCGAGCGCGTTGAAGTAGGACAGGTGCCGCGGGCACGCCCAGAACGACGAGAGCGCGTGCGCCGCCAGCAGCGCCGCCAGCACCGCCCGCCCCCGCCCCTCGGCCAGACGCACGCTCCACCCGCACAGGATGAACAGCAGCGGGTACATCGGCAGCAGGTGGCGATGCCCGATGTTGAGCCGGTTGAACACCGCGGCCGCCCCGAAGATCGCGAGCGGCGCGACGAGGAACCAGCCGTCCGGCGACCGCCCCCGCGTGCGCCGGATCGACGCGACCGCCACCCACCCGAGCAGCGCCAGCAGCGCCGGCGTGCTCTTCAGCAGGAACGCCTCCGGAAAGTACAGCAGGAATCCGCCGCGCGACCGCTCGCCGTTGAGATGGAAGACGTGCCCCCTCATCTCGCCGAGCGAGCGCGCCAGCCCG
>Ga0187892_10006463_pt1 | contig 17378 bp, 10 predicted proteins | sample MA1701073metaG_FD_139345 | JGI IMG/M metagenome (GOLD analysis project Ga0187892, IMG submission 139345) | Bio-ooze microbial communities from a basaltic lava cave in the Kipuka Kanohina Cave System on the Island of Hawaii, USA - MA170107-3 metaG ... | reverse complement strand
AGGCGCGCCAAGAACTCGTGGGCACGCAATTGATCGCCTATCGGCCCTGGTCCAGACGCACGACTCCGACCACGAGCCGGAGGTAATCCTGCGATGGCTTGGCCCGTCACAAAAACGGTGTTGACTTTCCATAGTCGGTCTACCGGGGCTACCTTCGTCTGGCGCCCGACTTCCACGGGTTTGACCCCTCCGGGGTCTGCACCCGTGGCTAGACAGCGTCGCCCGTGCGCGGCTGGCAGATGCGATCCGGCTATTCAACGGAATCACAACAAATCAGCTTGCCCCGGGGAACCCCAGTCGACACAGCGACGCTTCGCGTTCGATTCGCTATGATGTTCTGGCTGGAAGCGTCGGAAATTGGCGCCGCGCGTTGCGCGGTGTGGACATCATCGAGGGCTCGGCATTGAGATCGACTGGCTTACAGGTGAGTTGGTGGTGCTGCATCATCATGGGGCTGCCGGCCGCGGCGCCGCGAGCGGCGGCGGGTGCGGACGTCGATTGCGCCGGAGCGCTGCGGGCGGCGGCGCCGAAGAAGTTCGACGCCAAGAGCGGGCTTGATCCGGCCACGTATCCGCCGGACCGGCGCGTGGATGTGCGGCACATCAAGCTCGAGCTGACGTTCAAGGACCTCGTGTCCAAGTCGTTCGACGGCGTCGAGACGTACACGTTTGCACCGCTGACGGGTGGGCTGAACAGGCTCGTGCTCGATGCGGTGGACTTGAAGATTAATGAGGTCACGGCCGCCGACGGCACGCCGCTGCGCTACGACTATGATGCCGAGAAGCTGACCATCCACTTCCCGGCCGAGCTGTTTGCCGGCGAGGAAGCCAGCGTGCGGATCGAGTACCGTTGCGTCGATCCGATCGATGGTCTGATCTTCGTCGTGTCCGACGCCGCCCGGCCGGACCGCGTGCCGCAGATGCACTCGCAGGGCCAGAGCGAATACAACCGCCACTGGTTCTGCTGCCACGATTTCCCCAACGAGCGCAGCACGACCGAGCTGATCGTGACCGTGCCGAAACCGTTCCAGGTCATCTCCAACGGCGAGTTGGTCAGCCGCCGCGAGACTGGCGACATGCTCACGTACCACTGGCGGCAGGACATCCCGCACCCGGCTTATCTGGTCTCGCTGGTGATCGGCCAGTTCGGCGTGGTCGAGTACGAGTGGCGTGGTATTCCAGTGCGGTGCTATGCCAGGTCGGGCGAAGAGGACGACATGCGCCGCAGCTTCGCCCGCACGACGAAGATGCTCGACTTCTTTTCCGATCGATTCGGCGTCGCGTATCCATACAAGCAGTACGCCCAAATCTGCGTCGAAAACTTCGGCTCGGGCGGGATGGAGAACACGTCAGCCACGACGCTGCATGCGGGCGTGCCCATGGATGCCCGGGCCGCCATCGACCACAGCCAGGACGGACTGCTATCGCACGAGCTCGCCCATCAATGGTTTGGCGACCTGATCACGTGCAAGTCGTGGGCACACCTGTGGCTCAACGAAGGCTTCGCCACGTTCGGCAATGACATCTGGCTGGAGCACGACCTCGGCGCCGACGAATTCAGCTACAGCCAGTGGAACGACTACCGCAGCGTGGCGGCGGCCGATTCGAGCGACTCGCCCGAGCCATTGGTGTTCGCCGACTACGAGCGGCCCGAGCAGACATTCCGCTTCAAAGGCGGTCTGCCGTACGGTAAGGGCAGCGCCCTGCTGCACATGCTGCGGCACGAGCTGGGCGAGGCCGTGTTCTGGCGCGGGCTGGCCGAGTACGTGCAGGCGTTCCGCGAGAAAGAGGTCGAGACCGACGACTTCCGTAAGTTGATGGAACGGGTCAGCGGCCAGAGCCTGGTGCAGTTCTTCGATCAATGGGCGTTCCGGCCCGGCGTGCCGCGGCTGAACGTGACGTTCGCCTGGGACGACGACAACTCGATGGCCGAGATCACGATCACGCAGACACAGAAGATCGATCGAAACGTCCCGGCGTTCGACGTGCCGCTCGATCTGTACTTCCGCTGCGACGGCAGCGAGCTTCGCCGCACGATCCGCCTCGCCGCGGCCAAGGAGGTATTCCGCCATCCGTTCCCGCGCCGGCCGGAACTGATCTGCGTCGATCCGAACATGGGCCTGCTCAAGGAACTGACCATCGACATTCCGCGGCCGATGTGGCTCAAGCAGCTCAGCGAAGGCCCAACCGTCGCCACGCGCGCGGAGGCCGCCCGTCAGCTCGCCGGCCACGATCGACCGGAAGTCGTCGAAGCGCTGGCGGCCTGCATCGTCAACGCGAAGGAGTTCTGGGGCGTGCGGGCGCAGGCGGCTGCCAGTCTCGGCCGCATGCAGACGCAGCGCGGGCTCGACACGATCCTGGCCGTGGCGGGCTCGGCCGAGCCGGTCGACCATCCGAAGGTCCGGCGGGCCGTGGCCGAGGCACTGGGCCGCTATCGCGATCCGCGCATCATTCCGTTGCTCTCGAAGTTGGCCAGCAACGACGAGAGCTATGCCGTTGAAGCCGAGGCGACTGAAGCGCTTGGGCGCATCGAGGCCGAGGAATCTGCGTCGGTCCTGCTGGAAAACGCGGCGAAACCCTCGTATCGCGATCAGATTCGTCTGGCGGCGGTTGGCGCGTTGGCCCGGGTCAAGGCGCCCGACGGAATCGACGCTTGCATGAAAGTCGCGGCGCTCGGCCAGCCCGACCGCTCGCGGCCGGGAGCCATCGCGGCGTTGGGCGACTACGGCAAGGACGAGGTTCATCGCGATCGCATTCGCGAGTTTCTGCTGCCGTTGCTGAACGATCCCGAGTCGCGCGCCCAATCGGCGGCGATCAGCGCGCTCGGCGAGATGGAAGACGTGCGGGCGATCGAACCGTTGCGGAACCTGCGCGAGAGCGCCCGTGACCGGTCGATCCGCGATCGCGCCGCGCGGGCCATCGAGCGCATCACGGCCGCGCAGGACGAAGACGAAGCGATTCGGTCGCTGCTCGACGAGATCGAGGCGCTTCACGAGACGCAGGAGCGGTTGGCCGAGAGGATCAAGGTACTCGAATCCCCTGAGCCAACCGTGGCGGACGAGCGCGATCCGGAGTGAGTCACCGTGCGCGATGCGTAGCCTCCGGGGGTGCCCGTGCCTGCCGAGAATGTCTCGCACCCCCAGCACGGGCAAGCGAACGGCCGCTTGCCAATGCCACCCGGTTGCGACGATCTTGCCACCCGGGCCCAACGGGAATAGCGCCGGACGCCGTGGAGTTTGACGAACATGGACACGCAGAAGGCAACGTTTGGGGCCGGGTGTTTCTGGGGCGTCGAGGAGACGTTTCGGAACGTGCCGGGTGTGGTCGTCACGGCCGTGGGATATCTGGGCGGAACGCTGGCGAACCCGACGTATGAACAAGTGTGCAGCGACCGCACGGGCCATGCCGAGGTGGTCGAGGTCGAGTTTGACCCGGCGCGGGTGAGTTTCGAGCGGCTGCTGGAGGTGTTCTGGAGCAGCCACAATCCGACGACGCTCAACCGTCAGGGTCCGGACGTGGGCTCGCAGTATCGCTCGGCCATCTTCTATCACTCACCCGAGCAGGAGGCCGCGGCCCGGGCATCCAAGGCCGCGCTCGAAGCGTCCAAGCGGTTCACGCGGCCAATTGTGACGGAGATTACGCCGGCATCGACGTTCTATCGCGCAGAGGAGTTTCACCAGCAGTACCTGGCCAAACACGGCCGGACGTCGTGCCACATCTGATCGCGCCACGGACCGCGGCCTGATGCCAGCAAGCCACGGACGGACGCCGACTGAAACGAGCCACGGATAAACACGGACGGGTAGTAAACGATAGGGTACACATTCGTCGGGCCTGATCCGTATTGAGCCGAGTTTATCCGTGGCTTGTCTTGGCCGCCCGCCAGGGTTACGCAGCGGCTACACCCGCCATCAGGCGCATCAGACCCTCTTGCGTGGCGTCTTTGCGGTGCAACTCGCCGACCAGCCGGCCCTCGTGCAGCACGAGGATGCGCGTGCTGAGGTTCAGCACTTCGGGCAGCTCGGAGCTGATGAGCAGGATCGCGTGGCCGTCGCTGGCCAGTTTGTCGATCAGGGCGTGGATTTCGGCCTTGGCGCCGACGTCGACGCCGCGCGTCGGCTCGTCGAGGATCAAAACCTTGCACCGCTGGGCCAGCCACTTGGCCAAGGCAATTTTCTGCTGGTTGCCGCCCGACAGGCCAGCGATCGGCGCATCAATGCCGGGCGCGCGGACGCGCAGGCGGGTGAAGTAGTCGTGCGTCAGCGATCGCTCGCGGCCGTGGCGGATGAATAGCCAACGGGCCAGCCGGCGCAGCAGCGTCAGCGACAGGTTCTCCTTGCAGGTCATCGACAAGACCAGTCCCTGCCGTTTGCGGTCCTCCGGGAGCAAGCCGATGCCCTGAGCAATCGCGTCACGGGGCGAGCGGATGACGACGGGACGGCCGTCGAGGCGGACCGTACCGGCCGTCAAGTCATCGACGCCGAAGATGGCTCGCGCGACCTCGCTGCGGCCGGCGCCGACCAACCCAGCCAACCCGACGATCTCGCCGGCGTGCAAGGTGAACGAGATGTTCTCGAAGCGCCCGGGTGAGGTGAGCTGCTCGACGCGCAGCATCGGCTGGCCGGGCTGGGCCCCAATGTGGCTGGGGTAGTAGTCGGCCACGGGCCGGCCGATCATGAGCTTGACAATCTCGTCCGGCGACGTGCTGGCGGTTTCGAGCGTCTGCACGAACTGCCCGTCGCGCAGCACGGTCACGCGATCGGTCAGACGCATGATCTCTTCGAGCCGGTGCGAGACGTACAGCATCGTGACGCCCTCACCGCGTAGCCGTTGCATGATGGCGAACAGCCGTTCGGCCTCGGCGGCTGAGAGCGAGCTGGTCGGCTCGTCGAAGATGATGATCTGGGCGGCCCGCCCGACCGCCACGGCGATCTGCACGAGCTGCTCTTGCGCCGTCGAGAGCCGCCCCATCGGCGTCGACGGATCGAGCCGCAGGCCGACGCCATCGAGCATCGCCCGCGCGCGGTCGGCCATGCCGCGTTTGCGCACCAGCCCGGCCCGCGTGGGCATCCGGCCCAGGAAGATGTTCTCGGCGATGGACAGGTTGGGGCAGAAAGCCAGCTCCTGGTGCACGATGCTCACGCCGGCAGCGTTGCCGTCGAGTGGCGAGCGAAAGCTGACCGGCCGGCCGTCGAGGTACATCTGCCCGCCATCGGGCCGGTAGATGCCGCCCACGATCTTGCCCAGCGTGCTCTTGCCGGCACCGTTCTCGCCGACGATGGCGTGGCAATGGCCGCGCTCGATCTCGAACGACACGTCGCGCAGCGCCACCACGCCGGGGAAGCGCTTAGTGATGCGGTCGAAGCGAAGGATGGATGCTGCTGAGGCCATGACGATCCGGGATCGTCGGCGAAGGTCGCCGCGTGTCAAGGCGCGCCTTGGCGTCGCGATCGGGCGCGGGGCACGCCGAAGCAAGACGCTCGGGCGAGGTGCGTGTAACACCGTCGATGGGATGCGCGAGGAGAGACTTGAACTCTCACGGGTTGCCCCACAGGATCCTAAATCCTGCGCGTCTGCCAGTTCCGCCACTCGCGCGGCCGAGCGAAGGCCTGCCAGACAGTAGCGTGCAGCACCGCAGAATCAAGGCAAACCGGCCAAGTGGGCTCGGCCGCGCGGCGCGGGCATCCGAGGATGGCTGGCAAATCCGGGTGGCACACGCAGCATGGGTGGCATGGCCAAGCGAAAGGGGTCCCCAACCGCAAACAGATCGCGGTTGGGGTCCCCAGCGCGGCCATGACGTGGCTTGCGGCGACTTCATGCCCGCGCTGGCGCTTGGGCATGCCACCCAATAAACACGCACGCCCGGCTCGGCCGTGGCTGACGAGTGCCGCCACATCCCAAGCTGAGCGGTTCGGCGCGGACCTCGAATCACGGCTCTGTCGCGGCAGGCCGCGAAGCACGCGCGGCATGCTCGCTCGACGCGATGGATTGCATATCGGACACTCGCGATGATAATCGGTTGAGCGCGGTGGTGTGGCGCGACGCCGAGTTGTGCTTGCGGCGCTGTGTCGGGTCCGTCGGGGGCGGAAGGCGGTTTCGGGCTGGTATGAGTGGCGCGCCCACTTAGCCGACGTTGGACGATTCGATCAGGAGATCAGCTTGCGATGGAACGAAACATGACGGTGGTGCGGCTGCTGGTGGTTTGCGGCTTGGGGTTGGGGTTGGTGGTTGGCTGTGCAGGCGGGGGGCGTGGCGGCGGAGGTGGTGGGAGTCGCAACGGCAACAGCACCGGGGGCGATGGGAACGTCAACGGCGATCCGCTCGACGAGTTCAGGTGCAACTCGCCTGGCGGGCAGGACGTGGGCGTCGTGTTCGGCGAGGCGGGCACGACGCGCGTCGTGGCCAGCACACTGGGCCTGGGGCGGCATTTAGTGCTGAGCCCGGGCACGCCGCTGATCTATGAGTTCGATCAGCCGGTGCGGTTCTGTGCGGTCGTTCCCAGCCATTTCACGCTGATGGACCTCAGTACGGGCACGGCCATCGGGCTGGCCGAGAGCAACCTGCAGCATCAGCACATCGTGGATGAGCAGTCCGACGCGGTGGTTGGCAGCCGCGTGATCGTCACGCTGCCGGCCAGCGTGCAGGCCGGGCGCGATTATCAGCTCACGATCAGCGACGACGGGCTGAGCCTGGATGGCGAGTTCCAGGTGAACGCGGGCACGGCGCTGGCGGCCAATGGCCTGCTGCCGAGCGGGGACGGTGTGCCGGGCGGGGACTTTGTGCAGATCTTTCGCGCGATCACGATCACGCAGTACCTGACGGCGACGCCGTCTGCGGGCGGCATGGCTGTGGATCGCGACGACCGCTTGTACATCGTGGGCGAAGGCGGTGCGTACGGTCCGTTCGACGCGGCGGGGGCTGTGACGGAGGGCCGACGACTGGGCGAGAACCTGGGCGAGCTGGCGCCGCGCATCGTCCTGGCCAAGCATGACGGCAACATCGTCGTGCTGGAGCAGTCGGGCAACATTGCCTACGAGATCGATCCGGCCAGCGGCGCTGTCAGCGAGATCGCGCAGGCCGGCGAGCTGAGCCTGTCACCGCAGGCGGCGACGATTGCGCCGGCCGGATATGCCAGCGTCGAGCTGGCGGGAGTGGAGCCGGGCGATCTGATCTTTGCGGACTCTTCGGGCGTATCGGCGCTGGACCTCGGGTCCGGCACGGGTCTGAAGGGTCGTGTGCACTTTGTGGAGCGCGACGACATCAACAGCGCCTATCTTAATCTCTGGACGCCGCCGCGCGAATCGGGCAGCGCCGAGGGATCGGTCTATGGCGCGTTCCGGCCGGAGTCGTTTGACGAGGGCTTCCAGATCCACCGCATCCTGCCGAACGGTTTGGTCGACCGGGCGGTGCTGCCCGCGCCGCTGCCGTATCTTGACGGCTCGGGCGCTACGCATCTGCAGGACGTCCAAGGCCGCCGGGAGTTTGCCATCGTCGGTGCGATCGACTTGGCGGGGGTGCAGACGCATCAAATCGTGGCGGAGGATTTCGACGGTCTGGGCCTGTTCGTCTACGACGCGACGCGCGACCGGATTCAGATTATGGCGGCGCTGCCGGTCAAGACGTTTGCGTTCGACTTCGCCGCCCGCTCGCAGATCATTCTGACCTCGGATTTCGCGCGGGCGTATGTCTCGATGCCGCTGCAGAACCTGATTCTGGCGGTGGACGGGCTGGCCAACAGCAATCCGGATGGCGACTGGCCGTGCGACTCGATTCACGATGCCGGCATCGACTTCGGGCCTGCGAGCAGCGCGCGTCTGATCGCCAGTACACTGGGGCGCGGCCGGCACCTGCTGCGTGGCGCACCGACGGTGGTCGAGTTTGAGTTTGACGTCCCGCTGCGCTACTGCCAGGTGAATGCCGACGCGGTCGAGCTGCGCGATCTGGCGGGCGGCGCGGTGGCGTTGGATGCGCAGGCGGTCAATCGGGCGCAGGTGCTGAACGAGGAGGGGATGGTCGAGCGGAGCCGCGTGCTGGTGGATTTGCCCGATGGGCTCATCGCCGGCCGTGAGTATCAGCTTACGCTGTCGGCCGCGGCACTCGGTCTGGCCGAAGACGTCGTGCAGACGTTCCAGTTGGTCGAGGGCAGCCTGTTTTTGACCGAGACGCAGAACGCGGCGGGCATCGCCGTGGACGGCGACGGGCGCGTGTTCATCGCCAACGAAGACGCCGTGTTCGGGCCGTTCACCGCACCGGACCGCGTGACGCTGGCGGATGTGACGGCCCAGACGCTGCCGACGCTGTCGGGCGGCGGGCGGCCGATCGGCATCGATGCGGCGGGGCGAGTCATCGTCAGCGGCCGGTCCGACATCGTGGCGATCGATCCGGACAGCGGCGCGGTGGAGACGATCGCGAGCGGGGTGGCCGGTTCGTTCGAAGTGGATGTGCTCACCGCACCGACGGGGTTTGACGGTGCGATCGCTTCGTCGGGCGACGTCATCCTGTTCAACAGCATCCGGGGCGTGATCCCCACGCTGCCGGCCCCGCCCAGCGGCTTCTCGGAAACGACTACGCTGTTCACAGGTATCGGGGCCGTGGCCGAGTACGTCGGCTACTGGGTCCCGCCGACCGGTCTGTTTGGGGCGCAGATCTACGGCGCCCTGGTCAGTAGCGGCTCGTCAGGCGGCTTCACGGTCGAGCGCATCACACCTGGCGGCCAGCGGGTCGACGATCTGTTCAGTGCACCGCTGGAGGGCGTCGCGGGACTCGGCGCGTTGCGCTTGCAGGACAACGGCAGCCAGGAGGAATGGTTGCTGCTGGCGGACTACGAGGCCGCCAGCTCGCCCATGCTGCCGACCGAGCAAACGCGGTCGTCGACCGAAGGACTGGAGCTGCTGGTCTACAACGCCACGACCAACCGGCTGCAGGTGCTGGGCTTCTTCTCGCGCGGCGTTTCCGACACCGACATTGTGAGCTTCCCGACTGATCCGGACCTGGAGTCGAGCCCGGACCTGGATGCCGTTTATCTGACGCAACCCGTCGCACGGACGGTGGTTCGCTTGGATGGCTTCGCGAATTGAAGTGCTCGCTGGTTGGCGCGATTGACAGCCGCCCAACCGCGCGGAACGATAAACGTGGGATGCCGGCCCGGGCGAGAGCGGGCCGGCTACACGGAGGTTGATCCATGGGCGCGGTCGACGAAATCTGGCCGGCCGAAATCGGCGCGAGCAGCGGACTTGGCTCGATGATGCAACGTCATGCCGACCGGCCGGGCTGCGCCAAGATTGATGTACACTGCCATTCGACGTTGTCCGACGAGTATTGGTCGAAGTTTCCGGCTTTCCGCATGCACCCGACACTGACGCCGGCCGAGCTCTATGCGCGGGCCAAGTCGCGCGGCATGACGTTCGTGACCATCACCGACCATGACACGATTGACGGGTGCAAAGCCTTTCTGGACGAGCGCGGCCCGACGGCCGACTTCGTCGTCGGAGAGGAGGTGTCGACGCGGTTCCCGTCCGACGGCATGGTGGTACACGTCAACGTGTACGATCACAACGAGGCCGAGCACCGCGAGATTCACCGGCTGGCCGGCAACATCCATGAGTTGATTCCGTATCTGCGGTCGATCGGCAAGCTGTTCGTCCTGAACCATCCGACATGGAACAAGCACCACCAGCCGATCCTGCCGCAACGGGTCGAGGAGTTCCTGGAGCTGTTCGACGTGTTCGAGGGCGTGAACGGTACGCGCACCCACGGTCACAACTCGCCCGTATGGTCGATGCTCGAGCGGCATCGCGGCAAGGTCATGGTGGCTGGGAGCGACTCGCACACCGATAACGTCGGCACGACCTACACCGAGATCGACGCTCAAGCGGCCCCGCCAACCTGGCCGGCGCTGGCGTCAGCCATCCGCGCCGGACGGACGGTGCTGCGCGGGCAGATGGGCTCGCCGGCCAAGACCGTGGACGACATGTACAAGTTCGTGGCGTTCAACCTGCAGCAGCGGTTGGCGGCTTCGCACTGGGCCATCAACCGGGCGGGATGGCGCGTGTTTGCCCGGGTGGGCACCCTGGGCGGGGCTGTGGGAATCCGGCTCTACTATCGCCGGCAGCGATCACTTCTGCGAACGCTCCAGCCGACGCTGCCGACTGCGTGAAGCGCCTGTGTCTGAGGTTCAGCGCCGTCCGCACCGCCCGATGGCCACGATCTTCTACACCATGTCCGGGTATGGAAAGGGCCACGCCGGCCGAGCGCGGTCGGTCCTGCAGACGCTGACCGAGCACCGCTTCATCGTCCTGTGCGCCGGCGACTCGTTCGATTACCTCGCCCCGCTCTACCGCGACGACCCGCGCGTTCAGGTGCTGCGGTTTGAGCCGCATCTGCGCTTTGTGCTCAACAACGGCAAGGTGAACCGCCTGGCCACTGCTGGATCGGCCATGGGCTACCTGCTGCGGTTTCGGCCTACGATCCGGTCGATGTGCCGGCTGATCGAGACACACCACCCGGATGTGGCTCTGACCGACGTAGATCCCGTCTTGCCGCGTGCGGCCCGGCGCTGCGGCGTCCCGTTTATCACGCTGGACTCCCACGGCATGTTCACTTGCTGCGAGATGCGCGGTTTGCCGCTGCCCATGAGAGGTCACGCATTCCTGGTGCGCCTGTACGTGCGGTTTTGCCACGCCCGCGGCGCCGCCCGGCACCTGGTCAGCACTTTTGCGGACCTGCCGATCAAGCCGGCATATGCGGACAAGGCCGGCATGGTCGGCGCGGTGCTGCGGCCCGAGCTGATGGATCGCACGGTCACGGACGACCGGTTTCTCGTGGCCTACGTGCGGTCCGACGTTGGCACGCCCGCACTGCTTGAAACGCTGGACTCGTGCGGCCTGCCCGTGCACGTGTACGCCATGGGTGAGCGGCCGGACGCGGGGCGATTGCGGTTTCTGCCGATCGGAGAAGGCTTCATGCGCGACCTGCGGGCCTGCACCGCCATCGTGACGATGGCGGGCAATCAGCTCATCGCCGAGGCGTTCTACCTGGGCAAGCCGGTCCTGGCCTTCCCGATGCCCGGCCAGATCGAGCAGATGCTCAACGGCTACTACATCCGCGCCAGCGGCGGCGGTGAGTGTGTCGAGCGTGACGATCTGACGCCGTCTGTGTTGGCCGATTTCCTGTCGAAGCGCGAGCGGTACGCCGCCGCGATTGCGAGGATGCCGCTGTTCGACCGGCCGGGCAACGAGCGGATTGCTGCCGCGATCGATGAAGTCTGTGGCGCGCGCGCCCCACGGCTGGCTGAGAGCGTACCTGTTTGAAGGCGCCTGGCTGACACTCAGACATGACCGTTGGATCATTGCTACTGACTATATCCGTCGTCATCGCCGGCCAGGCCACGCAGCCCGCGACGCGCGAATGGAAGCCGATCGGGCGGTTCGATCGCGAGGTCATCCGCGAATCGTCCGGAGTTGTGCGCAGCCGCCAGCACGACGGCATCTTCTGGACGCACTCCGACTCGGGTAACGCAGCCGAGATTTTCGCGATCCGGGCGACCGGCGAGTTGGTCGCGCGCGTACGCATCGATGGCGCAGTCAACAGCGACTGGGAAGACCTGGCCGCCGACAAAGCCGGGTTCTTGTATGTGGCCGACATTGGCAACAACAGTCGGCTGCGCGTCCAGCGCCAGGTCTACAAGTTCCGCGAGCCCCATCCGTTTGCCGAGTCGCCGCGTGCGCAGGTCGAGACCACCTTCACGGTCTCGTACGCCGACGAGCCGTTCGATGCCGAGGGCCTGGTCGTCTATCGCGAAGGCCTGTACGTGGTCAGCAAATCGCGCGACAAGCCGACGCAGCTCTATCGACTGGTGCCACCCGATCCGGATCACCCCACCCGGCTGCAGCCCGAACCGCTCGGTACGGTGCCGGTCTCGTTCGCCACCGGCGCCGACGTCTCGGCCAGCGAGGATAAGCTGGCGGTGTGCAATGGCCATACGCTGGCCGTATTCCGAACTGAAGGCGAGTCGCCTTTGCCGGGGCCGGACGCCGTGCTCGGCCAGGTGTGGTTTCCACACGGCTCGATCGAGGCTTGCGGCTTTGACGGCGGCGACGTCGTGCTCACGGCCGAGAGCGGCCAGGTCTATCGAGTGACGACACATGACCTCGAGCAGCGCACGCGGTTCCGCTGAGCCGGCGCCTACGGGCAGACGATCGACACGCCGTTCCACGCCTGCGTCGCGCCGACGCCGTTGAGCAACTGGACGAGCCGCAGCAGGTCTTGCGTGTTGATCACGCCATTGCGGTTGATGTCGTGCGCCGCCAGCGACGGCGAGCCAGCGTTGAGGGCTTGCACCAGCGCGAGCAGGTCCTGCACGTTTGAGGTTCCGTCGGCGTTTGAGTCGCCGGGCAGGAAGCGGTAGACCAGCGGGTTAGCCGGGCCTGGCGATGTGTTTGCAAATGTGAAGCGCGTGCAATAGCCGGGCGGAATCGGACCGCTCAGCTCGATGACAAACGCACCTTCGCCCTGGCCGGTCACTGCGGTAACGGTCGGGCACGGCGCAGGGCCAGAGCAATCGACGGCGATCTCGTCCGTGCAGTAGCCGCCGTTGCTGTCGGCCAAGTGGACGGTGAACCCGCTCAGCCCAGCCGGTGTGCCGGCTGTCAAGTCCTCGCGCGCGTCGACCGTGTTCGCTTGCGGATCGGCAGCCATGATGTCCAGACTCGCTGCCGAGGGAACAACCTTGAAAATCTCACCCCCGTTGGATAGGTCGCCTATGTACAGCTCGCCGGCCGCGTCTTCGCCGAACGTCGTGATCGATGTGATGGACTGGCCGGCAGGCGGCGCCCACTGCGCATTCCGCTGCTCGAACTCGGTCACGGCGCCGTCAACCACGCGGAAGCTCCAGATGCGCTGATAGCAATAGTCGCCGAAGACGTAGGTCCCCTGCAGCCAACAGATGGCCGAGCCGCGGTAGACGAATCCGCCCATGACCGCGCAGCCGCCGCCGGTGGCCATGCCGTGCGGATAGTCGTGAATCGGGAATTGGTAGTTCTCCTCCGGCAGACAGCCGTTGTGAAGCTGCGGGAGCGAGCCTTGATAGCAGTTCCATCCATAGTTCTGGCCACCCGCGCCGCCGGCGGGTGTGAAGTTGATCTCCTCTCGAGAGGCAGCACCGACGTCGCCGAGGTAGAGGTCGCCGGTCTGGCGATCGAAACTGAATCGCCACGGATTGCGCAGGCCGAGCGCCCAGATTTCGTCCAGCGGGTCGCCGGGCCCGACGAACGGGTTGTCGATCGGGATGTAATCGGGCGGGTTGTGTACGTCGAGCCGCAGCAGCTTGCCGAGCAGCGTGCCGGGGTTCTGGGCGTTGGCACTGGGGCCGGCATCGCCTTGCGAGGCGTAGAGATAGCCATCCGGGCCGAACTGAATGCAGCCGCCGTTGTGTACGCTGACCGGGTGCATCATCGTCTTGAGCACCAGGCCGCTGTCGGGATTCGCGATGTTGGGATCGTCCGAGACGGTGTAGCGGGCGATGGTGTTCGAGCCGTTGTTGGCGTTGTAGTTGACGTAGAGATAGCCGTTGTTCGCGTAGTCCGGATCGAACGCCAGGCCCAGCAGCCCTTGCTCGCCGCCGGTGTTGACGAGCGGGTCGATATCGAGAAACGGTGTCGTGACCAGCGCCGGCGGATCAGCGGTCAGGTCGATGATGCGAATCACGCCCGCCAGCCGCGCGACGAACAGCCGCGCCGTGTCACCGGGCGGCGCGGTGATGGCCGATGGGCCGGCCAGTCCGTTGGCGATGCGAACGGTCGTCACCGGCTGCCCGCCGGCGGGCCGGGGGCAGGCACAGGCCAGAATGATGAAGCACGCGACCAGTTTCACGACGATGGGCCGGATCATGAGGACCTCCTTCTGGCAAACGCCGTCGCGCGGCGCGGACTGTCGGGGAGTTGTTCGGAATTCTACCCGATCGACGGCTCGGCAAGCTAGCGGGCGCCGACCGGCCGTCCGGGGTGAACGGGGACTCTGAGACTCTGAACTACTAACGATCAGAATCTTTTCGCGGCGCGCAAGTTCTAAACGGTGAGCGAGGGTTCAGTGGTCAGGGTTCACGGTTCAGGAAAGGCGTTCCCGAGCCTTCGGCTCCGCAGGCAGCTGAGCCGAAGGCTCAGGGCGTCGTTCGTGCTGAACCCTGAACCCTGAACCCTGCGCGGCCGCGGATCGGCACTTTGGTTGCGGCCCAGAGGCCGCGCTGTGTAGCTGAGAAGGCGGGGCAACGAATGTGCTGGACGGCCCAACGGTCGAGCGTCACGGACCAGCCTTATGGCTTGCTATGAACCTTCTCGCTCAGTTCCTCAGCCTCTCAGAATCCGCTCGCCGGCATGGCGCCAATGGTTGTCGTTGGGGCGGGTGCGCGCGGTCGCTACAATGCTGCCGCTACCCATCGGAGCTTGGCTGGCGTGAGCGAGTGCCTGTCTCCATCGCAGATCGAAGCGTTCGTGGCCGGCGAGCTGCCGGCCCGCGACCGCGGCCGCGTCGTCGAGCACTTGGGTAGCTGCACGTCGTGCGGGGCACTGGTGGCGGCCCGCCGCGACGCGCGCAGCGACGAAGGCAGCGCGGAGACGCAAGCTACGCCACGTTCCGATGAAACGATTCTCCAGCCACCTACGCCAGCCGCAACGCAGGTCTCACCCGGCTCTGCCCGCGCCAACCAGCCGGGAGGGGCACCGCAGATCGCGGGCTACAGGATTCAGGGGCTGGTGAGCACCGGCGGGCAGGGCGCTGTGTACAAGGCCGTTCAGCAGGCGACGCATCGGACGGTCGCACTCAAAGTCCTACACGGCGGCACATTTCCTTCGCCCCGCGCGCTGGCCCGGTTCGAGCGCGAGGTCGATCTGGCCGCCAGCATGCGGCATCCCAACATCGTCACCATTTACGACAGCGGCGTTGCTGCGGGCTGCCCGTACTACGCCATGGAGTACATTCACGGCCTGCCGCTCACAGCCTATGTGCGAGATAAGCGGCTGGGCGTGCGTGCGCTGCTCGCCCTGTTTCACAAGGTGTGCGCCGCGATCGCGTTCGCCCATCAGCGTGGTGTGATCCACCGTGATCTCAAGCCGGGCAACGTTCTGGTGGACGCGACCGGCGAGCCGCGGATCGTTGATTTCGGCTTGGCGAAGGCGGCTGGCAGCCGCTCGGAAGAGACCGGCGGACCGCTAACGGAAACAGGTGAGTTTCTGGGCACGGCCGCGTACGCCTCGCCCGAGCAGATGAAGCGCGATCCGAGCCTCGTCGACATCCGCACCGACGTCTACGCGCTCGGCGTGATGCTGTACGAGCTGCTCACCGGGCACTATCCGTATCCGGTCAGCGGATCCATCAGCGACGTCGCTCGTTGGATCAGTGAGCGGGAGCCGGAACGCCCCGGCACGTGGTATCGCGGCGCGCGCCCCAGCGCCACGGATGCGGCGCTGTCGGCCAGCGGACTGGCCGCCCAGCGGATCGACAACGAGGTCGAGACCATCGTGCTCAAGTGCCTGAAGAAGGAGCCGGTGCGTCGCTACCAGAGTGCCGCGGAGCTGGCGGCCGACATCGGGCGCTACCTGGCTGGCGAGGCCATCGAGGCCAAACGCGACAGCTCGTTGTACGTGCTCGGCAAGCTCGCTCGCAAGAACGCGTACGCGACAGCCGTCGTTGCACTGGTCATGGCCTCGATCGTTGCCTTCGGGCTGGTAAGCCTCAACTTCTACCGCGGGGCCGTGGCCGCCCGTGGTGACGCGCAGCGCTTGGCGGCGCAAGCGACCGAGGACCAACGCCTGGCCCGGATCGGCGCTGAGGCGGCCAAGCTCGTCGGGCGGCGCTGGTTGCTGGCCGTGTTCCTCCTCGAATGGCACGCAGACCAGCATGAGCGGGCGATGCAGCGTCGCGAGAGTATCGACGCTGGCACGCCGGAGCTGGCTGTGGTTGACTTGATTCTCGACGAGCGTCGCGCGCCCGAGGAACTGCCGCGTGGTCTGACCGGTCGCGCCGCCGCGCTGGCCGACTTCGCGGCCGCCGAACGTTTCGTCAAGCTGCGCCAGCCGGAAGCCGCCGTCGCGGCGTACCAGCGCTGCCTGGCCAATCTGGACGGCGCCGACACCGGCCTACGAGTGCTGGTCCAAGCCCGACTCGATCTGCTTCGCCCCGGTCTCGATGAATAGCTGGCGGTACGTACCGCCGGCATCCTCGCCGGCTGTCACGCCGAAATCTTGTCGGCGAGCGGCCGACTCTGTCATCGTTACGTATCGCATCGGTCCGTCTCTCAGTTGCTCAGCGCGCCGTGGTGCACCGCGCCAGGATCGCCCGCTTTGGCGATCGCGCGGGCAGTTATCTCGGTGAGGGACCATCGTGCGTAACGGTCCCATGGGCTGTCGCGTGGCACAATCGTGGTACCTCGACAATGAGCAAGTCCTGGCCACGAACCATTCATCAGCGCACAGATGAGTTGCGCTCGTTCGCCTCCAGTCACGCGGATCTGTCTCGCGCAGCGGCCGATTCGCTGTCGTTTCGGTCGCCAAATGGCCAGAATGTTGTGCGTTCAGCACGGTTTTTCGCACCGGCCTCACCGGTTTGCCACGCTTGGTCACTTCGCGTGGCCGGGCCAACCCCCGTTTCTCGGCCAGAAATCACCGAACCCGCGACCCACATCGCCGCCCTGAACGCCCTGACCGAGTTCGCCGGCCGCCCATCGTCGAACGCCCTTGGCGCAGGACCTAAAGCGGTGGTATACTGCACCGCGGTTGCCCGTCTGGGCCTCGAAGCTAGGCGTGAGTTCGAGGCCACCCACGTCGCTTAACTTGGCGCAACCAGAGAAAAGGAGCGTCCCATGACCCTCTCTCCGTTGTGCGCGCATGCCCGCGGCGCATTGTGTTTGGTCCTCTTGGCCGGCATGTCGGGTGTAGCACCGACGGCAGTCGCTCAGACCGTCCTGTTCGTCAACAACGATGCTCCACCCGGCGGTGACGGGCTCGGTTGGGTGTCGGCGCACAAGTATCTCCAGGATGCGCTGGACGCAGCGGCAGCTCCGGGCGGGTCGGTGATGGAGATTTGGGTCGCCGCGGGCACGTATCGTCCGGATGAGACTTCTGCCAATCCAGTGGGCACAGACGACCGGACGGCGACATTCCAGTTGGTGAACGGAGTGGCGCTCTACGGTGGCTTCGTTGGTGGTGAGACTGAACTGTCACAGCGTGATCCAGCGGTCAACGTGACGATCTTGAGCGGCGACCTCGATGGTGACGATGATCCGCTGCCCATGTCGGGCCTGCCGGCGGGCTCATGGAGCGAGAATTCCTATCACGTGGTTACCGCTTGTTTCACGAACGCATCAGCGGTGCTGGACGGGTTCACCGT
>Ga0187892_10006462_pt1 | contig 17379 bp, 12 predicted proteins | sample MA1701073metaG_FD_139345 | JGI IMG/M metagenome (GOLD analysis project Ga0187892, IMG submission 139345) | Bio-ooze microbial communities from a basaltic lava cave in the Kipuka Kanohina Cave System on the Island of Hawaii, USA - MA170107-3 metaG ... | reverse complement strand
TTACGAGACGATCCGCGTGGTATCGCGCCGGCTCAGCAGATGCTCCTGCATGCGGAGCCGCGGCACGCCGTTCTTGATCCAGTCGGCGGCCGGCTTGCCCATGAGGTGGTAGTCGAACCACTCGGACATGCGCACGGCGTAGTCGCGCTGGTTCACGGGCCTCGCCAGGCCGTGGTTCTCACCGACGTACTCGAGCAGGATCACTTCCTTGCCCAGCTGGCGCAGCGTGTTGAAGTGCGTGATGCCCTGGTTGAAGTCGACCGCGCCATCCTTGTCGTTGTGCAGGATGATGAGCGGTGTGGTCTGGTTCTTCGCGTGGAATGCGGGCGAGTTGCGAATGTAGGCATCGTAATTGTCGATGAAGTTGCCCTTGAAGCGGCCCTGGCTCGACTCGAAGATGGCCTGGTTGGTGCCGCCCGTGTTCCAGTAGACGGAGCTGTACATGCTGACCATGTCGGTGAGCGGCGCGCCAGCGATCGCGGCCTTGAAGATGTTGGTCTGTGTGACCAGGAACGCGGTCTGGTAGCCGCCCCAGGAGTGGCCCCAGAGGCCGATGTTCGCTTCATCGACAATGCCGGTCGCGATCGTGGCCTTGACTGCCGGAATCACGGACCAGACGGCGGACATGCCTGGATCATTGACGCGATAGACAATGTCCGGATCGAGTACGGCATACCCGCGGTTGGTGAAGAGCGCGGGATCCGGCGCGCGCGTATCGCTCGGTGAAACGAAGCCGTTCTTGTTCTGCGACCGCTTCTCGTAGATGGTGACGAGCAGCGGGTACTTCCGGCCCGGCTCGTAGTTTGCCGGCAGGTAGAGCGCGGCCTGCAGCTTGTCGCCCTTGTCGCTCGTGTAGTCGATGAGGCGGGTGCCGCTCGACCAGGCCAGCTCCTTCAGCTGCGGATTCGCGTCCGTGATCTGGTAGCCGTTCCTGAAGCCGGCGTTGAACACCCAGTAGTTCGGGAATTCGGTGAACGTCTGGCGCGTGTATGCGTAAAGATCGGCATCGCGCGCCTTGATGATGTTGAAGCGCGCATCCTCGAAGAACAGGCTGGTCGCGCCGGCTTTGCCCGGATCGACGCGCGCGAGACCCTCCTTCTTGGTCCACTCGCCATACGTGCCGAAGTAGAGCGGCTTCGTCAGATCGATGGGCGGACCGCCCGGCCCACCGCCACGGCCACCCGGACCGCCACCGCGCCCGCCGGCGCCCGCGGCGTCCGGGCCGAACTGGTAGAGTCGCTGATAGCGAACCTGATTCTGCCTGCCGTCACCCGTCAGGTTCACGGCCGGCGTGCTGCCCGGCCGCACCGGCACCTTCCACACGTCCCAGTTGTCGTACAGCAGAACGGAAGCGCCGTCCTTGCTCCAGCCGCGGGCCGGTGTCGCCGGCGGATACAGGTTGTTGTGATCGTCTTCCGTGTCGACAAACGTCGTGGGCACATTCTTCGTGATGTTCACGGTGTCACCGGTCACGAGATCGAGCGTCCAGTAGTGCCCGTCCGTGCCCCAGTAGAGCACCTTTCGGCCATCGGGCGATGACGACAGGCCACCGAGCGCGGGCCGCTTCTTCATGACCAGCTTCCGCGTTCCGGTCTCGAGATCGATCGTGTACACGTCCTGGTAGTTCCGTCCCGAGTAGCTTGCCGGCTGCTGGTACTCGCGATTGTCCGTGCCGAACGCGAAGCGCTCGCCCGTGGTCAGCGTGATGTCACGCAATCCCTCATCAGCCAGCCGGACGAAGCGATCCGTCCGGAGCCGGTACTCCGCGAGATAGTTGAAGCTGCGGTCCTGCTGCTCCTGCACGATCTGCTGCGACTGGAGCCGCGGATCCCTTGCGTGCCACAGGATCAGCGACGATTCCTCCGCTGCGCTGTCCGCACCCGCACCGCGCGCGCCGGCACCGCCGCCGCGCGGCTGGTTGACCGTGCCGCCGGCGCCGGGCGCACCCGGCTGCACCAGCGGATTGCCGCGTCCCGCCACCCGCGCTCCCTGCCGGTTCGCCTCGCGGATGCCGAAGAACACGGCGGACATGTCGACGGCGTACCGGGGCGCTCGCTCAGACGCCAGCTTCCAGCCGGCGGGGAAATCCTGCCGCGCCGCCGGATCGAACAGCACTTTCCTTGCCGGACCGTTCGGCCCGAACGCCATGAACGTCTGGATCGAGAAGACCGTATCGCGCGTCAGCGTGTCCGCCTGGCCGCGCATCACGCTCAGCGCTCTGGAGCTGTCGACCCACGCGAGATGGCGATAGAACAGCCGCTCGCTCTCGAGCGCGCGCACCACGTTCGTCTTCATGTTGCGCAGCTGCACGCCGTTCCCCACCTGATCCGGCGTATCCATGGTGTAGGCCAGCCACTCGCCAGACTGGTTGAACGCGTATTGCCCGACCCGCCCCATGTTGAACAGCTCGCCCGTCGTCAGGCTGTAGAGCAGCACGTCCGCAGCGCCGCCAGTCTCCGCCCCCGCTTCCGCCGGCGGACCGCCGCCCCGGCCGCCGCGCGCGCCGCCACCCGTCTCCGGAGCTGCGGCGCCACCCGCAGGATAGCCCTGCATCGCCACCCAGGTAGCGCCATCGGCATTGAAGCTGAAACGACGGATGCGCTCGAATTCCTTCTTCTCGCCCGTCGCCAGGTTCATGATAACCAGCTTGTTAGCGGGCGCCTCACTGCTTGGCGTCGCCTGACCGCCCGGACCTCCGGGACCGCCGCCCTGGCCGCCGGCCCGGCCGGCACGGCCGCGGCCTGCCGCGTTCGTCGCGCGAGGCGGCGCTACCAGGTAGCCGATCCACTTCGAGTCGCCCGAGATCGCGGCCGAGCCGCCCCCATCGCCGACGGGGATCCGCGTCTCCTGCGCGTCCGCCGCGGTGCCCCGCAGCACGAGCGTCGCATCGCCTTCCGATGGACCGGTCACGTGTGCGAACCACTTGCCGTCGTTCGACAGTACGTTCTGCCGGATCGAGTTCCAGGCGCGAATGTCCTGCGGCGTGATCAGGCGCCCGCCCGAGCGCGCGCCGCCGGCCTGCGCGACCTGCTGCGCTTCCGCCGCGGCGCCGGGCACTACGAGACTCACACCCAGCGCGACTGCAATTCCCCATCGACTCGTCGGCCGCATGGATCTGCTCCCTCTGCGATGTACGTGTAGGCCGGCTTGAGGCCTGGCGGCTCCAAGGTATCATGAATCGACGCCTCACGCCCCCGTTGCGTTGGACTCCTCGCACGGCCGCGGCCGGCACGAACGTCCGGCGTGCCGGCAGGCTTGCGTCATGGCGCAGGCCTTGTATCTACTATCGCATTCGTCAACAGGAGGTCTCGCATGCAATCGGGGACGCAGGGCGTAAGGCCGCGGCGGCGCCACGCGGCATGGCTCTGGCTGGCGCTGGCCGCGGCTTGCGGCGGTGCCATGGAGCGGCCGATCACAGCGACCGTGCGGGACAGCGCCGGTGTGGAAGTGGTCGAGAACACGGCGGCGCTGTGGCGGCCGGGCGAGGAATGGCAGCTCACGGGGGAGCCGATTCTGGACATTGGTTCGGAGCTGGGCAATCCGAATTACGAGTTCGGGTATGCGCATGGTCCCGTACGGCTGAGGGACGGCCGCATCGTGGTAGCCGACATGCAGACGAACGTGATGCGTTTCTATGATGCGACAGGCAGGTACCTGAGTGAGTCGGGAGGCAGTGGAGAAGGGCCTGGCGAGTTCGAACAGCTGTATCGATTGCGGAAGATCTCGGATGACACGTTGATGGCATTGAATCCGTCGTCGCTAACGTCGCTGTTCAGCGCGGACGGCCGGTATGTGCGTCGATTCCAGCTTTCACCGGTTCGTGGGCGTGGCAATTTGTGGTGGCTGGGCTATCTGTCGGACCACACGCTGCTGGCCGTGAGTCTTCAGCGCCGGGGCACGCGGGAGCTTGCAGCGCCGGCCGAGGAAGAGGAAGGTGTCGAACACGCGCGGTTCGACGTGCCCGAGCGGCCGGACGAATATCGGGATTCGCTGCTGCACTTCCTGTTCACGATGGAAGGCGAGCTGATCGACAGTCTGGGCGAATGGCCCGGGCAGTGGATCGGGCGGGAGCGTCCGTTCGCGCCGAATGCGGCGTATGCTTTTCATGGCGATGCGTTCTATCACAGTCCGGGCGACCATCTGGAGATCCGGCAGTACCGATCCCTGGCGGGACGCAACCGGGGAGTGCAGCCGATATCCGAGTCGCCGCCTTCGCTGGTCCGACTCGAGCGTGTCATCCGGCGTGGCGCGTTCGGCGATCCGACAGTGACGGAATCCGTCAAGGAGAAGTATCGCGACGAACGCCGTGCGATGTACCGGCAGGTGGCTTCGCGGAATCCGGGCATGGACATGTCGTGGGTGGAGCGGCAACTCGCGGAAACGAAGTTTCCGCTGACACTCCCGGCGCACGCCAACCGGATGTACGCGGACGCTCTGGGTCATCTGTGGCTGCAGGAGTATCGCGTGGGCACGGTGGATCCGTTCCGCTGGAGCGTGTTCGACCCGAACGGCTTCTGGCTGGGCGTAGTGGAGACGCCGGCGGCGTTCACCGTGAACGAAATCGGCGAGGACTATGTGCTGGGCATCTGGCAGGACTCGCTCGATGTTCAGCACGTGCGGATGTACGGCCTGAGCAAGAACCGTCGCTGAGCCGCCGTTGCGTGCTGCATGTCATGAACGCGGGCATGGCACCCATACCGGCGCCCGCTGACACGCTACCCGTTGCAGGCGGCGATCACGCGCGCTGGACTTCCGCTGCCTCCCACGATCGGTAGACCGCCAATAATGAGAGTGCACTCGCCGGGATTGACTGCCGCCAGCGAGTCCACATTCGCGAGATTCTCGACGAACTTCCAGCCGCGCTGCATCCCGCGCACGTGCGATCGGTAGGAGAAGTCCCAGTTCGGCCCATGACCGCGTTCGCTTTCACCGTCGTCGACACCGATGTTGTCGATCGCGATCCCGTTGATGCGGATCCCTTTGCGATCCTCGATCTCGATCAAGCGGTCGATGGCAGATCTTGGGGCTTGGCGCGCCTCCGTTCCGGGCCAGTTCGGCGTGCACTCGCGGTGTGATATCGATGTAAACGATCGGACCGATCAGGTCGTCCAGCGTCAGATCGTGCTGAAACCGGGCAGGAACCGCGCCGCGCTCGGTAGTTGCCTGCGTATTCACATAGTGCGACGGCGCGTCGACGTGCGTCCCGTGATGTTCCGAAATGCTCACACGCCCGCGAAAGAAGTGGCCTTCGTTGGTCGGGTTTGTGCTTGTCTGGAAGACGGCCTGCGGGAAGAAACTCGGGATTGCCGCGCTGCCATCCAACGGTTTCGCAAGATCGGGCAAGCTCGACTCGCTCGAGATAGCGTCGAACGCGGGAATCCGATGCGTCATGTCGACATAACGCGTGCTCGGCCCAGCGCCGCCACACGCCGCGGCGGCAATCGTCAGGGACTGCTGCAGCGTCCGAATCAGGGAGTTCATGTTGGCCTCGTTCTCTTGTCGTCTCGGGTTGGAATGCTCAGAAGGGCGGTTCACGCGGACCGCCTGCACTTCGAGAGCGCGTGTGCCGTCCGTGGCGATCCCGTCGGCCAGCTGCACACGTCCCTCCACAGCGCCGAAGGGCCTCGCACTTTTCCGAACATGAGATGCCTGACCTCGAACTCGACCTGCGCCTGCGCGGCGTCGATCTGCCACATCGAGAGGGCCGGCGTTGCCTGCCGTTCGAGCGCGTTGTTCATGGATCCTCGGTTTTGATTCGCCGGGTCGGTCGCCAACCAGCGATAAACCGCCTGCACATTCATGGGAAGCCACTCTGCGTATTGTCCCCAATGCGCGTACTGCGGCAGCCTGACGCTTCGCATCGCCTGCTCCTCGGTGAGTCCCTGCGCGATCGCCTTCCGCACGGCGGCGGTCAAATCGTCGTAGTGGGCGAGCTGCCGTTGTGCCGTCGCGCGGTCTCCTCCCGGCCCGTGGCCATAGACGATTGTCTCGAACGGGATGTTCAGGAGTCTGGCGGCGCACCGAACACCTCCGGGAAATGCCAGGCGGGGAGATCCTGATAGCCGACACGGTCAGCCGTGACGAAGTCCCCGGCGAAAGCCACCCCCACGTCGGGGATGAACGGGACGACCAGGTTGTCCGTGTGACTCGGGCCGAGATAATGCAGCTCGATGGGACGGTCCTCGGCGAACGGCACCAAGCGGTCGGAGAACGTGTGCGTCGGTGGCAGAAGATCCGGAGAGCTGAGCTTCCGGATCGGCGCCACCGCCTTCTCATGCGCGATGATCGGAACGCCTCGCTGTCCCATCCCGGCGAGAAGGGCGCCGGCCCCGGTCGCGTGATCGGCGTCGCTGTGGCTGTAGACAATGGCCGCCATCGGCTGTCCGGGCGTAGCTTTCTTGATCTCGCGCGCGAGCTGGCGGGCCGCTTCGACACTCAGGGGATCGACCGCGACCACGCCGCCCCGCGTTGTCACGAACAGCGCGTTGTAGTAGCCCCAGCGGAACTGATACACACCGCTCGCAACTTGGCTGGTCTCGTAGTCCGTCTGTGCCGTGGCTTCGCGCGGCTGCGCGGAAACCAGCGTGGCGCCCAGCACAGGCCACGCGCGCACCACCGCTCCGATGCTTCTAACTCCTTGCGTTCTCATGGTTTGCCCTCCAAATGGGCGCCGACATTCCGCGACTTATCGTTTCCATGGAAACCATATTACGGCAGAAAGGTTTCCATGTCAACTACATCGTGTTAGGCTTGTATCGTGAGTGAGAAACCAGGCGCGGTGCCGGAGCCGGGACCGTATCTCGAGACGACGGCCGAGGGTGAGGCACTTTTTCTCGTACTTCGTGCGCACCGGCTGCTCTTCGATGCGATCGATCGCGAGCTCAGGAATGGCGGCGCGTTATCGCTTGCGCTCTGGGAGGTGCTGGTGGTGCTGAGCCTTTCGGCGGAGGGGCGCATGCGCATGTCGGACGTCAGGCGTGGGATGCTGGTTTCGAAGAGCAACGTGACCAAGCTCGTCGATCGGCTCGAGGAAGCGGGTGCGGTAATTCGCGAATCGGCCGCGTCGGATCGCCGCGGGTGTTACGCGCGCCTGACGCCCTTCGGCGGCGAGGTCGTGCGGCGGGGCGGCGAGATCTTCAACCGAGTCGCTCGGCAGCAGCTCGCCAAAACGCTCGACCACGACGAGATCGCGAAGATCGTAGCAGGCCTGACGAAAGTGATCCTGGACAACCAGAAGCGTGAGGGCTGACACGTTGGAACGCGCGTCCCCGCCTCTCTTTCAGCTTTTCACCGGACGCTCAGCCCGGGAATGAGCACCGGGCGCGTGGTCGAACCCCGCGTCGAGAGCCACTTCGAAGGAGACTCGCCTCCCCGGCGGCCTGACTCAGAAGTCCCCATTCGCCCGGATCAGAACGAGCCGGTCCCCGACTCTGCGATAGACCCGGTGTGCGCAGGATGATTCGCCATCCGGACTCCCGATGATCAGGAGTCCCCCGTCGGTCAGCGCGTGCCTCAGGTTGTCCATGGCCCGCGCGATCAGGGCCTGCGGGAAGTAGTTCCGCTGGAGCAGGTTGAAGGACAGGATCAGGTCGTAGGGCCCGCCGATCGGCTCGAAGACGTTGAGTACTTCGACCGCCATGCCATCGCCGAGGCGCGTGTCGATGTCGGGATGGACGAGCGGGATGGGAACGGCCTGGCTCGGTTCGAACGGGAACCTGCGCTTCAGGTATGCTGATACGAAATCCAGCGGCAGCAGCAGCCAGCGAGTCAGCAGACGGACGTCATTTCCGGTCGCGTGGGGTCGATGGATGCTGAAGAACGTCTTGCGCGCCCGCACCTGCAGCAACCGGCCGTTCTCATCGAAGACGCATCCTCGCGTCGGGTCATAGAGGACGTGAAACGAGAGGTCGCCAAGGACGTAGCGGCTGACACGGTACCGGTCGCTCAGGAGCTCGAGGCTGCCAAGGCTCGCGATACCGGAAGAGGCAGGCAGGTCGAGGACGCGAATCGTGGAATGATCGAGACGACACGCGTCATCGGCGAGCACCTGCTCGAGCACAGCGTTGTGCCGGCGCGACCATGTGGTCTTGCGCACGCCATTGGGCAGAACGAGGGCATCCATGATGCGGGCGAAATGCCGGTCGAGCGCGGCCCGGTTCGGGAGTGACGGGCTGCGGTACTCGTCGCGCAGCGGAATCAGTGCCCCGGCGAAGCAGTCCGGGTGGTGCGTCTCGCGGTAGCGCACGACGTAGCCGACGAAGTAGGGCAGACCGGTCCAGTTGAGCAGGCGATACAGGGCGAGGCGCAGGCCGTGCGGCAGGCTGTGCCAGAGTTGCCGCAGGCGCGAGCGGCCCTCGGGCGCCCGAGTGTGGGGGAGCGTGGCTGCCACGCTATCATTCATGTTCTGCGTAGTCCTTCCAGCGTCACCAGGACAGGCCGTGATCGCGCATCCAGAGTTCGAGCGAGAAGAGCGTGAATATTCGTTGATCCAGTCCGCCGCGGCTGATTCCAGCATCGCGCATGCCGCTGCCAGCGGCAATGAAGGCAGAGAGCCAGTGCATCACGATGCGCGAGTTCAGGAACGGCCGGGTTCGTGCGCTGTCGGCCGCCAGCAGCTCCGTGACCGTCCGGTGAAAACTCGGCTTCACCATGACATCAAGAGGGATGGAGAATCCGTGTTTGGGGTGCCGCGCCACTTCGGCGGGCAGCCATCGGCGCGCGAGTTCACGCAGCACGAGCTTTCCCTTGCGGCCGTTGGTCTTGAGCCGGTGCGGCAGCGTGAGTCCCAGGTCGACCAGCTCATCATCCAGCAGCGGCACGCGAACTTCGATGCCCGCGCGCATGCTCATCATGTCCACCTTGCGGAGCATGTCCGAAGGCAGGCTGATCGCGAACTGCGTTTCAGTGATTCGACGCGAAACGGTTTCCATGTCAGGCGTCGCGACCGAACCTTGCTGTTCGAACAATCGCGAACAGGGTCGCAACCCGCCGCGCGCGTCAGGAACGAGCAGCGATTCCTTCTCGTCCTCTCTCAGGTAATTCGACAGACCACTGAGCAATACGGCCGGATCCCGGCGTGCCATGGTAGCCAGGCACGCGGCTCGTTCGAGCTGGCGGCCTGCGTTCCGCGTACGCGTTGCCAGCCTGCTGCCGATCTTCTGCAGCGCACCGCGCAGGCCAGCCGGTGACCGCATCAGCCGGGTGAGCCAGCTCGCGCGCCAGAACCGTGAATAGCCGCCGAACGCTTCATCGCCGCCGTCACCGGAGAGCGCGCAGACAATTCCATTCTGCCGGATCGCGGTTGCCACCCGATACGTGGGAATCAGGCTCGTGTCCGCAAAGGGCTGATCGAAGTGTCGGAACAGCGCGATGATCTCGTCGACTTCGAGACTGCTGTCGTCGCAGTCGATCGTGCGGTGCTGCGTACGGCAGTGCTCCGCGACGGCGCGGGCGAGGGGTGTTTCATCGTGCTCGGGGTCCGGAAACCGGACATTGAACGTAGTCGTTGCGCCGTTGCCGGTACGACAGTGGGCCGCGACGACCAGGGACGAGTCGATGCCGCCGCTCAGCAATGCCGCCACCGGCACGTCAGCCAAAGACTGCCGGGCAACCACTTCGGGCAGCATCGTGGCGAGCCGCTCGACGGTGGCGCGGAGCGTCAGCCCCGGTTCGGGCGATGCGACGATCGAAACATGCCGCGCCACGCGGCTTCGCTCCGGCGTGACCACGAGTATTGCACCGGCTGGCAGTGCGGCAATCTCGAGAAAGCCGGTGGCAGGTTCGGGGACCCAGCCCAGCCCGAGGTAATCGTAGCACGCCTGTCGGTCGATACGCGGGCGAAAGCCGGGCAACGCAACCATCGCCTTGATCTCGCTCGCAAAGATCCACTGATTGCTCAGAAACGCGTAGAACAGCGGCTTCACGCCGAATCGGTCGCGTGCGAGCACGAGTTTGCAGCGAGGCGCGTCATAGATGGCGAGCGCGAAGATGCCACGCAGCCGCTCGACGAAGCGCACGCCCAGCTCTTCGTAGAGGTGAACGATGACTTCGGTATCGGACGCGCCCCGGAACACGTGCCCGCGTTTGCGCAGATCTTCGCGCAGCTCGCGATGGTTGTAGATCTCGCCATTGAAGACGAGCTGTATGCTGCCATCCTCGTTGGGCATCGGCTGCAGTCCCGTGGGAGACAGATCGATGAGCGCGAGTCTCCGGTGGACCAGCTCGCAGCGAGCATCGGCGAACAAGCCTGCGCCATCGGGTCCGCGGTGTGCGAGCCGTTCGCACGCCGCTTCGCTCCAGCCCCTGGCTTCCGGCAGCGCTACGGGATGAAACCGACCGGCCAGCCCGCACATCAGCCGGACCACGACCGAGCCGCGATGCGCGGCTGCCTTTCGATGCCGGCGGCCACGGCCAGCGACAGTGCGAGCCATACGATCTTGGCGGCGATCCACGTGCCGCTCAGCGTACCGACGAACACGACCGCGAGGAGCGCGAGCGGTATCGCGCCCAGAGGGCCGTTTCGCGCACGCCATGCACTGCGCACGGCCAGAGCAATGCCGATGAAGAACGGAATAGCGCCGATGATGCCCGTGGTCGTGAGCACCTCGAGGGCCAGGTTGTGCGCATCGCGGCTGGGCCTGCGAACTTCGTCGATGCGGCGCGCGATCTCGTACTGATTCGCGATGGGTCCCCACCCGAGGACCGGCCGCTCGGCAAACATCTCGAGCAGCGCGGGATAGATCACTTCGCGTCCCGCCAGTTGGCCGGTAGCCGCCTCGGCAAAGCGGTTGCGCACGACTTGCGAGCGGTAGCCGCTCCAGACGAGCAGCACCAGCGCCGCCGTGGCCATCAGGCCGTTGCGCAGCTTCATGCGCGCGGAACGACCGCGGAACGCGAAGACGGCGAGGCCGGCGACCGCGCACAGGATGCCGCCGCGTGAGCCGCTCTGCACGATGGCCAGGCCCAGCAGCGCCGCGAGCGGCCATGTCATCAGGCCGGCGCGCGGAATGCCGGGATTGCCTGTCGCCTGCAAGCCGACCAGCGCGACGAGTCCCGCGGACAGGATCATTGCGCTCAGGTTCGAGTTCTGGCCGAGCACGGTCACACGCTCGCCGCCGCCCCACAACGTGTCGATGGTCGTGGCGATGCCCAGCAGCTGGATGCCCGCCCTCAGCACGCAGGCGGCGACGAGGGCCAGCAGCAGGCCGTGCACCACCCGGCGATCCTGCAGAAGGTTCGTGATCACCCAGAGGACGAGCAGCAGCAGTACCATGTTGAGGAAGAGACGAACGACGAGCGCGATGTGCTCCATGCCATTGATCCACACGGCCGCGACGAACACCCAGAGCCACGCGGCGAACCAGAGCAGTGCGGACGGAATGCGGCGGTAGCAGACAGCGGGCTGCACCATTGTGGTGAGCAGGAGAATGGCCGCGGCAAGCGTGGGAATCTCGACTGGGATCGTGCGGTCCGGCATCTCGAACGGGATCGAGATCACGTACAGGTACAGTGCGGCGCGCACGATCGCGTGGACTGCCGTGGTGCGGGCCGTCGTGGCAGCGCTGGCGGCACCGTATTCAGCCGCGCGCAGGACGCGCCCGCGGGCTGCAGCGCGTGCCGGAACAGGACGGTGCGCTGCGCGGATCATGGCGATGCCCTGCGCGGCAGGATCATGTGGACGCGCATGAGAGTCTGCTGGCGAGACTTCCGGTCGAGCCCGGCGACGAGCGCGAACGCCGAGATCAGCGGCACCGTGAGCAGCACACCGGCGGCCCAGAGCAGCCAGCTGGAAACGAGGAGCCGGTGGCCGGCCGCGGCTGCGAGCACAAACAGCACGACCGTGATCACGGCGCGCCGCGCGATGCCGGGTCCGCTTTCCGATTTCTTCGCGCGCCGCAGACTGGAGCGCGCGAGCATCGGGTACGCGATGGATTGGGTGGCCCGGCTCGCCAGAATGGCCAGACACAAGCCGATGAGCCCGAATTGTTTCGTGAGCACGGTTCCCAGCACGAGCGTCACAACGGCGGCGAATGCACCCGCGATCACGCGCTGCCTCGGCCGGAGCGCGGCATCGATGACGTAAGCGTCCACGCGGATGAACGCCGTCTGCACGGCGATCAATGTGACGAGCAGGTTGGGCCAGGTCCCCGCATAGTTGCGCGGACCGACCCAAAGCGCGACAAAGGACTGGTTCCAGAGCAGCAGCGCCGCCCCGATCACCGTGAGCGACACCCACGAAAGCGTCATCAGCTCCTGACGCGTGCGCGCGGCCCGGTCGAACTGGCCATCGCCGAGCATGCCGCCGATTCCGGGAAAGGCTGAGCTTGCGACCATCTGGTGAACGCCCGTGGCCACGCGCGCGGCGTTGCTCGTGATCACGTACGTTGTCACGATCTCGGGTCCGATCAGAGCACCGAGCAGGATGACGTCACTCGCGAGCATGATCCGGGCGACCAGCTCTCCGAGTGAAAGCCAGACGCTCATGCCGAGCAGTGTACGCACCTCGGTGCGTGAGGGACGGTCTGCTCCGAACCATGGAACGGAGCTTCGCACCAGCCACAGGAAACACACGGCCGTCACGGCCCAGAGAATGATCTGCGCCGTGCCGAGCCCGAGCAGCCCGAACCCGCTGGCGGCCGCGAAGGCGGCGAGCACGCCGCCGAGGACGCTGAGGCTGGCCTGCCAGCCCATTCGGCGGTAGCCCAGGTTCATCCCGCGCAGCACGGACTCCGGCACGGCGGCGAGGCCCGCGATGAGGAAGCTCAGGAGGAGCAGCACGCAGGTCAGTCGCACTTCATCCGCAACATCCGCGGATGCGCCGGCCAGCTGCGGTGCGAACCGGACGAAGAGAACACTCGCGACGAGAACGACCGGCAGCAGGATGACCCAGACGGCCAGGGCCGCGCCTATGGCTCGGCGCCGGCTTGCAGTGTCGATCGAATTCTGCTGCTGCGCGATGACCAGGCGCAGTGCCTGCGTGGGCCGGCCATCGGCCGCCTGCATATAGTTGACCAGTCGATTCAGCACTTCCCACGCGCCGAACAACGAGCGGCCGAGAGCGCCGAGCAGAATCGGCGTGACGATGAGTCCGGTCACGACTTTCGCCGTGTAATCGATGAGCGATGCGGCTGCGTTCAGCGAAGCGAGACGCGTCAGGACCGGCGTCGCAGAAGCGCTGTTCCGTGCGGAAGTACCGACAGTCCGTACCGAGACGGAAGCCTCAGCCGCCATGCCTCGCACCTCGATGGGCTAATCGTGTTGTTGTCGGCGATTGGTGTGGCTCGACGTGGACGCAGGGCCGGGCGCATGCGGCGGGCGCGCCGCGCCGAGGACGATGCCGAGCGCCGCAGACAATCGCTCGACCGTGTCGCGCCGTCCGGCGTCGCCGAGTTGCGTCTCATCGATGGCGTAACTCACGCTGAACGTAAACACCGTGGGTGCCGTCCACCGCAGGATGAGACCCGCTTCGCCGCCTTGCGCTCGATCGAAGGGCTCGGGCAGGTCGACGTCTCCTTGCACGGCGGTCCAGAGGTCGGCGAAGGCGCGCAGGCCAAGGCGGTCGCTTCCCGCCCGGATGGGCGCATGGAAGCGGCCGCGAATCTGCCAGAGAACCCAGCGCTGGGTCACGGCGGGCGCAGCTCGCGCATCGGGCGAACCGTCGCCGAGCTGAAGCCTCAGCAGTACCGGGTCCGCTGATGTTGTGGCCGGCGTCGAGTAGGCGCGGACGAGCGGGCCGACAGCGACCTCGACGAACGGCAGCGGCGCAACGCCGATCTGCGCGAATCCTTCAACCAGGTCACGTGCGCCAGGCCCTTCGTGGTCGAGCGAGCCTTCGCCGTAGGACGCGCGCGCAAACAGCCGACGGTACGTGACGCGGCCCTCCGCCCCGAAGACGGTACCGCTCGCGGGAATCGTCGATCCCGGCATGATCGTGCGCGCGGCGATGCTGGCAATCTGGCCGGCAAGATGCAGATCAGGCCGTTGAGCGGCGGCGGGCCGCGCGGAGCCCGTGACACACAACGTGAGCAGCACGCCGAATGCGTGAACGCGTGGCTTCATGGTGAGTTCCGCTCGACTCGCGTCGACTCGAGCGCGCGGATCCGCACGCCGAGCCGGGCGCGACGTTCCTGGTTTTCGCGTCGCACGGACTCGAGCCGCGCGCGCCACGCATCACGCGCTGGACGAGTGTCAGCGGCCCGGGCCGCGTCCCCGCGCGGGCGTTGTGCGATGAAACCGGCCAAACCACCCACACCGAGAGCGGCCGCCACGACGTACCGCCGGTCGCTGCCGCGGGCATCGCGTGTGACTGCGGCGGGCAGCACGGCGGCCAGCGTTCCCGTGAGGACGCCGGTCAGCAACGCGGCAACGCCCGGCCGGCCCTGTCCACGGTCGTCCGGCGCGAGGGGCTCCGGCGGCGCGGGCGGATGCGCGAGCGTATCGACTGGCAGTTCCGCGATCGCGATGGCCGTGCGAGTCGTACGTGGGTGGGGCGGCTCGCCGGAAACGACAAGGATTTCGACGCGACCGTTCCGCACGCTGGCTCCGCCACCATCCAGCCCATCCCAGGCAAGAGCCAGAGTGTCGCTGATGCGGCCGCCGTACAGCGTGCGCGGCTGCCGTCCTTCGAACTGCAGCTGAACGTTGATGTCATGCGGTGCGCTCGCATGCAACACCAGCGAGTAGCGGAATGACGGCAGCCGCACGACGGTGTCTTCCGGCAGTGCAATCTGAACGTGTCGCGTGGAGAGCCGCGTGGTTTCGAAGGCGTTCGTGATCTCAGGCGGAAAGATCATCGGATCGGCGCGGTGTGTGACATCCGCGATCAACGCCTGCTGAAACGCTTCGGCGGCGGCCTGGCTCCGGCCCTGAAACAGTTCCGCGGCGCCTACGTACACCCAGGCTTCAGCCCGGCTGGAAGCATCGAGCGCGCCGCGTGCGGCGAGTGCCTGGCGCAGCAGGTTCGCCGCGGAATCGTAGGCGAGGCGGCGGTACGCATCGACACCTCTTCGCACGAGATCCTGCGGTTGCTGGGCTCGCAGCGGAGCCGCAGCCGGCAGCAGCAGGGCGAGGATCAGGACGCCGCGGCGGCTCAACGTGTGCTCTCCTTGAGAATGATGTCGATGAGCTGAAGCTTCTGGCCGGACTCGACGACAATGTCTCGCTCGAACGGAAGAAACCCGGCGCGCGTGACGCGCACGCGGTGCCGCCCCGGAGTCAGGGGCAGGTCGGAGCGCGGCGTCGTGCCAGCGGGTTGGCCGTCCACGGAGAGATGACCCCACGGCCTCGAACTGATGAACAGGCGTGCCGGCTGAGCCTCGGCATCGGCCGCGCTCGCGCTCGATTCAGGTCCGCTGGTGATTGTTGACTGGGCCCGTGCACCCGTGCGTTGCGGTGCGGAGCGCGCTGTCGCTCGCTCGTTGGCGCCCGGCCCACCGATACCGCGCGATTGGGGTGAGCTGCGTGCGCGATCAGTGTATCTGCCGCGTGCGTTCTCGACGGGTTGCACCCGCAGATCGGGCGCGACGACTTCCAGTGGTGATCCGCTTTCGGTCACGCGAGGCTGCAGCGGAACAATCGGCTTCAGTTCAGCCATCGGCGGCGGTGCGCCTGATGCGGAACGCCGGCCGGACTCGTTCGCCGCCGGCAGCACGCGAACGACGGCCCAGACAGCGAGGGCTGCGAGCAATGCGGCTGCCGCATTTCGTCGGACCCGGCCGGGTGGACCCTCCGCCTCCACAAACAGGACGGGCGGCAGATCTTCGTAGGGCGCGCGCTGCACGAGCGGATCGGCGGGTGTCAGCGCGGCTGCGAAATCCCGCAGCGCCGCGAAACGGTGGCGCGGATGCAGCCGCATCGCGCGCTCGAGCGCCTGCTTCACGTGCACGGGGAGATCGGGCTGGACGCTCGCCGCGCCGGCCGGCTTCCTGGCGGCCTGAGGCTCGCCTGCATGCAGCGCCGTGATCGACGGCGATGACGTCAGACACTCGCACATCGTCGCGGCCAGCGAGTACTGGTCGGCCGCCGGTGTCAGCCGCCGCGTGAACGCGCATTCCGGCGCAGCGAAGCTTTCGCTGCCGGACGGTATGGCTGCAGCAGGCAGGTCCGCGAATGCGAAGCCCGTGATGGCGGCCGCGCCTTCGCTGTCCACCATGATCGTTCCCGGGCACACCCGGCCGTGCACGATGCCGTGGCGGTGCGCATGGTCGAGAGCAGCCGCAACGTTCTGCACAAGCGGGATCGTGAACGGGAGACCCAGCGGCCCTCTGTCGCGCAGGAACGCATCGAGCGGCGTTGCCCGGGCGGCAGTTGCAGTGGCGAACCAGAGCAGCCGCGGTGTGATGTCGAACGTCAGGAGCGGCACGATATCCGGATGCTTCAGCTTCACCAGAGCGGCGAGCCGGCGGCGAAGCCGCGCTTCGCTCTCCGCGACGCTCGGCCGCTCGAGCACGCTGAGGAGCACAAGGCGGCCGTTCGCATCCGAAGCTGCGAAATCCATCGAGTGGCGGCCGTGTCTTGTGATGCCGTTGATGACAAACCTTCCGGCCAGCGTCGCACGGGCTTCGGCCTCGAGGTCGATGACAGCTCCGGGCTCAGCCTTTGCGCCCGTTTGCTCGTAGACATCGCTGAAGTCCGCCGGCGGCGTCACGGCCGCCGCATGCCGCCGGTGCGTCATGGCTTACAACACATCGAAGGGCGCGCTGTCCACCTGCAGCGCGCCCAGTACCGCGCGCAGCCGATAGCCCGTGCCAGGAAGATCAATGCTGAGGTCCGGAAACTCCGCGGAACCCTGCGATAGCGTACGGCTTCGAGTGCCCGAGAGTGTGGCGAGCGGCGTTCCGGACAGCGGAACGAGGCTCATGGTGATTGCAGCCGCGAGCGCGGTCGTGCGGTTGCGGAACCGATCCTCCACCACGACGCGGACACCCGGCGCTATCCGTTCGCCGGGGCGCGTGTTCGTTGGCTGCTGGTCGAAGACCAGCCGAACGGGTGTCCCATGCGTCGCGCTGGCACTGAAGCCCGCCGCCAGCGCTGCCGTTCCCGACACCGTGGCCGTGACGCGCTGCGGTCCGGCTGTTTCGCCGAGTCTGTGCACCGTGAGCGCGCGTCCCGCCGCATCCGTGCGTGTGGCCGGCTGCGAGACCTGGCCGCCGCCCTCCGTCACGGTCCAGTGCACGGTGACACCCGCCACCGGATCGCCATTGCTGTCGAGCGCGCGCACGACGTAGGGCTGCGACAGCGTGGCGCCGACCGTATCGACCTGGCCCGCCCCGGACTCCGCGGCCAGCGTCGCGGGTCCGGGCAGTGCGCGGATATCGAACGGATCACTGATCGCGGACTCGACTCCGCTGCCGCGGACAGTGAGCTGGTAACCACGTCCTT
>Ga0187892_10006461_pt1 | contig 17381 bp, 9 predicted proteins | sample MA1701073metaG_FD_139345 | JGI IMG/M metagenome (GOLD analysis project Ga0187892, IMG submission 139345) | Bio-ooze microbial communities from a basaltic lava cave in the Kipuka Kanohina Cave System on the Island of Hawaii, USA - MA170107-3 metaG ... | reverse complement strand
GGCTTACTCGAGGGCATCAATAACAAGATCAAAGTCCTGAAGCGGATGGCGTACGGCTTTCGAGACGACGCTTACTTCTTTCTCAAAATCCGCGCGGCATTCCCCGGAAATTCCTGAAGAACCCAAAATTAGAGCAGCCTTCGGCTACCTTGCCGCCTAACACGACCTGATGAGCTGATGCGTAGCTATTAGGCTACGAGGCGCACAGCTTCTCCGAACTCGCTTCGGGAGGCTGTATGATTTACGTCGGGCTGGACCTGCATATAGCTGGGTCACCGCCAGCTTTGGCGGCGCTCTCGTACGTTCAGCGCTTGGATCTCCATGGGATCGTGAGAATGAATAGCGTGTTCCGTAACACTCCTAACGAGGCTGCCGTCAAGCGGACGTAATTCGCCAGTGTGAGTGACCACTGGTCGCTCACCTGGACTGCTCATCACGACGCGGCGTCGGATTGGGCAAATCGGTGATAACGCATCGAATTAACAAGTGTCGCGGCACCGATCCATTTGTAGTCCAAAACCGTCACGGCATAAGGAAATGCGCATGCCCCACCGGCCTTACATCAAGCATAGGATCGATCAGCTCAAGCACTCGTGTTGGAGAACAGGACAAAGAAAGCTGTGCTCGGGCCAATCCGAGAAGAGCTTGCGTATCGAAAAACGGCTGGCGCGCGGCAATTGCTCAAGGAAGTCCGAGCATTGGTCGACGATGTGATTCCACCACCCAGGCGGAAGAGTCGCGCGAGCAAAGCTTCTGACCAAAAAGATCTCTTCAATGGTTCGCCAAAAAAACGCAAGAAATAGGGCGTGCTGAGGCGTTAGGCAGAACCTTTCAAAGCTGATTGTCTAGGTGCGAGCAGCCCCTTGAGGTCATCGAAACTTCCGTCTAGATCTGGCTCCAGCCTCTGCCACGCGGTTTGGAAAGCCGGTCGGCGCATATGTTGCTCAGTACCCTCGCGTCAGTTCGCCCAGGTATCTTTTCCGGACACGATTCCGCGCGACAAGAAACGCTTGCTCGTTCGATAGGTCGAAGTAGTTGTAGAACGAGCGAAGGCACTTACCGAGCTCCTCTTCGGAAAGAGGCTTGCCTAGCAACGATTCGAGCGGGATGTCTGCAACGATCGTCCTGTACTGCTTAGTGAAGCTCTCTTCGAATCGTGACTGCGCCTCACGCTTAGCATCGACGAGATGCCATGCAGCGATAGCTACGCCGATCGCTGTAGCCACGGCAGCGATTGCCTCTAGGATGTTAAAGAAGTTCATGGACGATGCGTTTGCGTCGGGTAGGCCTTGTCGACTGCAATTAGGACGATCCAACGCGCCTTAGTAATGGTTTCTCGCGGATTCGGCCTTGCGTGACAGGTGCAATGCGAGAGACCTTGTCGACGTGTTCGGAGTCAGGCTTCAGCGCCAGTTACTCAGGGAAACTCCAGAGTCTTTATGGGAGGGGCGGTAGGTAAATGAAGCTGGAGGAACTCCAGCCTAACGCTGCAGTCCGCGGCATCATCCCGGACGCCCTGGTGTCGGTGGTCAACACTCAGTGGTTTGGCAGCGAGGCTCTAGAGCTCACCTACAAAGACCCGAGCGGCCGCGTCGCCAATCAGCTTCTCTATCGCAGCGACGAGCTGCGTCTTGAGATTGTTGAGCATGGCCGACCGTGGAGCTTCGACGGGGATGGGGCGACGTTCAGGCTTGTCTCGGAAGCGCATAGGATTCGATTAGCGCACCTCTTCGATCCAGTACTGGCCGTACACACCTCGCTCGTCGAACCGCTTCCGCACCAGATCACGGCTGTTTACGAGACGATGCTTGACAAGCAGCCACTCCGTTTTCTTCTGGCGGATGATCCAGGCGCCGGCAAAACGATCATGGCTGGCCTGCTGATGAAGGAGCTGATTGCCCGCGGAGATCTTCAGCGTTGTCTCGTTGTCTGTCCGGGTAGTCTCGCCGAACAGTGGCAGGACGAGCTATTTCGTCGTTTTCAGTTGCCGTTTGAAATCCTAACGAATGACAAGCTGGAAGCAGCGCGCACCGGCAACTGGTTCCTCGAGAACAACCTCATCATCGCGCGACTCGACAAGCTCTCACGCAACGAGGACGTCCAAGAGAAGCTGAAGGCGCCCGACGGTGGATGGGATCTTGTCGTCTGCGATGAAGCACATCGCATGTCGGCGACATTCTTCGGCGGCGAGGTCAAATACACCAAGCGCTACAAGTTGGGTCAGCTGTTGTCATCGCTGACTCGCCACTTCCTGCTGATGACGGCGACGCCGCATAACGGGAAAGAAGAAGATTTTCAGCTGTTCATGGCATTGATCGACGCGGACCGCTTCGAAGGGAAGTTTCGCGATGGCGTGCATACGGCCAACGTCAGTGATCTAATGCGTCGAATGGTGAAGGAGCGGCTGCTCAAGTTCGACGGAACTCCACTTTTTCCTGAACGCATCGCCTACACGAGGGCGTACAAACTGTCACCTGCGGAGGCAGCCTTATATAAGGAAGTAACTGACTATGTACGCGAAGAGTTCAACCGCGCAGAGGAGCTACAAAACGAGCGCACGCGTACTGTAGGCTTCGCCCTAACGATTCTGCAGCGGCGCCTCGCGTCCTCCCCCGAAGCGATTTATCAATCATTGCGCCGCCGGCGTGAGCGCTTGGAAACGCGCATGCGCGAGCTTCAGCTGATGCAGCGCGTGCAAGTTGCTGCGGCACTAGGGCAGGGGTACACACAGCTCGACGAAGATGACATCGATGAGCTGGACGACGCGCCCGATCACGAAGTCGAGCTGGTCGAGGAAGAGATTCTCGACCAGGCGACCGCGGCACGCACGATCGAAGAGCTGAAAGCCGAATTGCAGACCCTGCAACGGCTCGAGCAGCTAGCGCAGTCGGTGCGACGTAGCGGCCAAGACTCGAAGTGGCGTGAGCTCCGTGAGTTGATGTTGGACGAAGTCTTCACGCGAGATGTGTCGCGGGTTTCGGAACCAAATCCCACCTCAGGCCCGGACATCGCGCCACCAAAGCCGTCGCCGTATGAGAAGCTCGTCATTTTCACTGAGCATCGCGACACGCTCAACTACCTCTTCAATCAGCTAACAACTTTGCTCGGCCGGCAAGAAGCTGTAGTGTGTATCCACGGCGGGATGGGGCGGGAAGAACGCAGCGTCTCACAGGAGAAATTCAAGAACGACCCGGAAGTGCGCGTGCTACTTGCGACAGACGCGGCGGGCGAAGGTATCAACCTTCAACGCGCGCATCTGATGGTGAACTATGACCTGCCATGGAATCCCAATCGCCTGGAACAGCGCTTCGGTCGCATTCATCGAATTGGTCAAACCGAAGTGTGTTTTTTGTGGAATCTTGTGGCCGATGAAACGCGCGAGGGAGACGTATACGTCACGCTGCTAGCGAAGCTGGAAGAAGCTCGTAAGGCGTTAGGCGGACAGGTGTTCGATGTGCTTGGGAAGCTGCAGTTCGATGGCGAGCCTCTTCGAAAGCTCTTAATCAAAGCAGTGCGCTACGGACAGCAGCCAGAGGTCCTCAGTCGGCTTTCGCGAGTGGTCAGCGACGCAATTGATCGAAAGCACTTAGAAGAGCTGCTCGAGGAGAATGCAATCGCCAAGGAGAGCATGGACATCAGTCGCGTGCAACGGGTGCGCGAAGTGATGGAACGTGCGGAGGCGCGTCGACTGCAACCACACTATATCGAATCGTTTTTCCTCGAGGCGTTCAAGCAGCTCGGCGGGAACATCAAGCAGCGCGAGGCTCGTCGCTACGAAATCACAAACGTGCCTGCACAGGTGAGAAACCGCGACCGCATCATCGGCGTTGGCTTACCTGTGCTGCAGCGGTACGAACGCGTCGCGTTCGAGAAATCACTCGTAGCACCGCAGGGCCAGCCGCTCGCTGAGTTCGTTTGTCCGGGTCACCCACTATTGGATGCGGTGCTCGATCTAACGCTCGAACGACACCGCGATCTCTTGCGACGCGGCAGCGTGCTTGTTGACGAACGTGATGGAGCCGAACCGCCACGCATCCTGTTCTATCTTGAGCACGCCATTCAAGATGCGAGCCTAACGCCGAGCGGCCAGCAGAGAACTATTTCGCGACGGCTGTTGTATGTTGAGATCGATGAAGCGGGGAATACTAAACACCTTCACTACGCGCCGTATCTCGACTATCGGCCGCTGCATCCGGACGAGCTAACAGTGGAAGCGCTGCTCAGCCGGCCCGAATGCCAATGGATCGCGCGCGACTTGGAACGGAGCGCGCTTGGCTACGCGGTGCAACACATGGTACCAGAGCACTTCAAAGAGGTCAGCGATCGACGTAAAGAGTATACTGAAAAGGCGCGCAAGGCGGTGCACGAACGCCTAACGAAAGAGATCAACTACTGGGACCACCGCGCAGCCGAGCTTCGGCTCCAGGAGCAGGCTAACAAACCCAACGCAAAGGTCAATTCTCAAGAGGCCCGCAAGCGTGCTGACGAACTGCAGGCACGTTTACAGAAACGAATCACGCAATTGAATCTTGAATCACAAGTCTCCGCGTTACCCCCCGTGGTGTTAGGCGGCGTGTTGGTTGTGCCGATTGGAATGCTGGCGCGGACTATGGGAAAGGCGACGGTCAAGCCAAGCGTTGACACATCCGTTGCCGCAGCAAAAGCGAGAGCGATTGTCATGGATGTCGAACGCTCGCTGGGTTTCGAGCCTGTCGACCGTGAGATCGAAAAACTGGGCTACGACATTGAGAGTCGCGTGCCAGGTACGGGTCGCCTTCGGTTTATCGAGGTGAAGGGCCGACGCGCTGATGCTGACGCGATAACGGTGACTCGTAATGAGATCCTGTATGCGCTGAACAAGCCTGAGGACTTCATCCTGGCGATCGTTGAGTTTCGTGACGGAGACGAGGCACAAGTTCATTATGTCCGCTCGCCGTTCCGGCGCGAACCCGATTTCGGTGTCACGACAGTGAACTACGGCTTGCGTGACATGCTGCAGCGCGCTGAACGTCCCAACTAGCAGAAGATCGCTGCCTAACTAATTGGTATAGTGACAGTCAAATCCCACAGAAAGCTGATAGAAGTCGCCCTGCCGCTGGAGGCCATCAACAAGGCCTCGGCGCGCGAGAAGTCGATTCGACACGGACACCCGAGCACGTTGCATTTGTGGTGGGCGCGACGGCCCCTAGCTGCGGCGCGTGCCGTGATTTTCGCGCAGATGGTCGACGATCCCTCGTCGCTGCCGGACTTGTTTCCGACTGAGAAGAAGCAGCAGAAAGAGCGCGAGCGGCTGTTCAAGATCATCGAGGAGCTGGTCCAGTGGGAGAACACCACAAACGAAGAAGTACTGGAAAAGGCGCGCGCTGAGATCTGGCAGAGTTGGCGGCGCGCATGCGCCGAGAACGCCGACCACCCGCGCGCGCAGGAGCTCTTTGACCGAAAAAAGCTTCCCGCGTTTCACGATCCATTCGCCGGAGGTGGCGCGCTGCCGCTCGAGGCGCAGCGGCTGGGGTTGGAGGCATACGCGAGCGACTTAAACCCCGTGGCTGTGCTCATCAACAAAGCGATGATCGAGATCCCGCCGCGATTTGCAGGCAAGCCGCCTGTGAATCCGGAGGCACGTCGCGAGACGTCGCTAGTCGAGCGTGAGTGGAAGGGCGCGCGAGGGCTGGCCGAAGACGTTCGCTATTACGGAAAGTGGATGCGCGACGAAGCCGAGAAGCGCATCGGTCATCTGTACCCCAAGATCGAAGTGACCGCCGAGTCGGCGAAGGGAAGGCCCGACTTGACACCGTACGTTGGACAGAGCCTAACGGTTATCGCATGGCTCTGGGCTCGCACGGTGCAAAGCCCGAACCCGGCGTTCGCCAAGGTGGACGTGCCGCTCGCCTCCACGTTCATGCTGTCGACCAAAGTGGGAAGGGAGGCGTACGTCGAGCCGGTGATCGAGGACGGCGGCTACAGGTTCATAGTGAAGGTGGGGAAGCCGAAGAACGCGCAGCGGGAGAAGAACGGGACGAAGCTTTCGCGCGGGGCGAACTTCGAGTGCCTCATGTCGGGGACGCCGATTGCAGGCGACTACATCAAAACCGAGGGCAAGGCGGGGCGGATGGGTGCGCGACTGATGGCGATCGTGGCGGAGGGTAAGCGCGGGCGCGTGTACCTCGCGCCGACACCCGAACACGACGCGGCGGCGCGGTCGGCAAAGCCCGAGTGGAAACCTAAAGGCGACGTTCCTGCACGGCTGACCGGCGGTACTTGCGTGCCGTACGGCCTAACGATGTGGGGCGACCTCTTCACGCTGCGGCAGTTGGTGGCGCTGACAACGTTCTCGGACCTGGTAGGTGAAGCGATGCAGCAAGCCCGACGCGATGCTGAAGTCGATGGGCTTCCCGACGACCCAGCACCTCTCCGCGCCGGCGGCACCGGCGCTGCGGCGTATGCGGAGGCGGTGGGAGTATATCTGGCGTTCGCGCTGGATCGGTTGGCAATGACCGGCAATAGCTTGGTGCGGTGGAACGCTGTAGGAGAGAAGGCGCAGCACTGCTTCGGTCGGCAGGCCTTGCCGATGATCTGGGACTTCGCCGAGCCGAACTTTTTGGCGGCCGCGACAGGAAGCGCCGAGGCAGCGGTGTTCTACTCGTACGATCCGCTGAACTGGATGAATCCTGGTGCGTCAGGCGAGTCTGACCAAGGTGATGCCATGTCGCAGGGGGACTCGATGGACAAACTGGTGTCCACCGATCCGCCGTACTACGACAATGTCGGGTATGCGGACCTGTCGGATTTCTTCTACGTGTGGCTGCGACGGTCACAGCGTAGCGTGTTCCCAGATCTCTTCGCCACGGTCGCAGTACCCAAGGCCGAAGAGCTGGTGGCGACGCCCTATCGGCACGGCAACAAGGTAAAGGCCGAGGCCTTCTTTCTCGATGGCATGACGCACGCGATGCACCGGCTAGTCGCGCAGGCGCACCCTGCCTTCCCCGTCACGATCTATTATGCGTTCAAGCAGACAGAAGCCGGCAGCGACGCTGGTACCGCGAGCACGGGCTGGGAAACGTTTCTGGACGCTGTGGTGAAAGCAGGTTTTGGGATTAGCGGTACTTGGCCGATTCGTACGGAAATGCGAACGCGGCAGGTCGCGATGGACACTAACGCCCTCGCTTCCAGCATTGTGCTTGTCTGCCGCAAGCACGCTGCCAACGCAACCGCTGCCACGCGACGTGAGTTCGTCAGCTCCCTTAAGGCCGAGCTACCGACCGCTCTGCGCCGGCTGCAGGAGGGCAACATTGCGCCGGTCGACCTCGCGCAGGCTGCCATCGGGCCCGGTATGGCGGTCTACACTCGTTATGCGAAGGTGCTCGACGCCGAGGGCAAGCCTGTGCCGGTGCGCGAGGCCCTGGCGCTTATCAACCAGGTGCTCGACGAGACGCTCGCTGAGCAGGAAGGCGACTTCGACGCCGACAGCCGCTTCGCGCTCGCTTGGTTCGAGCAACACGGCTTCGCCGAAGGGGAGTACGGCGTCGCCGACATTCTCGCGCGCGCCAAGAACACCAGCGTGGACGGCCTGCGCGAAGCAGGCATCCTCGATACCAAGCGGGGGAAGCTGCGGCTTCTCAAGCCTAACGAGCTGCCCCGCAGTTGGGATCCTAGCGACGACAATCGCCTAACGGTATGGGAAATCGTCCACCACCTAATTCGCGTCCTCGACTCGGGCGGTGAGAGACCTGCCGCCGACGTGGTGGCGAAGCTCGGTGGCAAGGCCGAGACAGCACGCGAGCTGGCATACCGGCTATACACGCTTTGTGAACGCAGGAAGCGAGCAGGCGAGGCGCAGGCGTACAATGGCCTGGTGCAGAGCTGGCCCGAGATCACTCGGCTGGCCCGCGAGAGTACCAGCAGCGTCGTTCAGCAGACCGCATTATTCGCTGATTAGAATTGAGGCATGAGCGCACCGACCTCGAGCCAAACGCCTGCGTCTCAAAGGCAAGAACATTCCCTGACTCCAGGCGCAACTTTTCATCGTTGCGCGCTTCAAGTCAATCCGCACCATTATGCGGCAAGCTTTCGAGGCCAGCCTGCGCCCGGCGACGCGTTAACTCACGCGTCTGCAATTGTCGAGAGGGCTACATCGTTAGGCATATCGGTCCTTGCCATCACCGATCACAACGATGTAAGTAGCGTTCCAGCTTTCCAGGCCGCTGCCGAAAACCATGCCATTTACATACTTCCCGGATTCGAACTCGGGTCGAGCGAAGGTATTCATGTTTTGTGCATATACTCGCCCGAGTGCACCCAGGAGCAGCTAGGTCGCTTCCTCGGCGAGTTCGGAATCACGAAACCTGGGCCTTCGGCGGACCTCTCGAACAAGCCGTTCGCAGAGATACTGACAAAGGTCCGCGAACAGGGCGGCGTGACTGTCGCCGCACACGTGACCCAGGACAATGGACTTCTGAAGCAGCTCGACGGAAAGGCGCGCATGCGCGCCTGGTGCTCCGACGACTTGCTAGCGGTCCAGATTCCAGGGCGTTTCGAGGATCTGCCCCCGAACTTCCGCGACATCCTGGAGAACCGCGTCGATGCCTACCGCAGGCCGCATCCTGCGGATGAGAACCTCGCTGTTGCCTTCGTAAACGCGAAGGATGTGACAACGGCGGACGATCTCGATGATCGCTCCGCAAGCTGCTGGATCAAGATGTCGGAGGTGTCTGTTGAGGGGCTCCGGCAGGCGTTTCTTGACCCCGGATCGCGTATTCGACTAAACCCTCTAGTCCCAGAAGAGCACGCGGAGCTCATCTCGATCTCTTGGGTAGGCGGATTTCTGGACGGCGTAACGATACGGCTCAACCCCAATCTCAATGTCCTTGTCGGTGGGCGAGGAACGGGGAAGTCGACTGTTATCGAGAGCATTCGTGCAGTTCTCGGACTGGATCCTGTTGGCGAAGAAGCGAGGAAAGCCTACGACGGCATCGTCAAGCACGTCCTCCAGAGCGCAACAAAGATCTCACTCGTCGCGAAAGCGCACAGACCCCAACTTCGCGAGTATCGGATCGAGCGCACCATTCCAAATCCACCACTCGTTAGGGACGGAAACAACGTTTCGAACCTGACGCCTCAGGATGTGCTTCCACGTGTGGAGGTCTTTGGACAGCACGAGATCTCGGAGCTAGCCAAGAGCCCGGAGAAAAGGACGCGCCTGCTTGACCGATTCCTTGACCGCGATGAGTTGCTTGCGAGGCGCAAATCCGATTTGAAGCGAGAACTGGAAAGGAACCGCCGAGCACTCATTGAGTCCAGGAACGAACTACGTCAGATCGAGGAGAAGCTCGCCGCACTCCCGGGGCTCGAGGAAACGCTGGAGCGCTTTCGCGAGGCGGGGCTCGAGGAAAAGCTCAAGGAGCGCAGCTTACTCATTAGGGAGGAGCGAATCGTCGAGTCGGTTCCAGAGCGCCTTGCAGCCATACGCGAGTCGGTGGAGACGCTCAAGCGCGAAACACCATTTGATCGCGTGTTCATTTCAGAGAAGGCGCTGGAGGGACTTCCCGGCAGAGCGATTCTGACGCGACTGAATGACACGTTCGTGCAGCTCGACAAGGACCTCGATCGAGCGATAGGCGTGCTGGAGGGCGCGCTCAAGAAAGTAGATGATAGCGTCGCCGCTGTGCGCCGTGACTGGGACTTGCATAGGAAGGCCATCGAAACTTCTTATGAGAAGATTCTGCGCGAACTCCAAAAGTCTCGTGTCGATGGCGAGGAGTTCATTCGTTTGCGAAAGCAGATCGAAGCTCTGCGGCCGCTACGAGAACGGCAGGCAGCAGTCCGCCGCGCTGAAAAGGAGCATACCGAACATCGGCGAACTTTCCTCGCCGAGTGGGAGGACTTGAAGGCTGAAGAGTTTCGACGCTTTGATCGTGCGGGCAAGGAGGTGGGGCGAAAGTTGCGCGACCGTGTTCAGGTTGAGGTTACAGCGGCTGGGATTCGCGAGCCGTTACTTCGCCTGCTCCGCGAGGGTGTCGGTGGCCGTTTGTCTGAGGCAACTGATGCGCTCTCGAAGGTGAGCGGGCTTTCCTTAACACAGTTCGTGGAAGCTTGTCGGTCGGGGCCTGAGGCAGTCGCGAAGAATTACGCGATTCCTCTCGCCCAGGCCACGCGGTTGGCGTCTGCGGACCCGGAAGTGCTCATGCGCGTCGAGGAGCTGGATCTGCCTCCCACGACCGCGATCCGCCTCAACACCGCTCCTTCAGGCGAACCACCAGACTGGCAGGTGCTCGAAGAACTTTCGACAGGACAAAAGGCGACCGCAGTGCTGCTGCTCCTGCTGCTTGAGTCGGACGCGCCACTGATCGTCGATCAACCTGAGGATGATCTGGACAACCGCTTTATTACCGAGGTGGTGGTGCCGCGCATGCGAGAGGAGAAGCAGCGACGGCAATTCATCTTCTCAACACACAACGCAAATATCCCCGTACTCGGCGATGCCGAGTTGATCGTGGGCCTGAGCGCGACAGGCGAAGCGGCTCGCATTGGCTCAGAACATGTTGGCTCTATAGACGCCCAGTCCGTCCGGGAACTGGTAGAAGAGATTCTTGAAGGCGGCAAGGAAGCCTTCGAGCGCCGGCGTCGTAAGTACGGCTTCTGATCAACGTTCGCGATGAACCGCGTCGAACTCGATGAAATTATCCGAAACGGCGAGAACTCCGGCGTTGAGTTCAAGCGAGATGACGTAATCCCCGAGCGGCTTGCTAAGGAAATGGCGGCACTGCTGAATCTCGAGGGCGGCTACATCCTGCTCGGCGTCGAGAAGGACCGTTCGGTCTCCGGCCTAACGAGAGATCCTGAGAAAGCCGAAGAATGGGCGATGGAAGTTGCGCGTGTTCATTTACGGCCCGGCACTATCCCGTTTTGGGAGACGATCGACTGGGGCAATGGCAAGATCATCGGCGTCATTAGTCTTCCCGCAGATGCACCGGACAAACCTTACAAAGCGAAGCGCGCGTCGGCTTGGGTTACGCAGGTTCGTGTAGGTACAACCTCACGCGACGCGACCGATGAGGAAGAGGCTCGCCTGTACATGCAGTCCGGTCGCTTGCAATACGACAGGAAGCCCGTGTCAGGTGCGCAACTTGAGGATCTGGATTTACGTCGGCTGCAGGACTACTTCCGGAACGTCCGCAGGCAAGATAGTCCCGACCGCGAGGACCAAGCGGCGTGGATGCGGCTTCTGGTCAACACAGAACTAATGACGGAGGATCGTGGGCGCGCCATGCCGAGTGCGGGTGGGCTGATGCTGTTCGGTCTTCGGCCAAAGAAGTTCCTGCCGCACGCCGGCATCAGCGCCGTTGCGTACGCTGGATCGGTGAAGGACTACGCCGCACGAGCGCGCCAAACACTTCATGGACCTCTGGTCTCACTATACAACCACACGCCGTCGGACGAGAGGTCCTATCCACAACTCGCTCGCACTTTCTCTGACGAGGACACAGCCACTGAGACCGGTGTTATTGAACAAGCGCTCCATTTTGTGCGGCGCAATATCGAACTCGACGCGTCGATCGATGAAGGCGGCCAACGCTACGAGCGCTGGGGATACCCTCTGGACGCAGTCCGCGAGTCGGTCGTCAATGCTGTCGCCCATCGCGACTACACAATCACTGTGGCGGACATCGAGATATCGATCTATTCGGATCGGCTCGAAATCATCTCGCCGGGCCGACTTCCCAACACAGTCACCGTCGAGAAAATGCGTGCAGGGTATCGGGCGTCCCGCAACGAACTGATCAAAGAAGTCTTGCGCGACTATCGCTACATCGAAGCGACTGGTCTAGGTGTGCCGCGAAAGATCATTGAGGGGATGCGCGCGCATAACGGGACAGAGCCAGATCTCGTCGAGGAGGAGTCTCGTTTCCTGGTGCGACTCTGGAAAAGTCCCGGTGGAGGGCAGGGGTAGTTTGCCACCAATCGAGATCTTTGCCTATACTAGCGCAGCTGAGTCGCTAGGCGCGTTAGGCATGCCGGTATTGAATCGGCACTGGCGTTGGCGAGCGCGTCCCGCGATTCGCGTATAGGAGCAATGCACGATGGCGATGACGAACCACGAACGTGTAGGCAAGGGACTGGAGCTACTGAAGCTCGGGCTGGGGCCGTTCGTCGAGCGCGAGTTCGAAAACAAGTATCGTGAGCGCGCGCACGGCGAAGCGCTGCGAATAGTCGGCAGTGACGATCGAATTCTGGCAAAGCAGCGACCAAAAGAGTGGGATGCTGCAGCTCTCCTCAGATTGATGGCCGACGGGTGGAATGATGTGTTCGCGAAGACGCTAGGCCGCGCCGAACGCAGTCTCGTGTTTGAGCTGCGAGACGTCAGAAATGACTGGGCACATCAGCGGACATTCAGCGGAGACGACGCTGAGCGCGCATTGGATTCGATAAGTCGGCTGCTCACTGCGATCGGTGCTGTACAAGCCGCCGAAGTAGCAAAGATGCGCCAGGACCTTCGCCGTCTTGTGATCGACGAGCAGGTACGAGGCGAGCGTCGAAAGTCTGCGGCAACACCCACAGAGTCATTCGCAGTTGGGAATCTCACGCCCTGGCGTCAGGTGATCACCCCGCACACCGATGTAGCGAGCGGCCGGTATCAGCAGGCCGAGTTCGCAGCGGATTTGTGGCAGGTTCACTTGAAGGAGGGGAGCGACGAATATCGCGATCCAGCGGAGTTTTTCAGACGGACATTTATTACGCAGAGCCTGCGCGAACTCCTCGCGACTGCTGTCTTACGCCTAACGGAGAACGGAGGCAATCCTGTCATCCAGTTGCAAACCAACTTCGGGGGTGGAAAAACACATTCGATGTTGGCGCTGTATCACCTGTTCTCTGGCACTCCTGCTTCAGACCTGGTCGGCATAGAGGATGTGCTGAAGGAGACTGGCGTCAACCAGCCCCCAGCTGCCAAACGGGTTGTCATGGTCGGCAACAAAATTCCGTTAGGCGACCCCGCGCCCAAGAAGGATGGTACGGTTGTCAAAACGCTGTGGGGAGAGCTTGCCTGGCAGCTAGGCGGAAAGAAAGCGTTTGCGAAGGTCGCGGGGGATGATGCCAATGGCACCAACCCTGGTGACAAGCTGCGCGAGTTGTTCAACGAATACGGGCCGTGCCTCATTCTCATCGACGAGTGGGTGGCGTACGCGCGACAACTGCATGACGACCCCGACCTTCCGGCAGGAAGTTTCGAGACACAATTCACGTTCGCGCAGGCTCTGACCGAGTCAGCTAAAGCTGCAAAAAACTGCATGCTTGTGGTGAGCCTTCCGGCTTCGGTCGCCATAAGCTCGCCGCACACTCAGTCTGACGACGTAGAAGTCGGGGGCATCCGCGGCCGTGAGGCCCTGGATCGTCTGAGCAACGTCATTGGTCGCATCGAGTCGCCGTGGCGGCCCGCGACAGCCGAGGAGAGCTTTGAAATCGTTAGGCGTCGGCTGTTTGAGCCGCTGAAAGACGCCGAGAAGATCAAACAGCGCGATGTAACGGCGCGAGCATTCTTCGACGTCTATAAGACGCATAAGGCGGACTTCCCACCTGAGTGCGCCGAGCAAGACTACGAAAAGCGCATTCGCGCCGCGTATCCCATTCATCCAGAGATATTCGACAGGCTGTATACGGACTGGTCGACGCTTGTGAAGTTCCAGCGTACGCGCGGCGTGCTGCGGCTCATGGCAGCCGTAATTCACAGTCTGTGGGAAAAAGGGGACCAGAATCCGCTCATAATGCCGTCACTGATTCCGATTCACGATCATCATGTGCAGTCGGAACTCACGCGATATCTGTCGGAAAACTGGATGCCGGTGCTGGAGAAAGATGTCGATGGCCCGAACTCTCTTCCGATCACATTGGAAGCGGAAAACACACGCCTCGGGAAACACCATGCGTGTCGGCGCGTAGCTCGCACGATCTACTTAGGTTCAGCGCCGACGATGGCGGCCGCGCACCGCGGGCTCGAAGATCGTCGCATCAAGCTCGGCTGCGTTATGCCGGGCGAAGAACCGGATGTGTTTGCTGATGCATTACGACGACTGGCGGCTGCGGCGACGTATTTGTATCAGGATGAGCCGCGCTATTGGTATTCAACGCAACCGACTGTAGCGAAGCTGGCGGATGATCGCGCAGCGGAGAATCTGCGTTCGCGCGACAAGATTCTGGCTGAACTTGACCGCCGTTTGCGAAATGATTTGCGCAAGACTGGGCAATTCTCGCGTGTGCACGCGCTGCCGCAGAGCGGAGCGGACGTGCCTGACGATGCGGATGCTCGCCTCGTGGTACTCAGTGCTGAGCATACGTGGAGCAAAGATCCGGGCAGTCCCGCGCAGTCCGTGGCGCAACAAGTTATCGAGTCGCGAGGGAGCAGCCCTCGTCTTTATCGCAATGCTCTCGTGTTCCTAGCGGCAGACAAAGCGCGTGTATCCGATCTTGAAACTGCCATCGCGAAGTATCTCGCATGGGAATCAATCCTCTCCGACAAGGAGACTTTGAACCTTGATCCTCATCAGGTGAGGCAAGCGGAAAGGCAGCAGCAGGAAAGCGCCAAGTGGGTGAACGCGCAATTACCCGAAGCGTATCAATGGGTTCTTGTCCCGACTCAGAAGGATGCACAGTCCGAAGTTGTATGGCAGGCCACGAAAGTCAGCGGCACCGAACCACTTGCTGAACGCGTTGGAAAGCGGCTGGTGAGAGAGGAACTACTTCTCACGGCGTTTGCAGGTACGCGGCTACGGATGGAGTTGGATCGTGTACCACTGTGGCGCGGCAATCACGTGTCGGTGAATCAGCTTGTGGACGACTTCGCGAAGTATCACTACTTGCCTCGTCTCGCTGACGCTGCCGTGCTCACGGCCGCCGTTCAAAGTGGTGTGGCGCTGCTCTCATGGTCTCGAGAGACGTTTGCGTATGCTGATGGCTACGACGAGAAGGCCGACCGTTATCGCGGACTTAGGGCGGGCGAGCACATCACGTTAGGTGCAGGAGCGGATGGACTGTTGGTGAAGCCAGCGGTCGCGAGAATCCAACTCGACGCTGAACGCGCTGCCGTTACGGGTGCCGAGGGGCCGCTACACCCCGGGGCACACGTTGAAGAGCCTAACGTTGGTTCGAGCGGCAGGACAGCCACTGCTGTTCAGCCTAGGCGGTTTCACGGGTCAGTTACCCTGGACGCGAATCGAGTGGGTCGCGATGCGAGCCGGATCGCGGACGAGGTGATTGCCCACCTAGTTGCCCTCGTTGGGGCGGACGTAACGGTGAGTTTAGAGGTTACCGCGGAGATACCCGATGGCGCGCCGGAACAAGTGGTGCGAACGGTGACGGAGAACGCGCGTACTCTGAAGTTTGAGCAGCACGGCTTTGAGGCTGAGTAGGCGTCGAGGAACAGCCTAACGCTTCGCGCGAGTCGCGATTAGTAATCTCCCACGTGTGCCCAATCAGATTCCTTCAACTGGCGGAGGAACTGATCAACCACGCGCAGATGCCCGCAACGCGCCGCGAATCGGATGTGCTCTTGCAGTCGTAGCATTTTTAACAGCGCCGGTGACTGCCATGCAGCCAGGATCAGCGGCAGAGCGGGCCGCTCGTCTTCCGGTAGGTGATCAGACGCCGGCAGGAGCTGCCATAGTTCGTTCCACCGGCCGGGCATCGGACAAACCCGCCGATTCTCAGCGACATAAGCCAACAGCCGTTCCAGGGTCTCTACATCTTCATTTTGCGGCACTATGCTTAGCCCCCGAGGAAATCGTTAGGCGCGCATCGTACGATGTGCACTTCGGACGCCTGGGCGCACTCCCAACGGCGATGACGCTGAGCTACTCAACACGACCGACATACCCACGAGTGCCGCTGCAATACCAGTCTCTATCCTTTGCTTTGTGGCGGCGTAGCGTCGTATCCCTACGTCGGCGCCGGAACTCCTTCCCACACACAGGGCATACGACGATGTACGCGGGTCCTGATGCAGCTCGCCGTCGCGCTGCGAAACCCCGACTTGGCATAAGCGACGGAGCAGTGATCGCTCCGGAGCTCAGGAACTCAACTTGGTATCGCGGTGCGAACGTTTGCTGCGTCTGCTCGACCTGGCTCATCTTGGAGACGTCGAACGCTTTGATCTGAGATGAGTCGATTTCCCAGGCATACAACAAAAGGTTGCCACGCGTCGATCGGCGGAGTGAGTAGGGTTCGACGGTTCGCCGTCGTCCATTGTACCAGAATCGAACCAGCAGGCGATTGGCGCCGGCGAACCGGATTGTCTCCAGCGGAACGCCCGTGCGCCAGAGGCGTGAGGCAGCGGGAGCTTCTATGCTCTCGGCTGGCGCACGGCTAATCACCGGAGGCCTCGAGACCTCCGGAGGCGCTGCCACGTCGAGCCAAGTGACTGCAGCGTCCAGACGCGCGATAACAGCTGCGACAGGTGGAAGCTGTGGGAGTTGGTGAGCGAGCATGTTGTCCCACTCCGCGCGCAGCTCCTCTGCCTCTGCCACGATGACTACTACGCGTGCCGCGTTAGGGACGGCGATTTCCTTCGCTCGGCATTTATCGCCAAAGACTTCCCGCGTGTGGTCGAGTGCAATGCCAGCACCCACGTTCTCAACGAGATATACGACGTCGTACAGGTCGCGCGGTCGAGAACGTTCGATAAGGGCCCGCGTTTTTTCAGCCAGCAACTCCTCAATCGAATACGTTTGCACCAATGCATCCTCCGGTAGCGCGTCTGGATAGGGATGCAGGATAGCTCGCCGAACTGGCTCATCGACGATGGGCTCATGCTGCGTCAAATCGAATAGGATCCTCGGCGGACCTGGAACAGCGAGTGGCCCCCTGTAGCCGATCTTGCCCTCGAACGTCACCCGTCCTAGCGGATCGCGCCGCTGCCTAACGCCAAGTGCGGCTGAGTCGAATTCAATGCCACTTAGCTCGTGCGCTATTTGCGTGACAGACCGCAGAATCTCACGCAGCTCTTCTTCTTTGTACGCCGCCTCGGGCAAAAGTGAAAAGTCGAGATCCTCCGAGAACCGATAGGTCTCGACGAAGCATTTCTTGACGCACGTACCACCCTTGAGCACCCATAGTGCTGATGCTTCGTCGTGACTGGCCACGGCGGCCAATACCCAGCCTAACACATAGTCCTTTTCGACAACGTCAGGCCGCAGATTCCATTCACGCGCGCGCTCAAGAATGTCCTGTTTAGCTATCACAACTTGCGCCCGACAGCGGCCGAGGGTCGCGCATGTCAACAGCAGTTGAAATTGCACACTTTCAGCGGTTGAAATTGCACACTTTGGTGGCGAGCCTTAGCGCGCCAGTGCCTCCCGGCGGCTGGGCCGCTTGAGGGTGGACGGGGTGGCGCTGCG
>Ga0187892_10006460_pt1 | contig 17390 bp, 16 predicted proteins | sample MA1701073metaG_FD_139345 | JGI IMG/M metagenome (GOLD analysis project Ga0187892, IMG submission 139345) | Bio-ooze microbial communities from a basaltic lava cave in the Kipuka Kanohina Cave System on the Island of Hawaii, USA - MA170107-3 metaG ... | reverse complement strand
TGGAGCCGCGGCGTCGCCGCCGCGGAAACCGTTGTGCCGGTGTCCTCTAACGACGAGCTGGACGAGCTTCAATGGAGCCGCGGCGTCGCCGCCGCGGAAACCATGGGTGGATGCGCTCACGACCCAGCAGCGGGCGAATGCTTCAATGGAGCCGCGGCGTCGCCGCCGCGGAAACCGATAAACTGGCTTCGCGGTCTCATGGCCCCGACCACCGGGCTTCAATGGAGCCGCGGCGTCGCCGCCGCGGAAACCCGTGTAATCCTCGCCATACATGAACAGCCGACGCCGGCTTCAATGGAGCCGCGGCGTCGCCGCCGCGGAAACCCTCGCTGACGTCGATCAGCCCGGCGCCGTTCTGCACGCTTCAATGGAGCCGCGGCGTCGCCGCCGCGGAAACCCCGACGGGCAAGGAAGTGGCGGCCATTCTGCTGTCAAGCTTCAATGGAGCCGCGGCGTCGCCGCCGCGGAAACCTTGCGCAGGCTGGCGTATCAGTGCGCAGCCTACGGGCTTCAATGGAGCCGCGGCGTCGCCGCCGCGGAAACCACAACCGCCGCAACCATTTGCGACTCATGCCGCGTGCTTCAATGGAGCCGCGGCGTCGCCGCCGCGGAAACCTCGACAAGGCGACGATTCAGTTTGAGCGCCCCGGCAGGCTTCAATGGAGCCGCGGCGTCGCCGCCGCGGAAACCTTGCGACACCGGGACAGGGATCGACGCGTGTCCGTGCTTCAATGGAGCCGCGGCGTCGCCGCCGCGGAAACCTCCGTGAACATGTCCTTCAAGTCGCGGAACTGGTAGCTTCAATGGAGCCGCGGCGTCGCCGCCGCGGAAACGAAGACGTTCGTGGCCTGGCCGATGAAGGCCGTCACGCTTCAATGGAGCCGCGGCGTCGCCGCCGCGGAAACCCGGCTCAGGGCAGCCTCGTGAGCCGGTACGGCGACACGCTTCAATGGAGCCGCGGCGTCGCCGCCGCGGAAACCCCGCGGCCCGGTGGGCACGATTCCGATGCACCTCGCGCGGCTTCAATGGAGCCGCGGCGTCGCCGCCGCGGAAACCCGACTTCGCCTCGCGGTTGATCTCCGTCCGCTTGTCGCTTCAATGGAGCCGCGGCGTCGCCGCCGCGGAAACCTCAGTGTGGCCGAGGTCTTCGACGACGGCGACTCGATCGGCTTCAATGGAGCCGCGGCGTCGCCGCCGCGGAAACCCCACCACGCCGGGCGCTGTCGTCATGCGAGCGCCTAGCTTCAATGGAGCCGCGGCGTCGCCGCCGCGGAAACCCCATGTCTTCGGGGAGTACCGATGGAAACTTGTTCGCGCTTCAATGGAGCCGCGGCGTCGCCGCCGCGGAAACCTGAATCTCGGGGATACGTTCGCGGGTACCAGCACGTAGCTTCAATGGAGCCGCGGCGTCGCCGCCGCGGAAACCTCGGCGAGGTCGTGAGCCGCAACCCATCGTGAGACGAGCTTCAATGGAGCCGCGGCGTCGCCGCCGCGGAAACCGCTCACGCGCCAGCAGGGTTGCCCCCCCATCAAGCACGCTTCAATGGAGCCGCGGCGTCGCCGCCGCGGAAACCCTGGAGCTAGGCGGCTAAAAGGCAGGCGCCGCGAGCCGCTTCAATGGAGCCGCGGCGTCGCCGCCGCGGAAACCGTCTCCCTTGTTGGTCGAGTGGGACGAGGGCAGTGGTTGCTTCAATGGAGCCGCGGCGTCGCCGCCGCGGAAACCCCCCTTCGTCGCGGAACCGCTCAAAGGTCTCGTTGGTATTGCTTCAATGGAGCCGCGGCGTCGCCGCCGCGGAAACCCCGGTCGGCGTGATCTCGACGACGCGCAGCTTCTTGCTTCAATGGAGCCGCGGCGTCGCCGCCGCGGAAACCGTGGCATGCTAGCCTGCTGGCATGCCGAAGCCGCGACCGCTTCAATGGAGCCGCGGCGTCGCCGCCGCGGAAACCCTGGGCCCGGTGCCCGATGGGCAAGGCGTTCAACGTGCTTCAATGGAGCCGCGGCGTCGCCGCCGCGGAAACCTTCACCAGTGCGCTAGTTAGTAGAATGACAGTATTCTAGCTTCAATGGAGCCGCGGCGTCGCCGCCGCGGAAACCTCACGCAATCTGCGGCGAAACTCGCGGCCGATATCGCGCTTCAATGGAGCCGCGGCGTCGCCGCCGCGGAAACCTCGATCTGATGCTGCCGAGCGTGCATCTTCCAATTCGCTTCAATGGAGCCGCGGCGTCGCCGCCGCGGAAACTTGAGCCCCGGCTTACAAGGTGTAGTCCTAAAGTAAGCTTCAATGGAGCCGCGGCGTCGCCGCCGCGGAAACGCTCCGAGGTTCCGGTCCCTGCGACGGGAGGTGTACGCGCTTCAATGGAGCCGCGGCGTCGCCGCCGCGGAAACCTTCCCGCCCGGCGTGACGGCGACGTCGCGCACGTGCTGCTTCAATGGAGCCGCGGCGTCGCCGCCGCGGAAACCACGCGCGCGCCGCATCGCGTGTGACCAGCACCTTGACACTTCAATGGAGCCGCGGCGTCGCCGCCGCGGAAACCTGCCCCCGCACGCCCCACTTGCGCGTGACGTTGGGACTTCAATGGAGCCGCGGCGTCGCCGCCGCGGAAACTATGCGTCGCCGGCGGGCAACCCCGCATCGCGCGACCAACTTCAATGGAGCCGCGGCGTCGCCGCCGCGGAAACCTCAGTACGAGACGACAATCGGGACGTCAGCCGTGCTACTTCAATGGAGCCGCGGCGTCGCCGCCGCGGAAACCTCGGAATCGGCGCGGCGCCGGGGACGAGCGCCCAGATCACTTCAATGGAGCCGCGGCGTCGCCGCCGCGGAAACCCCGGTGGCTCGAGCAGATCACCCCGCACCTCGCTCCACTTCAATGGAGCCGCGGCGTCGCCGCCGCGGAAACCTGACTGGCAGCGGCTACACGGGCGCGGACACCACGAACTTCAATGGAGCCGCGGCGTCGCCGCCGCGGAAACCCGCCGCCATCATACCGCGCGATTCCATCGGCACATACAGCAACGAATGCGAGCGGTACGGCACCGCGAGCGACCGAACCGCAAGTAGCCGAGTCAAATCATCCTCTTGCCGGGCCCAAACCCGCTCAGAAACGCGATTCGCAGCCACTGCGAGCGGGTCCCCGGGGTACGTCGGCACGACACTGCTCGTCAGAGTTCCGGCGGGCATGAGCATCCCTCAGAGGACGACCGGCCCACGATCCCGCACGATGAGCGGCCGGCCGAGCGCCTCGATGTCGTGGATGGGTCGTGCTTGCGAGGGGCCCAGGTCGATCACGAGTATCTGATCCTCATTCGCATCGATCGCGCTCTCGAGGGCCGCGATCATTTGTATACGCTGCGACGGTGTAAGGTCGCAAGAGAACACCGACAACTGGAGGTGCTGCCCGAATCCGCGCATCGTCCGATAGACCTGGCGCCATCGCTTGGGATCCGAGATGTCGTAGCTGACGATGCACACGCGGCGCACGGCTCACCGCTTCACCGGGTCGTGAACGACGGGTATTCCGGGATCTCGTGGTTCAGGTATCGGGCCAGAAGGCGCGCCTGGACCTCCAGCACCCGGCGGTAGCTGATTCGGTATCCGAACACGGGATGCGTGATCTCCTGGCTCATGCGGCGCTCGTAGGCCTCGATGAACTTGCGACGACCTGCCGAGGCCAGTGAAACGGCGCCGAGCCCGCGCACGAAGTGCTCCGATCGCACTTCGCCGTTGTTCACGACGGTCAGGACGAGCGAATCGGCGATCAGCGGCCGGTACTCCTCCATGAGATCCAGGGCGAGTGCCGGCCGCCCGTACCGGGGCTGGTGATAGAAGCCGAGGTACGGGTCGAAGCCCACGGAGAACAGCACCACGGTCCACTCTCTCGTCACCATCGCGTAGGCCAGTGACAGGAGCGCGTTGATGGGGTCCCGCGGTGGCCGCCGATTCCGAGACTCGAGGTCGAACGTCGCAGCGTCGGCTTCGTCCGGATGCAGCATCTCCGCAAACGCCGAAAAATAGCGGTGGGCCGCGGTTCCTTCCACTCCGAGCAGCGTCTCGAGCCGATCCGCCTGGCCGGCCCGCCGGATGTCGCCCTTGAGGCCATCGAGCAGCTCATCGGCTGGAGCGGGATGGTTGCGCCTGAGCAGCGTGCGACAGTTCGCGATCTTCGCCTGGATGAAGCGTCGAGCGAGGGTGAGGCACTTCGCGGCGTCGGAGGCGGCCGCATACTGGCGCCGCCGAAGCTCGACGTTCTTGTGAGACATCCCGTGAGTGATGCCATAGAACCAACCGCCGCTCGACAGGTACGTAAGAGGAATCCCTCGCTCGCAGAGCTCCTGGACGACAGGCGTGGTCACGTGAGCGCCGCCGAAGAGAACCACCTGTGAGGTCTCGGCCAGGCGTGCCTCGCCGATCACCTCGTCGTCCGCGACGATCTGCAGGACCTCACCGTCCTTGCGAATCCGCGCGCCCGGGTGCTGGACATGAAGCGGCAGCGCGTCGTCGCGGGCCGGCACCAGCGGGCGGGGTGGATTCCCTGTCCCATCAGTGCCGGTGAGGTATCGGACTTCGTCGGGCAGACAGATGCCGACCAGCGAGCAGCGAGGACACTTCGGGCTGTCGACCAGAGGCGGGGGGATCTGACCAGCCGCGGCCGCCGCGCGCATCTCCGCGGCGAGCTTGATGGTTCGCGCGACCAGCTCATCGTCGAAGACGACCGTGACGCGCTCGCGCGATCCCACGAAGAAGAGGACGCCCTCGTCGCACTCGTAGCCATGATTCCGGAGGAGCAACCCCTGGGCGCAGAGCTGGACCAGCTCGGGCTCGTAGGCGCCCCTGGGGACGTGCGGCCGCTTGCCGCGCTTGTAGTCGATCGGCGTCACCCGGCGCCCCTCGCGCTCGAGCACGTCGATCTTGGCACTCAGGCCGAGCGTCTCGGATCCGAGCGACACCGACCGCTCGTGGAGTTTGACCTCGTCATCGCCGCCATCGTTCCGGCGGCTGCGCTGTCGCGCTCGATCGACAATCCGATGGTGGTATCGGCCCTCGACCGTGTCGTCGTTGTCGGCGAACTCGCCCTGCACCCATTCCAGGTAGCCGAGCCGCGCGCAGTACGTGAACTCGTTGAGCATGCGGACGGGGAGGAAGGGTGGCAGGGCTTCGCTTTGCGGATCGCGGACCTCAATGTTCTCCGGCAACATCCCTACGCTCGCTGGGCATCAGCGGCGGCGCGCAGCGCCGGCCGCTCGATGCTCTTGTTCGGCGGCCCCCTCGCTAGCCGCGAGAATGCCGAGACCAGCGTGCCGTCCGGCCCCGATAGCCAGCGGACCGGGCAGTGGTTCACGAAACCTCAACCAAACGTGCCACCTCGGAAAATGACTCAGATAGACAGGTGCGGCGTAGTGATGCGGATGCTCCGATCCGGGCCAAGAAGGCGCCTTGCGCAAGGCCAGCTCCGCGATCGCCTCAACTGGTAGATCGGCCTGCGCAACTGCGGTGAGAAGGAGGCGCTCCGCCTTGGCCTGCTTGCCGTCGTCAAACCCCGGCAGGATCACAGGGGTAACGCTGCACCAAGTGCGAGCTTCGCCGACATATCGGCGAATCATTGGCCTAGAGTTCGAGCGCCAGAGATCCAGCAGAACACCGCGGTCGTTTCCATCCGTATCTCTGAGCGTCGCGTTGCGCAATCGATACTGGGCCCACTGCGCGTGAACGCCCTCTCCACCGAATGGCTCGACGACGAGGAGTCGGCGGATCATTCCGTCCGCGTGCTCATGGCCGATCGCCGGCAGTGGCAGGTACGAAAAACGAGGTGGAGTCCGCTCCTGCTTGTCCATGTGACCGGCGACGTAGGTCTCCGAGCCGCCCGGAAAGTCGTGAGTGTCGGCCTTGGCATGCTGACAAGCGAGGGACCGCAGCATGGCTGCAACCGTGGCTGAACCTTTCTGCCGGAAAGCGATTCCCTCGGGCAACTCGAAGGCGGCGTATGGACGGGGCGGAAGCGTCGTTGCCCTCAGATAGTGCACCGTATCGAATCGGCCGAGTTTCGTGATGGGACGGTAGTGGCGGCCCTCTATACGCTGGAGGAAGGACTGGTGGACCCGCTCCAGGTCTTCGAGAGAGTCCCTTGTCGGCACGCGCGAGGCTTGCATCCCGGGGCGGTGGGTGCTCCACGCACGCCACCGCACCCCCGGCAGGGCAGCAACTTGGCCGTCCGTAAGTAATTGGCCGTTCCCCACCACCTGGTCAATTCCCCAGCCCAGGGCGAGCATGTGCCGCGCCTCGCGGCACAGAACCTCGGCGTAACGGTGGTCCTCCGAGGCGCCGGCGTCCTCGATCGCCCATAGGAAGCGCACCGTGTCCTGGTCGCGGAGGAGATGCGGCCATGCGGGCTTGCTGGTCAGGCGATCCTGGCGGTCGAACGCCTTGTCGCTGTCGTTGTTGGGGACGAAGAGTGTGCGGCAAACCGCGCGGAGGGCGACCGGCGCGATGATTAGAGGCGGTTGGCGTTTCGCCAACCAGCGGAACGCGCCTGCTCGGGTGTCGCTCCACTCGGCGACGCGGCAGCCCGTCCGTGCCCCCGCCAAGAGGGCTTGGAAGAGGCGCAGGGGAGAGGGTGGCCACTCAGGCTCATCGTCCCCTCTCCCGTGGAAGTAAGGATCGAGAAACGTGACTGAGATGCACAGGTGGTGGCTCATCCGGCCTTGTCCTTGGATTCTTTCTTGCCCTTGTCTCTGATCTTCGACGCCTTCTCGACTTCTTCGATGGCTTTCTTCGTCACCGGGCCCTGCTTGAGTAGCTTCTTGCGATCTGCCTCACTCAGCTTCAGGACTTGGTTCGCGATCCAGGAATCGAAGGTCTCAGTCCTCTTTCCTTCCACGCCAAAAGACTCGGCGGCGGCCGTTGCGAACGCGAACGCCTGGTCATGCGTAACGGCGAGGTCCGACCGAGTGCCGTCATGCTTTACCAACATCCACTGCGCCGGGTGTCCAGGATCGGCAACCAGCTCACACCCCTCACGCAAAGACGGCTCCATCGGCGCGGTGAAGCTGACCAGAGCCAGGCCAAGGATGTACCGGCGGAGTTTCAACGTCGCCTCGTCACCGGCCGGGTCCGCCAGCGCACGGAGGGCAGACAGGTTGAGGATCGCCTCCCGTCTGATCTCGCCTTGCACCTGAACCCCGCCGTGGGCGTGAACAGCCGGAACGTGCGCGAGCCCGAGCTCCGCCTTCGGCCCCGTGGTCGTCACTACCGCGTCGCCCTCGGCGAGGATCTCGCCCGCGATGGTCGAGTACTGGGCTGAACGGCGCAGCTCCTTGACGTCGTACGCGCGAATCACCGATCGAACGATTCGGGGGAGCTTCGCCTGGGTAGCGCGCGAGTCCCACGAACCGAACACGATCGACGTCGGGGCGATCCTTGCCAGTTTCGCGGCGTTGCCCTGGTCTTGGTAGCCTTTGAAGGCCTCATGCAATGCGGGGCCCAGCGTCGAGAACCGGACGATCGCGTCGGCTGCACGATGCCCGGCGTCGAGGAGGTGGATCTCGCGATCGCCGGCCCTAATGACCACCTGGGGCACGAGGTGCTTGTATTTCACGCGTTTAAAGAGGGGCTCCATCCGGTTCGCCTGCGAGCCGACGCTGTCGATCTGGCACACGCTGGAGCCGTCATCGAAACGGTCGATGTTGTAACCCGCCTTGTTCTGGTCGATCGGATAGGTCGGAGGGAAGATCACCCCGTCCTGTCCCTCGACTGGCACTAACCGCTGGCGCATCACGAGCGCCGCCACCTCGCTCTCGTCCTTCAGCCAATCGTCGTGCTGCATCGCGTTGCCCTGGTCGTCGCTCATATGTCCTCTCCAATCGTTTTGGCCCGGCCGAAGGCCTTGTATCGCTTTTGATCGTCACGGAATCGCAAGGTGAAGCGGTAACCGACCCGGACAGGCGTGGGTACGGCACCGCTGGCCACGCCGGCCGCGACAGGAGCCCTCAGCGGTCTCGACCACGTCCAGTAGTCGAAGCTCCATTTGACGGGAGCGGGAGCGGATCGAAACCGCTGCAGGCCAATAAGGCTCAGCAGCTCGACCGCCGGGTACGCGGTGGTCTCGGCCCCAATCACGTCGAGCGAGAACCCCACATCAAGCGAGTGGGCGAATCGCCTGGCATCGAAGCAGAAAGGCTCGAGCGGCTTCTCGCTGTCTCTGGTCGTGCTTCGGTACTCCGCGGGCATCCGCAGGACGGAGCCATGATCGAACAGAGCCGTGCTGAACGACGGGAGCGCGTCCTGCGCGGCTCGCGCGACCCTGTGAATCTCCTGGCGCCCGGCCCAGGTCTTCGGCGCCGCCTCGTCGTCCGCAGTTTGCCACCAGTCGAGTCGCACACCGAAAGGATCTCCGAGCCGAAGCGCGCCCTTCCGCGCCTTCTCGCCGAGTTCTTTCCGACGGCGCTCCTTGTCGTCGGGAAGCGGCTGCCTCTTCCCGAGATCGCGATTCTCCTTCTCGAGCTTTTCGCGCTCGCCACGCTCGTCCTGCGTGAGGCCAGATACCTCGCACGTCTTTAGAGCCTCGAGTAGGCGTTCGAGGCTCGCTTTGGGGTCAGTGATGGTGACGGCGAAGTGATCGCCGCTCGCATCGAAGCACCCCTCCGCGCCCGGCCAGAGCCGATGGGCTAGCTCCAACAGGCCACAGCAGGCGAAGAAATGGCCCGGATTCGTCGCGTCCACCTGGACCGTGAAGCTGGACTCGTGGTGCATCATGCCCGAACCTCCTCCATCCGTGGTGCAGACGCCGACACGGCCGCCTGTTGCGAGGCGGCGATGTCGGCACAGCGCAGCAGCGACTCCAGCCACGCGAGGCCCCACCGCCCGAAGCGCTCCTGCAACCGGCCGAAGCGGCGCATCGCCTCGAGGGCTGTCTCCACATTCCTGTCGATCTTGCAGGTATGGTCGAACGACCTTGGCTCGAAGTGAGGGCGAGCCCAGCCGTGGTGCGCCGCAATCAGGTGCAGGATCAGGTCCCGCTCGTCGTGAGTTTGGAGCCCCTCTTCACTGGTCGCTTCCAACAGCGAACCGAACTCGTGGCGGTAACCACCGAGGGCACGTGGATGCAGGTACTTCATGGACTTGGCCAGGGGTTTCGTGCCGCCTTGGTTGCGCGCGTAACGCTGCCACACAGGCCGATCCTTGCCGCGATCGTGCCACCGCGCCCCTTCAACCAAGGCGTCCTGGATCGAGCTGTCCAGCCCCAGTGCGCTCGCGATTCGCGCCATGTGCGTGGTGATCGCGTTGGTGTGTTCCTCGAGCGTTTGGCGTGCCTTGGCAGTCTCCGGATTCGCCAGCGCTGATTGCCGGGGCGATACCATCAGGAGGAGGTCGACCGCCTCGCCTTCGTTCTCCACGTCATCCGTCTGCTCCTTCAGGACGATTCGCTCCTGCTCCCGCAGCCCTGGAGGGAGAGAATCCACTGGCTCGCCGGTAATCACCCGCTCATATCGCTCACCGTCAGCCCAGCGGATGTGCAGCCATCGTTCACGGGGCGTTGCAGTCGGGCCTTCTTCAGCGACGTCGATCTTGCCGTTCGGCTCGGTCGCCTTGCCGCTCAGCATTCCGTGCGCATCGAGTCCTCCTGCTTCGAGGGGCAGAACGATCGTGCGATAGGCAAGATTGCGGTCATCTTCGATGATCTGGGACAGCCGGAGCCGTTTCGCCTCGCCGCGCTCGTCGAGGAGAACGACAGGGAAGTCGCGGTCCGGTACCCTCTTTTGATGGGCTGCGAGCAGATCCTTCAGAGCCTTCTTCACCCGGTCCGCGCGGTTCCGAAGCTTCTCGCGCCCCTCGATGCGACAGGCAGCGAACCAGTCACGCAGCGACGCTTCCAGCACCCCGTGCGTATCGAGGGCCGTCAACTCCTTCCGCCAAGCGACGTAGGTCTCGGGCGCGTCACGCGTCAGGCCGTGCAGGTACGTCCCGACCTCCGGCCGACCCGGCATGTTGTCGATGCTCGTCAGCGACCAGGCATCCAGAAGGATATCGGTGAGCGGTTGAGTCGCGGGCTTCGGGGAGAAGGCCGCCTCACGGTCGCGAGGTGACAACTCACCCAGAAGCCCCCGCAGGTTGCGCGGGCTGACGTCAATGCCCGCCGACGATGCTCCCTCCCACCGCCGAAGGAGTGCGAGCGTGACCGAGATCGCCTCGTCCACGTCAGAGGCACTGCCCGTGACCTCGCCTTGGTCATCCAGCAAGACGACATCCACGTCGGCCACGCGCCTCTTGCCGCCGCGGCGGTTGACACGCCCCAATCGCTGGATCAGCGCATCGAGCGGCACCAGATCGCAGACCATGTGGTCGGCATCCAGGTCGATGCCAACTTCCCCTGCTGACGTGCTGACTAGATAGACGGTCTTCTGGACCTTCGCTTCGTGATCCAGTAGCGCGCGATAGACCCCGTTCGTCTTGACCAGCTGGTCGCGTTCGTGCCCGCGTATGGTTCCGGTGAGCAATGCGATCCGGCCATCCGCATTCGGACCCAATGCCTTCGTGAGGGCAGAAGCGACTCTTTGGGCATCCTCGGGAGCACGGACGTAGATCAGGACCTTCGCACTCTCGTCTTCATGTGCCTTGACGAGATCGACGAGCTTCTTGACGACATCCGTCGTCACCGTGTGAAGGCGGAGATGCTTCTGGGCGTCGAGTCGGTCCCGAACGATTTCGTCTTCCTCGTCTTCAGGTTCCAGCGTGAAGGTGTCGCCATCGCTGCGGCGCGAGGTTGCCGACAGTTCGAGTGCGCGCATCGGCCGGACGATCGATCGGGTGTCGTCGTGGCGCTGGCTCTCTCGTATCTGCTCAGTCTCGAGAGTGCGAAGGAGATCGTTGAATGCTGGTGTGAGGTGCGCCTCGTCATGGACGATGAGCACATCGTGGCCGATCAGGCCGGCGTGATGGGTCCGGCCATAGCGACGATCTCCGTAGCCGTTGAAGAGCAGCTTGCTGCCGATCATGTCGATCGTGCCAATGATGATCGCCGGCCGGCTGGGATCGGACTTCCACTCCTCGTTGTCCGCCAGCTCTCCGCGCAGCGTGCTGACCGCCAGCGGATCGCCCGCGCTGGCGCAGAAACTGTGGAGCGCCGTGGCGGTCTCACGGAGAGCCCCAGCATACCTCCGCCAGTCATTGTGATCGGGTTCCGACAGCCGACGGCGGATACCCAGGACGATATCCGTCGCTTGATCGACGACGGTCCGCCGGTTGACCACGTAGATGAGCCGTCGTGGCAGGAGCACTCTGCGGCTTCCGGCTTGCCGGCTGAGCGCCAGGAGCCATACGACCACGATCGAGGTTTTGCCGAGTCCGGTGGGAATGTCGCATCGGGCGGGACACTCGTTCTCGATAAATTGCTCGAACAGCCGGCACTGCCACTTCATGGGCGGGAAGCCGGTTAAGCCCTGGAATCGCTCCGGGAAGCTCGTGCTCATGCGACTCTCTTCAGGTGACGCCACCAAGGCCCGTCAGACGCCTTGCCAAGGCCGGTGGGAATGGAGATGGGGTCGGGCCAGTGGCCGCCCACGAAGTGCTTGAACAACTCCCGCTGCCACGGGAACGAAGCCTTGCGGATCAGGGCCTTGAATGTTCCGTCGCAGACAGCTCGCTCATTCTGCGATACGGCAACGCATCCCCGCCGACGTACGGGCCTCGTCACCGCCCGCGCTCCGGCTGAATCCGGCCGTCTTTCCCCATCCGCACGGTCTTCCACTCGTAATTGCCTGCCTCAAAAGCCCGCTGGATCGATCGCTGGACGCGCTCGCGGGCGTCGCTGAGCGCCGGGCCATCGAAGAGGACGATCCGCGTCACGGCCGGCGAGGCGTTCATTCCGTCGAAGATAATGTAGTCGACCGGGTCGAAGAGCGGCTTCACGTCGTGCGCGAAGTAGCCGCGGCAGGCGAACACGGGCTCGGCCTCGCGCAACAGGCGCGGTAGAGCCTGCCGGCCGCGCTCCTTCGCCAGCTCTCGGATCTGTCGTTCGTCCTCGGAGAACTTGTCCTCAGTACGCTGCTGACGTTCCTCGTCGGCCTCAAGCCTGTCCAGCCACGTGACAGACGCCTTGGCCCGGTACGCGATCATCAGGTCGGTCAGGCGGAAGATCTCACCGCAGCACGGGCACACGCCGAGGATGCGCCTGAAATCTTGAAGCGTCGCGACGAGCGGCGACTTCATGGCCGCCCCTCGAGGGAATACTCCTGCCACTCGAGTTTTCCGGCCTCGATGGCCGCTCTGATTTGCCGCTGGCGCGGTGTCAGCGCCCCGCCGCCCGTCTTCACGTCGAGGAACGTGATGGACTTCACCTCGTTTTGCAGCGCGAGCCCATTGAAGACGACGTAGTCAATCGGATCGAACAGGGGACGGCAGTCGCGCGGGACGCTGCCGAAGCCGTCGCACACTGGCGCGACCCTTTCGAGAATCATCCCGATATTCACGTCGATCGCCTTCTGCGTCGCGCCTTCGCTCGCGCGCCGACGGCGCTCGCGGAGCGCTGTCACGCGCGCCTGAAGGTCGGCGCGCCGCGCGTCGAGTCGCTTCCGTGCCGCCTCAGGAGTCGGCGCGTCCGCGTAGAAGAGGAGCGCCCGCTTCAGCGGGAAGTCCTCGTCACACGTCGGGCAGCGCCCGTAGATACGGCCGTCAGCCTGGAGCTGTGTGATGCTGTATGCGCGCGGCACGGTGTCTCTTCTGCGCCTCATTCCATCCCCACTCTCCCACCGAACCGTGTCAGGGACGGTCACAGTACGCGGCGACTCTGCCCGCGGCCGGCCGGGGGTGGCGCCGTGCCTCGAGCCCCACCGGATCGGGCCCGCCCGCGGCGCGCGCCCACCCGCGAGGGCGGCTTCCGCGCCAGCGCGAGGGCCAGGCGCTCGGCTTCGCGGCGAATGGTCTCGCGCAGGGCCGCCGGCTCCAGGACCTCCACCTCGCCGCCGAAGCCGAGTAGCCAGCGGCGCACCTCGAGCGTGTCGGCCACGCGCAGCCGCACCTCCAGGCGGCCGCCTGGCAGCTCGCGGAACGACTGGCTCGCGTGCCAGAGGCGTCCGCGAACGTGCGGCGCCGCGGCGCGCGAGAAGATGGCGCGCACGGCGATGAGGTCGCCGCGCACGATGCCCCACGCCCCTCGCAGGTAGGTCTCGGCGTCGAACTCGGCTGGCCGTGTGAACGTCTCGCGCAGCGCCGTCGCGGCACGAATGCGCTCCATGGCGAAGATGCGAACCTCACGGCGGAGGTGGCACCACCCGATGAGGTACAGCCCGCCACTGAAGAAGGTCAGATGATACGGGTCGACACGCCGGTCGGTTTCGAGGCCGCGGCTCTGCGAGAAGTAGCGGATCTGCAACGTCCGCTGTTCGGCAAGGGCCTCCTGCACGACCGGCAGGTGCGCGTCGGCGCCCAGGCCGAGCTTGGCGCCGACGGCGCGCGCGCCGACGTGGGCGCGCATCCGATCGATGAGCTCCAGCGCACGCGGTGAGAGCAGGGCACGGATCTTTTGAAAGGCGGAGGTGAGAGCCGGCCCGAACGCCCCGGCACCGCCGAGATCGAGCAGGTCGCGGCTCGCCAGCAGCGAGACGATCTCCGAGAGCGCGAGCGGGACGGGTAGCCGGTTGACGAAGCCGGCCTCCACCTTCCAGAGGCCGCGGTGTCCATCGCGCTCGTCGTAGATCGGGAAGCCGGCGGCCTCGAGGACGCGGAGATCGCGCCACACCGTGCGCACCGCGCAGCCGAGGCGGTGGGCCGCGTCCTCGACGGCGAGCCCCGACGGTTGGCCGAGGAACTGTAGCAGGCGCCACTGGCGTTCGAGCTGTTCGCCACGGGGCATGGTGGCGGGGATTCTGACAATCCTGCACCGCGGTGTCAACGGCGTCGGTCAATCCAGAGTTCGCTACGGCGGCGTGCAGGAACTCAGACGACGCGGATGGGACGGGCCGGCGAGGGGCCGGGAGTCGGCGCCTTGCGGGAAAGTGTGCCCCTAACCCGGTCCCCTTCCACCGCTCCCCCCGGGGGGGTACAGCCCTCACCCCCCCGGAAGACGTTGGCGGTTGACGGTCAGGGCCTCAGGTCCGCCCTCCACCACGTCGCCGGCGACCGCGATCACGCGTTTGAGCACGGGCTGGACGCTGCCCGCGCACGGCCCGGCCCGAGATAACCTCGCACGCGAGCGCGGCGCCGTGGGGCCCACACAGGCCACAACCCGCGCTCCCAGCGTCGGTGATCCAGCGATTCCGTATAGCCCGCCGCGGCGCCCGTGCGAAGAAATTCACGTGCAGGCCGAGCGCGATAGTTTACGCTGGCGGCATTTTAGCCGGTTCCGCTCGGCAACTCCAAGCTCGCTGAAGGTCTTGACTCCGGCCGTTGAATCGTGAGATTCTCGAACCTGCATCACGAGTGCGGGCAACTGACCCGCAGCCAACCCGATGCCGTAGCCGGGTGGAATGCCTGAGCGATCAGGCGATGCGGCCCCGAAGAGGGGGCAAGGACGGGCGAGCCCCGCGCCTGCGGGGCTTCGGCGTTTCTGGCCCCGCCGCATCGAGCCCAGTCGCTCACAAGGAGGATTGGACTATGCGGCTGGACGCCTTCAAGACGAACGGTACGTCGCCTCCGAAGTTCGATCTGCTCGTGTACGGCAGCGGCTCCGTGTACCTGCTGCGCCCTGTCAGCCATCGGGGCGTCGCATGGGTCGCCGAACGCATCGCCCCTGACGCCATCTGGTTCGGTGGTGCCGTCGTAGTCGAACATCGCTACATCCACGACATCGTCGTCGGGGCCGTCGCGGACGGCCTCTTGGTGAAGTAGCAATGAGTACGCGCTATCGCCTCAGGGTCGCAACCTGGACGGTTTTTCGTGAGACCGGCCCCGATCCACGGAAGTTTTCGACGCCGGAAGCCGCAGCCGAGTTGGCGACGGCGCTTGTCCTCGGAGCCGACGACGACAAGGAGCACTTCTGGGTCGTGTTCCTGAACGCCCAGAACCGTTACCTCCTGCATACCGAGGTATCCGTCGGCACCCAGTCCGCGAGTCTCGTTCACCCTCGCGAGGTGTTCGGTCCGGTACTGCGCGAGGGCGCGGCGTCGATCATCCTGATCCACAACCACCCGTCTGGTGAGCCGACCCCTTCATCCGAGGACCTGCGGCTCACCCGTCAACTCTCGGAGGCCGCGAAGCTCCTCGACATCAGATTGCACGACCACATCATCATCGGTAGCGGCACGTTGGAGTGGGTATCCCTGGCTCAGATCGGGATGTTGTAGGCGGAGCGCAATGACGTGCTCCGTGGAACTCCAACGAACCAGGAGGTCAGAACGATGAAGACTCGCGGAAGGTGGAGTAGTCGGCAGCGGGCAGTAGCGTTCAAGCAGGCGTTGGATCGAGCGTACCGCTCGCCGCAGTGGCCTTTGGAGGCGGCGAACTGCCGCCTGTTCTTCGAGCGGGTGGTGCGCCGGACGCGGCCACTCACGAAGGTCGAGCAGGAGATTCATTCGTTCTTCGTCGAAGAGACCGGCGGCACCGGCCGCAAGTGGCGCGAGTTGAAGAGGCTGGTGCTACCTCGGTTCTCCGCCTACATGCTCGCACGCCAGCGTTCACGACACGGAACTCTTCAGACCTCGAACCACGAGCGCGCTCCAGAAAGGGACTAACATATGGCGAAGGTCAATCAGCGGACGTGGCGAATCCCCGGCCAGCGCACCAAGCGTAAGGCGTGGGGATTCACCACGGTCATCAACGGCAAGCAGAAGCGCCACTACCGGGCTGAGTGGACGCAGGACGACGCTGAGAAGGCGCTCGCGGCGCTGTTACTGAACGTCGATCAGCCGAAGGCAAAGACGCCGGGACTGACGTTGGCCCAGGCGGCAGAGCGGTATGTTGCGGCCAAGGCGCGCAAGCGATCGCTCCGTGAGGATCGTCGCCAGTTGGAGCATCTGAAGAAGGCATTCGGGGCGGACACACCCCTGGCCGAGATCACGGCCAGTCGGATCAGCGAGTACAAGGCGCAGCGACTGGCGAGCGGTTCCGTTCGTCGCAAGGGCCCCAATGGACAGGCGACGCCACTCTCAGCCGCGTCGATCAATCGGCCGCTGGCGCTGCTCCGGCACCTGCTTCGGCTCGCACACGAGGAATGGGAGGTGCTGCCGAGCGTGCCGAAGGTGCGGCTGGAGCGCGAGGCTGAGGGACGCAACCGCTGGCTGGAGCCGGACGAGGAGTCGAGGCTTCTGGATGCGTGCCGGGCCAGCCGAACGAGCGCATAGTCGACATCAACGCCCTCCGCGCCCTCGCGCCCCTTCCCCGCGCCCCCGTTCCCAGGCCATCACGCCCCCGGCCCCGCACCCCGCAGCCCCGCTGGAGCCAGGCACAGACGGCAGTCTTGCGGCCATTGTCATCCACGAGAAACCGGACTCCTCGAACCATGCTCTACCCCTCTCCTTCTACGCCGAACGCCCGCGTTGACCAGCCGCGGCGAGCGAACGCGAGCCGGCGGTCTGGTCGAACGCGCTGTTATGCACCTCGGCCCTTTCGCGCGCCCTGCCAGCATTCAGCAAAGCCCAGCAAGGCATCGAGGAGGTCACGGAGCGTTGTCGCCTCGGCCGCGGGCCGTGGTAGATACGCCCGATACTTGTCGCGATGGCTCCATATTGCCTCCGCTACCAGCTCATTAGGCCGACCGAGCATCGCGGCCGCGATATTGTTGAAGGGATCGCCCCACATGTCGTGGACGAACAGCCCTACGGCTTCTGCGGGTTCGAGCGGCTCACCGTGCGCCTCACGGATCGCGGCGTCGCTACTCACTAGATCCACGTATCCGGCCATCCTGTCGCCGCGTGTACGCAAGGTCGGGACCCAATAGACGCTGCACCAGCGTTCGAGGAACAGGTTCTGGAACTCCTGCCATCCGAGGAGGTGAACATTTGTGTGGCTCACAACCCCGAACGCGCCAGTCTGGAAGCCCACGGCTGAAATGAAGAGGCCGAAATGCGCTCCAGCATCCGAGACTACCGTCCGGAATGCCTGAACCGCCGCTTGCGGGACGCGGGTACGCCAGCGCTTGCATTCGCAAAGATACATTGCCGGCGGAGTGGTGGTTGGATCGGTCGCGTACACGTCTATCTCGACGGTTCCGCGAGCCAGGCGGAGGCTTCGCCCAACCTCCGCAGCAAGTCCACACTCGACCAGGATCGCGGCAACACGTTCCTGAAGGTCGCGCCAATCAGCACCTGGCCCCTTCTCAATCATCATGGCTCTTGTGTGCATAACGTCCGGATCAGGCGCGGCGGGCGCCCAGGTTACCCGCTTGAGGAATCACCGGCGACGCGCCCGCCGTCGCTTGGATCCGGATGTTATGCCGAAACCGACCACGAGAAGTCTGCTCA
>Ga0187892_10006458_pt1 | contig 17393 bp, 16 predicted proteins | sample MA1701073metaG_FD_139345 | JGI IMG/M metagenome (GOLD analysis project Ga0187892, IMG submission 139345) | Bio-ooze microbial communities from a basaltic lava cave in the Kipuka Kanohina Cave System on the Island of Hawaii, USA - MA170107-3 metaG ... | reverse complement strand
GCCTCGCCGCTCGACGTGTCGGCGCCGACCGCCTCCTTGAACGACGCCAGCGCGCCCGGCAGGTCGCCCGCCCTCCACTTGCGCGCGCCGATCTCGAGGTGCTTCTCGACGGTCAGCTGCTGGATCCGCTCCGGCACGCCGTGCCCCTGCGCCCTCCGCACCGCGTTGTACCGCATCGCGTAGAAGTCCGCCGTCGCCATCGGGTCGGGCTGGTACCGCCGCGGCGCGTACCCGTAGGCATGGCCGGGCGCGTACGCCCCGCCTCCCGGCCAGTAGGTGTTCGACCCGAGGAAGTTCGTGCCGAACGAGAAGTTCGAACTGCCCGAACTCCACACGAAGCCCGGAGAGTAGCCCGAATAGCCGTATCCGTAGCCGCCGCCGTAGCCGTAGCCGAACCCTCCGTAGATGTCGAGCTGGTAGTTGCGCCCTTCACGATGGTAGCGGAACGACACCTGCGCCTCCGCCGCGGCCGCGGACGAGACGAGCACGAGCGCGCCGATGATCAGCTTCTTCATGGCCACACCTCGCTAATGGTCGCCCGGAACGCCGCGCGCCTGCCGGAGGCGGACGCGGCGCGGTCCGAGCCACGTGTCGAGCCTCTTGTCGCCCCCCTGGTAGTGGTACCAGTAGACGCTCTCGGTCGGGCAGAAGTAGGCGGTTTCGCGCACCGGACTCTGGCGGTCGAGCGGGTCGTCGCGCAGGGTGAACATCTTCAGCTCCGTCTTGCTCGCCTTGCACGGAATGCAGATGAGCTTGCCCCCCTCATGGCCCAGCGCGGGGCAGTCGGCGCGGCCGTGGTCGAGGTACGCCTCCGGCAGCCACGTCTGGCGCACGTCCGTCACGATCCGCGCGCGGATCTCGTTGTCGTTCGCCCCCGCCTCGAGGTCCTCCCTCGACAGGCCCCGCGATGCCATCTCGTGCTCCTCGAGCGACATGCCATGGCAGCCGGCGCCCAGCAGCACCACGACGATCAGCCAGCGTGTGTTCATACGTCTACTGTACCATCCCTGTATCCAAGACGCTCGATCCGCCCCAGAACCGTTCAACCGTTACCCGTTACCCGTTACCCCGTTGCTCCTGCCGAATCGCGCGCGCAGCCCCGACATCGGCTCGGGCGGGATCTGCCTCCAGTTGTAGCTCGCGACGGGATCGGTGAACTCCCACGTGGTGCCGCCGCGCAGAAGCGCGGCGATGAACGCCTTCATGAAGTACGTGGCGTAGTCGGTGCCGGGGCACTTGTGACCGGTGTCGGGGCCGGGGCCCTGCGGGACGAAGGCGTGCGCGTGCTTCATGTGCTCGGCGCGCCCGGGCGCGAACCGCTCGGGATCGAACGTCTCGGGGCCGGAATAGATCGACCGGTCCAGATGGGTCGAGCGAAGGGCCCAGAACACGGCCCACCCCTCGGGAACGGAGCACCCCTTGAACTCGAACGTCCTTCGCGCGACGCCGAAGATCACCGGCAGGATCGGACAGAGCCGCTTGACCTCCATCACCACGCGCGACAGCAGCGGCATCCGGTCGAGCGCCTCCCGCGACAGCCCGCCCGAAGCCTGCTCCCGGATTTCCGCCTCCAGCCGCAGGCGCAGATCCGGCCTGCGGCTCAGCTCCTGCGCGGCCCAGGCGAACTCGGCGAAGATGATGTACCCGGCGATGATGATGTGATGCAGCTCCCGCGTGAGCGCGTCCGGAGCGATCTTCGTTCCGTCCGGAAGCGCCGCCGCAAGGATCCGCGAGATCCCGTCGGCCGACTCGACGATGCGCACGAGATCGGGCAGGTAGCCCGCGAGGGCCTCGCGCGTGAAGCCCTCCATGATGAGCGACTTCCGCTCGCGATGGCCGTCGCCGTCAAGATGGGGGAGGCTCGGGCCGGCGAGGATCTCGAAGATGAAGCCGGGCTGCGAGCCTTCGCGCTTGACGAGCGACGGGTCGATCCAGACCGCGCACGCGTCGGGGCCGACGATCACGGCCGTGTCGCGGCCGAGGATGCGCGTCCGAAAGACGGGCCCGTGGCGGCGGGCGCGGGACTCGACGAACTCGAAGCCGTTCTCGAGAAACGCGGGGGTCTCATCCAGGTCGCCGCTTCCGGGAGGAAGGTCACTCATCGTTTCACCTCGGCTGACGCAGACGGACGCGGCGCGGTCCAAGCCACACGTCGATGGCCCCCTCGGCCGTTTGCCACCGGTACCAGTAGACATCTTCCGTCGGGGAGAAGTACGCGGTCTCGCGGTCGCTCCACGCGAACACCTTCATGCCGCGCAGCGCGATCAGCGCCATTCTCTTGCCGGGTTCCGGGTTCCGGGCTCTCCCGGTTGCTACACCTTCACTGTGGCTTTCCATCCCAGCAGCTTCCTCCGCTCCCGCAGGACGTGCGCGACCTCCCCCTCCAGGAACTCGCGCGTCTGCTCCGGCGCCCGCCCCACGTACCGCGACGCCTTCCCGAGCGACGCCAGCCTGCCCCGCAGCGCACGGAACGCGTCGTCATTCCTGAGACGCTCGATCAGGTCGTTGCCCCCGCCGGCTTTCGCCGCATCCGCCGCCGCGAGCGAGTGCCGCCGGATCCGCTCGTGCAACACCTGCCGGTCCCCCCCCGCCTTCACCGCCGCCATCAGGATGTTCTCCGTCGCGATGAACGGCAGCTGCTTCTCGACGTTGGCCCGCACGAGATCGCGGTTCACGACGGGCCGCGACGCGACGTCGTGCCAGAGCGCGAGGATCGCGTCGGTCCCGAGGAAGCTCTCGGGGATGCCGATGCGCTTCCCCGCCGAGTCGTCCAGCGTCCGCTCGAACCACTGGCTCGCCGCCGTGAAGGCCGCGTTCTGCGAAAGCGTGATCACCAGCCGCGCCAGCGACGTCATCCGTTCGCTCTTCATCGGGTTGCGCTTGTACGCCATCGCGCTCGACCCGACCTGCTCGTCCTCGAACGGCTCCTGCACCTCCCCGTGGTGCTGCAGCAGCCGCAGGTCGCTCGCGAACTTGTGCGCCGACTGCGCGATGCCGGCGAGCGTCGCAGCGATCTGCGCGTCCGCCTTGCGCGTGTACGTCTGCCCCGTCACGGGCCACGTCCTCTCGAACCCCATCGCGCGCGCCACCCGGCGGTCGAGGTCCCGCACCTTCGCGTGCTCCCCCTCGAAGAGCTCGAGGAAGCTCGCCTGCGTGCCGGTCGCCCCCTTCGCGCCCAGGAACCGCAGCGACGCCTCCCGCTGCTCGACCTCCTCGAGGTCGAGGAGCAGGTCCTGCAGCCACAGGCACGCGCGCCGCCCCACCGTCGTGAACTGCGCCGGCTGGAAGTGCGTGTACGCGACCGTCGGCAGGTCCGCGTACCTCTTCGCGAACGCCGCCAGCGCCGCGATGACGTTCACGATCTCCCGCCGCACCAGCGCCAGAGCCTCGCGCGCGATCACGCAGTCGGTGTTGTCCACGACGTACATGCTCGTCGCGCCGAGGTGGATGATCCCCCTCGCCTTCGGGCACTGGTCGCCGTACGCGCGCACGTGCGCCATGACGTCGTGCTTCAGGCGCTCCTCGTACTTCCGCGCCGCCGCGTAGTCGATGTCGTCCGCGTGCGCCTTCATCTCGCGGATCTGCGCCGGCGAGATCGGCAGGCCGAGCGCGCGCTCCGCCTCGGCCAGCGCGATCCACAGGCGCCGCCACGTCCGGAACTTGTGGTCCGCCGAGAAGAGGCGCAGCATCTCGGGCGTCGAGTAGCGCTCGGCGAAGGGGCTCGCGTAGGTTTCGCTCATTCCTTCCACACCCGGTATTTGCGTGAGATCCTGAGCAGGTTGACCGCGTTGACGATGATGTGCGTGGCGACCGGCGCGACGAGCGTGCCGGTCCACATCCGCTCCGCCGTCAGCACCACGCCCGCCACGAGCGCGGTGAACGGCCACGCCGCGAACTGCCCGTTCACGGGCCAGTGCAGCGCCGCGAACACCACGAGGCCGAGCCACGGCCCGACCGCCTGGTGGAGCGCGCCGCGGAAGAAGAACTCCTCCGCGACGCCGCTGAGGATCGCGAGGTAGAGGCACTCCCACGCGCGCTGCTCGCCGAGGATCCAGCCGAACTCGCGCTCGAGCTCGCGGCACACGGGCACCGCCCGCACGAACCACGGCGTCGCACCCGCCAGGAGCACGCCCGCGCCGATCCCGACGGCCAGCTCCAGCGCGAGATTCCGCGGCGTCCAGAGGGCGCGCACGTCGATGGCCCCCGCCTGCAGCCACACCCACGCGACCGCGAACAGGAACCCGTAGAAGATGAACCCGAAGAACGGAGACACCCGCCGCTCCAGCTTGACCGTCGGCTCGACCGCGCTCGGGCGGCCGGCTTCCGCCGGCGGCCTATCGACGCTGCTTTCGCTGCTCATACGCGTCGACGATCCTCTGAACCAGCGGGTGCCGCACGATGTCCGCCTTCGACAGGTGCACGAACGCGATGCCGGGGATGCCGCGCAGGAACTCGCGCACCTCGACCAGCCCGCTCGTCCGCCCCTGCGGCAGGTCGATCTGCGTGATGTCGCCGGTGATCACGATCTTCGAGTTCGCCCCCATGCGCGTCAGGAACATCTTCATCTGCTCGCTCGTCGTGTTCTGCGCCTCGTCGAGGATGATGAACGCCTCGTCGAGCGTCCGCCCGCGCATGAACGCCAGCGGCACGATCTCGATCACGTCGTTGTCGATCAGCCGCTGGAGCTGCCCGAACTCGAGGAACGCGTTGAGCGAGTCGTAGATCGGCCGCAGGTATGGATTCACCTTCGCCTGGATGTCCCCCGGCAGGAAGCCGAGCCGCTCCCCCGCCTCGACCGCGGGGCGCACGAGCACCATCCGGCGGATGTCGCCCGCCTTCAGCCGCTCTACCGCCTTGGAGACCGCAAGGAACGTCTTGCCCGTCCCCGCCGGCCCGATGGCGAACACGATGTCGTTCCGGTCGATCTCGGCCAGATACTGGCGCTGCCCCTCCGACTTGGGCGCCACCGCCGAGTCCGCCCGGAACACCTGCCCCGGCACGTACGAGCCGGGCGCGGCCGCCTTCGACCGCGTCGCCGGCCCCTCCAGGATCTGCGACAGGTCCCCCTCGGCCAGGGAACCGCGCGTGTCGACGATTTCCTTCACCCGCGTCAACGCGGCGAACGCCTGTTCGACCTGGTGCCGCGACCCGCGGATCCGGATCGCGCCGTTGCGGAGGACGATCTGGGCGCCGGTCGCCTTCCGGATCTCCTTCAGGTTGCGGTCGTAGGTTCCGAAGAGGCGGGCGGCCTCTTCCCGGTTTTCTAGCGTGATCGATCGATCCATCTTGGTGCGCCCCAACATCTTAGCGAATCCTTGTTTTTTTCGCGGTGATTTTTTCCTCCGACGAGAACAGCAGGGCAAGGAGGCGGCTTATGGACGACCTGAAAGACCTGTGCGGCGACCTGGACGGGATGGCGGCGCGGCTGGAGGAGGCGCACGCTGCGGCGGCGACGCCGGCCGCGCGCCGCGAAGTCGTGACGATGATGGCGGTGGTCACGGGGCTCCAGCTCATCATCCTGCGCAAGTGCGGCGACTGGCCGGGGCCGCTGCGGCGCATCGGCATCTCCGAGACGACGGCCTGGAACTACATGCGGCTGGCGGCGTTCGCGGGGGCGGCGCCGGTCCTTTTCCGCAACCTCGTGTCGCTGCGGATGGGCGAACTGTACCGGCTGGCCCGCCTCGGCCCGGCGAAGGCGGCGGAGCTCTATCCCGAAGCGGCCCTCCAGGGGCCGCAGGAGGCGTGCTGATGGACCGCTCGGACGATTTCGACTGGCGCGCGTTCGAAGCGGGGCTCGTCCTCGACTACCTCGACGGGCAGCCCGTCGACGACGCGGACAACGTCTTCATCGAGGCCTGGCTCTACGAGCGGCATCGCTCCATCTTCGACTCCCCCGACGCCGCGGCCAGGAAGCAGCGCGTGTACGACGCCGAGCGCGGCCGCATGCTCCTCAAGGTCCGGGCGTGGCGGGACCGCAGGGGGTACACGGCCTTCCTGCGCAAGCACAAGCTCGCCCACGGACGCGCGCGCAAGTTCGTCGCCCTCGCCGGGCTGGCCGACGCCGACCCCGGCCTGTTCGAGCGCATCGCCGGCCTGTCGCAGGCGGACCTCCTCTGCATCGCGGAGCTCGATCGGGCCGACCCGAAGAACCGGGCGGCGCTCAACGTGGCGGCGCGGCTGCTCACGAGCCGCGTCTGGCGGAGCGATCGCATCTTCGTGAGCCCCGACCGCCTGCGCCTCCCGCAGGACCGCGTCCTCGAGGCTCCGGGCGTCGTCTTCGTCGGACGTGCGCAAGCGGGCCGCGCCCGGGCGCCGGACGTCCTGGCGGAGGTGGGGCCCGCCGAGCCCGATCCCGGCCGCGCCGCGCTGTTCGCGCGCGAGGGGGTCGAGTGCTTCCTCACGGTCGACCCGCTTGCGCAATCGGTGCGCGTCGGGGCGCGGCTGTACCGCGGCGGCGACCGTCTCGACGACGTCGAGGCGCTGCGCTGGAAGGAGGTGACGGTCGAAACGCTTTTCGAATAGGCCGGCGAACTACGCGAAGCAGCGCAACCCGACCCAGGCGACGGGCGCGCTCAGGATGAAGCTGTCGCACATGTCCAGCGCCCCGCCGAATTCCGGCAGGAGCCTGCCCGAGTCCTTCACGCCGGCCCAGCGCTTGATCGCCGACTTCACGAGGTCCCCGAACTGCGCCGCGATGGTGACCGTGCAGGCGAAAAGGACGATCGCCCACACCGGCGCGGGGACCATCCGACCGCCCTCGACCGAAGCGAAGAGCGTCCGCAACTCCGTCCGCTCGATGATGATCGCGCCCGCCCCCGCGCCCACCACGAGCCCGCCGATCGCGCCCTCCCACGTCTTGTTGGGACTCACGACCGGCGCCAGCTTGTGCCGCCCGAACAGCTTCCCGAACCCGTACGCCGCCATGTCGGACCCCTTGTTCGCGGCGACCAGGAACGCCAGGTAGAGCATCTGCGTCGCCGGTTGCTTCAGGGACTCGAGCGTCCACACGACGTAGAGCAGCAGCGCCACGTACATGAACGCCAGCATCGAGAACCCCGCGTCGACCGGGGAAAAACGCCCGTGCCGGACGACCAGCATGACGAGCAGCCCGACCGTCCACGCCAGCACCACCGTCGGGATGTCGGCGGGCGCCCAGCCCTTCAGCACCAGCCAGAGCTGCGAGCCGAACGCGAGCATGAGCATCAGCGACCCGAGTTCGCGCGCCGGCTTCAGCCCCTGCAGCGTCCCCATCGCGCAGAGCTCGCGGTACGACGCGACGGCGAACGCGCCCAGCAGCACCGTTACCGCCAGCGGCCGGCCCTGCCGCCAGTCGAAATACACGATCCCCGCGAGCGCGGCGAGCAGGAGCGGCGCGCCGATGACGCGCGTCAGGACCTTCCCGCTCATTCCGTGTCCTGGATCTGCCCGTACCGCCGGTCGCGGCGCGAGTAGTCCAGGATCGCCTCGTGCAGGTGCCCGCGCGTGAACTCGGGCCACATCACCGGCGTGACGAACAGCTCCGTGTACGAGATCTGCCAGAGGAGGAAGTTCGACACGCGCACGTCCCCGCCCGTCCGGATGAGGAGGTCGGGGTCCTCCGCCTCGGGGGCGTACAGCCGCTTCGACACGGCGTCCTCGTCGATCGTCGCCGGGTCGAGCCGCCCCGCCTTCACGTCGTCCGCGATCCGGCGGATCGCGTCGACGAGCTCCTGGCGCGCGCCGTACGAGAGCGCCAGGCACATCACCATGCCGCTGTTCGAGCGGCTCATCGCGATGGTGCCGTCGAGCTCGCGGCGCACGTCCTCCGGCAGCTTCTCGAGCCGGCCGATCGCGGTGAAGCGGATGTTGTTGTCCATGATCTCGTCGCGTTCGTCGACGAGATAGCGGCGGAGCAGCTTCATCAGGAAATTGACCTCGCGCTCGGGCCGCTTCCAGTTGTCCGCGCTGAACGCGTAGAGGGTCAGGCGCTTCACGCCGAGGCGCGCGCACTCGCGCGTGATCTGCCGCACCGACTCCGCGCCGTTCTGGTGGCCCAGCACGCGCCGCCAGCCGTGCTTCTTCGCCCAGCGGCCGTTGCCGTCCATGATGACCGCGATGTGGCCGGGGATCCTCGCGTTGGCGAGCTCCGGCGGGATCGCGGCCTGCGTGCTCATGGCGCCCGTATCTTACTACAACGGCGCAGGGGCGACAAATCACGGCCGCGATCCGGTCCCGGGGATCCGGAATCGGGGATCGGGCTACCGGAAGATCGTCTTCACCCGCTCCGTCCCCACCGACACGATCGTCACCCGCACCTTCAGGCTCCGCTCCAGGAACCGCAAGTACTCCTTGGCCGCCTTCGGCAGCCCCTCATACCGCCGCACCTTCGACGTGTCCGCCCTCCAGCCCGGAAACGCCTTGTACACCGGCCGGCACCGAGCGAGCGTCTCCGCGTCCACCGGAATGCGGTCGATCCGCTGCCCGTCCAGCTCGTACGACGTGCACACCTTCACCTCGTCGAGCCCGTCGAGCACGTCGAGCTTCGTGATCGCCAGCTCGTCGATGCCGTTGATCATGACCGCGTGGCGCGACGCGACCAGATCGAACCACCCGCAGCGCCTCGGCCGCCCGGTGGTCGCGCCATACTCCTTGCCGATCTCGCGGATCTTGTCGCCGAGCCCGCCCACGAGCTCCGTCGGGAACGGCCCCTCGCCCACCCGCGTGCAGTACGCCTTCGCGATCCCGATGATCGTGCCGACCTTCTTCGGCGGCACGCCCGCCCCCGCCGGGATGCCGCACGCGTCGGAGTTCGAGCTGGTCACGTACGGGTAGGTGCCGAAGTCGATGTCGAGCAGGCTCCCCTGCGCCCCCTCGAAGAGCACGCGCTTCCCCCCGTCGATCGCCTCGTTCACGTACGTCGTCGCGTCGCCGACGAACGGCTCCACCTCCTCCGCGAGCCGCCGGTACTCCATCCAGATGCGGTCCGCCTCGAGCGGGGGCGCGTCGTAGAGCGCGCGCAGCACGCGGTTCTTCTCGCCGACGAGCGCGCCGAGCCGCTCCATGAAGAACGCAGGGTTGTAGAGGTCCGCGACGCGGATCCCCTTGCGCGCCGCCTTGTCCGAGTAGCACGGCCCGATCCCCCGCTGCGTCGTCCCGATCTTCTTCGCCGACGTCTTCTCCGAGAGCGCGTCCATCTGCTTGTGGTACGGCATCACGACGTGCGCACGCTCCGAAAGGAGGAGGTTGCGACCCACCTCGACGCCCCGCTTGCGCAGGTCGCGGATCTCCTCGAGCAGCTGCACCAGGTCGACCACGACGCCGTTGGCGATCACGCATGTCGTGCCCCGGTGCAGGATCCCGGACGGGATGAGGTGCAGGACGAACTTCTCCCGCCCGTTCACGACCGTGTGCCCCGCGTTGCCGCCGCCCTGGAACCGCACGACGACGTCCGCCTCCTTCGACAGCAGGTCGACGATCTTCCCCTTCCCCTCGTCGCCCCACTGGACTCCGACGACGCAGCTCGTTCGAGGCTTCATCCTGTGAACTCCCGACTCCCAGCTCCCAACTCCCAACTGTCTCTCATCTCCTGTGCTCCCCGTGCCACGACACTGTGGAAACTTGCTTCTCTGAGCATGTTTTCGGAGTTCTCGAAGAGCTCGCGGAGTTCGCAGAGAAGGGGTTGGATCTCGAACATGCCGCCGAAACTCCAACTCCTTTCCGTGGCTTCCGTGATTCCGTGTTTCCGTGGTGAACCCTCCGGGGACTCCGTACACCAACGATGTTGCGGCTTGCCCGTGGCTTCCGTCGTCATCTCCGCACGCTCATCATCTTGATGAACTGCCCGAACAGGTACCGCGAATCGTGCGGCCCCGGCGACGCCTCCGGATGGTACTGCACGGAGAAGACCGGCGCGTTCCGGTGCCGGAAACCCTCCACCGTGCCGTCGTTCAGGTTCACGTGCGTCACCTCGATGCCGGCCGCCGGGCACGTGCGCTCGTCCACCGCGAACCCGTGGTTCTGGCTCGTGATCTCCACCTTGCCGCTGGCGACCTCCTTCACCGGGTGGTTCGCCCCGTGGTGCCCGAACTTCAGCTTGTACACGCGCGCGCCGAGCGCGAGCCCCAGGATCTGGTGCCCGAGGCAGATGCCGAACAGAGGCACCTCCTTCTTCACGAGCGCCTTCGCCGTCTCGACCGTGTACGTCACCGCGCCCGGGTCCCCGGGCCCGTTCGACAGCACAACGCCGTCCACCTTGTCCGCCAGGAGCCGCTCCGCCGGCACGCCCGCCGGATGCACCGTCACGTCGCAGTCCGACTCCGCCAGCAGGCGGACGATGTTCCACTTCACGCCGCAGTCGATGAGCGCGACCTTGAACTTCGCATCGCGCGCACCCGCGACGTGCTCGCGCCACGGGCGCGGCTCCCGGCACGTCACGTCCTTCACGAGGTCGAGCCCCACCATGCTCGGGACCGCCTTCGCCTTCCGCGTCAGGCTCGCGTCGTCCAGGTCGGTCGTCGACAGCGCGCCGTTCAGCGCCCCGGTCGTCCGCAGCCGGCGCGTCAGCGCGCGCGTGTCGATGTCGTCGATGCCGACGATGCCGTGTTTGCGGAAGTACTCCTCGAGCGTCGAGGACGCGCGGAAGTTGCTCTGGATGCGGCTGAACTCCCGGGCGACGAACCCCTCCACCCAGGGCCGGGCCGACTCCAGGTCCTCCTCGTTCACGCCGTAGTTCCCGATGTGCGGGTACGTCATCGTGACGATCTGCCCGTGGTACGACGGGTCGGTCAGGATCTCCTGGTAGCCGCTCATCGCGGTGTTGAACACGACCTCCCCCGTGCGCTCCCCGTCCGCGCCGAACGCGCGCCCGGCGAAGACGGTTCCGTCTTCAAGGGCCAGCTTTGCCGTGCGTGTCATCTTCCGCCCGTGATTCGTGATTCGCCCGCCCTCCGAAGCCTTCCCAGCTCGCGCTGCTGCCGCTGAGACGGCGCAGGAGGGTGATTCGTGATTCGGCTATTTCTCATCCTCCACCACCTTCCCGTCCTTGTCCACCGGCCCGACGATCACCGTCGTCAGCGCCTCGGGCGAGAGGTGCGCCCGCGCGGCGCGAACCACGTCCTCCTTCTTCACCGCCGCGATGCCCGCGCGGTAGCGCAGCGGCCAGTCGATGCCCAGCCGCAGCCGCCGGCACAGCACCATGTACTGCGCCGCCTCCTCCGCCGACGCCCAGCGGAAGGGGATGCTGCGCGTGAGGTAGCCCTTCGCGATCTCGAGCTCCTCCTCCTTCGGCCCCTCGGCCAGCAGCTCCTTGAGGATGCGCAGCGTGACCTCGTGCGCCTTGAGCCCGTCCTTGACGCCCGTGCCGATCCGGATCAGGAACGGCGCCGGGTGCCGCCCCAGGCCGACCACGCGCCCGCCGAGCTCGTACGCCAGGTGCTCCTCCTCCCGCACGATGCGCGACAGGCGGTCCGTGAAGCCGCCCGGGCTGAAGCAGAAGACCTGCTCGAACACGCGCAGCGCGAAGTAGTCGGGATGCGTATGCGGCACCGACAGGTGGCCGAAGCACAGGTTGATCTGCTTCGTCTTCTGGAATTCGACGACCGTCCGGCCCTTCTCCGCGCGCGCGAGGGGCGGAAGCGCCGGCACGACGGTCACGTCCGCCTTCCAGTCCGCGAACCGCTTGCGCAGCTCCGACAGCATCGCCTGCGCGTCAATGTCCCCCGCCACCGCGACGATGACGTTGTCCGGACGGTAGAACGCGCCGTGGTGCGCCTCGACGTCCGCGGGCGCCAGCTTCTCGACGGTCTCCGCGAGGCCGAGCGGCGGGCGCTGCAGCGGATGCCCCGCGAACACCTCCTGGTACCAGCGCTGCGGCGCCAGCGCCGACGGATCGTCCGCCACCGCGGCGATCTCCGCGAGCTGCTGGTCGCGGTGAAGATCGACCTTGTCCCTCGGGAAGGTCGGGCGGATCAGCATGTCGCGGATCGCGTCCAGGGCCATCGGCACATCGCGCGTGAGCGCCTTGATCGACACGCCCTCCGACGACGTCGCGAGGTGCGCGCCCGTGAACTCGATCGCCTCGGCGATCTGCTCGGCGGTCCGCTTCTTGCCGTCCGGCGTCTCGTACCCCTGGTCGAGCAGCCGGCCCGTCAGCTCCGCGACGCCGGCCTTCTCCGCCGGCTCCGTCAGCGGCCCGGCGTCGACGTACGCCGTGACGCTCACGATCGGCAGCCCCCGGCGCGGCTTGAGCAGGATCGTCAGCCCGTTCGGCAGCCGGTGCTCGTGGCATTCGCCGAACTCCGCGGCGGCCTGCTGCGCGGGCGCGGCGCGCCGCTCGTGCTTCGCCTTGGCGACCGCCACCGTGCGGTTCTCCCTGCGGAAGACGGACGCCGCCACGGCCTGGATCTTCGCCGGCGTCACGGCCTCGATGCGCGCGAGGTACTGCCGAAGGTAGTCGGGCTGCCCGAGCCCCTCGAACGCGCCGATGCTCTCGGCGAGCTCCTGCGGCGTCTCCTTGCCGAAGATGAAGTTCGCGGTGATCAGATTCTTCGCCTTCTGCAGCTCGCGCGCCGCGACCGGCTTCGTCTTCAGCGCCTCGAGCTCCTCCAGCACGGCCTTCTCGACGTCCGCCGGCTCCTTCTTCTCGCACACCTCGGTGAAGATGTAGAAGACGCCGTCGTAGCGCCGCGCGTTGTTCGTCGCGTCGGCCGAGTACGCGAGCCGGTCCTTCACGACGAGCCGCTTGTACAGGCGCGCGTCCTTGCCGTGCGTCAGGAGGTTCTGGATGACGTCGAGGACGAAGTCCTCGTCCGACCCGACGCGGTTCGTGCGCCACGCGAGCCCCATGCGGTCGAGCGACTTGTCGCTCTGCAGCTGGACGCGGTTCTCCTCCTCCTGCGGCGGCTCGGGCGGAGTCGGAGGTTCCGCCGGCCGGACCTTCGCGACCGGCGCGAACACCTCCCGCACGCGCGCGAACGCCTTCGCGGGCTCCACCGCGCCGACGATCACCATCGCGCAGTTGTTCGGCCCGTAATGCGCCTCGTAGAACTTCTTCATCACCTCGTGCTTGACGGTCTTCAGGTCGCTCTCGAACCCCCAGCCCGGCCGGCGGTACGAGTGCTTCTTGAAGACGATCTGGTCGATCTCGTACTGGAGCTGGCCGCCCGGGCTGTCGAGCATCCCGTGCAGCTCGTCCAGCACCGTCTTGCGCTCGCTGTCCATCTCCTTCGCGTCCAGCGTGGAGCCGCGCATCCGGCTCGCCTCGATCCTGAGGACGTCGTCGAGCCCGTCCGCCGGCACGCTGAACCAGTAGAGCGTGTAGTCGTTCTCGGTGTACGCGTTGTTCGCCCCGCCGCAGCGCACCGTCACCCTGTCGATGTCGAACTTCGCGTACGTGTCGGTCCCCTTGAAGAGCATGTGCTCGAGGAAGTGCGCCAGGCCGCTCGTCCCCTCGGGCTCGTGCACCGAGCCGACGCGGTAGACGGTCGTGACGCAGGCGACCGGCAGCCGGCGGTCCTCCTTCACGAACACCTTCATGCCGTTCTCGAGCGTCTGCTGCTCCAGGCCCGCGAGCAGGTCGATCGAGCCGTACTCGACCGGCTGCGCCGGAAGTCCCGACGCGGGGTCGGCGGGCGCGGCCATCCGCGGCGGGGTCGCCGAGCCTCCGCACGCGGCGAGCAGCAGCAGGATGAGAGAGACGGAAGACAGCGCGCGCATGGTCATTCCTCCTCGGCTCCGCCGGACGCCGGCTTCGGGGCGGGCAGCCTGTCGCTCGTCAGGAGCCGCTGGAGATCCTCCGGAGCGAGCCGGCGGAACTGCCCCTCGGACAGGCCTCCGAGCGCGAGGCCGCCGATCCTGACGCGCTTCAGCCGCTTCACCTTGAATCCCCACCGCGCGAAGACGCGCCGCACCTCGCGGTTCATCCCCTCATGCAGCGTCACCTCCAGCACCGTCGCCTCGCGGGTGCGCTTCACGACGCGCACGCGCACCGGCCCAGTCTTCCCCTCCGACAGCCATACGCCCCGCTGCACCTTCGACACGATGTCGGGCGGCAGCAGGCCGCGGACGATGACGTGGTACGTCTTCGGGACGCGGAACCGCGGGTGCGTCAGCTTCTCCGTCAGCGCGCCGTCGTTCGTCATCACCACCAGGCCTTGCGAGTCGGCGTCGAGCCGCCCCGCCGGATACAGCCGCTCGCGGACGCCCTGCATGCAGTCGAGCACCGTTTTTCGCCCGCGCTCGTCGTTCGTCGTGGTGACTACGCCGCGCGGCTTGTTGAGGATGTATGCGACCGGCGGCGCCGCCTTCAGGTAGCGGTCGCCGCACTTGATCTTCTGGCGCGCCGGATCGACCTTCACCCCCAGCTCGGTGACGGTCCGGCCGTCGACCTGGACCGCGCCCGCGACGATCAGCTGCTCGCACTTGCGGCGCGAGCCGAAGCCGGCGTGGGCCAGCACCTTGTGGAGCCGCTCGAGTGGGGACATAGTGTCGGCCCGCTTTGGTTTCCCCCGGGCCGGAGAGATTCTAGCAATGCGCACGGAGAATGGAAGCGAGTCTCGCCTCGTCGATGTTCGCGCCGCTGAGCACGACGACCGGACGTCTCGCCTTCACGCGCCCCTCCATGAGCGCGGCCACCGCCGCGGCGGCCGAGCCCTCGACCGCCATGCCGTGCCGCCGGTGCACCTCGGCAACCGCGCGCGCGATCCCCTCCTCGCTCACGCAGACCACGTCGTCGATGTACTTCAACCCGAGCCGATATGTACCTTCCGCCACGCCCCCCTCGATCCCCTCCGCGATCGTCGGCTTCGACTCGATCCTGAGGTGCGCGCGCCCGTCGCGCCGCGAGAGCCACATGCCCGGCGACGCCTCGCTGTTGACGCCGATGACGCGCGCGCCGGGCAGCAGCCGCCGCGCGACGATCCCCAGGCCGTTGACGAGCCCGCCGCCGCCGCACGGGGCGACGATCGCGTCGATCTCCTCGGCCTCCTCGGCGATCTCGAGCGCCGTCGTGCCGCCGTTGCCCGCGATGATGTGCGGGTCGTCGAAGGGCGACACCCAAAGGGCGCCGCCCACCCGCGCCTTCGCGTACTCCTCCGTGTCGTCGTACGTGTCGAAGGGCGCCTTCTCCAGCTCCGCGCCGAGCGCGCGGATCTTCCGCTCCTTCACCTCGGGGATCGTGCGGGGAACGATCACGCGGCACTTCACGCCGAGCTCGCGGCAGGCGTGCGCCAGGCCGAGCCCGTGGTTGCCCGCGCTGGCGGCCACGACCTCCGCCGCCTTCACCTCGGACAGCTTCGCGAACGCGCCGCGCACCTTGAACGAGCCGGTGATCTGCAGGTTCTCGCACTTCAGCCACACGTCGCCGAGCCACTCCGCGCGGACGAGCGGCGTGCGCTTCACGCGCGCCCGCACGGCCGGCGCAACGCGCTCGACGAGCTCGAAGTCGACGGCGGTCACCGCCGCGGCCCCAGGCGCGCGATCAGCGCCTCCAGCGTGCGCCGCTGTCCGGCGTCCACTCCGAGCCGGATCGCCTCCCGCGCGTCCGCGACGGCGCCCCGGTCGTCGCCCGCCTTCTCGCGCAGGACCGCCCGCAGTCCGTGCGCCAGCGCGAACCCCGGCCGCAGCTCGATCGCCCGGCCGGCGTCCGCGAGGGCCCCCCCGGAGTCGCCGAGGAGCGACCTCTCGCTCGCGCGGTTGAGGTGCGCGTCGGCGTTGCGCGGCTCCAGCTCGATCACGCGGTCGTAGTCCGCGACCGCGCCCTTCGGGTCCCCCTTGCGGGTGCGGAGATTGGCGCGCGTGAAGTGCGCGTCGGCGTGCCGGGGATCGACTTCGACAGCCCGGTCGCAGTCCCCTATCGCGCCGTCCACGTCCCCGTCGTTCACGCGGCAGCGCGCGCGGTTGACGAAGGCCGCGACGTACCGCGGATCGATCTCCAGGGCGCGATCGTAGTCCGCCAGGCCTCCGTCCAGGTCCCCCTGCATGTACCGGACCGAACCGCGCATCCGCCACGAGTCCGCATACCGCGCATCGAGCGCGATCGCCCGGTCCAGGTCCGCGCGGGCGGCCCCCAGATCTCCGGCCTTCGCCCGCACGCAGGCACGCACGTACAGCGCCGGCGCCGCGCCCGGGTTGAGCGCCAGCGCGCGCTCGCAGTCCTCGAGGCACCCCTTCACATCGCCGAGGTGGGAGCGCATGACGCAGCGGTTGAGGATCGCCACGAGAAGCCGCGGGTCGATGTCGATCGCGCGGTCGTAGTCGGCCAGGGCCGCGTCAAGCCCGGCCGGCGACGCGGTCGGCCGCGTGTCCGCCCGGTCGAGGTAGGCCCGCGCGTAGTGCGGCGCGATCTCGATGGCCCGCGTGAGCCACTCGATCTTCTCACCGGGCCCATCGCTCATCATGCCGATCCACCGGCAGTACTCTTCCGACGGCGCCTTCTCGTGCGCGCGCTTCAGGATGTCGCGCGCCTCATTCCATCTCTTTTCCACCCAGCCGAGGCGCAGCGCCTCCGCGAGCGTCTCGTTGACCGCGTCCTCGCGCGTCCGCGCCAGGCCCCATCGCTCGATGGCCCGATCCCCCTCCCTCGCCCGCCCGAGCGCCTCCTCCGCCATCCGGAGGATGGCCGCGCCCTCGCGGATCCGCTCCTTCCGCTCGGCCTCGTCGCGGCCGTAGATGTGGCGCGTGTAGCGCTCCATGCGGATGTGCCCGAGCAGCGCCCAGCCGGGCGCGAAGGAGGGCTCGATCCGCACCGCCTCCCCGAGGTCCCCCTCGGCGGCGTCCAGGTCGCCCAGGTACAGCGCGGCCATCGCGCGCACGTACCGCCCCTGCGCATGGTCGGGATGCGCGTCCACGTACCCGCTCACGCCCGCGCGCAGCCGTTCCAGCTCCGCGCGGATCTCGGCCGGCCTGCGGAACGGCTGGCGCGTCCACTCGCGGACCGTCGCCGTCTCCGACCAGAGCGTCCCGAGCTGCTTGAGCGCCTCCTCGCGCCGCGACCCGCGCCACGCCACGAGCGCGGCGGCCCCGGCCACCGCAATGAGTCCGGCGGCCGCCACGGCGACGACGGCCCGCCGCTTGGCGAGCCGCTTGCGCAGCCGGTATGCGAGGCTCGCCGGCCGCGCCGCGATCGCCTCCCCCTCGATGAAGCGCCCGAGGTCGGCCGCCAGCTCCTTCGCCGTCGCGTAGCGGCGCTCGGGCTCCTTCTCCAGGCACTTCATCACGATCGTCTCGAGGTCGGCCGCCACTTCGGGACGGATCGACCGCAGCGCCGCCGGCTCCGCCACCGCGACCTGCGTCAGAACGTCGAGCGCCGTCGCCCCCTCGAACACCGGCCGGCCGGCGACCAGCTGATAGAGCGTCGCGCCCAGACCGTAGACGTCGCTCCGCGCGTCCACGGCCGCGGTCCGCCCCTGCGCCTGCTC
>Ga0187892_10006456_pt1 | contig 17393 bp, 15 predicted proteins | sample MA1701073metaG_FD_139345 | JGI IMG/M metagenome (GOLD analysis project Ga0187892, IMG submission 139345) | Bio-ooze microbial communities from a basaltic lava cave in the Kipuka Kanohina Cave System on the Island of Hawaii, USA - MA170107-3 metaG ... | reverse complement strand
GGCCGCTTCGCCCGCCTCACCATCGACCGGCTCCCGATTCCCAACCGCTCGCTCCGCAACGTCGCCGGGCTCATGTTGTGGTCGCGGCGCGCGGCGGCGCTGGCGCGCCAGCACCGCCCGCGCTTCGCCTGGAGCGATTCGGTCCGCCCCTGCGCCTATCCGGCCAAATGGATGCACGAGCGCGTGGGCACGAAATACGGCGTGCTGGTGCACGGCGGCGACCTGCTGTACGAGCTGCACAAGCTGCACCACTCGCCCCTGGCCCGGGGCACCGCGAAGGCGCTGCTGGGCTCGGCCTGCGCCGTGGTGGCCAACAGCCAGTGGACCCGGGAGCAGGCGCAGAAGGTGCTGCGCGAGCTGGGGCTCGACTCCCAGGCCGAGCGGGTGAAGGTCGTGCCGCTGGGCACGGACCCGGAGCAGTTCCGGCCCGGGCTCGACACGCGCGAAGTGCGGGCGCGCTACCGCCTGACCGACGAGCCCTGGGTCATGACCGTCGCGCAGCTCGAGCCGCACAAAGGCGTGGACACGGGACTGCGCGCGATCGCCCAGCTGCGTCGCGCGGGCGTCGAGGTCGGCTACCTGGTCGTCGGGTCGGGCCGCCAGCGCGACGCCTACCGCCGCCTCGCGGCGGAGCTCGGCGTGGCGGACGCCGTGCGGTTCCCGGGGAACGTGTCCGACGCCGAGCTGCCGGCGCTGTACAACTGCGGGGTCGCCTATCTGGGATTGTCGCGGCGCGCCGGTCGCACGGCCGTGGAGGGCTTCGGCCTGGCGCTGGCCGAGGCGAGCGCGAGTGGGCTGCCGGTGATCGCGGCGCGCAGCGGAGGCCTGGCGGAGGCGGTCAAGGAGGGAGAGACCGGGTTCGCGGTCGAGCCCGACGACCCGGCGGCGGCGGCGGCGGCCCTGCAGCGGGTGCTCAGTGATCAGCTGCTCGCGCGGCGGCTGGGGCAGGGCGGCCGCAAGGCGATCGAGACCTACTACAACTGGGACCGGGTGATCCGCGACCTGCGCGAGATCGAAGACCAGATCGCTTGAGGCGGACCGCGCGCACGTTTCCCGTTTCCCCTTTCCCGTTTCCCGTTTGATTTCCACCCTCCTCCTCGCCTTCAATTTCCCTCCCCACGGCGGCGGCATCGCGCGCTGGATGGGCGAGCTGGCGCGGCGCTACCCGCCGGGCTCGCTGCTCGTCTCGACGGGCGCGTACGAGGGGAGCGCGGCGAGCGACGCGGGACTGCCCCAGCCGGTGGACCGGGTCGGCGTGCGCGCCACCCGGCTGCGCACGATCAACGGGCTCGTCGGCTGGACCTGGCGGGCGCACCGGCTCGCGCGCCGCACGCGCCCCGGTTTCGTGTGGTGCGCCGAGCTCAAGCCGGCGGGGTATCCCGCGCGCTGGTTGCGCGCCCGGCTCGGCGTGCCCTACGGCGTGGTGCTGCACGGGACGGAGTTGTTGCTGCTCGACACCAAGATGCGCCGCTCCCGCTTCAAGCGCCGCACGGCGGACTGGCTCCTCGCCGACGCCGACGTCGTGGTGGCCAACAGCCGGTGGACGGGCGATCTCGCGCGGCGCGTGCTCGAGCGCCTGGGGCGGGGCGACGCCGGCCCGGCGGTCGAGGTCGTCCCGCTGGGCACCACGCCGTCGATCTTCCGGCCCGGGCTCGATGCGTCAGCCGTGCGGGCGCGCTACGGGCTCGACGGCGGGCCGTGGCTCCTCACCGTGGCGCGGCTCGAGTGGCACAAGGGAATCGACACCGTCATTCGGGCGTTGCCGGTGATCCGGCGCTCGCACCCCGGCGCCCGCTACGCGGTGGCGGGTGTGGGTCCCCGCGGCCCGCAGCTCGAGCGCCTCGCGGCCGAGCTCGGGCTGGGTGACGCGGTGCGGCTCCTGGGCTTCGTGCCCGACGCCGACCTCCCCGCGCTGTACAACGCCGCCGCTCTCTACGTCGGCGTCTCGCGCCGCCAGGAACTGCTCGCGGAGGGGTTCGGTATCTCGCTCGTCGAGGCCTCGGCGTGCGGGCTGCCGGTGGTGGGCGGGCGCTCGGGCGGTGTGGCCGACGCGGTGCGGGACGGGGAGACGGGAATCCTGGTGGATCCCGACGATCCCGCCGCGGTGGCGGCGACCGTCGGGCGACTGCTGGGCGACGGGGAGTTGCGGCGGCGGCTGGGGGTGGGGGGCCGCCGCGCCGTGGAGACATTCTACAACTGGGATCGGGTCGCGGCGGACCTCATCCGGATCGACGAGCGGCATCGGCGGCCGACGCCGCGGGTCGCGCGCTGATGGCGTACGTGGGGCAGTGCCGGATGAACCCGCCGTCGGCCGGTCCCCAGTCCTGGTCGGGGCGGGTCACCACCGCCTTGCCGTGGGGGTCCAGCACGAACATGCCGGGGGGCGCGTGCACCAGGCATGCGCCGCAGCCGATGCAGCGCTCCCGCTGGACCTGCACGGTGACCGGCCGGCGGGGATAGACGCCTTCCTCCCCCCGCCGGGGCCAGCGCTCGGGGTGATCCAGCTCCGCGATCGTCGCCCGGTAGCCCTCGTCCACCACCTCGCGCAGGGCGTCGAACGAGAACATGGAGACGTGCTCGACCCGCGGGTGGATGTAGTACAGCGGGGGGCTGGTCCACGAGAGCAGCCGCCGCTCCAGCAGCGTCTGCATGGCGATCTCGGTCGCGCGCGCGAACACGCGGGCGAAGCCCTCGTCCTGGACGTCGGCGCGAACCGCGCTCGCGGCCGACACGTCCACGGCGAGGATCCACTCCGCCCCGAGGGCGCGCGCCACGCCGATCGGCAGGTTTTCGACCGTCGCGCCGTCCACGTAGTAGCGCCCGCCCAGCTCGCGCGGCGGCAGGTAGCCGGGGAGGGCGCACGAGGCGAACACGGCCTCGGCGACCGGCACGTCGTCGAGGCCCGGCAGGCCCCAGAAGACCTGCATCCCCGAGTTCAGGTCCACGGTGTTGACGACGATCGGGGGATCGAGCTCGGAGAACGCGACGTCGCCGATCAGCGACGCGATGAGCTGCTCCAGGGGCTCGCGGCGAAACAGGGCGGGTGACCGCATCCGCTTGAGCGCCATGTCGGCGTGGGCGACGACGAAGACGTCCTTGCGCCGCAGCACGGCCGCCCGGGCGCGCAGCTCGGCGATGTCCATGCCCGCGGCCCAGGCGGCGGCCACGAGCGCGCCGACGCTCGTGCCCACGATGTGCGTCGGGCGCAGGCCGCGCTCGGCCAGGGCCTGGAGCACGCCCGCGTGCGCCACGCCCTTCATGCCTCCGCCGCCCAGCACCAGGATGAAGCGCGTGTCGCCGTCCACGTCGTGCGTCCGCTTGCCCGGATGGTGAGTTCCCGACTAACGTAGTCGAAGCCCCTATGACGACGCCACACCTCGGTCCGACGAGGGAGCAGGGAGCACGGAGCAGGACGTTCCGGCGCCGCGCCTGCCGGCGGTGCACCGGGAGGCACCGCTCCCTGCTCCCTGCTCCTTGGTTGGGGCGGTCGGGCGGTGGAGTCGCATGACCGAAGTCGCCTTCCATCCGGGCCGCCTGCGCGCGCTGCGCGAGGCGATGAAGAGCCTGCGCGCGGCCGAGTTCCCCTGGACGGCCGACACGGTCTACCTCAACCACGCGAGCATCGGCCCCATCCCGGAGCGCACGCGCCGGGCCCTGGACGACTTCACCGCGCGGCGGACCGCGCCCCACCTGCTCCCCGACCGCGACCTCCAGGCCGTGCTGCAGCAGGCCCGCGAGACCGTGGCGCGGGTGATCAACGCCGAGCCGGGCGAGATCGCCCTGGCCACCAACACGAGCCACGGCCTGAACCTCGCGGCGCGCGCGCTGCCGCTCGAGCCCGGCGACACGGTCCTCGTGTCCGACCGCGAGTTCCCGGCGAACGTCTACCCCTGGCTGCTGCTGCGGCGCCGCGGGATCGAGGTCGAGCTGGCGCCGTGCACGCGCGAGGGCTGGCCCGATGAGGACTATCTCGTCGAGCGCCTCGCCGATCCGCGGGTGCGCGTGCTCGCCGTCTCGTTCGTGCAGTTCTCCAACGGCTACCGCGTGGACCTGGCGCGCCTCGGCGCGGCGGCGCGGGCCAACGGCACGTTCCTCGTGGTCGACGCGATCCAGGGCGTCGGCAACTCGCCCCTCGACGTGCGGGCGACGCCGGTGGACGTGCTCGCCTGCGGTGGCCAGAAGTGGCTGCTGTCCCCCTGGGGATCGGGCTTCGTGTACGTGCGACGGGAGCTCGTGTCGGCGCTGGTGCCCCCCGTGGCGGGGTGGATGGCATTCGAGGGCACCGACGACTTCTCGCGGCTGACCGAGTACCACCCGGTCTTCCGGCCCGACGCGCGCCGCTTCGAGATGGTGACGCTGGCGTTCCAGGATTTCTACGGCATGATCGAGTCGCTGCGCCTGCTCCTCGAGGTCGGGATCCGCGACATCGCCGAGCTCACGCGCGGGGCCCACGAGCCGGTGGTGCGCTGGGCCGACGCCCGCGGGGTGCGCGTGGTGTCGCCGCGCGACGACGAGCATCGCTCGGCGATCGTCTGCGTCGCGCCGCCGAAGCCCGCCGAGGCCTACCACGCTCTGAAGCGCGCCCACATCGTGTGCAGCCTGCGCGAGGGCGCCATCCGCCTGGCCCCGCACTGCTACAATACGATCGAGGAGATGGAGAAGGTGGTGGAGGTGCTGGATGACGTCGTTTGAACGGGAAACGGGACACGGGAAACGGGACGCGTGATGCAGGATCGCTCGCTCTTACGTTTCCCGTTTCCCCTTTCCCGTTTCCCGCCGCAGTAGCGCATACTCCTTCTTCCCCTTCCGCAGCAGCACGTAGCCGCCGCCGAGCCGGTCGCCCGCCCCGAGCCGGCGCTCGACGTCGCGCTCGCGCTGCTGGTTGACGTAGATGCCGCCCTGCTCGATCGCCCGGCGTGCTTCGCCCTTCGATTTCGCCAGCCCGGCCTGCACCAGGGCATCCACCAGGCCGGTGGCGTCGCCGGGCGCCGTCGGCAGCTCGGCCGCCAGGATCTCGAAGGTCCGCGCGTCGGCCCGCCGCGGATCGAAGTCCTCGAACAGGATGGCGGACGCGTCCGCCACCGCGCGGGCGGCGTCGGCCCCGTGCACCCGCGCGGTGACGTCGCCCGCCAGGGCGCGCTGCGCGGCACGCCCGGCCGGGTCCGCGCGCTGCGCCTTCACCAGCTCCCTGATCTCGTCACGCGCGTGCAGGGTGAAGAGCTTGAGGTATCCCTCGACGTCGCGGTCGTCCACGTTGATCCAGAACTGGTAGAACGTGTACGGCGAGGTGAGCGTCGGGTCGAGGTAGACCGCCCCCGCCGCGGTCTTGCCGAACTTGGCACCCGACGCCATGGTCACGAGCGGCGCCACGAGCGCGTGCGCCTCGCCGTTCTCCACCCGCCGGATCAAGTCGACGCCCGCCGTGATGTTGCCCCACTGGTCGGAGCCGCCGACCTGGAGGGTGCATCCGTGCGAGCGATACAGCTGCAGGAAGTCGTACGCCTGGAGCAGCATGTAGCTGAACTCGGTGTAGGAGAGCCCGGAGTCGAGCCGTGCCCGCACGGATTCCTTCTGCAGCATCACGTTCACCGTAAAGTGCTTGCCGACGTCGCGCAGGAAGTCGACGAGCCGCGCGGGCTCGAGCCAGGCGGCGTTGTCCAGCAGCAGCGCCCTGCCGCCGGCGAATTCGAGGAAGTGCGCCATCTGCGCCTGCTGCCGCTCCAGGTTCGCGCGCAGCTCCTCGCGCGCGAGCAACGGCCGCTCGCTGCGACGCCCCGAGGGGTCGCCGATGAGCCCCGTGCCGCCGCCCATCAGCGCGATGGGGCGGTGGCCGTGGAGTTGTAAGTGTGTGAGCAGCATGACCGGCACCAGGTTGCCCAGCTGCAGGCTGGCGGCCGTGGGGTCGAACCCGCAGTAGGCGGTCGCCGGGCCGCGGGCGAGATGCGCCTTGAGGTGCGGCGTCGCCTGCTGCACGAAGCCGCGCCACTCCAGCTCGGCCAGGAGCTCGGTCATGGCGCGGAATCGTACGAGCGGGCCCGAGCGCTGGCAAGCGCGGCGCCGGGCGCACCCCTACAGGAAGCGTCGGCGCGGCGCTACGTTCCACCCCGATGGCTACGGTCGCCCAGCCGCTGCCGCTTCCCGACCTCCGCGCGTGGTGGCGCAACCCACGCGTCCGCACCGCCGTGCTCGCCACCGTCGGGATGCTCGGCTGTTACGCCGCGGGGCTCGCGTACGGGGCGTGGACCCGCGTGTGCGCCGCCGAGCGCTGCCCCAGCATCTCCCGCATCGTCGGCAGCTACGGGCCGCAGCAGACCTCCAAGCTCTATGCCGCCGACGGCCGGCTGATCACCGAGTTCGGGATCGAGCGCCGCACGGTCGTCCCCCTGTCCGAGATCCCGCTGCACGTGCGCCAGGCGTTCGTGGCCACCGAGGACAAGCGTTTCTACTCGCACCACGGGATCGACTACCTGCGCATTCCCGGCGCGCTGCGCGCCAACATCGCGACGCTCTCGTGGAGCCAGGGGTTTTCGACGATCACCATGCAGCTGGCGCGCAACGTCTTCCCCGACCAGATCAGCCGGGAGAAGAAGCTGACGCGCAAGCTCAAGGAAGCGCGCGTGGCCGTGGAGCTGGAGCGCACCTTCCCCAAGGACACGATCCTCCAGCTCTATCTGAACCAGATCAACCTCGGGCCCGGCGCCTACGGGGTCGAGGCGGCGGCGCAGGTGTTCTTCGGCAAGTCGGCGCGCGACCTGAACGTGGCCGAGGCGGCGATGCTGGCGGCGCTCCCCAAGCGGCCCTCGTTCTACAATCCGCGTACGCATCCCGACCGCGCGGTGCGCCGCCGCAACGTGATCATCAACCTGATGCGCGACCAGGGCTATCTGACGCCGGAAGACGCCGAGCTGTGGAAGGCCTACCCCCTGGTGCTCACCAGCCGGCGCACCAACTATGGCGATGTGGCGCCGTACTTCGTCGAGTACGTCCGCCAGCAGCTCGACGCGCGCTACGGGCGCGATCTCTACGAGAAGGGGCTGCGGATCTACACGACGCTCGACCTCGACCTGCAGGAGGCCGCCGAGCGCGCCCTCGCCGCGCAGCTCGACGCGATCGAGGCCGGTGTGTACGGCGCCCTGCCCGAAGGCCGCGTCACCTACCGCACCTATTTCGAGAACACGCGGGGGACGGGGGAGGACCGAGGGGCGTTCACGCCCTACCTCCAGGGCGCGCTCGTGGCGCTCGATGCCCGGACCGGCTACCTCCTGGCCATGGTGGGGGGCCGCGACTTCGACGACTCGAAGTACAACCGGGCGATCCAGGCCATCCGCCCGCCGGGCTCGACCTTCAAGCCGTTCGTGTACTCGGCCGCCGTCCGCGCCGGCCACCCCGTCACCGAGCTGCTCGACGACTCGCCGCTCGACCCGCCGGTGCTCCAGCTCGACAGCACGTTGTGGCAGCCCAAGGACTACGACGATACCACGCTGGGCATGATCCCGATGCGGCAGTCGCTGTACCTGTCGCGCAACCTCTCGACCATCAAGCTGGGGATGGCGCTGGGCGAGCAGACGGTGATCGGCGAGGCGCGACGCTACGGCATCACGACGGCGCTGCCGCCCTATCCCTCGATCCACATCGGGGCACAGGGCGTGCGGCCCCTGGAGATCATCGCGGCGTACTCCGCGTTCGCCAACCTGGGCACCCGCGTGACGCCGCTCGCCATGCTGCGGGTCGAGGACCATGATGGCAACATCCTGTGGCGCGGCGCGGAGCAGCGTGAGCCCGTGATGGACGGCGAGCACTCCTGGCTCCTGTTGGACATGATGCGCGACGTGGTGCGGCGCGGCACCGCGTACAACGCCATCTGGAAGGCGGGGTTCACGCTCCCCTCCGCGGGCAAGACGGGCACGACCGACGATTACACCGACGCGTGGTACGTCGGCTTCACCACCGAGATCGTGACCGGGATCTGGGTGGGCTACGACCTGCAACAGCGCATCATGGGCGGCGCCGGCGGCGGTCGCATCGTGGCGCCGGCGTGGACGGCGTTCATGCGGGAGGTGTACGACCGGCGGCCACCCCCCGCCGACTGGACTCGCCCCGACTCGCTCGTCACCCGCGAGGTCGACCTCGGCACGGGCTACCTGGCGACGCTGTGGTGCCCGCTCCAGAGCCGCCATTGGGACTGGTTCTACCCGGGCACCGAGCCCACGCAGTCGTGCCCGGTGCATGCGCCGTTCGGGGTGGGGGTGACACCGTAACAACGGGGAAAGGGGAAAGGGGAAAGGGGAAGGGTGCTGCGGGTTCGCGCCGCTCGCGTGTATCCCGTCACGGCGCCGCCGATCGAGGACGGCGCCGTCCTTGTTGACGCCCGCGGGCGCATCGCCGCCGTCGGCCCGGATACGGTGGTCCCGGCGCCACCCACCGCGCGCCGCTTCGACTTTCCTGAGGCCGCCCTCCTCCCCGGGCTCGTCAACTGCCACACCCATCTCGAGCTCACCCATCTCGCGGGCCGAAACGCCGAGCCCGCGTTCGCGAGCTGGATCCGTCGCGTTCGCGAGCTGAAGGACGGCTCGACCTACGAGGAGCTAGTCGCCGGCGCGGAGCAGGGCGTGCGTGACGCATGGGCGCGGGGCGTCACCTGCGTGGCCGACACCGGGTCGAGCGGCGCTCCCATGGAGGCACTCGCCCGGCTCGGCGGCCGGGGCGTGTGCTACCAGGAGGTGTTCGGTCCCGACCCGGCGCGGGTCGAGGCGAGCATGGCCGAGCTCGCTGTCCAGCTGTCGCGCCTTCGCCCTTTCGCCTCGTCGCACCTTCGCGTCGGCATCTCCCCCCACGCGCCCTACACGGTGAGCGAGCCGCTGTATCGGGCGGTCGTGCAGTACGCCGCCCGCGAGCAATTGCCCGTCGCCCTGCATCTCGCCGAGTCACGCGAAGAAACGCAGCTGGTGCGGGACGGTGCCGGCCCGTTCGCCGAGGCCCTGCGGGCGCGGGGCATCGCGGTCGCGGCACAGGGGTGCTCTCCAGTGCAGTATCTGCACCGACTTGGCGTCTTGGCCTCTTCGCCCCTTTGCATTCATTGCGTGCAGGTGACGGAAGAGGATACCGCGACGCTCGCCGCCGCGGGCGCGGCGATCGCGCACTGTCCCCGCTCCAACCGCGGCCACGCGCACGGCACGGCGCCGCTCGCGACGTTGCGCGCGGCAGCGCTGCGCGTGGGCCTCGGCACCGATTCGGCCGTGAGCGTGGCAGACCCCGACCTCTGGGCCGAGGCCGAGGCGGCGGGGCTCGGCGTTGACGAAGCCGTGCGGATGCTCACGCTCGAGGGGGCCCGGGTACTGGGGTGGGACGACGAGATCGGGTCGTTGGAGGTGGGGAAGGCGGGGGATCTCGCGGTGTTTCCCTCCACCATCCTCCACCAACCTCCACCATCCTCCACCGCCCTTCTCACGGTCGTGGGCGGACGTGTGGTGTCGCACGTGGGGATGCGGTGCTAGCGGAAGGGATTGGCGGCCCTCACCGAGCCGTAGACGCGGCCGTCTTCGAAAGCTTCGGAGATCAACTCGTCGAGCCCGAACACCTCGGCGTACGCCAGCCGCGTTTCCTCCCCGGGGCCCGGCGAGCGCCGCTTCGCTCTCGCCGCTGTTGGCGCGCGGTGGCTTGATCGAACAGGTGGAGCCGGTCCGCTACGGCACGGTTCACGCCTGGGCGGTCGCGGGCGACCTCGATCCGGCGGCGATCCGCAGCAACACGTTCAGGATGGAGTGGCCGCCCCGATCGGGGACGATGCACGAGTTCCCCGAGGTCGATCGGGCGGCGTTCTTCGGCATCGACGAAGCGAAGACCAAGATCAACCCGGGGCAGGTTCCATTGCTCGAACGCCTCCTGCAGCTGCTGAAGGACGAGCCTGGTTGCAGAGACGAAGCGACGAGTTCATGAGTGTAAGCGACATCAATTGGGTCACCGTCGGCCGGGGACGACTCGCCTTGTGGCACAAGCCGGGCCGCCGGGCCATCCCGGGTCTCAAGCGTCACGGCTGCGAACACGTCGTGACGCTGCTGTCGGCGCACGAGGATGCGGAGGAGGTGGGGCAGGCGGTCCGGAATGCGGGCATGGACCGGAGCTGGATCCCGCTGCCGAGCGGCCGGCCGCTGCAGGGGCGGCAGAACGCGCCCATCGTGGAGGCCCGCCACGACTCTCGGCGGAGCTCGACGCGGGCAGGTCGATGCTCATTCACTGCTCGGCCGGGATGCATCGGACGGGGATGATCACTTATGCGCTGCTGCGGTCTCGGGGGCACGGCGAGGAGGCGGCCCTCGAGCTGATTCACACGCTACGACACCACACGCGGACTGCGCCCCGACCCCCGCCGCGGACGCCGTGTGAACCTCCCTCTCCGTCTCTCTCCGTCCCTCTCCGTCCCTCTCCGTCCCTCATAATTATTAGATTCCCCGCATGAAACCCCAGCGCCACGCGGCGATCATGAAGATCGTGCGGCGTGAGCGGGTGGCGAGCCAGGAGGAGCTGCGCGAGCTGCTCCACGCCGACGGCTTCGACGTCACCCAGGCGACGCTGTCGCGGGACATCCGCGAGCTCGGACTCGCCAAGGTCGCGGCCCCCGAGGGTGGCTCGCAGTACGCCCCGCCACCCGACGCCGGCGTGGTGATCCGGCCCCAGCTCGCGCAGCTCCTGCCCAGCACGCTCGTCGCGAGCGACGGCGTGAGCCACCTGCTCGTCCTCAAGACGCCGGCCGGCGGCGCCCAGGCCCTGGGGCTCGCCCTCGACGCCGCGGGCTGGCGCGAAGTGCTCGGCACCATCGCGGGCGATGACACCGTGCTCGTCGTCACCCGCAGTCCCCGCGCGCGGCGCACCGTGCAGTCGCGCCTCAAAGAGCTGGCGGGCCTTCCGGCGTAGCCTGACCCCGGGCACCCCGGGCTGGCGCCCGGGGTCAGTTGACGTTGACAGCCGGCCGGTCCGCCGTATGTTTATGCACCACTATGAATAATTCTACAGGCGCGTCGATGGGACCCCTGGTCGTGCTGGCCTACTCGGGTGGGCTCGACACCTCGGCCATCGTCCCATGGCTGCGGGAGCGCTATGGCGCGCGCGTGCTCTGCTTCGCCGCGGACGTGGGGCAGGGCGCGGGCGAGCTGGTCGGCCTCGCCGAGAAGGCCCGGGCCTCGGGCGCGGTGGACTGCGTCGTCGAGGACCTGCGCGAACCCTTCGTGCGGGACTTCGTGTTCCCCACGCTGCGCGCGGGCGCGGTGTACGCCCGCACCTACCTGCTGGGCACCGCCATGGCCCGCCCGCTCATGGCCGCGCGTCAGGTCGAGGCGGCCCGCCGCGCCGGTGCCGACGCCCTCGCCCACGGCTGCACCGGGAAGGGCAACGACCAGGTGCGCTTCGAGCTGACCTATGCGGCCCTCGCCCCCGACCTGCGCGTGATCGCGCCCTGGCGCGAGTGGGATCTCAAGGGCCGTGAGGACCTGATCGCCTACGTGCGCGCCCGCGGCGTCCCGATCCAGGCGACGCCGGCGCAGCCGTACTCCACCGACCGCAACCTGTGGCATTGCTCCCATGAAGGCGGCATTCTCGAGGACCCCGCCCTCGAGCCGCCGGAGCACATCTTCGTCATGACCGGGGCGCCGACCGCCGCGCCCGACGAGCCCGTGATCGTCGAGATCGGGTTCGAGGAGGGTGTGCCGGTCACGGTTGATCACGTCCCCCTCGACCCGGTGGCCCTGCTCGAGACCCTGAACGAGCTGGCAGGCGAGCACGGCGTCGGCCGCGCCGACGTCGTCGAGGACCGGCTGGTCGGCATGAAGTCCCGCGGTGTCTACGAGACGCCGGGCGGGACGCTGCTGCACGCCGCGCACCGCGAGCTGGAGCAGCTCGTGCTCGACCGGCGCACCATCCGGCTCAAGGACGAGCTGGCCCTGCGCTACGCTGACCTCGTGTACGACGGGCGGTGGTGGACGCCCGAGCGCGAAGCCCTGGACGCGGCGATCGCCAGCACGCAGCGCAACGTGACGGGAACAGTGCGGCTCAAGCTGTACAAGGGGAGCGTGACGGTGACCGGGCGGGCGAGCCCGTGCGCGCTGTACCAGCCATCCTACGCGACCTTCGGCCGGGACGACGTCTACAATCAGAAAGACGCCGAGGGGTTCATCCGCCTCTACGGCCTGGCGATCCGTATCGGCGCGGGGCTCGACGCCGCGCGCAGTCGCGAGATCGCGGCGGCCGCCGACTGATGCCCGAGCCGTCCACCCCCAGACCCGCGGCGAGCCCGCCCCACCAGATGTGGGGCGGGCGTTTCGTGGTGGGGCCGAGCGAAGCGCTCGACGCCCTCAACCGCAGCCTGCCCGTCGACCACCGGTTGTGGCCGCAAGACGTGGCGGCCAGCAAGGCCTGGGTGCACGCGCTCGGCCGGGCCGGCGTGCTGGATCCTGGCGAAGAGGCGCGCCTGCTCGACGGGCTCGACCGCGTGGCCGAGCGGCTCGCCGACGGCGCGGCCGTCGGCGCGCCCGATGAGGACGTGCACACCCTGGTCGAGCGGCTGCTGTACGACGAAATCGGCGCCGTGGCGGGCAAGCTGCACACCGGCCGCTCGCGCAACGATCAGGTGGCGACCGACCTGCGGCTGTGGACGCTCGACGCCATCGACCGGCTCGACGCCGACCTCACGGACCTTGGCCGGACGCTGGTGCGGCGCGCCGCTGAAGGCGTGGACCTCCTGCTGCCGGGCTACACCCACGGCCAGCCGGCCCAGCCGGTGCGCTGGGGGTACGTCCTGCTGGCGCACGCATGGCCGCTCGGGCGCGACCGCCAGCGGCTCGCCGACGCGCGCCGCCGCACGGCCGAGCTGCCGCTCGGCTCCGGCGCCCTCGCCGGGTCGGGGTTCCCCGTGGATCGAGTACTCCTCAAGGAAGCGCTCGGGTTCCGGGCCGTCTCGGCCAATGCCCTGGACGCGACCGGCGACCGCGATTTCGTGGCCGAGATGCTCTTCGCCTGCGCGCTCGTGGCGACCCACGTCTCCCGGCTCGGCGCCGAGCTCGTCGCGTACGCCGGCCGCGAGCTCGGCTTCGTCCGGCTCGCCGACGAATTCAGCACCGGCTCGAGCCTGCTGCCGCAGAAGCGTAATCCCGACGTCCTGGAGCTGGCCCGCGCCAAGGCCGCGCGCGTCACCGGCGATCTCGTGGCCCTGCTCGCATTGCTCAAGGGCCTGCCCGCGGGCTACAGCAAGGACCTGCAGGAGGACAAGGCGCTGCTGTTCGACGCGTGCGATACGCTCGCGCTCGTCCTGCCGGCCGTCGCCGGTGCCGTCGCGACACTCACGGCGGACGGCGCGCGGATGCGCGCCGCGCTCGAGCCGGCGCTCCGCGCGACCGATCTGGCGGACCGCCTGGTGGGCGCGGGGATCCCGTTCCGTGAAAGCCACGCGCTCGTGGGGCGCCTCGTACGGGCGGCCGAGGAAGCGGGCGTGCCGCTCGATCGCGTGTCCCCCGAGATGGCGGCGGGCGTGCATGCCGCGCTGGCGGACGCCGTGCGGGGCCTGGGCAGCTGGGAGGACAGTGTCGAAGGGCGGGCGACGCCCGGCGGAGCCTCGCGGGCCTCGGTGCTGTCTCAGATCGCCGAGCTGGAGCGCGCGTTCAGCGCGTAAGGCGGATGGGCGGATAGGCGATCCGCCGTGGGCCGTAAGGCGTTCTCACCCTTCACGTTTCCCGTTACCCGTTTCCCGTGTCCCGCCTTGCTTCGCCCCATCCCCCGCTGTAGCATACGAGGCCTTGCCCGGAGATCGAATCTCGTGCGCTGTCTGGCCCTCAACGCCTCGTTCGAGCCGCTGACCCTGGTGCCCGTGCGCCGGGCCCTGCGTCTCGTGATCGACCGCAAGGCGGAGATCGTCGAGGCGGACGGTGGCGCCCTCATGCGCAGCGAGCGCCTCACGATGCCGCGGCCCGCCGTGATCCGGCTGGTGCGGTTCGTGCACGTGCCGCGGCGCTTCCGCCGCCAGGTGACCAACACGTTCCTCTTCGCGCGCGACGGCTACCGCTGCCAGTTCTGCGGTCGCACGCCGCACGAGCTGCGGCACCGCGAGTGCCTCACGCGCGATCACCTCGTTCCGTTGTCCCGCGGCGGCACGAACGACTGGACCAACGTGCTCACGGCGTGCAGCTCGTGCAACACCCGCAAGGGCAACCTGCTGCCCGAAGAGGTCGGGATGCACCCGTTGCGGGTCCCCGTGGAGCCGCACTTCGTGCACCTGGCCTGGTCGGTGCGACGGCTCACGGCGATCCAGTCGAAGTACATCCGCCTGTTCTACGGCGCCGACGTGCTGCATACGCTCGAGACGCTGTGAGCGGGCGGGTGCCATGGGTGATCGCGGGGGCCGCGGCGCTGGGCGTCGCGGCCCTCGTGTGGTGGCCGGCCGGGGTCCGGGGGAGCGAGCATCCGGCGCCCCGCGACGGGATCGGTTCGGCCGCGGTGCTGCGGCCGGTCGCGGTCCCGCGTACGCCCGGCGCGATCGAGGCCTACGGGGCGGCCCGGCGGTTGCCGGCCGTGCTCGACGGGTTGTACTGCTATTGCGACTGTGCCAGGACGGCGGGACACCGTTCCCTGCTCACCTGCTTCGAATCCGAGCACGGCGCCTACTGCGACATCTGCATCCGCGAAGCCGTGCTGGCCGCGCGGCTCGCCGAGGACGAAGCGTCGCTCGAGTCGATCCGGGCGGCGATCGACGCCGAGCTCGGCGGCTAGCGGAACACGGCGGACCGCCCCTCGAGCGTCAGGCGTGGCAGGCCGGCGATCCGCACCAGCACACGCTGCGCCCCCCGCGCCAGCGCCTCCCCGAAGTCGCCCTCGCCGGAGACCGCGGACCCTACGTCGCCCCGGAGCCATCGCTCGAGCTCCGCGAGGTCGGTGTCGTTCAGCGTGGTTACCTCGAGCCGGCACAGGTAGTAGTAGCGATGGCGACCGGAGTCCGGCGGCGTGAGGGTGATGCGGTAGGGGAGGGCGAGGGCCGCGGCCAGATCGACCGCCGACGGGTGGCGGGTCACGCGGCCGCCGGCACGGAGCAGCACGTAGTCGTCGGCCAGCGGATCGTGTCGCGCGACGGCGTCCCAGGTCAGCTCGCGGACGAACCGGTCGAACCACGACGATCGGACCTGCCACAGCTCCAGGCGAAAATGCAGGCGCAGGGGAAACCCGGAACGCATCAGCCCGACGTATGCGCCATCGCCCAGCAGTCCGGAGACCTGCACGCGGGGGGCGCGGTCGTTGGCGCTGACCGTGAGCGCCGGCGCCTGGGCGCCGGCCCCAGCGGTCGTGAGCCCCAGGAGCGCGAGGGCCGCCAGCCCGCGCCACACTTCAGAAACGGTGCTCGAGGCGCATCGTGAAGCGCAGGGGCTCGTCCGTGACGGCCTTCGTCAGGTAGAGGCCGAAGCCTCCCCAGGCCACTCCGAGCCCCAGGTCCGCGATCCAGCTGCCGATCGTGGGCAGGCGGTCGCTCGGGATCCGCCCCGGGCCCTCGCCCACGAGCCATGCCTGGCCCGCGTTGCCGAACACGATGACGTCCATCCCCTCCAGCAGCCAGCGCGACCGGCTCCCCTCCTCCGGCTCTTCGGCGTCCCGCGACGGGTTGTAGGACCAGTTGAGGCGAATGTGCCCGCGGTACTCGGCCTGGAGCACCAGCACCCGGTCGCAGGCGGCGACCTGGGTGTCGGTGAACGCCGGGTCGATGATGTCCGCGTTGCAGGCGCTCTCGCGGAACGAGTAGCCCGGCATGAGGTCCGGGCCCCCGAGCGAAAGCCGGCGCTGGAGGGGCAGGGCGTCGCCGCCGAGCCAGCCGCCCAGCACCATCCGGGCGTTGACCCGGCCCGACGCGCTCACCCGCCCGTAACGCCGCAGGTCGAAGAACGCGCGCCAGTAGTGGTAGGAGCCGTCGGTCGGCAGCGCTGGCCGGACGCTCGCGGGGACGCCGGTCTGAGGGCTCACGTCCGGCGCCCGGCCGTATTCGAGCGTTCCCTGCAGCCACCAGCCGGCCGTGGGCGTGATGCGGTCGTTGCGGGTGTCGAAGGTGGCCGTGGCGAGTGCCGTCGTGTAGTGCCCCGCGTCGATCGGCGGGTTGGGGCGCCAGTCGTCGTCGTTGCGCAGCAGGCTCCACGGGTCGCGCGCGGGCGTCGAGCTCTGGTCCTCGTACCCGATCTCGAGCGCCAGCTCGAGCGGCGGCGTGGGGCGCACGAACACCGCGCCGGCCAGCCCGTCGGTGAAGTAGTAGTCGCGGTAGTCGCGGCGGAACAGGAACGAGGCCCATCCGACCTCGTTGGCGTAGAGTCCCCAGTCCTCGACCGGTGCCACCACGTCGAACGCCCGCAGTCGCAGGCCACCGCCGCGCCGCTCGCCCGAGCGTACTTCGGCCCGGAGCCGATAGCCGAGGTCGCTGCTCGAGCCGCCCACGTCGCCCGCCGTGCGGAACACGCCGAGCGCGTCGAAGCGCAGGCGCCCGTCCCCCCACACGCGCCGCTCGAGCCGCGGGCCGAACACGATGGGCAGGCCCTCGACCCGGTTGAAGGTGCCGCCCGTGGCGAGCAGCAGGGACGACCGCCAGGCGCCCGCCTCCCACGAGCGCTCGACCTCCAGCGGCGGCAGCCGCGGCGCATCGGGCGCGTACACCAGCTCGTCGCCCTCCGGGCGGTAGCGCAACCGCTCGCGATAGACGCGCACGCCGCCGCCCACGCGGGCCGCGCCGGTCGAGTCGACGGCGCCGCCGACCACGAGCAGCATGCCGGTGATCTCGCCGCCCGCCTCGAGCACCACGTCGCCGTTCACCACCACGAGCGAGCCGTCGATGCGGCCCGCCACGACGATGGGGCCGTTGCGCACGGCGACGTCGCCGCGCCATTCGCTCCCCCGCGGCAGGCGCGTGCGGCCCACGAGCCGGGCCGTCGTGCGGGCGTTGTGGAACGTGATGACCTCGTCGGCGACCGCGCGCGGCAGGGCCGGTTGCCGGGCGGCGGGACCGACGCTGTCCGGGTGGATCACGATCACCGTGTCCTGGGCCGCACACGGAACCGTGGCCAGGAGACACAGCAGGACGAGCGGGGCTCGCACGGGTCGCCTCCGGATCGGGGCCGGCGGCACCCGGTGCAGGGCGCGTGCCGCGCTCATTCGGCGACGTTGCGCGGCGGCTCCAGACCGAGCCGCCGCATCCGCCGGTAGAGATTGGCCCGGTCGGTGGCGAGACGACGGGCCGCCTCGGCCACGTTGCCCCGGGACACCGACAACGCGCGCGCGATCAGCGTCCGCTCGTACTGATCCAGGGCGTCCGACAGGGCGACATCGGTCCAGGCGTCCCCGGCGCCGCCCGCTCGTGCACCGCCGTCCTGCGGCAGCACGCGCGC
>Ga0187892_10006454_pt1 | contig 17399 bp, 12 predicted proteins | sample MA1701073metaG_FD_139345 | JGI IMG/M metagenome (GOLD analysis project Ga0187892, IMG submission 139345) | Bio-ooze microbial communities from a basaltic lava cave in the Kipuka Kanohina Cave System on the Island of Hawaii, USA - MA170107-3 metaG ... | reverse complement strand
CCCTACGGCGGGGCTGAGTCAGGCACAGGGTGCCTGACCTACAACTCCTCGGCGTATAATCGATCGGCGGTTCGCTGGGGCACGCTTCGCTTAGCCCCAGCCACCCGACACCCGACGCTGCGCCGGGTGCCTGGGGCTAAGGCCGAAGGCCGTGCCCCAGCGGAGTGCCATTGCGGCTTTAGGTCGATCGGCGCTTCGCTGGGGCATGCTTCGCTTAGCCCCAGCCACCCGACACCCGACACCCGACGCCGAAAACGTTGGCCATCGCGCGCGTGACAATTCGCTCGGATCGGCTGACCCCTACGGCGGGGCTGAGTCAGGCACAGGGTGCCTGACCTACAACTCCTCGGCGTATAATCGAGCGGCGCTTCGCTGGGGCACGTTGCGCTTAGCCCCAGCCACCCGACGATAATTCTACGCTAAGATCTCTCGCACCACATTCCCGTGTACGTCGGTCAATCGGAAGTCGCGGCCTTGGAAGCGGTAGGTAAGGCGCGTGTGGTCGATGCCCAGGCAGTGCAGGATCGTGGCGTTGAGGTCGTGGATGTGGACGGGGTTCTCGACGATGTTGTAGCTGAAATCGTCGGTCTGGCCGTGGACGATGCCGCCCTTGATCCCCCCGCCGGCCAACCACATCGTGAAGCAGCGTGGATGGTGGTCGCGTCCATAGTTCGCCTTGGTGAGCGTGCCTTGGCAGTAGATTGTGCGGCCGAATTCGCCGCCCCAGACGACCAGCGTCTCGTCCAAGAGACCTCGCTGCTTCAGGTCGTTGATCAGGCCCGCGCACGCCTGGTCGATGTCGCCGCATTGCAGCGGCAGATCGCGCGGCAGCTCGCCGTGGTGGTCCCAGCCGCGATGAAAGATCTGTACGAACCGCACCCCGCGTTCGACCAGCCGCCGCGCCAACAGGCAGTTGGCCGCGAAGGTGCCGTCCTTTTCGACATCGGGCCCGTACATGTCCAGCACGTGGCGCGGCTCGCCGGAAATCTCGGTCAGCTCGGGCACGGAGGTTTGCATGCGGAAGGCCATTTCGTACTGCGCGATCCGCGTCATGATCTCCGGATCGCCCACGGCGTCGAACTGTCGCCGGTTGAGCTGGGCGAGTCCATCGAGCATCTGTCGCCGCGTCGTGCCGCTGATGCCCGGCGGATTGGACAGATAGAGCACGGGCTCGCCACCGGAGCGAAAGCTCACTCCCTGGTGGCGTGAGGGCAGGAAGCCGGCGCCCCACTGGCGCGCGAAGACCGCCTGGGCATCGCGCTTCGAGCTCCAGGTGGAATGCAGCACCACGAACGCCGGGAGATCGCGAGTCATGCTCCCCAAGCCGTAGGAGAGCCACGCGCCGATGCTGGGCCGGCCCGGCTGCTCCGCGCCCGTCATCACATAGGTGCAGGCCGGATCGTGGTTGATCGCCTCGGTGTACATCGAGCGGATGATCGCCAGGTCGTCCACCACCGTGGCGGTCCGCGGCAAGAGCTCGCTGATCCAGGCCCCGCTCTTGCCGTACTGGGCGAAGCGATAGATCGAGGGCGCGATCGGAAAGCGCGTCTGGCCCGAGGTCATCGTGGTCAGGCGCTGTCCCATGCGGATCGACTCGGGCAACTCGCTGTCGAACCGCAGCCGCATGAGGGGCTTATAGTCGAACAGGTCCATCTGCGACGGCGCGCCGTTCATCGAGAGGTAGATCACGCGCTTCGCACGCGGCGCGAAGTGGGGCAAGCTCGGCAGGCCGTCGTCGGTTGAGCCGGTTTGTGATGCCGCGCGCGAATCCGCGCGAGCCGCTTCCTCATTCAACAGCGAAGCCAGCGCCGCGACGCTGATGGCCGCGGCCCCGCGGCCGAAGAAGTGTCGGCGCGTGATCTGGCTGGCGAGTTCTTGCTGGCAATTCATACCGGGGAACTCCGTCGCGGTGGTTCATCCCTTGGTCAGCGTTTCGTCCAGGTTCAACACGAGGTTGGCGACCATCGTCCAGGCGGCCAGCTCGGCGACGTTCAATTGTTCGTTGCGCGGGGCCTCGCCCACGCTCAATAATCGAGTCGCCGCCTCGCCATCGCGTTGAAACTCGGCGCGATGCGCCTCGTACGTAGCGACGAGCACGCGCCGTTCATCGTCGTCGGGCGGGCGCGCGGTGGCGAGGCGGAACAGGTAGTTCGCCTGCTCGTCGACCGATGGACCGGTCTCGGTCATGACGCGCTCCGCCAGCTTGCGTGCCGCTTCGACAAACTGTGTGTCGTTCATCAGCACCAGTGCCTGCAGCGGGGTGTTGGTCCGCGCGCGCGACACGGTGCAGGCCTCGCGCGAGGGAGCGTCGAACGTGAGCATCGATGGGGGCGGGCTGGTCCGCTTCCAGAACGTGTACATGCCGCGGCGGTAAAGGGCTGGCCCGTGGTCTTGAACGAACTTGGCCGTGTTGCTTGTCGTGTAACCGATCGCCTCCCACAAGCCCGGCGGTTGATAGGGCTTGGCGCTGGGGCCGCCGATTTGGGGCGACAGTAGAGTGCTGACGGAAAGCGCCAGGTCGCGGACTGCTTCGCCGTCGAGGCGGAAGCGTGGGGCGCGGGCCAAGAGCCGGTTGTCGGGATCGCGCTGGAGCTTGTCCGCGCTCACGCGCGATGATTGGCGGTAGGTGGCGGAAGTGACGATGAGTTTCTGCAGTGCCTTGACATCCCAGCCGCTGGCGATGAATTCCGTGGCCAGCCAATCAAGGAGCTCGGGATGCGAGGGGGGCTCGCCCTGCGAACCAAAATCCTCGGCCGTCTTCACGAGCCCCATGCCGAAGTATTGCTGCCAGAAGCGGTTGACGGTGACGCGCGCGGTAAGCGGATGAGCCGGGTCGACGATCCATTTGGCCAGTGCCAGGCGATTGGCCGGCGCGTCAGCTTGCAATGGAGGCAACACGGCCGGCACACCGGGTTGCACGGGCTCGCCGTGCTTGTTGTATTGACCACGAATCAATACAAACGCCTCGCGCCGCTGGGGCATCTCCTGCATCACGAGCGTGGTGGGAATCTGCGCATCAGCCGCCTTTTCTTCGTCCTTGAGCGATTGGAGCGCGTCGGCTCGTTTTGCCCACTCGGGCGAGTGATGGCGGCGGAAGTGATCGCGAACCTTGTTGTTGAGCTCCTCGGTACGCTCCGCAGGCGGAAGCGAGAGAATCGTGCCGATCGACAGCGTCGCGTCGTCCTGATCGTCTTCAGCGGTCGCGGTCTGTGGAGCCAACTGGGCTGGATCGCGCGAGACTGCCAGACGGAAGCGCCCGATGCCGTGTTGGGCGTACTTCGACTCATGCCGGAGGCGCAGGCGCAGGCGCGTACCGCCTTCAAAGCCCACGGGCGAGGCGAGCCGGAACACGGCGGTCCGCGGTTCGTGGCGCTCGAAGCCGGCGACGGCCCAACCGTTGTCGCCATCGACCGTGCCGTCGATGGCCTTGCGGACCAGGAAATCGCCCTTGGTTTGCGAATGGTCGGCCCGCGCTGCGGCAAACTTCACCGACTGAATTTGTCCTGCGTCTGCCACGGAAGCCACGTCGGCTTCCAGTTCGCTCAATACAAGGTTGCCGTTGAGCGCGCGGCCGGGCCCCTTTTGCGGCAGGCTGTCGTGAGTGAGTGCTTCGAGCCGTACGGCCGTGATTGCCGAGGCATCCGTCTGAAGGACGATCTCATAGACATCCTTATTCGGATTTGTGCCTTCGATCAGTACCGACGCGTCCGACAGCTTGCGGAAGGACGAGCCGCCGGAGGACGACAGCTCCGCCGGTTCGACGATTTGCCACACGCCTTCCAGGCGGCGCAATTCCTCAGCTTCCCAGGCGGCTTGCGCGGCGTCGATTCCCGGCATGAGCGCTGCCAATTCTGCCTCGGTCGCTTGAATCGCGTCGCGGACCGCGGCCAGCTTCCGCGCCTGTTCGGCCGAGGGAACCTTCACGACCGGGGGTGGGTCGAGGCGGTTTCCGTCCATCGCCTTTTCCGTCAAGCTGTTGAAGAACGCGAAGAGCTGATAAAACTCCCTCTGCGTCACCGGATCGTACTTGTGATCGTGGCAAACTGCGCAGCCGGTGGTGAGCCCCATCCAAACGGTCGACGTCGTGTCCACGCGGTCGACGGCATAGCGCACCAAGAACTCCTCGTCGATCGAGCCGCCTTCGCTCGTCGTCACGTTGCAGCGGTTGAAGCCGGTGGCCACCTGTTGCGAGACCGTCGGATTGGGTAACAAATCGCCCGCCAACTGCTCCACGGTGAACTGATCGAAGGGCATGTTGGCGTTAAAGGCCGCAATCACCCAATCGCGATAGGGCCAGATCGTGCGCTCGTTGTCCAAGTGCAGGCCGTGCGTGTCGCCGTAGCGCGCGGCATCCAGCCAGTAGCGCGCCATGTGCTCGCCGTAATGCGGCGAAGCCAGCAGCCGATCCACGAGTTTTTCATAGGCGTCGCTCGACGAGTCGGCCAGGAACGCATCGACCTCGGCCGGCGTGGGCGGCAGGCCGGTGAGATCCAAGGTGACGCGCCGCGCGAGCGTCGTGCGAGCGGCTTCCGGCTCAGGCGCCAACCGCTCTCGCTCCAGGCGCGACAGGATGAAGTAGTCGATCGCGCCGCGCGGCCACGCGGCATGCTTTACTTCCGGCAGCGGCGGGCGCTCGGGCTTGATGAACGACCAGTGTGCTCGCCAATCGGCGCCCTGGTCGATCCAATCGCGAATTTTTTGAATCTGCTCTCGCGTAAGCGTCTTGCCGGTATCGGCGGGCGGCATTCGCTCGGCGGAATCAGCAACAATACGCTGATAGAGCGCACTGTGTGCGCTATCGCCGGGCACGATTGCCGTCGCCCCCGACTCGAGCAGCGCGAGAGCCGCCTCCTTCACGTCGAGACGCAAGCTCGCCTGCCGCTCATCCTCGTCCGGACCGTGGCACTTGTAGCAGAAGTTCGAGAAGATCGGACGAATATCGCGGCTGAAGTCGATCCGTCCGGTCAGCTCCGACGCGGCGAGACGACTCGGCGTCGAAACCACCATTACGCATGGGAGCAGGATGCCGACAACGGTTGACCAGGCGCTACGCGAGGCGCTCATACCGGTTGGGCCCCGAGGCAGGAGATTTCGGGACATGGGCGAGACGGTGCAAGGCGGCATTTCAAGCGCAATCCGCCGGCACACATGCGAGTCATTATAGCAACCGTTCGCGAAGCACGGCGGTAGGGCCCTGAGCATACTGGTGTGGCAACACCACAATTATCCGGTCTGGCTGTTCGATCCGCCTACATGCGTCGCAACTGCTTTCAGTTAAGCCGGTTGCAGCATCGTCATCAAGTTTCTTTTGGCGGCACCTGCTGAGCCTTCGCATCAGCCTCTGCCTGGACCTCCGCCTCGAAATCGCCGGTAAGTCCGGGTGCCACGCCGCCGGCACCACTCAGAAGCGGGTAAACCTCGCGAAAAGTGGTCACGATTTGCTCATAGGGCAAGTCCGCAAAGGAACCGTGGTCGCGGAGGTACTCCATGTGGCGCCGCCCCTGGAGATCAAACGGGTGGTAGAGCGCGTCGTGCCGGCCATCGAACTCCAGCGGCAGCAAGCGCGCCTTTTGGCACAGCGATAGGTTGAACGCCACGGTGGCCTTCACCCAGCGCCCTTCAAGGAAGAATTCGTTATAGCCGTGGTAATGGAATACATCGGTCCCCATGGCGGCAAGCAGCTTTTCGGTGGCCAGATGGTTTCGCACATCGGCGAATCCCAATCGGCACGGGACTCCGACCGCACGTGCCGCGGCGGCCAACAGGCATGATTTGTTGACGCACCAGCCACGCCGAGCCGCCAGAACGTGGCTGGCTCGGAAGCTCTCGCGCGAAAGGTCCAAGCTGTAAGCGCTATAGCGAATGTCGTCGCGAACCGCGTAGAAGAGCCGCCGTGCACGCTCGATGTCGTCAGCAGCATCACCCACCGCCGAGCGCGCGTAGTCGCACACCGGCACAGCGTCGCTGTCGATGAACCAGGTGGGCCTGATGAATGGCTGCCAGTCGAGTTCGGCGATAGTCGGCTGTGGCGGCATCGCGCGGATCGCTCCAAGAGTGCAAGTTCTCATCGCCGGACAAGCCCGGCGGCGCAGGTGAAATCGGCAAGCGTCCAGTCTACGCACGCCGCGCCGCGATCACAAATCATGTGGTCGGCAGGGTCGTCGGGCCAGTGGTTGCCCTCTGCGCGACAGCTCGGGACGTTCACGCGTAGAGTTGCTCGACAACCACCATGCGAGGTTATAGGATGAACTTTTAGTTGCCGGTCTGCGCTGCCGTGTTGGACGGGCGAGGTCTTCGATTTCACGCAGGTGATTCGTTGACCGACGTCGCTAGCGGCCCGTCTTGGTGGGGGACAAGTTCGTATCGCAGACCGAAGGTAGTCCCCTGCGCTCTGGTCAAGCATTCACGGAATCGAGGAGTTCCCTATGGTCCGTCGCGCACACCCAAAGCTTCGCGCTCTAGGACGCGGTATGGTCCGGCTGGCCACTGTCGTGATTGCGCTGGAGATCATCTTACAGGGCTGTTGCTGGTGGGGGGGCGAACAAGGGCAGATTCTGACGTGGACGCTCCTTGTGCCGTGGTTCCCTGTGCCTCGCGAAAAAGGGTGGTGGGTGGGAAACCAGAGTGTTCTGGCCGACGACCGCCGCACCGGTTGGCGGATTTCCGCGAACGTCAATGGAGTTCGTGCTGGAGGAGAGGGACCGTTCCTTGTGGAAACGAACTCAAAAGGATTCCGCGACCAGGAACATAGCTATGAGAATCCCGACCGGCGTTTTCGCATCGTTGCGCTGGGAGGCGACACGACCTTCGGCGACGGGCTCGAGGAATCGCAAAGTTACGTCGGTCGCATCGAGCGGTCGCTCCCAGGTACGGAAGTCGTCAATCTCGGCGTGATTGGCTACTCGCCAGACCAGCAGTACCTCCTTCTGCAGGATGAAGGGGTTCGATACGAACCGGATCTCGTGCTGCAGTTTTTCGGTTGGGAAGATATCGAGCATGCGTTCTGGGCCAATAATCCGTTGCTCGGGCGGAAGTGTTATTTGACTCTGGACGGAGGCGGCTTGGACATCCGGCTCCCGCAACGACAAGCTTGGGAAGAACTTGTTCTGTCGAGCCGAGTCGTGGTGCCGCTCAAAACGTTGGCATTCATACTCCGATTCTGCTTCCAACCAGAGTTTGCGCTGGCCGAACCCGAGAAGCTGGCGGAACGACCCGAAGCGATCATAAGGCTGATTTACCGTACTCAGAGACTTTGCCAGAATCACGGGGCGAGTTACCTCGCGGTGTACGTACCGACCATCCAGGAGTTCTTGCCGCTGCCACCCAAACCCGCTCGTGAGGCCGTCCGGAAGATTCTCCAGTCTCTGGAACATCAACATATTTTGTCGTTCGTTGACACGACTCCGTCATTTCGACAAGCCGTGCAGGATCCGTCGCAGCCACCGGCCTTCGACCCCCAGACGCAGCATTTGCGCAGTCACGGTCATCGGCTCATCGCAGAACAAGTGGCGGCCGTGGTCAGCCAGCGGTTCGCGCATCGCCTCGCCGCTTCTCACGACCAGGAGCCATCGTGGTGATGACCGTGTCGGCGGAGCCCCAACCTGATTCACGTTTTGCGGCGTCGCGTCAGCACGCGCCGATCGACGGAGCCTCTGTGCCTGCACTTCGGGAATTCTGGCGAGGCCTGACGCAACCTTCGGGACTTTCGGTCGCGGCCGCGTGCGTCGTCGCGGCCGCCGCCTTTGGGTTCTGTGCCAATTTCGTGACCGCCGATTGGATGGCGCGCCACGGCGACTTGTTCGCCTGGGGCACGGACGATGTCCATGCCGCCGTCACGCAAAAGGCACTATCACTTGCGATGCCGACCAGCGGTCATCCGAGAATCCTGCTCTTGGGTGATCTCGCGAGCGACGTCAATGTAAGTGCCGAATTGGCCAGTGCTGCGGTGGCTAAGGCGGGTGAGCAGAAGGCGCGCATGATCGATCTGCGGACGCCGGACCAAACGCTGTGGGAGACGCTCTCCATCGTGGATCAGACACGTCGTGGATTTGAGGGAGGAGCTGTTCTCGTCCTATGCCATTCGGCGCTTGAGGCCGGCCCTGACGTGCTTAGGGAGCTGGACCGGCACCCGAGAATTGGACTGCACTCGCCATCGGTTTTTCTCGAGCTGCACCGGGCGAAGATCACGTCCTCGCCGCTGCGGCAAAACTATTTCGTCGACAACCATAATTACCTGCTAGCGCGAGCGCCGGCGGCGATGATGAATTTATCGAGCCAAGTCACCGGTCGGACTCGCGCGAGTGCCATCGCCGGCCGCCATACCGAGAGTGAAACGCGCCTCGGAGGCGGTCGACGGCACGACTCGCACCTCGACACCAACCTCGCCACACTGGATCGTCTGGTCGAGCGCCTCCAGCAGCGGCAATGGCTCCGGAGCGCCCTGGTCGCGCCACCGCGAAAAGCGGGCGACGACCTGCTTCGACGGCGACTGAAGGAAATCGCCACACGCCGTGGCATTTTGTTGTTTGAGGCGACTGATGCGACGTCGTCACGCTTGGGTGTTCTGCCGCAAGCTATCGATGCGGTGAGCGGCTCGCTGCGCGAGGGGTCCTAAACGTGTTAGCCACGTCAAGCCTTGCCCTCGTGGCCGGAAAAATCACGCAGGGAATCATCCTGGGACTGCTCCTGGCGCTGGCCCTGCTGCACTTGTTCTCTCTCTCGGGCAGCACGCCTGTCTTCCGGTACCAGGTCTTTTGACGGCGATTCTCGCGCGCCATGATGCCCTACGGCGAATTCTGGGTCGCGCTTGCCCTGATACTGCTCATTTTCTGGAATCTTCCGGCCGGGATCCCGCGAAGAGCATTCCTGGCCGCGGCGTCCTTTGTCTACCTGGCGACGCTCGACTGGCGTAGTACGGTCCAGCTCTTAGTGCTGGCCATTCTGTTTTATTTTGTCGCGCCGCGGCCGCAGGCACCGTTGGCTCGCGCGCGCGTGGTGCTGACGCTTCTGATCTTCGGCATTCTTGGCTATCTGGCGTATTTCAAGTACATGCCGCGGCTCTTCGCCGTAGTCTCGCCGGGCCGAATGGTCGAGACCGTGGCGATTCCACTGGGAATCAGCTATTTCACGTTCAAGCTCATCCACTACGCCGCCGAGCGCCGACGCGGCACTTTTGGCGCGCACGGCTTTATCGACTTTTTGGACTATCTATTCTTGTTCCCCATTTACACGGCCGGGCCGATCGAGCGGTTCGACCATTTCTTGTCCCATCGCGCGAATGCGTGGGAGTGGCGGTTCGCCGTGGAGGGGCTGTGGCGAATCATTCATGGCCTGATCAAGCAGTTGGCGCTGGTTGAATATGTATTGCCCGCCCTTTTTGGCGACTTGCCGGCGATATCGGCGCTCTTGGGGGGGCTTGAGCAATTCCATCCGTGGCAGATCTGGCGATTCGTGATTCTTACCTACCTGTACGCATACCTGGATTTCAGTGCTTACACCGACCTGGCGATCGGCTCGAGCCGGCTGTTCGGCATCGAAATCATGGAGAATTTCAACTTCCCGATCTTCGCCCAGAACATCACCGAGTTCTGGCAGCGCTGGCACATGACGCTCGCCGGTTGGTGCCAGTCGTATATCTACATGCCGTTGATCGGATTGACACGCAGCCCCTATTTGGCCGTCTACGCCACGTTTATTACGATCGGCCTGTGGCACGCGGGCACGTGGCAGTGGCTGGCATGGGGCGCCTACCACGCGACCGGGGTTGCCGCGTACGTTACTTGGCGAAGATCCAAGACGCGGCGCAACCTGATCGCGCGCTGGCCGCGGATGTTGCGCGTCCTTGGGTACCCACTGACTTTTCTGTTTGTCGCCGCCGGGTACAGCCTCACGTGCACGCACGACCAGGGCACGATTTACGACAGCCTGCGGATCCTCGTCAAGCTCTTCGGGATCGACCTGCCCGCGGTCGACTCGGCCGCGTAGGCGGTGGGCTGGCCTCGCCGACCAGCTATCGCTGGTGCCCGTCGACCCGCCCTACAACCACTACCCTTCACGCTCCGGTCACGTCTTTGAGTCGGCGGCGGAGATCGTCGCAGACCACTTCCAGGTGATCGTCAGGTGCCGAAGTGGGCGAACAAGAAACCTGATCCGCACGCGGCGCGGGCCGGCATTCTCGGCCGTCGTGGTACCACGTCGCATCGCGACCGGAGTCCTTGGCGGCATAGAGCGCCTCGTCGGCGCGCTGCACGAAATCCGCCAGATCGTCCGCCGTAAATGCCTGCGCCAGTCCTAGACTGACGGTCACGCTGACGGATTGATCGTCCAATTCGACCGAAGTCTCGGCCACCACGCGCCGCACTCGTTCACCCGCCAAGAGCGCATCGTGCACCGGGGTCGCGGGACAAATAACCGCGAACTCTTCCCCCCCGAAGCGCGCCACGAGGTCCATTTCGCGCATCGTGGCGCTGATCGAGCGTGCCACGGCGCGCAACATGATGTCCCCGCTCAAGTGGCCGAAGCGGTCGTTGACCTTCTTGAAATGGTCGATGTCAATCAGCATCAGCGTCAACGGGTGCCGCGTCCGCTTCGACTCGGCGATGCGCCGCGTGAGCTCATTTTCGAACCCGCGGCGATTGAGCAACCCGGTGAGCACGTCGGTCCGCGCCTCGGCCAGGTGCGAGCGGATGGATTCCGACTGCTGTTCGAGCTTGATTTCGGCCACGGCAAGCTGTTTTTGCAGCCGCGCGTTGGAGTCGATGATCTGACCAACCACGGCCAGCACCACCGATCCGAGCGATTCGCTGTTGGCATCGGCAAGGCAGCGCAATTGCTCGGCCTTCTCACCGACTTGCGAGCTGTGAGCGCCCACGTCCGCGGCGACGTTGCTGGCGACTTCCTCCAGGGATGCCACAAGCTGCTCGATCGCAGCGGGATCGATTCCCTTGGGAGCGTGACGGCCTGCGCGGTTGCGGCCGAGCCAAAGCCCAAGTCCAAGGCCGGCAGCCAATTGGATGAACGACGCGACAATTGCCAGTGCGGCCGTCCAGTTTGTGTCCATTACTCGACGATACGCCACGAGCACGCGGCGTCAAAAACCGGGCCAGCCGAAGGCGGACGTTCGTCCGACAGAACCGGAACAACCCGATCATCTCAGGCGACCGGCGCGAACGGCTACGGCGCAACGGCCGGCTCGCTCGCATAGCCGTAACGACGAATCACGTCGCCCCAACGGCGTGTGATCCGCTCTCGCAGTGCCGGCGGCAGCTCGTAGCGATTGGTCTGGTAGTCGGCCGCTTCGGCGGCATAGCGCTCGATCGCCGGTGCGACGTGCTCGAACTCGCCGAGGTCCAGTTGATCATAGGTCGCGCGCAAAGTCGCCACGGGATCGCGCACCAGGTCCTCATAGCGCAGCTCGGCAAACCGCCCGGCCGGCACGAGCGATCGCGTCTCGTCCAGCCGTCGAAAAAGCCGCAGGTACGTTTCCAGCACGTATTCCTCAAGCCACGTGTGGGTTGGCGCCTGCAGCGCGTACAAATCCTGGAGCGTTTTCCAGAGGTGCACCGTAGAGGCAAAGACGACGTACGGATCGCGAACGATGTGGATGAACCGCGCTTCGCGGAATAGCTCGAGCATCGTCCTGATGCGGAACGTGTGCGTCGGCGACTTGAGGATCAGCCGCCGCGGATCGCGATAAGCGACCTGTTTCAAAAACTGAACGAACAGCCGCTTCCAGTTTTCGAGGTCCTTCGGCGGAACGTCGTCCAGCTCCAGGTATTCGCCGTAAACCGGGCCGCGCCGCGGGAAGGCGCACATCAAATATGGCGAGGGCAGCCCCATGCCCACCAGCGCGAACTCATCCTCTTGTGGACGATCCCAGCCCAGGGCCATGTTATCCATCGGCCGCGTCTTGGGGACGAAACGGCTCAGCCAGCGCATGGCCAGCCGGCGCGTCAAGACGCAGTGCAACGGCGCGATGCACTCGAAGGTCGTCGGATAGGCATGGCGCTCGTCCAGCGCCAACAGCTCGTGCAGCAAGGTCGTTCCGCTCCGCCAATGCCCGATGACAAAGATCGGGTCGGGCCGCAGGGGCGTGCCGTCGATGCGGCGACCGTAGATTCTCCGCTGAAAATTTCGCAGGAAGGTGAACTCGAGACTGGCCAGCGTGATCAGCGGGAGCCACGGCACAACGCACCAGTCGACCGCGTAGCGGTTCTCGGCCAGGCGGCGAAACCAGGTGCCCACGTCGCAGCCAACCCACAAGCCGGCGGACCAGGGATGCCGCGGGCGATTCTTGGTCGAAGGCGCCGTCATTGGCCGCCGGCCGCCGCCGAGACGGCTCCTTCGCCCGGGTGATACACGCGTTTGGCTCCCGCCACGACGTCATCCCAATAGAAAAGCTGCGGCTTGAATCGCCTTTGCGACATCAGTTCCGCCTGATCGAAGAAGTGGGGCGATCGCGCGTCGCCGCTGGCGCCAAACTGTAACAAGCTGCCCCCTTGAATCCGCTCGCCAAACTCGATCGCCGCCACGTAGCTGTGCCCGACCACGGCGTAATGCTTCTTCTGGGTTTTGAAGATGGCCGATTCGATCCGCGGCGTGAAGTACATGTTAAACACCACACCCAAGGGGCCGTTCAGGCCGGCGCTCGGCAGGCTCGGCGCCTTGTCGCTGAAGGGAATCGCGAACAGGTCCGCCACGTTCGCGTGACGCTGCATGCGGTGGATATCCCCGTAGCGAATCTTCCAGTCGCCATAATCCTTCTTCAATCGCTCCGCCGCGGCCGCGAGTGCCTTGAACCGCGCCGGCCGATCGGCCACGAATTGCGGCTGCATCGTCTCCGACCGGTATACGTCGCCGTAGAGCTCGTTGTACCAGGCGACGCACAACGTCGTCTCGGTCGAGCTGACCGAACCGATGCAGTCCCATTGGCGCAAGTGCTCCCAATACGGCCGTACGCTCGCGGCCAGCGCCGGATCGGCCCGCTCGAGCTCGCCGAAATCGCGCGCGTATTTGGGCAGCTCCGTCAACGCCCAATAAACGGTCGTGTCGAACGCCTTTTCCTGCCAGGCGTCGAACGTCACGTCGTCCATCTCGCGCAGCAGCATCCGCGACACCTTGGCGCGGCGCTTGTCGTCGTGCCTCTCGCGCACCATGTATGCCGGAAAATCGTTCAGATACGGCCCGCCGTCATCCGTGGTGGTGAAAGGGCTTTGGTTGCAACTTTGCACGTATTCCGATCGCGGGTTCGCCACTTGCGGCAACTCGTCGAGCGTGTGGATGCCCTGCCAGTCGGCGCGCGGGTCGCTGCCGTCGACCGGATGGCCCCAGTCAAGCTGCGGATCGCGCATCGGCACGATGCCGTTATAGAGATAGAAAATGTTGCCATGGCGGTCGGCGTACACGGTATTGAAGATGTGGAAGTCGAGCATCGCCATCGCGTCTTTGAACTCGTCGAGGTTGCGCGCTCGCACCATCTTCAGGTTCTGGCGGCTCCAGAAGCTCTCATCGAATTTGCCGATATTGGCCGCCAGGAATTCCGTGTTGCTGAGCTGCTTGACGATCGGGCCGTGATGCGTCCTGCGAAACGTCACGCTGCGGTCCTCGAAACCGTCGCGCGTCTTTACGCGGATCGTGTCGGTCCACTGCTGGGCCGTCCGATACCCCTCTCCATATCGGTAGTTCAGCGGATTCGCCGGGTCGTCAAATGTCACGCGCCACGCGCTGCCGATGCCGGGACTGTTCACCGTGAACGACCAGCCGACGTGCTCGTTGTGGCCAATCGTAGGCAGCGGGCTGCCAAAAAACGTGGCCCCGGTGAAGTTCCAGCCCTCGCCGCTGCGCAAATGCCCTTCGTAAAACTGGCCGTAGCCGAAATACGGCTGGTGCGGGTTGCAAAAGAGCATCGTCTTGCCGGAACGCGTTTTGGCTGGGCTGATGGCCCAGGCGTTCGAGCCCTGCGACTCGAGCAGCTTGCCGTACTCGGTGGGAACCTGGTCGCGCGGCGCGCCGGTGTTGCCCCAACCCATTTCGATCGTGACCATGCGGCCCACGGCCAAAAGATGCCAGGGCTCGAACCGCGTTAAGAGCCGCGGCCGGACGTCCGCGTGTGTTTGCAGGTAATAATTCAGCCCGGCGACAAACGCCTCGCACGTCGAGCGGACCTCGGGTTCGAGCTTCGCGTAATCGACCGGCGCGCGAGTGGGCACTTGAAACGCGCGGTTGATCGTGTCGGACCGCACGCCGCTCGATCCGTACAGCTCGGCGTACCGCCCGAGCCCTTTGACATAGGAATCTTCGATCTGCCAGAAGTAGTCCTCCGCCTGCGCGTAGGCAAAGCCAAAGATCACGGCTTCGTCGGTCGGGCCATCGATGTGTGGGACTCCCCAGGCGTCGCGGAAGATCGTCACGCTGGCAGCAAGTTGCCTGGCGCCTTGGGCACTGTCACTAGTCGCAGTTTCCTCGGCGGCGCGAGCGGTCGCGGCAATCGCCACGAGAGCCAAAACCGCCCTCAACACCATTGCGCAACACTTTCGAGTTTCGACAATCAATTTTGCCATCGATTCCGTCTTTCCTGATTATGCGGAGCGTAGGACGTTCGCCGATTCAGAGCGGTGGCTCCTTCTCGCGTTCTGCCAAAGCCGCGATTATAGATTGCCAGCCATGGATTGCTCAATTCGGCCTGGCGAGGCATGTTGGGCTCGCGCCAGTTCCGCATTATGGATGTTGCGCATCGGCTGGCAGACCGGTGGGGTCGTTTGGCTTATAGCGAACTGTCGCAGAATGCTGGTATTTTCGTCCCCCAGTACCCGACATACGTTCTGGGGCCTTCACGGCTCTCGTGATCGGCAAACGAAGTGCTCTTCCAGGGCAGACCATCCATGCGAGTTGCCCCTCATCCCTGTGAAATCCACCAGCTTGTCGTCCGCATGCTTCACGAGTTGGGCGCTGGAGAGGACGAGCTGACGGTTCTGCACGAGGTCATCTTGATCCGCAACGGTCGCTATTGCGGCCGCTCGTATCGCGCCGCCGGACTGCTGGCCATGTGGCTGGTCGAAGTCGGCATCCTGCAATTCTACGGCCCCGAAGGCGAAATGCTCCGCACGGTCAATCTCTTCGAGGAGATGTCGGCCGTGCGCCAGGCCGCGTGACGAACGAGCGGTCGCGGCATGTTGTTGGGGATCGCGGGCCGATCAGACTCGCCCGCCGGACTGAAGACGTCGGCGTGATGCGCGGCGGCGGTCGGTGTCGCTCAAGATGATCTTGCGGAGCCGAATGCTGCCGGGCGTCACCTCGACCAGCTCGTCCGAGTCGATGTATTCCAGCGCCGCCTCGAGCGTCATCACGCGCGGCGGCTTGAGGATCACATTGCGGTCGTGTCCCGTGGAGCGCATGTTGGTGAGTTTCTTTTCCTTTGTGGGATTGACGACCATGTCGCCCGAGCGGCTGTTTTCGCCCACGATCATGCCTTCGTAGACCTCGTCGCCCGGGGCGACGAACATTTCGGCGCGCTCCTGGAGCGCGTCGAGCCCGAATGCCACCGCGCGGCCGGAGGCCATCGACACCAAGACCCCGCTCGTGCGGCCGGCGATATCGGCCTCCAGCGGCCGATAACCGTCGAAGCGGTGGTGTACGATCGCCGTTCCCAGCGTGGCGTTCAGTAGCCTCGTGCGCAGGCCAATGAGTCCGCGCGCAGGAATCGCGAATAAGAGGTGCACATACTCGCCGCGGTGGTGCATCTCGGTCACCTGGCCGCGGCGGGCGCCCACTAGCTCCATGACTGGCCCGAGATGCTCGTGCGGAATTTCGACGACGAGCGTCTCGAACGGCTCCTCCGTGACGCCGTCGCGCAGGCGCGTAATGACGCGCGGCTTGCCGATCGACAGTTCAAATCCTTCGCGCCGCATCGTTTCGATCAGGACTGAAAGGTGCAGCAGTCCGCGGCCCGATACGGCCAGCGCGTCGGAACCTTCGACCGGTTCGACGCGCAGCGCGACGTTCCGCTCTAGCTCGCGTAGCAGCCGTTCGCGAAGCTGGCGGCTCGTGAGATAGCGCCCTTCTCGACCGGCCAAGGGCGATGAATTGACGGCAAAGATCATCTCGAGCGTGGGCTGATCGACCTCCAGCCGAGGCAAGGCTCGGGGCGCGTCGATGTCGCTGATCGTATCGCCGATCTCGACCTGTCCCAGGCCGACCACGGCGACGATGTTGCCCGCGTCGGCTTCCTCCACCTCGCGCCGCGCCAGCTTGTCGAACGAGTGCAACGACATCACCTTGGCGGGGGTGATCTTGCCGCCGGCTTGCATCAGCACCACCGGCTGAGCGCGGCGGACCCGTCCCGCGGCGATGCGACCGATCGCGATCCGGCCGACATACTCGGACCAGTCGAGCGTGGTCACCAGCATTTGCAGCGGAGCATCGATGTCCGCGGCCGGACCCGGTACTTCGACCAGTACCAGGTCCAAGAGCGGATGAATCGAATTGGTCCGCTGGTTCGGATCGAGCGTGGCGTAGCCTTCGCGGGCGCTAGTGAATATGTAGGGAAAATCGGCAATGCGGTTTTCGGCGCCGAGCTCGACGAACAGCTCGAAGGTTTCGTTGAGCGCCTCGTGCGGCCGCGCATCGGGGCGGTCGATCTTGTTGATGACGACGATCGGCTTCAGGCCCGCGGCCAGTGCCTTGGAGAGCACGAAGCGAGTCTGCGGCATGGGCCCTTCAAAGGCGTCCACGAGCACCAATGCCCCGTCGGCCATGCTCACCACGCGCTCGACCTCACCGCCGAAATCGGCGTGCCCGGGCGTATCGATCAGGTTGATGTGCACGCCCCGATAGGGCAGCGCGATGTTCTTGGCCAGGATCGTAATGCCGCGCTCGCGCTCCAAGTCATTGGAATCGAGAATGCATTCACCCTGCAACTGGCTGGGCCGGAATTCACCGCTTTGACGCAAGAGGCAATCGACCAGCGTCGTCTTGCCATGGTCGACGTGGGCGATAATGACCAGGTTGCGGATATCCGTGCGTCGCATAGGAACGGGCTATCGCCTGGGCAAGGACGTGGCGCGGGTGGCCGGGCAAAGGCCGCTATCCTACAGGCGATTTGACGATCTAGTAAGGGGAATCGGCAATTGAGGACGAATCGTGTTAGGGAGCACCGAAAAGGTGTCAGGAACCTTTTCTTGACAGGGGCGCGGCCGCTCGGCTAGAATCTCGGCATGGGACGACCTTCGCGGCCGGCGTTGGGCGGGTATGTCTACCATGTGCTCAACCGCGCCAACGCGCGGCTGCGAATCTTCGATGCCAACGAGGACTTCGCGGCATTCCTGCGCGTGCTGGAAGAGGCGGTCGAGCGATACCGGACACGCCTGCTGGCCTATGCGGTGATGTCCAACCATTGGCACCTG
>Ga0187892_10006451_pt1 | contig 17402 bp, 13 predicted proteins | sample MA1701073metaG_FD_139345 | JGI IMG/M metagenome (GOLD analysis project Ga0187892, IMG submission 139345) | Bio-ooze microbial communities from a basaltic lava cave in the Kipuka Kanohina Cave System on the Island of Hawaii, USA - MA170107-3 metaG ... | reverse complement strand
GGGTCGGGGCTACCGGGATCACGAGTATCTCCTGCTCAAAGTCCGGAAGGCCACCGCGACGCGCCGTCTCCGTCGGACCGCATGAATACAGGGCCCGCTACAGATTCTGGTGAAGAGCGGAAAAAGGCAAGGTCGAGCGCATGATCCAGTTCCTCCGGCATTCTTTCTTCGCCGCTCGCCACTTCACCTCCCTCGACGACCTCAATGCCCAGCTCGCCGCCTGGATCACCGACGTCGCCCACGCCCGCCGTGTCCCCGCCGACCCCTCCGGCCGCCTCGTCCGAGACGCTTTCGAAGAAGAACGTCCCCGGCTGTTGCCTTTACCCGAGCACCCCTTTGCCTGCGACCTCGTCCGCCCCGCCCTCTCCGGGAAGACCCCCTACATCCGCTTCGATGGCAACGACTACTCCCTTCCCCATACCCTCGTGCGCCGGCCGGTCACTCTGGTGGCCAGCGAAACCCTCGTCCGCCTCCTCGACGGCTCCACCGAAGTCGCTCGCCACCCCCGCAGCTACGATCAGGGCCAGCACATCGAGGATGATGCCCATCTCGCCGCGCTCGCCCACGCCAAACGCCACGCCCGCGAGCTCCGCGGGCGGGATCGTCTGCGTCAGGCCTGCCCCACGGCCGACGCCTTCCTCGACGCCCTCGCTCGCCGCGGCTCCCCTTTGGCCCGTCAAACCGCCACCTTGCTTGACCTGCTCGACCAGTACGGCTCTGCCGACCTCGACCCCGCGCTCGCCGATGCCCTCTCCCGCGGCGCCATCAGCGCCGCGGCCGTCGCCCACCTGCTCGATCAACAGGCGCGCGCCCGTCACCTCCCGCCTCCGCTCACCGTCGTCCTCCCCGACGATCCCCGCGTCCGCGACCTCCGCGTCACCCCGCATGCCCTCGCTCCCTACGATGCGCTGCTCACCCCGTCCGCGCCGCCCGCCGCGGCTCTGGAGGCCTCGGATGACTCCTCTGCCTGAAGCCCTCAAGACCCTCGGCTGGCCGTACACCGCCGCCCACCTCGACGATCTCGTCGCCCTGGCCACCAAGCGGCGCTGGAGCCCCACCCAACTGCTCGAACACCTCGTCGAGCAGGAGCAGCAGGCGCGCGCCCGCCGCAGCCTGCACCGCCGCCTCGCCCACAGCCGCATCGGCCGTTTCACGCCGATCGCGGACTTCGATTGGGCCTGGCCCACCCAAATCGATCGGGGGGCCATCGACGCTGCTCTCCAGTTGGACTTCCTCGCGACTCACCGCAATCTCGTCTTGGTCGCGGCGCAGGGCCTGGGAAAAACGATGATCGCCCAGAACATCGCCCATCAAGCCGTGCTCGCTGGCCACCACGTCCTCTTCATCACCGCCGCTCAGCTCCTCCTCGATCTCGGCAGCCAAGAGTCCGCCCGCACCTTGGCCCAGCGCCTGCGCCACTACCTGCAACCGGCCCTACTCCTCATCGACGAAATCGGCTACCTCTCCTACGATGCGCGCGCCGCCGACCTGCTCTTCCAGGTCGTCAGCCGGCGCTACGAGCGGAAAAGTCTCGTGCTCACCACAAACTTGGCCTTCAGCAACTGGCCCAGCATCTTCCCCAACGCCACCACCGTCACCGCGCTCATCGATCGCGTCGTCCACTATGCCGACGTCATCGCGATCGAAGGAGACAGCTATCGCCGTCGAGTCGCCGAAGCGACGCGCAAATCCACGCGAGACACTCCCGGCCGCTGACCCAGCGGCCGGTTCAAATTCCAGCGCTTCGTCATGTCCGCCAACAGGCGGACGTCGAGCATCCGAGACGCGGCCGGACAACGGTGCCGACCTCACCCATCCGGCTGCACGGCAGCGCGCCAGCAACGGTGGAGCGCCCGGCGCCGCTTCTCGGTCAGGATACGGATCGAGTGCTCACCGAGCTTCTGGGGCTCGGCGCCGACGAGCTGGCCGCCCTCCACGCGGCCGGCGTAATCGAGCCGGTCAAGACTTAAAAGCCGCCAACGCGCGCCAGCTAATGCGGCGTAGTCAGTCAGCTACGCGAGCCTCACGGAATCAGCACCCGACGAACTCGATAGTGTTCTGCGACCTGCCACGACCTGGCTCGCCAACGTCAGACCCGTGACCTTGACTCACCAACGCAAAGGCGACGAGCCTCTTCATGCGAGATCCCTCGCCCCCGCCTCTGTCTTCGCCAGCCAGAACCACATGTCCATCTCGCGGTACATCGTCCTCGCGGTGGCGAGGTGCTCCCGGGCCTGCTCGCGCTGACCGATTCGCCGATACAGCTTGCCGAGGCCGAAGTGGCAGTGGGCCACGAGCGGGCGCATGGCAAGCTCCTCGGCAAGAGTCAGGGCCTCCCGATGGTAGCGCGCGGCCGTCTCCTCCTCGGTAGGCTCGGCCCGAGCAGCGACCTCACCCAGCACGTGCAAAGCCCAGGCTTCGTTGGCGCGCTCACCACGGGAGCGGGCCATATCCAGCGCCCGCGTAGCCAGCTCGGCCGCCTCACGCCGCGCTCCCATCCAGAGCCGTATCTCCGCCAAGCGAGTGAGCCAGGTGTTCCGCACGAATCCCATACCGATCTGCCCAGCGCCCTCCAGCGCCGTCTCGAGCAGGGCAGCACCTTCGGCGGGTTGACCGGCGACCGCGTTCGCATAGGCCAGGACCGCACCGTTCGCGTGTGAAAGAAGCTGAAGGCCTTGCTCGCGAGAGAGAGCGCGCCCCTTCTCGAGGGTAGTCCTGGCGCGATCCAGCTCGCCCTTCTGCAGCCAGAGCTCCCCCACCGCCCAAGCCGCGTGAACCAGACCGTACAGATTGTTGGTCGCGGTGAGGAGTTGGAACACCTCCTCGCCGGTCTTGATGCCCTCGCCGAATTCCCCGAGCTCGCTGAGACTCAGCACCAACCAGATGCCAGAGAGCGCGTACTGGGGTGACGGTTGGCCAAAGCGCTCCTGCCTGAGGTCCCCGCCGAGGAGCGCCATGTTCAGCCGCTGTAGACGGGACGCCTCCCGAAAATCGCCTAGCTCCCGGCTGACCTGGCCCAGCCGAAACAGAGCCATACTCCGGATGTTCGCGTCCCCGAGACGCTCGCCCAGCGCAAGAGCTTGTCGGCCTGCGTCGAGGGCCGAGGAGTAGTCGCCCCGGATCCAGGACTCGGCCGCGATGTATGTGAGCGCATGTCCCAGGCGGCGATGGTCGCCGATCTGTCCGGCGAGTGTCTCGGCCTCCCGTAGGCGGTCGAGGATTTTGGCGCGATCCGGCAGCGGGAAGAGCGCATGGCGCATGGATAGGCGAAGGTCGATGCCTAGCCGGCGGTTTTCGACGCTGTTGGGGAGATGCTGGACGGTCTCGAGCGCCTGCTCGAAGCTCGTCGCGGCCTCCCGATGCGCCGAGCGCCCCAACGCCTTGTCGCCCGCCTGGCGCAGGTAGCGCCCGGCCTGGTCCCATACCTCACCCCGGAAGGCGTGATGGGCGAGGCGCTCGATGTGCTCTACGAGCCGCTCGGGGTATTTCCTCTCGATGGCCTCCATCACTCGGGCGTGAATGCCCCGACGCCGCTCCTGAAGCAGGCTCGCATACGCCACCTCGTGGGTGAGCGCGTGCTTGAACGTGAATTCGAGATCGGGGAACAGGCGCGTCTCGTAGACGAACTCGGCGGCCTGCAGCCGCGTGAGCGCGGCTCGCAACTCATCTGGAGCCAGCTCGGTGATCGTCTCCAGGAGCACGAAGGGCACATCCTTGCCGATCACCGCCGCAGTTTGGAGCAGATGCTTGTCCTCGGGGAGCAACCGGTCGATCCGGGCGGCCAGGATCGCCTGGACAGTCGCTGGCACCCGGAGGCTGTGGAGCGGCTTGGTCAGCGTATAGGCACCGCGTTCCCCTATCAGGGCCTTCATCTCCACAAGGGTCCGGACGCTCTCCTCGAGGAAGAACGGATTCCCTTCGGTCCGCGAGATCAGGAGCTGCGCGAGCGGCTCGAGGTCGACGCTGTCGCCCAGGAGGACGTGGAGGAGCTGCCCGGCGCTCTCGGGCGGGAGCGGGTCGAGGCGCAGCTGGCCATAGTACGTCTTGCCGCCCCAGCCATGCTGGTACTCCGGCCGGTAGTTGACGAGGAGAAGCAGGCGGGCTGTCGGCAGGCTTTCGATCAGGCTGTCGAGCAGAGCCTGGGTCTCCGAATCGATCCAGTGGAGATCTTCGAACACCAGCAGCAGCGGCTGCACCTGGCTTTCCCGGAGCAGCAGGCCCTTGACAGCGTCGAGCATGCTTCGCCTCCGCTGGAGGGGATCGAGGCCAGCCCACTGCGCGTTCTCGATCGAGACATCCAGGAGCGCGAGGAATGCGGGCAGCATCGGCTCCAGGGAGCGGTCGAGCGTGAGGAGCTTGCCGGTTATCTTCTCCCGGGCCGCGCGGGCATCGTCGCGTCCCTCGACCTTGAAGTACGCCTTGAGGAGCTCGATGACGGGGAGGTAGGCGGTCGCCTTGCCATAGGACACCGACCCGCTCTCGAGAATGAGCCACCCCGACGCCCGGTGCGAATGCGTGAACTCGTAGACGAGACGTGACTTCCCCACGCCGGGCTCACCGACCAGCGCCACCACCTGGCCCTGGCCGCTCTCGGCACGTGCGAACGCCCGTCGAAGCTGGGTCATCTCGGCGTCGCGCCCGACGAAACGACTGAGTCCGCGTGCGGCCGAGGCCTGGAGCCGGGTGCGCGCACCCGCCACCCCCAGGACTTCGTAGACCTCGACCGACTCGCTCACGCCTTTGACGTTGACCCGTCCGAGCGGCTTGACCTGCACATACCCTTCGACCAGCCGCATGGTGTCTAGCGCAATCAGGATCGACCCGGCCTTGGCAAGCTGCTCCATTCGGGCCGCCAGGTGCGTCGTCTGGCCCACCGCGGTGTAGTCCATCCGCAGGTCGCTGCCGACCGAACGCACGACCACCTCACCTGAGTTCAGCCCGACGCGGATCTGGATCGGCATCGCACCCGACCGCTGGACCTCATCGGCGTACGTGCCGACGCTGTCCTGCATCCGCAGCGCCGCATAGCACGCGCGCACCGCGTGGTCCTCATGGGCAAGCGGAGCGCCGAATAGCGCCATAATCCCGTCGCCCATGACCTGGTTCACCGTGCCCTCATAGTGGTGAACCGCCTCCATCATGCGCTCGAGCACCGGGTCGAGAATCTTGCGGGCCTCCTCTGGGTCGCGGTCGGCCAGTAGCTCCATCGAGCCCTTGAGGTCGGCGAAGAGCACCGTGACCTGCTTGCGTTCGCCCTCGAGTGCTGCCCTCGACGTCAGGATCCGCTCCGCCAGGTGCTTGGGGGTGTAGGCGTCGGGGGAGGCAAACCAAGGAGCGCTGCCCGTAGGTGGAGGACCGGCCGTTAGCTCAGCGCCACACGACCGGCAGAACCGTTTGCCGGCCGTGATGGGCTGACCGCAGCTTGGACAGGTGAGCTCGAGGCGGGCGCCACAATCCTCACAAAACCGCGCGCCCGGCGCGTTGTCGGTCTGGCAGCGCTGGCACGTCACCCCCGACATCGTCAGCTCGTGGATAGCTCGGCCAACTCCGCCCGTACCTTGTCGGGCTCGTGCAGCGTGCCGAGGCGCTCAAAGATCTCGAGCGCACGGTTGAGGTAGTCACGCGCCTCGGCGATCCTGCCGAGCTCCTTGCGGAGCCGGCCGTAGCCCACGTAGGCCAGCGCCAGCTCCGGTTCCGCCTTGATCTGCGAGAGGACCGCGATGCTCCGTTTGAAGTGGAACGCGGCCCGGGCCGGGTCGGTCTTCGCTGCGATCTCGCCGAGGACTCGGTGCGAGACGCCGACGGGAAACCGCATGCCGCACGGCTCGATGATCGGCAGAAGCTCCTCGAGCACCGCTCGTCCCTTTTCGTACTCTCCGGCGAGCCAATAGGCCTCACCGAGAAACGGGGTGTTGTGCTCGCTCGGAATGTAGCGGGCAGCGCGATACTCCGCCTGGAGCCTGGCGAGGATCTCGACGGCCTTGCCGGCATCGCCGGCGCGGCAGTGGGTCACCCCGAGCGTCGCCTCGGCCCACGACCGGTTCGCGGTTGTGGGCGCAATCTGGACCGAGCGCTGGGCGGCCTCGAGCGCGCGGTGAGAGTCGCCCCTGTACATGTGGGCCCGCGCGATGACCCATAGCGCGTGGGAGGTCAGGCTTCTGTCCGTGAACTCCTCCGCGATGCGGAGCTGCTTTTCTCCGTACTCGATCGCCCGCTGGCATCGGCCGAGGAACGCGCAGGCCAGCGCCATCGCAGCCAATGAATACGTGTACCAATGGAAGTTGAACCGCCGCTCCATCGCGCGCTCGACTCGCGGCGCGAGGGACAGGGCCTCCCCGTACTCGCCAGTGTGGAAGTAGCACCACTGCAGAACCATGTAGGCCCGCGCCGCGCCCTCGGCGTCCCCAGCCGCCTCGCTGAGCTCCGAGGCTTTCTTAGACCTGGCGATGGCCTGGTGAAAGCGGCCAAACCCCCACTCACACATCGACATTGCGCCGTAGTAGGCGCCCAGCAGACCGGGCTCGCCCAAGTCAGCCGCGACCGGTTCGAAGCGGGTCAAGTGCTCGTGGTACTCGACGAGCTGGAACAGGAGGGAGAATACGAGGGCCTGGTCAGCGATGAGTGCGATGCGCCGGCGCCGGTTAGCGTCCGTATCTGGAAGCGTGTCAAGGAGCCTCATGGCCTCGACGAAGTGGGCCTTCGCCTCGACCATGGCGTTCAGCCTGATGGCCCTCCGGTTCGCGCGGTCAAGGTACTCCACCGCCTTGTCGGCGTTCGGGCTCCGCCCGTAGTGGTAGGCGAGCAGCTCATCATATTCCTCGAGCTGGTCGGCATGCAGCGCCTCGAGCGTCTGTCCCACCCGCTCGTGGAGCGACTCCCGCTTCGGCCGCAGCAACGCGTCGTAGACCGCCTGTTGCGTCAGCACGTGCTTGAACGAGTACTCCCGGTGCGAGGCAAGGGTTGTCGGGTAGATGAACTCCAGATCCTCGAGCTGAAGCAGCAGGTGCTCGAGCTCGGGCGGGTGCGCCGCCACCTCGGCCAGCACGGGCGCGCTGAACACGCGGCCGATCACCGAGGCGACCTGGAGGAGCTGCTTCAAATCGTCGTTCAGCCGGTCAATCCGCGCCAGCAGGACCCCCTGCACGGTGGTCGGCAGCTGCAGCGCCTCCGCTGGCCTCGCCATCGCATAGCCGCCGTTCTCGCGGACGAGCTCCCCGCTTTCCAGCAGCGACAGCGTGAGCTCCTCGACGAAGAAGGGATTGCCGTCGGTCGTGTCGCCGATCAACCGCTCCAGCGCGGGCGGGATGGTCGCCGTCCCCAGGAGCTCCTGGACCAGGGCGGTACTCTCCGCCGGGCTGAGGCGGGCGACGGGAAGCCGAGAGGCGTACGGCTTGAGGAGAATCGCCCGCACCATCTCGGCGCTGCTCGCGCTCTGCAAGAGGCGGAGCGGGATGTGCGTATGAAAGGCCTTGTTCGTCCAGGCGTGCAGGTACTCCGGCCGGTAGCCCAGGATCACCAGCAGAGGCACCCGCGCCATCGCCTCGACCAGCGCGGCCACGACCTCCTCGGTCGCCTTGTCGATCCAGTGGACGTCCTCGATAATCAGCGCCAGCGGGCGCTCGGCCGCCACGCCGAGGATCAGCGCGGTCAGCGCGGCGACCGTCCGTTCGCGGATCAGGTGGGAGGGGAGCTTGGCGAACATCCGGTCGTCGACCGTGAAGGCCAGCAGGTTCTGGAGAAACGGCGTCACCGCCGCCGAATCGAGAGCGAGCGACGCGAGGCGCGCTTCGATCTGGCGCTTCGCGTCGGCGTCCTCGGCGATACCGTCCAGGCCGAAGAACGCCTTCACGACGTGGACGAACGGCAGATACGAGATGCTCTCGCCGTATGCGAAGCAGGAGCCCTCGAGATTGAAGCTGCCCTCGCGGCTGAGCCGTGCCTTGAACTCGTGAATCAGCCGGCTCTTGCCGAGACCGGCCTCGCCCACCACGGAGACGACTTGCCCCTGGCCCAGCTTGGCCACCTCCCAGCGGGAGACGAGCTGCTGGAACTCGGACTCTCGGCCGACGAAGCGGGTCAAGCCACGCTGGGCCTGGACGTCGAATCGGCTCCGGACTGCGCGGCGGCTGACCAGCTCGTACGCTGGCGTGGGCGTCTCACGCCCCTTGACCATGATCGGTCCCACCGAACGCCACTCGAAGGCCGTACTGGCGACCCGATAGGTCGCGTCACCGACCCAGATAGCCCCGAGCGGGGCCATCTGCTGGAGCCGAGCTGCAAGGTTGGTCGTGTCCCCAACGGCGGTGTAGTCCATCCGGAGGTTGTCGCCGATCTTGCCCACGACGACGGGGCCGGTGTTGAGTCCCATTCGCACCGCCAACTCGCCCCCGGGCGGCGTCGGACCGCTGTGACCCTCGGCCAGCCGTCGACGAATGTCAAGCGCGGCCAGCACCGCTCGACGGGCGTGGTCCTCAAGGGCGAGCGGCGCTCCAAACAGGGCCATGAAGCCGTCGCCCAGAAACTGGTTGATTGATCCTTCGTAGCGATGCACATCCGCCAGGGCCAGCTCGAAGAACGTGTTCAGTACCCCGTGCATGCCCTCGGGGCCGAGGCGCTCGGCAAGAGCCGTGGAGTTGGCGACGTCACAGAACAGGACGGTGACCTGTTTCCGCTCGCCTTCCAGGGCTGAGCGAGAGGTCAGGATCTTCTCGGCCAGGTGCTGGGGCGTGTAGCCCCGGGGGGACGCGAACCGCGTCTCGGGGTTCGTACTCGGCGGCACGACCAGTGGGGCAGCGCACTCATTGCAGAACCGGCTGCGCGGTGGATTCACATGTCCGCACGCAGGACACCCGAGATCCAGCGGGACGGCGCATGCGTTGCAGAACTGAGCTCCGTCGGGATTCTGGTGCTGGCACTGCGTGCAGACCATCACCTCATCTCACGCGAGGGCGTCAAGCAGCGCCTTGGCGTCCTTCAGATCGGCGGTGTCGAAGCCCTCGGTGAACCAGCCGTAGATCGGCGCGAGCACCTGTCGCGCTTCGGCGCGCCTGCCCTGCTCCCGCCACAGACGGCTCAAGCTCATCACGGCCCGAAGCTCCAAAGACTTCGCGCTCCGGTGGTGGGCCATTTCAACAGCTTGACAAAAACAAGTCTCAACCTCTTTTCCTGCCTCCTCCCTTCCGGCTTCTGCCTTGCGAAGTAATAACTCCCCCTTGAGCCGATAGAGCTCCGCCTCGTACCAATACTCTCTAGTTTCATTAACCGCAGCTAGTGCGTCGTCCAGTAAGGCAAGACCTTCTTCGGCATACCCTGCTCTTCCATATGCGTCAGCCAACAGGGCACGAGAAAACGGCACGGCCAGTTCTGCCCCAGTGGCCCGGCTGGCAGCTATACCCTGGCGCATCTGTACCAGGCCTTCCTCCGTTTGTCCCCTCTTGGTTTGCGCCCAGCTGTTCCAGGTCGTTCCCAAAGCTAGCCAATATCGAAATCCATGCTCGCTGCACAGCGCAACCAGTGCCTCAGACCGCTCCTGCGTCTTCTGCTCCTCTTGACGGAGATAATGCAGCATGGCAGCATAATTCAAAGCCTGAGCCAGGCTTGGTGTGTGAGCAAGTCCTTGAGCGAGGGTGACCGCCTCGACGCTTCTCTTGAGAGCTTGGTCAGGATAGCCAAGAACCCACAGGACATGGCCAATATGGGATAAGCAAATCACCTTGGGGTCGAATCCATAGACGAAGGCATGAGAGCGATGCTGGTGCGGATCGTAGAGAGCTATGCCCTCCTGCAGGTGCTCTCGGGCTAGGAGTAGTTCTCCTAGATAGAACAGGGTTACTCCAACTGCTCTGTGGGCCTCCACGAGGAGAGCCGAATTTTGTACGCTTTGCGCTAAGCTGAGGAACTTCTCTGCTATGTCACGGGTCGTTTGTAACTCCGCCCGAACCAAATGGAAAGCATATAACCCCCATAGTACCGGGAAGAGCTGAGGCGTTTCCCCGACCTGTTGACACAGCTCTCGGGCTCGGCCGTATGCTTTCTGCACTTCCGGGGCTGCAAAGCCCTTAACAGCAATCAGTGGTGCACCCAGAGCAATCTGCAGTGTGAGTTCTTGCTGAGCACGCCCGGCACTGTCCGGGAGGTGGTCAAGCGCGGCGAGGGCCTTCGTGAAATGCGCGATCGCTTCTGTGTGAGCTGTACGCTCGACAGCCCGCCGCCCCGCCGCCTGCCAGAAGGGAATAGCCTCGCCAGGCCGCCCCGCCGCGGTGTAGTGATGCGCGACGAACTCGGGGCGCGTCTCCGCTTCCGCCGGGAACCGTTCGACCATCACCCGGGCGATTCGCTGGTGGTGCCTCTGCCGGGTGCTCACCAGCAGGGAGTGATAGGCGGCGTCCTGGACCAGCGCGTGTTTGAACGTGTAGGTGGCTCTCGGCGGCACGCCGCGCTGATAGAGCAGTTCGGCCTCGACCAATCGTGCCAGCGCCCGTTCGAGCGTCGGGTCGTCCAGGGGAGCGACGGCGCGGATCAGCTCGTAGGGGAACGCGCGGCCCAGGGTGGCCCCGAGCTGGGCGACCTCCTTGACCGTCGCCAGCCGATCGAGGCGGGCCATGAGGGAGTCCTGCAGGGTAGACGGAATGGCGAGCGGCGGCAGCGGCCCGGTCAGCTCGAAGCGATCGTCCGCCTCTTTCAGGAGCCCAGATTCGAGCACCATCTTCGTGAGTTCCTCGACGAAGAGGGGGACGCCGTCGGTCTTTGCCACGATCTGCTCGATTACCTCCCGAGGCAGCGCTTTGCCGCCTGTCACACGTTCCGCCATGGCTTCCGTCTGTCTTCGCGACAGGCGAGTCAGGGTAAGGGCGGTCAGGTGGGCTCGCGGTGTCCACGGCACCTGGAACGCCGGGCGAGCTGTCAGGAGGGCGAAGACCTGAACGGTGGGCGCTTGATCCAGAAGGAGGGTCAACAGCTCGAGTGTGGTGGGGTCGATCCAGTGCAGATCCTCCACGATGAGAAGGACCGGGTGCTCGGCAGCCATCGCCAGCACGAGGTCGATGAGGATTTCCAGGATGCGGCGCCGCTGCCGCTCCGGGCTCATCGGCGGGAGTGGGAATCGGTCGGAAGCCGGCAGGGAGAGCAGCGACGCCAGTAGCGAGACGGTCTCTGTCGTAGTCATCGCATACCGGATGCTGACCTTCTCAAGCTTGGCGAGCTTGAGATCCGCGGAATCGTCCCGGCTCCACTCGAGCACGCGCGGCAGCAGATCGATGACGGGATACAGCGGGCTGTGCTCGTAGTACGGCGAGCATCGGCACTCCAGCCGGATATGAGGCTGAGTCGCCACGCGCTCCTTCACCACCTGGACGAGCCGCGACTTGCCGATGCCCGCCTCGCCGGTCAGCACCACCACTTGTCCCTGCCCGTCAGCGACCCGCCCCCACCGGCCGAGGAGCAATCCTACTTCTTCCTCACGCCCGACCAGCGGGGTCAGCCCGATGGGGGCCGCTACGTCGAGCCGACTCCGCGCGCTGCTCTCCCCGAGGATCTGGTGGGCTTGCACGGGTCCGGGGACGCCTTTCAACACGTGCGGGCCGAGATCGCGGCTCAGGAACAACCCATGAACCAGCCGATGCGTCGCGGTGCTGATCACGACGGCGTCAGGCTCGGCCAGCGCCTGGAGCCGTGCCGCGAGGTTCGGGGTTTCACCCAGGGCAAGCTGCTCGAGCCGCGTGCCGCCGCCGACTTCACCGACCACGACCAGACCCGTGTGGATACCGACACGTACAGAGAGCGACGGCTCTCGAGGCGCGGTGGGCCCCGGATTTAGCCCACGGATCGCGGCAACGATCCCGAGGCCGGCTCGGACGGCGCGCTGGGCGTCGTCCTCGTGCGCCTGCGGATATCCGAAATAGACAAGTAGTCCATCGCCGAGATACTGGGCGACGTGCCCGTCGTAGCGAGCGATCACCTCGGCACAGGCAGCCTGATAGGCGCGGACGGTGTCCCGGAAGTCTTCCGGGTCGAGTCGAACGGATAGAGCCGTCGAGCCGACGAGGTCGCAGAACATCACCGTCAGCTGCCGGCGTTCAGCGTCCGGCGAGCTTCTCGGAGAAGGTTGTGAGGTAGCCTCCGGGGCAAGTGCTGCGGGTTGAGGAGGCGCAGGAACGGAAACGGGGTGCGCGCACTCAGGACAGAACTTCACGGTCGGCGAGAGCTGAGTCCCACAACTTGCGCAGGTCCGGACCAGCATGGCGGCGCATTCTTCACAGAACTTCGCCCGTGGGGAGTTCTCGTGCTGGCACCGGGGACACTGCATCTCTTGTTCTCCCGCTGACACCGGGCCTGGTCACCGTCGGGCGGTAGAGACGAGGGTAGTCCCTGAGACGAGGGCGGTCAAGGATCAGGACCTGAATGTGTTGATGGTCTACAGAAAGGTCCTGCCTAATCTAATTGCTGGGTGAAAATGTCACCGGTAAAGCGCGTCGATGAGCTGGCAGGGGGTCCGGTACCGTCGGCGCACCTCGCGACGGTGTCCTTCAACACCAGCTCCATCGCCCTCAGATCAGCGATCTTGGCGTGCACGTCCCTCAGGTGGGCTTCAGCAACAACAGGTGGGCTTCAGCAACAACCCGAACCTCGGCGCACGGGCGCTGCGCTCGTCGGCGCGTTTGAGGAGCGTGCGGACCTCGTCAAGCGCGAAAAACCAAGCCCGCGGGCGCGGCGGATGAAGTTGAGGCGTTTGACATGGTCTGTCCCGTAGAGACGGTAGCCACCCGGACTCCGTGCCGGGGCGGGTCACAGCCCGATCCGTTCGTAGTAGCGGATCGTCTCGATGTTGGTGCCGGTGTGCTTGGCAAGCTGGCCAATCGCGATGCGACCCGAGCCATGCATCCCCTGCCCTCCCCGAAAGATCGTAGGTGACATAAAGCCATTATCTGACGCGGCCTCTCTCTCCCCAGAGACAGCCGCCGGCGGAACGCGGAGGCCCAGAGCGCGGTGCCCGCATCAGCACCCGAGCTGGCGAGCGAGGTCGACGAAATCGGCCGCCGTCACATCGAAGGCGCGCTCGGGCTTCGTCGCCGTGGCCTGGCGCGGACCGTGCTCCGTGGGCCGCGGCACGAAGGCCGTGCGGAACCCACACCCAGCGGCCGCCACCAGATCCCCGCTGTGGGCGGCGACCATGAGGCACTCCGCCGGCTTCAGACCAAGAAGCTCCGCCGTGCGCAGATACGCCTCCGGCTGCGGCTTGTAGCGCTGGGCGACCTCCGCTCCCAGCACGGCGTCCCAGGGAAGCCCCGCGCGCTTGGCCATGTTCACGATGAGGGCCACGTTGCCGTTGGAGAGCGTGGCGAGAATGTAGCGAACCTTGAGGCGAGTGAGGCCGGCAACCGCGTCAGGCCACGGATCGAGGCGGTGCCAGGCGCGATTGAGGTGATCGACCTCCTCCTCGCTCAGCCCACCGATCCGGAAGTCGCCGAGCAAGCGATCCAGGCTCTGGCGATGAAGGTCGTCGAGCTTGGTCCAGGGCCGCTCACCGCTCCGCACGCGCTCGAGCATGGGCTGATAGAGCCCGCGCCAGGCGTCGGCGAAGGCGGCCCAGTCCACGTGAGTGATCCCCTTGGCCCGCGCCAGCGCTTCTCCCTCGCGGATCAGGCTGCTCCGCCAGTCCACCACCGTACCGAACACGTCGAACGTCAGTGCCTTGACCGACGCCTCGTCCATCGCTCGTTCACCTCCGAGAGCCGACGACATGCCCCCGCCGGGGGCGGCCGACGGGCCCGCCCAAGGCCGGGTGGCCCGCCTCCCGCCGGGGCCGCTGGCGAACGCGTCACCAGCTGCGTGTCGTGCCCGTCATGGTGTGTGGATGTCAGGCATTCGCGCGTCACTGCCCCCCGGGGCCGACGCGAAATCGACCAGGCGTCGCATCAGCTCCGCCACGGCGCGAGCGCCGACCTCGCCGGTGTCTTCCAGGCCGCGGCCCGCGCTGGCCTGGTCGGCGGCGCTCCGATTCTGGCTCAGCTTGGCCTTGCCCTCCAGCCGGTCGCAGAGGGCCTGAATTCGGCGCCACCGTCCGCGAGTGCCCCTTTCTGACCGGGCGATTGTACACGGCAACCACTCCCCGGCGCGCATCCCCCTTCTGGAATATCCTGCTGGTCCGGCAGCGCACACCTTTGCCCCGGCCAGGAGAACAGCTCGATGACACTGCAGGATCGCATGGCAGTCGTGACCGGAGGGGGCTCGGGCATCGGCCGAGCCATCGCCCAGATGCTGGCAGCGCGCGGAGCCGCGGTGGCCGTCGTCGACATCGACGAGGCCGCCGGCCGGGACACCGCGCAGCTCATTGGAAAGGCCGGCGGCCGGGCCGCGAGCTTCCGGGCTGACGTCAGCCAGTCAGCCGAGGTCGACGCGGCGGTGACGACCGCCGTCAGCGAGCTGGGACCCCTCGAGGTCATGGTCAACAACGCTGGGATCCTCGACGGCTACTTCAACGTCGACGAGATGGACGAGCACGTCTGGCGCCGCGTCCTCGACATCGATCTGACCAGCGTCTTCCTCGGCGCCAAGCGCGCCCTCCGGGAGATGCTCCCTCGAGGGCGAGGCCGGATCATCAACATGGCCTCGGTGGCCGGCCTGAACGGCACCGGCGGCGGGGCAGCCTACATCGCGGCCAAGCACGGCGTGGTCGGCCTCACGCGGCAGATGGCCGTCGTGTACTCCGCGCAGGGCATCACGGTCAACTGCGTATGCCCAGGTCCCATCCTGACCGGCCTGCGCCAGCATTCTCAGCAGATCCTCGGCCCCGGCGTCCCGGACATGAGCACCCGCGGCATCGCGGTCAACGACGATCAGATCCGGGCCTTGCTCCCCGCGCAGCGCCGGGGCACGGTCGAGGACATCGGCTCGGCGGTGTGCTTCCTGGCCTCCGACGAGGCCAGCTACATCACCGGCCACAGCTTGGTGGTCGATGGAGGCTGGCGGGCGAAGTGAGGCGGCAGGCTGCTCACGATCCGCAGTCGATGCAGCGGATCTCGGCGAAGATCGAGTCGCGCACTGCGGGATTCTCGCGAGCGTAGTTGACCAGGCAGCGGATGGCCTTCCCGGGGTCGGACAGCCCGTAGGTCCGCGCCATCTCCTGCAGAAACTTCAGCTTTGCGGACTCGAGGTCAACGGAAAACGGCTTGGCATCCTTCATTGAAGAACCTCCTCGACGAAGAACCTCCTCGACTGCTGTCAACCCAGGAACTCGCGGGCAAGCGCCTCCCACATGAGGGTGGACAGGCGCAGACTCTCGACGTCGATCCGCTCGTCGTCGCTTCGGTCGTGACGGGGTCGTCGGCCATCCAGGTCTCGCTACGAGGGATCGGATCCGAGGAGCGAGCGGAGACGGGCGCGGAGCGTCTGCCCTTCCTCCCAGGCGCGGCCGCCGGTCAGCCCGCCGTCGACCACGAGCGCGTGGCCGTTCACGAAGCTCGACTCCTCGCTGGCCAGCCAGAGGGCGGCTTGGGCGATGTCGTCGGGCTGGCCGGCGCGCTTGATGGGCTGGATCCCCGCCAGCACGACCTTCATGACGTCGACCGTTTCGTCCGCCTGCTCGGGGGAGAGGCCCAGCGCCTTGCCGAAGATGGGCGTGGCGATGCCGCCCGGGCAGATACAGTTGACGCGCACGCCGCTCTCGCCCAGCTCCATGGCCAGCGACCGGGTCAGATGGATGACCGCGGCCTTCGCCGCGCTGTACACGTGCGGCGCGTACCCGGCGCGCAGGCCGGCGATGCTGGCCGTGCTGATGATGCTGCCCGCGCCTTGTCGCTTCATGATCGGCGCCGCGTGCTTCATGCCGAGGAGCACGCCTCGGAGCAGCACGCCGATGGTCTCGTCGAACCCATCGACGGGAGTCTCCTCGATCAGTCCGGTCACGCCGCCGTATCCGGCATTGTTGAAGACACAGTCGAGTCGGCCGAAGCGCTCCACGGCAAGAGCCATGGCGCCACGCACGTCGGCCTCTCGACTCACGTCGGCATGGAAGAATACCGCGTCATCGCCGAGGTCCCGGGCCAGCCGCTCGCCTCGCGCGCCCTGAAGGTCCGCGATGACGACCCGGGCGCCCTCCTGGACGAAGAGACGCACGGTGGCCGCGCCGATGCCGCTGGCCCCGCCCGTGATCACTGTCACCTTGCCATCAAGTCGTCCCATCACCGCCCCAATGCTAGCAGGTTGCTGGGAACGGCCGCTCCTGCGGCGTTGGCTCGCCCGCTCCGCAGCCGTCCTCGCTTTCGAGCGCCGGCTCCGCCGGCGCAACCTATCCTGGGGGGAGGTTCGGAGGGGGGCTTTCGCCCCACTCCGAGGGAATTACGTACTTACCGTCGCCCAGCCCCCACGGCGGAGCGATTCGATCACGGCGTCGAGAACGGTCTGGGCCTGCACGCCATCGGCCAGCGACGGCGAGGGTGTCGTGCCGGTACGGATGCCCTCCAGCAGGCGGGTGACGAGCGGGGCGATGGTGGCCTTGCCGATGACCTCCATTGGATCGCCCTGGCTCACCGATGCCGGCGGCACCACGCTCGGCGTGACGGGAGTCATGGCCCCGCTCTCGCCGGCGACGACCAGGTCGCCAATCCACCAGCCCGGCTTGTTGCGGTCGATGAGGCAGCGCACGGCGCCGCGGCTGCCATAGGCTTCGAGCGACGTCTCGTTGCTCGCGCGGGCGGCTCGGCTCACGGTGAGAGTGACCTGGGCGCCCGAGGAAAGCTCGGCCAGGAGATCGTAGGTGACATAATGAAGAGGGCCTTTTCGCGCGTCGCGGCACCCAGGCCACAGCATGATCGGGACGTGAGGACGCGACGCGAGAAAAAGTCGCGTTGAACGAAGCCGCCGAAGAGCCTGGCGCGGGGTTTGCTATATGGGGATTAATCGCCAGCCCCAATCGCCGCAAACCCTAGATGAAGGGCGCGCGTATCGTAGTTCCCCGGGCTCGCGAGGTCAAGGGCGTCGGCGACTCCTCAGCAACTCCTCCCGGACCTCCCACCGGACCGACCGACCTCGCCGGCGATGCCGGCGAGGTCCTTCACCGCGAAGCGGTTTCGTTCAAAGCCATTATCTGACGCGGCCTCTCTCTCCCCAGAGACAGGGCGGACAACCCGGGTCCGAGACAGCCCGCACCGTGCCCCGGCCACAGCGCTTCTACACGCTGGCCGAACCCGTCCCGTCAAGCGAGAACTTCGGCGAGAACTTCGGGGTGTACCGCGCTGACCGTGCGTGCAGTGCACCGCGCGCAGACGCGGGGCATGCGACCCTCTAGGGGCCCGCGGCCGGATGCGTTCAGAGCCTCCCCGGGGAAAGCCGTCAGCCGCGAGGCGCGACGGGTGGGGCCCGATCGGGTGTCTCGGTCGGCACGGCGAGCGAGCCCAATAAGGCCC
>Ga0187892_10006450_pt1 | contig 17405 bp, 17 predicted proteins | sample MA1701073metaG_FD_139345 | JGI IMG/M metagenome (GOLD analysis project Ga0187892, IMG submission 139345) | Bio-ooze microbial communities from a basaltic lava cave in the Kipuka Kanohina Cave System on the Island of Hawaii, USA - MA170107-3 metaG ... | reverse complement strand
CCTGCCGGGCAAGCCAAAGTCGCCCGATGCGTCCAGCGCGGCATTGACTTCTTCCTCGGCCGCCTGCGCTGATCGATCGCGGCCCCGCCGCCAGCCCTTACGCAGGCCTGCCGAAAGGACACCTCCGGATGGGTCGCCGGGTCCGGCAGGTCACCCGGACGGCATCGGGTTTTCGTGTCGATGGCACCTCCGCCGACGGGGCGGGTTGGAGCCTGGGATGCGACCAGGTGGTGAACGCGCTGTGGGACGGACGGCTCGCCATCGATGGCGGGCTCGGCCTCCGGCCGGATCGCCCGTGGGTTCACCGCTTGAAGTATCGCGTGATGGTGACGCTGCCGGACCGGTTGCGCGGCCGACCGCCTGCGGTGGTACTGCACGCTCACCGAGTTGCCGAGGCGGCTCCGGTCGATCTCGCGAAGTCTGCGCGGGCCGAGGAGCCGGCGAGCCTGAAACCGCCCGTCGGCCGGCGGCGCCGGTCCCGCTAGCCGCCTCCGCGTTGCTCCTGCCAGATCCGGGTCAGGGCGCCGTAGATCCTGGTCCAGAAGAGCCGGTTCTCGCGGCGTGTGTCGACGGCGATCCAGACCAGGAACGCGATCAACGCCGCGTGGGTGATCCCGATCACGGCGTAGACCACAAGAAGATCGAAATGACTGACGTCGATCATCGACATTCACTCGTGCCGCAACTGTCCGTTTCGGTCATCCACCGCGGCTCCTTCCCGGGCTGCTTGCCGACCACCGAGATCATTGTGACCATGCGGCGGTTGCCCGTCAATGTCCCGGAATCGATACACACGGCCTCGATCATCCACCTCCAGGCCTCCACGCTCGCAAGCGTCCGCCACCAGCCATGAGGCGGATGCGGAGCAGCCCATCAAGGGGATAGCGCTTCTGACCCAGCGTTGCTCGCAAGGGGCTTTTCGCGCGGGACCAATTCACCCACCGGGGCGGATGATCTCAGTCGGTGACAGCGGGCTCCGCCCGATCAGGTGAATATCGGGAAAGGCTCGAAGCGGCCGCGCAGCAGCTCGTCGGCCCTGGTGAAGCCGAGCCAGCGCTCGATGACCGTGGCGTAGACGCGCCGGAAGTCGGTCGTGTAAATCAGGTTGTCGCCTTGGTCGAGTGTGGTCAGGCTCGGCCGCTCGCCGTAGTGGCCGCCCGTGACGGGCTTCCCGACCACGAACATCAGGTTGGCGGTGCCGTGGTCGGTGCCGAGGCTCGTGTTCTCGGGGACGCGCCGGCCGAACTCGGAGAAGATCATCATCACGACTTGATCCGCCCGTCCAACCCGCTCAATATCGCGCATGAAGCCCGCGACGGCGTCGGAGACATAGGTGAGCAGCCGGGCGTGGACGTCGCCCTGGTGGACGTGGGTGTCGAAGGCGTTGTTCCGGTACGCCGTGTAGAAGAGCCGGGTCGGGAAGCCGGCCTCGATGAGCGCGGTGACCTTCGGCAGATCGACCGCCACGATGCCGTAGTCGATCGGCGACCGGTAGCGCGACCACGCCTCGCGGACGAGGGCGGACGCGTCGCGCGCGCTGCGCGCGACGTCGCGCAGGTACGTCCGTGAGGTATTCGAGTCCCCGTTGGCCTCGGCCACGTGCTCGAGCAGGGGCATTTCCTGGAAGAAGCCCTTGCGGCTGAACCGGTCGGGATCGTCGAACACGACTGGCGTGTGGTCGCGGCTCCGGACGGCAAGCGACTGGGTCGTGTCGACGTTGACGATGAAGTTGGGGGTGCCTCCGGGCTGGATGGCGTCGGCCAGGCGCCCGACCCAGCCGTATTCCTCGCCGCTGTTGGGCGCGGCCGTGTGCCAGTAGGCCATCGACGAGAAGTGCGAGAACGAGGGATTGTCGTAGCCGCATCCGTGGACGATCGCCATCCGCCCGTCCTTGTAGAGTCGCTCGAAGCCGGCCATGCCCGGGCTGAAGCCGAACAGATCGTCGATCGGGCGGAGCCGCTCGCGCTTGATCCCGATCGTGGGCCGGTGGCGGTAATAGGCGTCGTCTCCGTAGGGGATCAGGGTGTTGAGCCCGTCGTTGCCACCCGAGAGCTCCAGCACGACAAGGATTCGGTCGTTGGCGGCCGCCTCCGCGGCCAGCGCCTGCGCGGCTCGGCCGAAGAACGCCGGCATGCCGAGGGCACCGGCGGCGCCCATGCCGAGCCCGCAGAGACTGGCCCGCAACAGATCGCGACGGGAGCAAGCACCGCTCAGGGGAGAGTTCATGTCGTCCTCCAAGAGGCTAGCAGGATGCGGAAAAACTCGCAGGCTGCTCAAAAAGGTCCAGCTGCGAGGCGGCGCGCGAGGGCCGCGCGCGAGGCGTACTCCCTGTACGTTGAGCGTGCGGCCGAGGGCGCCAACGAAGCAGATGGGCCTTTTTCAGCAGCCTGCTAGGAGATCGGAGGGGGCCTCGACGGCCCCTTCCGAAGCCTCCCCCAGGATAGGTTGCGCCGGCGTGGCAGTGCGAGACGAGCCAACGGCGAGTCGGAGCCCCGATTCCGAGATCGGCGCGCGAAACGGCGAGAGCGGTTTGTCGAATGGGTTACTCCGACAGGCTCTCAGCCGAGCTGGTACTCGGGCGTGCTCATGATCAGATGCAGCAACATGCGAAGGGGCTCTTCCAGATAGGTCTCGGCGACGCTGATCTGGCTCGTGCCGAGCTCCGCGTCCAGGAAGCCGACGAGGCGCTCGCGCCGGTCGGCCTCGAGCGGCACCCGCAAGAACCGGCGGGCGAAGTAGTCGACGGCCTGCCCGGTAGTTGTGAGCTTCTGCGCGCGAACCAGGGCCCTCAAGTCGAGCTGCGCGGTATGCCGCGGGATCGGCTTGACCTTCTGGATCGCCAGCTGCCAGCCGCGGAAGCTCGCGTAGCGCGTGTTGAAGTCCTCGTCGCGGTCGGCCATCATGTTGGACATCGCCATCGTCTCGCCGCCGCCGTTGCCGGTCCGCGGGCGGGTGGCGCTCGTGATGTCCTGTCCCTGCGCGATGCGCTCGCTGACGATGCGGATCGTCTGATCCTCGGGATAGCGGTCGGGGGGGACGAAGGTGATGTCGGGGAAGAGGACGTCGCGCGCGAAGTTCCCGCGCTCGATCAGGAGGCCCGGCGTGATCCAGCTCCGCCCTTGGGCCCATCCGGCGACCGTGGGCGGCCGGAAGAGCTGCTGCCCGAGCCCCGACGTGACCTCGTTGAAGTCCGGCACGCCTGGGATCTCGCGGAGCCCGAGCTTCTTGTACGTCGACACGGCCAGCTCGACCGGGCTCTTGATGTGCGTGGCGTACGAGGCAGAGCTGTAGAAGTCCCGCGACAGAAAGATCGTCCGGAGGAGGGGCGTGATCTCGTAGCGATGGTCGCGGAGCACCGCGCCCAGCCGCGTCCGGAGCGACGGCGACAGGTCCTGCCGCACGAAGTAGCGGTAGATCTTGCCGGCGATGAAGTCGGCGGTCACGGGCTGCTCGAGGATGATGTCGGCCACGCCGACGCCGTCGAACGGCCCCGTCCGCCCCAGGACGGTCTTCTCGGTGTCGTCGTGCTTGTCGCGATTGACCACGAAGGCCAAATCCGTGAAGTTCCAGCCGGTGAACGCGCGCGCCGCCTCCCGGATGTCCCTCTCGGTGTAGTTGCCGACCCCCATGGTGAACAGCTCCATGATCTCGCGAGCAAAGTTCTCGTTGGGGGCGCCCTTGACGTTCACGGCGGCATCGAGGAAGGCCAGCATCGCGGGATCCTGGGCCACGCCGATGAGGAGGTCACGGAAGTTGCCGGCACCGTGCCGCTGAAACAGCGTGAGCTGCACCAGCATCTTCCGGTAGTCGCGGACCTTCTCCTCGCTCGTCGCGAAGTGGCCGTGCCAGAAGAGCGCCAGCTTCTCCTCGAGCGGCCGGTGCGTGGCGAGCATCCGGGTCGACCACCAGTAAGCGACGCGGTTCGTCTCGAGCCGGCTCGCGCGGAGCCAGTAGAAGAACTTGTTCGCCACGGGTTGAAGCCGCCGGTTCCCTTGCGGTTTCACCTTGACGCCCATCGATTCGCCCGTGGCCTTGGCCAGGTCGGTTGCGGCGGGCCGGCTCGCGGGAAACGGCTCGAGCCCGGGGTCGTGGACGCCGGAGTGGTCGAACGGCGCGAGATGGCCGTTGTCGATGCGCTGATAGTCGACGAGGAGACTGACTGCAGACTCGGGCGTCATGGCGGCGAGGCGCTCGATCTCCTCGGGCGTGCCCCCGAACCCTGCCCGCTCGAGCAGGTGGGCCGCCCGGTCGTAGCTCCAGTCACCCGGCCCGATCGGAGTCAGATCATCGATCCACGCGGCCGGGCCGCCTCCCGCCGGTCCCGGCTCCGCCGCGGCGGCGCGCTGCGCCTGGGGGCTCGAGATCGCGAGCGCCAGCACGGCACAGACTGTCAGCCCGACCAGGTTCATACGTCTCGCCATACACCATTCCTCCCCGGAATTCCGCGGCTGCCGAGCAGGACGCCCGTCGGCCCCGGCGCTGATGTCTCGAGCGATCGCGACCCACTCGGCGGAGGCCCGTGCTCGTCGCTCGACCGGACGAGCCGCCCTCGCCCGCGTCGATCGCCTCCGGCCGCTATTCTACGCTGTCGAGCCCTTCCCCCGCCCGAGGGGTTCGGCCGAGGTATCCTGACGGTGTATGGAAGCCGTGACGTTGACCGCCGGCGCTGCGGGCTGATTCAATGGGCCGCGTGGGAGTCTACGATCAGATCAAGTCGGTGTTCCAGGACATCGTCGCCCCCGAGATCCACGGGCTGCGGGGCGAGATCCATGCGTTGCGGGGCGAGGTGCAGGGGCTGGGGACCAGGGTGGACTCGCTTCGGGCCGAGATGGGCTCGATGAAGAGCGAGCTGCTCGCCGAGATTCGGCGCCTCGACACGAGGATCGACAGCGTCGACCGCGAGCTTCGCATCGCGATCGACATCCGCGAACGGCTCGCCGCACTCGAAGCCCGCCGCGGGTAGCGGCCCGGCGTGCCGGCCTGCGCAGACTCTCAGGGGTTGACGACAGGTGGCGGCGGCGGTAAGTCTGGCAGGCCATGACCATCGACCGCGTCCGCGCCGACCATTACCGGATCCCGTTGCCGACTGTCCTCTCCGACGCGACCCACGGCGACATCACCCACTTCGAGCTGATCACCGTCCGCCTCGACGCGCGCGACGGTGCCGAGGGCGTGGGCTACACGTACACCGTCGGCGCCGGCGGGGCGGCGATCCGGGCGCTGATCGAGAGGGACCTGGCGCCGGTGCTTGCCGGCGCGGATGACGACGGCATCGAGGCGCTGTGGGAGCGGATGTGGTGGCGGCTCCACTACGTCGGGCGCGGCGGGCTCGCGTCGTTCGCCATCTCGGCCGTCGACGTCGCGCTGTGGGACCTCGCCGCGCGCTGCCGCGGGTTGCCGCTCTGGCGGCACGCGGGCGGTCACGACTCCCGCGTGCGCGCGTACGCGGGTGGCATAGACCTGCAGTTCTCGCTCGACCGCCTGCTGCGCCAGACGGACGAGAACCGGGCGCGGGGCTTCCGGGCCATCAAGATGAAGGTTGGCCGGACGCGCCTGTCCGAGGACGTGGAGCGCGTCCGCGAGATGCGGGCGCTGCTCGGGCCCGACACGCCGCTGATGGTCGACGCCAACATGCGGTGGACGGCCGACGAGGCGATCCGCGCCGCCCGGGCCCTGGCGCCGCACGACATCTACTGGCTGGAGGAGCCAACGATCCCGGACGACGTGCCGGGCCACGTGCGGATCGTGCGCGACGGCGGGCTCCCGGTCGCGACGGGGGAGAACTTCCGCACGCTCCACGAGTTCGAGCGGATGATGGAGGCGGGCAGCGTCACGTTCCCGGAGCCCGACGTCTCCAACTGTGGCGGCGTGACGGTCTGGATGAAGGTCGCCCACGCCGCGGAAGCCCGGAATCTGCCCGTCACGTCCCACGGCGTCCACGATCTCCATGTCCATCTGCTCGCCGCCGTGCCGAACGCCTCCTACCTCGAAGTCCACGGCTTCGGCCTCGAGCGCTTCATTGCGCACCCTATCGTCCTGCAGGACGGCCTGGCCATCGCGCCCGAGCGCCCCGGCCACGGCGTCGACCTCGACTGGAAGGCGCTCGAGTCGCTGCGCGCGGCCTGATCCGGCGGTGCCGGCGGAGCAGTTCTCCGTCGACACCGATATGGGCACAGAATGCGATGGGGAGTCGCCGGCCCTGAGTGGCTGCCGGCCACACCCCGCAACCTGGAGGCGCCGGCGGGTGGAGAGCTGGGGATCCCACGATGGATGGGACTGGTCTGGGGCCGGGCTCGCTCGAGTGGCTGACGCGGCGGCGCTGCATCACCCCAGCGCTGCATAACCCCCGGTTTCGCAAGGTGTTTCGTGGTAGACTCTCGCCACTTTGGGGGTGGAAGCGGCGGCGATCAGGGTCATCGATCGAGGCATGGGTGCCTTCCGCTTCACGGATCCGGACGAGATCCGCGAGTGGATGCGCGATCGCAAGAGCCGCCAGTTCGCCGACAAGACCATGTCGGAGGCCGAGGCGGTCAGCCGCTTCGTCGCCGACGGGGATTACATCTCGTTCGACTTCTCCTCGTTCACACGCGGCCCGCTCTGCCTGATCCGGGAGATCATCCGCCAGCGGCGGCGCGACATCTGGTACTGCGCCAAGTTCACGCTCATGGAGTCGTCGCTCCTGGTGGCGGCGGACGCCTGCTCGCGGATCGACGTGGGGTTCATGGGCCTGGGCGATACCGTCAGCCGGGCCGTGGAGGATGGCCGGGTCAAGGTGACCGAGTGGACGAACGGGACGCTGACGCTCCGCCACCAGGCCGGCGCGATGGGCGTCCCGTTCCTGCCGACCCGGGCGCTGCTGGCCAGCGACACGCTCCGGCACTCGGGCGCGCAGGTCATCGAGGATCCCTACGGGGGCAAGCCCGTTGCGCTCGTGCCCGCGGTCAATCCCGACGTCGGGCTGATCCATGCCCATCAGGCCGACATCTTCGGCAACGCGCGCTGCTTCGGGCCCGGGGTGTCGCCGCTCGAGACGGCCATGGCCTCGCGGAAGGTGATCGTCTCGGTGGATGAGATCATCGACCACGACGACGTCCGCAAGGATCCAGCCAAGACCACGATCCCGTACTACATGGTGGACGCGGTGGTCCACGTGCCGTTCGGGGCCTATCCCGGCGGGGTCCAGGGCCTGTACGAGATGGACTTCGAACACTACGGCGAGTTCAGCCGGCTCGAGCGCCAGGGACGGCTCTCGGAGTACCTCGACACCTACGTGTACAGCGTCGGCTCCCACGTGGAGATGCTGGAAAAGCGCATCGGCCTGGCGAGGCTACACGACCTCAAGCGCCGCGCGACCATCAGAGAAGGATATACGTAGGCTGACGTATGACCGGCGAGAGCAGGAATCACGCGCGATGAGCGCCTTGGCGCGAAGAGTCCGATCGATGAAGGGCGCAGAGAGAACCGCCAACAAGAGCGCGCCTCCGGCGCCCGGACCCACCGCGCGATGAGCGCGAAGCGCGAAGAGCCCAATCGAGCCGCGAAGCGCGAAGAGGTCGATCGATCCGCGCCCACCGAGGCAGAAGTGATGATCTGCCTGTGCGCGCGGCTGCTCGAGGACCAGAAGACGGCCTTCATCGGCTTCGGGATGCCGCAGGTCGCCGCGATCCTGGCCCAGCGGCTGCAGGCGCCGCAGCTCGTCCAGCTCTTCGAGTTCGGGGCGATTGGACCGACGCCGCAGACGCCCTTCGTCCGGAACACCATGGGCGGCCCGGCGAACTGCTACCGGTCGATCGCGTGGACGAGCATGAACCAGATCTTCGCGCAGGCGCAGGTGGGCCTGGTCGACTACGGGGTGCTGGGGGCGACTCAGATCGACCTCTACGGCAACATCAACTCGACCATGCTCGGCGACAGCTACGAGCGTCCGAAGAAGCGCTTCCCCGGGGCCGGCGGCGCCAACGAGGTGGCCTCGTTCTGCTGGAAGACGATCGTCATCATGCTGCACGAGCGGCGGCGGTTCGTGCCGCGAGTCGACTTCGTCAGTTCCCCGGGCTTCCTCGATGGGAGCCCGGCCGCTCGCGAGCGAGCGGGCTTGCCGGCGGGCACCGGGCCGTGGCGGGTCGTCACATCGCGAGCCGTCTTCGGCTTCGACGACGAGACGCGCCAGATGACGCTCTTCTCAGTGCTGGATGGGCTCCGGCGGCAGGACGTGCTGGACGACATGGACTTCGCTCCGCTCGTGGTGCCGCGGGTTGATGTCCTGCCGCCCCCGACGGCGCGTGAGCTGGCGATCCTCCGCGAGGAGATCGATCCCGCGCGCACCATCATCGGGCGGACCGCGAAGGCCTGATGGCCGGGCCCAGCGCCGCCGTCTCGTCGCTGGCGTTCGCCGCGCACGCGCTCGAACCGGGGCTCGACACCTTCCCGAAGCTCGTGTGGCGCAATGCGGAGCGCTGGCCGCGCCGGATCGCGATCCGCGAGAAGGACCTGGGTATCTGGCAGTCCTACACCTGGACCGATTACCTGGCGGAGGCGCGCCTGATCGCCCTCGGCCTCGCCGCCCTGGGGTTCAGACGGGGCGACAAGACGGCCATCGTCGGGGACAACCGGCCGCAGCTCTACTGGGCGATGCTGGCCACCCAGGCCCTGGGCGGCATCCCGGTGCCGCTCTACCAGGACTCGATCGAGAAGGAAATGCTGTACATCATCGACCATGCAGAGGCGCGCTTCGCGGTGGTCGAGGATCAGGAGCAGGTTGACAAGCTCCGGCGCGTCCGGGCCGAATGCCCGGGCCTCCAGTCCATCGTCTACGACGATCCCCGGGGGATGCGGCACTACGCGGATCCGTGTCTCACGAGCCTGCACGACCTTCGGGAGCTGGGTGCCCAGTTCGGTCGCGCGCATCCGGGCTACTTCGATGAAGAGGTTGCCAAGGGCGTGGCCGGCGACACCGCGGTCATCTGCTATACCTCGGGCACCACGGGCCAGCCCAAGGGCACGATGCTCACGCACGGCAACGTCATCCTGACCGCGCGCAACGCGGTCCAGCGCGAGGGGCTCCGCGAGACCGACGAGGTGATGGCCTACCTGCCGATGGCGTGGGTCGGCGACCACATCTTCTCCTACGCGCAGTCCGTCGTCGCCGGCTTCGCCACCAGCTGTCCGGAGAGCGCGCCCACCGTCCTCGCGGACATGAAGGAGATCGGGCCGACGGCGTTCTTCGCGCCCCCGAGGATCTGGGAGAACATCCTGACGTCGGTCATGATCCGGATCGACGACAGCGCCCGGCTCAAGCGCCGGATGGTGCACCGCTTCCTGGACATCGCCCGGCGCGTCGAGCGCGGCCGTCTGGCCCACCAGGCGGTCCCCCTCGGAGACCGGGTGCTCCATCAGCTCGGCCGCATCCTGGTGTACGGGCCGCTCCGCGACAACCTCGGGTTGGGGCGGATCCGGGTGGCCTACACGGCAGGCGAGGCGATCGGTCCCGAGCTGTTCGAGTTCTATCGCTCCCTCGGCATCAACGTGAAGCAGCTCTACGGGATGACCGAGTCGAGTGCCTTGATCTGCATCCAGCGGGATGGAGACGTCAAGCTCGACACGGTCGGCACGCCGCTCCCGGGCGTCGAGCTGCGCATCAGCGAGTCGGGCGAGGTGCTCTTCCGGAGCCCGGGAGTTTTCCAGGGCTACTACAAGAACCCCGACGCGACGCGCGAGACGCTGGAAGACGGCTGGGTGCGCACGGGCGACGCGGGCGTCCTGGGCCGCGACGGGCACCTCCGGATCATCGACCGGGCCAAGGACGTGGGGCGGCTCGCCGACGGCACGCTCTTCGCGCCGAAGTTCCTCGAGAACAAGCTCAAGTTCTCGCCGTACGTCAAGGAGGCGGTCTGCATCGGGAGCGGGCGGCCCTGTGTGGCGGCGCTCATCAACATCGACCTGGCGGCGGTCGGGAACTGGGCGGAGCGGCGGAACATCGCCTACACGAGCTATACCGATCTGGCCCAGAAGTCCGAGGTGTACGAGCTGATCCGCGGGGAGGTGGCCCGGGTGAACCGGAGCCTGACGGAGGACGAGCAGCTCCGGCGGGCGCAGATCCGCAAGTTCCTCCTCCTCCACAAGGAGCTGGACCCGGACGATCAGGAGATCACCCGGACCCGGAAGGTGCGGCGCGGGTTCATCGCGCAGAAGTACGCCACGCTCATCGACGCGCTCTATTCGGACCGCGATCACGTGGCCATCGACGCGCAGGTCACCTACGAGGACGGGCGGACGGGGACCGTGCGGGCCGACGTCAGGATCCATGAGGCCGAGATCTTCGCCATCGAGGGGGCCCCGTGAGCCCGTCGGCCTTGCTCCTGGAAGTCCACGAGGTGAGCGTCCGATTCGGCGCCGTCCAGGCGCTGACCAAGGTCAGCCTCGCGGTGGCCCGCGGCGAGATCGTGGCCATCATCGGGCCCAACGGCGCCGGCAAGACGACCCTGCTCAACGTGATCAGCGGGTTCTACCATCCCACCGAGGGCCACCTCGTATTCGAGGGCCGGGACCGGACGCATCTCAAACCCTACGCCGTCGCGGCGCTCGGCATCGCCCGTACCTTCCAGAACGTCGCGCTGTTCAAGGGGATGAGCGTGCTCGATAACATCATGACCGGGCGGCTCCTCAAGATGAAGGGGAGCTTCCTCCTGGAGGCGCTCTACTGGGGGCCGGCCATGCGGCAAGAGCTGGCGCACCGAGCGGCGGTCGAGCGGATCATCGACTTCCTGGAGATCGAGGCGATCCGCAAGACGCCGGCGGGGCGGCTTCCCTATGGGCTGCAGAAGCGGGTCGAGCTGGCGCGCGCGCTCGCTGCCGAGCCGACGCTCTTGCTGCTCGACGAGCCCATGGCCGGGATGAACGTCGAGGAGAAGGAGGACATGTGCCGCTTCATCCTCGGCGTCAACGACGAGTTTGGCACGACGATCGCCCTCATCGAGCACGACATGAGCGTGGTCATGGATATCTCCGCCCATGTGATCGCGCTCGACTACGGCCGGAAGATCGCCGACGGCACGCCGGACGAGGTGCGCGCCAACCAGGCCGTGATCGACGCCTACCTCGGCGTGGCCCACGCGTGAAGGCGCGCGTGAACGGATCGACCGCGCCGTAGTCTGGGATTTGGACAGGCAGCTGGTCCGCCGTGCGGCTTGGCCCAGAGATTGACAAGGTAGCTTCCGGGAGCTACCTTGTCAATCGTGCGAGCGGTCGGGCTCAAGGTCCTGAAAAACAAGCTGAGCGAGTACGTCCGGCTCGCCGCCGGCGGCGAGACGGTGCTGGTGACGGACCGTGATCGGGTCGTCGCCGAGCTGGTTCCGCCGCGCGAGGGACGGAGCCCCTTGCTCGCCGACGCCATGCTGGCCGAGGCCGTCCGCCGGGGGTGGGTGACGCCTCCGGCGGTGGTTGCCGGCGGGCCCCCGCCCCGCCGTCCGGTGATGCGGTTTCGTGATCTGCGCGAGGGGCTCCAGGACGATCGCACCGACCGGTGATCTACCTCGACACCTCGGTCGCGCTCGCCCACCTCCTGACCGAGGACCGGTGTCCGCCCGATCAGTTCTGGCAAGAGTCGCTGATCTCGAGCCGCCTTCTCGAGTACGAGATCTGGACCAGGATTCATGCTCGAGGGCTTGCCCGGTCCCACGCCGAGGACACGCGAGCCCTCCTGGCGCGGGTCGCGCTGGTCGAGCTCACGCCGCCCGTGCTGGCCCGGGCGCTGGAGCCATTCCCGCGCTCGGTCCGCACGCTGGACGCCTTGCACCTGGCGTCGATGGAGTTCCTCCGCGCGCACGGCCAGACGATCGAGCTCGCCAGCTACGACGAACGACTGCTCGGTGTGGCACGGGCGCTCGCGATCCCCATCCGCGAGGTCTGACCCCGAGGACACCGTGAGCCGCTACCCGGATGCCGCCAACGCCGTCCCCTACGAGCTGTACGACGAGGCTACGGCCCGGGCGAAGGTCGCGACGGCCGAAGAGGTCATTGCATGGCTCAGGCAGCGGATCCCAAAGTAGCGATGTTCGTGCGCGAGCTGCTGCCGACGTTGCGGGAACGATTCGGCCCGCTCCGGGCGATCGCCTTCGGATCGCGCGCGCGGGGCGACGCGCTTTCGACGAGCGACCTCGACCTGATCCTGGTCTCACCCCGATTCGCCTCAATGTCTTTCCTCGAGCGTCCCGTCCGGGTCCTGGAGAGCCTCGGCTACCCGGGAGGTCTCGAGCTACTCTGCTATACGCCGCAGGAGTTCGAGGTGAAGCGCGAGGAGATGGGTATCGTCCGCGTGGCGCTCGAGGAGGGGATCACCCTGTAGCGCGGCTTCGGACCGAGCGCAGCTGGCGGCGTCTGCGCGCGCCGAGGAGTTCCCGGCCAAACCCAGGGCCGGTGCCGGCCGGGCGAGACGCGACGGCTCGTCTCGTGCTCACACGCCTGTCCCGGCGTAGTCCTCCGATCCCGCGTCGTTGACCTCCTGGGCCGCACGACGACCGGATTCTAGCGCGCTCTGCATCCATCCGGGCCACGCGGAGGTGTGCTCGCCGGCGAAGTGCACCCGGCCTTCCGGGCGCGCGATGTGGGGCAGGAGCGCGCGCATCTGGCCTGGCCTGAACCAGGCATACGCCCCGCGCGCCCACTCGTCCTCGTCCCAGCTGATCGACGTGCCACGCTCGACCTCCGCTCGGATCGCCGGATAGAGCGTTTCCATCTGCCGCAGGACCCAGCCGATCCGCTCAGGCTCTCTGAGCGCCGTTGTCCACCGCGCGTGTTCGCCGCCCATGTAGGACTCCAGGATTCCCCGCGGTCCCGCATGCGATGGCGTTCGATCGTAGACGCTCATCATCGCCAGGTCGGTGAACGCCTCGCCCGTGAGGCCGGCGTTCAGCCAGAACCGGGTTCGCGTCTGCAGATAGACCCGCGCCACGGAGGCATAGGGCAGCTCGTCGATCGCCCGCTGCTTGTCCGGAGGGAAGGGCGGACTGACGTCGATGCGCCGCAGAACGGAGAAGGGCACCGTGCAGATGAGGTGGTCGGCCGTGAGGGCCATGGCCTGACCACGCTCGACGCAGACCACGCGTGCTCTCTGCGGACCATGCTCGATTCGCACGACCGGCGCGCCGTAGTGGATCCTGTCGGCCAGTCGACTCGCGAGGGCGTTGGGGAGCCGATCAGCCCCGCCGCGGATGGTATAGAGCTGCTTCACTGCCTGGCGGGTGTGCGCGACCTCGCGAAGTAAGTCGAGTGCTGACGAGCGATCGGCGCCATCTCCCAGGAGGTCAGGGTAGCCCAGCCGCAACAGCCTCACCGCTTCCGGCGACGCCCCCTGACGGCGCAGGAACTCCGTGAACGTCATGCTGTCGTACTGACTCAAGAGCGTCTCGGGCGGCCAGCCTGGCGAAGCAGGATCGCCGAGATCCTTGACGACGGGCCCCACATACCTCGCCCACATCCCTCCTCGGCTGAGGCCGCGCTCGTCGGGCGGCAGGTCCAGCGGCCAGTCGACCTTCAGGCCTGGCCGCGTCTCGATGCGATGTCCTTGCACATAGAGGAGGGACCCGAGCTTCGATGGCGAGAGGGGCTCGAGGGGGAGATCGAACAGCTTGATGTACGCCAGCGTCCAGTCGTGCGTGTCATAGACATGCATGCCACCCGCTTCGGCGTACAGGCCATCCGAGAAGGGCTCGCGCAGGGTGTAGACGCGGCCGCCGGCGCGGCGCCGAGCCTCGAGCACGGTGACGTGATGGCCCGCTTGGGTCAGCTCGTAGGCAGCGGCCAGCCCGGCCAGCCCGGCGCCGATGACGATCACGGTCTTGGCCGGACCCCGGCGTTCGAGCCTCGGCTGATTCGCCGCCCCAACGGAACGCGGGACAGCGGCCGCCACCGCGGCATACACGCCTTGCCGGAGCAGCTGCCGTCGATCGATCCAGTGGTTCACGTCGCTTTCCTTTCCTCTTCCTCTGCTTCCGGGTCGCGTTTCCCCTGCGGGTTCACACAGCCCGGGCACACCGGGTCGGAAGCGGCCGCCCAGCCGGCGCGGTCAGCTCGCAGCGGACGTCCCGGACAGGCAGAAACTGCATCCTACTGCGTCCGGATCGTTGCAGCTCCATTCTCATAGCCGGACCTCCGGACGGGCGCGCAACGTTCCGTGAGTCTGTGCTTGAGCCAGGTCCTTTCGTCATAGGACACCGACGCGCGGCAAATCTTCCCGAGTCGATTCGCCGCGGCGCCCGGAGCGGATGTCACGGACTGTCAGGAGTGGCGAGACCGGACGCCTCGCACTCCTGGGATGAGCCCGCGAACTATCTGTCCAAGTATCGAACTATCAATAGAAGTTCGAGAAGGTTCGGTCGTCTTTGCCCGAATCGGATTGACCTCCGCCAGGTTCCGGCGCTAGACTGCCCGCGTCCCGTCCGCTCCTTCTCGATCTCGTTGGAGGCGACGGCATGCGGTGCTCGCAGTGCGAGCGCGAGAATCCCGCAGCCGCGGCGTTCTGCGGCGCGTGCGGCGCGTCGCTCGACGCGCGCTGTCCGATCTGCGGGACCGCGAATCCCCCGACCAACCGGTTCTGCCTTCGGTGCGGGCGTGGCCTGGCGGCGGCCGCCGCCAGCCCTGGACCGAGCCCGCGCGCCCAGACCTCGGAGGCGGAGCGGCGCCAGCTCACGGTGATGTTCTGCGATCTCGTCGGCTCCACCGAGCTGTCGCAGAAGCTCGATCCCGAGGACCTCCGCGAGGTGTTGCGGGTGTACCAGGACACCTGCGCCGAGGTGATCCGCCGGTTCGACGGCCATGTCGCCCAGACGCTGGGCGACGGCCTCATGGTCTACTTCGGCTACCCGCGCGCGCACGAGGACGACGCCCAGCGCGCGATCCGCGCCGGGCTCGAGATCGTCGAGACGATCCGCGACCTCAGTCGCCGGCTGGAGGCCCCGCTGGCGGTCCCGGTGGCCGTCCGTATCGGCGCCTACACCGGCCTCGTCGTGGCCGGCGAAGTGAGCGCCAGCGATACCCGCGGCGACATGGCGGTGGTCGGTGAAACTCCCAATATCGCGGCGCGGCTGCAAGCGCTCGCCGAACCCAACACCCTGGTGGTCGGCGAGCGCACCCACCGCCTGGCCGGCGCGGTCTTCGCCTACGAAGAACTCGGGCCTCACCGCCTCAAGGGCGTGGCTGAGCCGATGCGGCTGTTTCGGGTCCTGCACGAGCAGAGGGCGGAGAGCCGATTCGAGGCGACGCACCGCGCGACATTGACGCCCCTGGTCGGCCTGGAGGAGGAGATCGGTCTCCTGCTGAGTCGGTGGGAGCAGGCCACGGCCGGCGACGGCCAGGTGGTCCTGCTTTCGGGCGAGCCCGGCATCGGCAAATCGCGCCTCGTCGCCGCCTTGCGAGAGCATATCAGCGTGGAGCCCCATACGCGGCTTCAGTACCAGTGCTCGCCTTTCTTCACCAACAGCGCCTTCTATCCGCTGATCGACCAGCTGCAGCGGGCGGCGGAGTTCGAGCGCGACGAGCCCGCGGAGGCGAAGCTCGACAAGCTGGAGCGGCTCCTCGCGCAGTCGAGTCCCGCGGTGAGCGAGGTGGCGTCGCTGCTGGCGGCGCTGCTGTCGATCCCCATCGACGGCCGCTATCCCCCGATCGCCCTGAGTCCCCAGCGGCAGAAGGAACGGACGATCCAGGTGCTCGTGGACCAGGTCGAGGGGTTGGCGACGCGCCGGCCGGTGCTGATGGTGTTCGAGGATGTCCATTGGATCGACCCCACGACCCTGGACCTGCTCGAGCTGCTGATCAGTCGGGTCCCAGCGATGCGGGTGCTCGTGCTGATCACCTTCCGCCCCGAGTTCGTGCCGAGCTGGGGCAGCCATGCCACGTCACCGCCCATGGGTTGAACCGCCTGAGCACGCGCCAGGCGGCCACCATGGTCCAGCGGGTGGCCGGCGGCAAACCGTTGCCGGAGGCGATCCAGAGCCAGATCGTTGGTAAGGCGGACGGGGTCCCCCTGTTCATCGAGGAGCTGACGAAGGCGGTGCTCGAGGCTGACTGGCTTGTGGACCAGGGCGACCGCCACGAGCTCGCGGCGGCGCGCAGCACGCTCAACATTCCGGCCACGCTGCACGACTCACTGATGGCGCGTCTAGACCGGCTGATTCCGGTCAAGGAGGTGGCGCAGATCGGCGCCGCCATCGGTCGAGAGTTCTCGTACGAGATGCTGGCATCAAGCAGTTCCCCCCTGAGGCCGACGCGCGGCCCGAGGTCGTGGCCCACCACTACACCGAGGCGGGGCTTGGCCAGCCGGCGGTCGACTACTGGCAGCGAGCCGGGCACCGGGCGGTGGCACGGTCCCCTACGCCGAAGCGCTCGCCCACTTCAACAAGGCGGTGGAGGTGCTCACTACCCTGCCTGACACTCCAGCGCGAGCCCAGCAGGAACTGGGCCTGCAGGTCGCGCTGGGTCTTGCGGTCCCGGCGTTGAAGGGGTGGGCGACGCCCGAAGGGCGAAAGGCCTTCAACCGGGCGCGTGCTGTCCCGGGACGTGCCGGACAGCCCACTTCGCTTCGGGGCCCTATGGGGGCTGTGGGCCTTTCATACGGTAAGCACCGAGCATCAGACGGCCCGCCAATTCGCTGAGGAATGTGTCGCGCTGGGGCAGCGCGTCGGGGATGCCGGGCTGCTCGTCGAAGGCTACTGCATTCTGGGGGCCAGCCTGTTCGGGCTTGGAGATCTCGCCGCTGCCCGACTTCAACTTGAGGCATCGATCGCCACCTACGACCCTGAGAAGCATCGTTCTCATGCCCTCGTGTACGGCCAAGACCCAAAGGTGCTGGCCCTGACGTATCTGGTGAAAACCGTCTGTCCGCTTGGCTATCCTGATCTCGGCCTCTCTCGAAGCCAGGAAATGCTCAGCCTCGCCCGATCGCTCGCTCACTCATTTAGCCTAACCTTTGCATTGTACGGCTCGAGCATGGTACGCGTGTGGCGCCAGGAATGGCGAGCGGCACAAGCCTTCGCGGAGGAGTTCATCGCTCTGTGCGCCGAGCAGGGACTTTCGCATCAGGAGTCGCAAGCGCGTTGCCTCTTGGCGCGGGTGCTTGTTCAACAGGGCGCAGGGGCGACGGGCGCTGGAATGTTGCGGCGCAGCCTGGCCGAGCTGAAGGCCATGGGTCCGGGGAATATGTACCTCCTCTGGCTCCCCTGGTCAGCCGAAGCGTTCGGGCGCATGGGACAAGCCGAAGAGGGGCTAAGTGAGCTGGGTGACGCCTTCAGGCTGCTAGCCCTACTTTCGCACCGGTGACACCGTGCTGAGCGAGCGCCGAGAGTGACGGCCTGGGGAATCGCGCATAAACCTTCCCTTCGGGTTCGGATGTGTGCTACATGAAAGAAGATGCACGT
>Ga0187892_10006449_pt1 | contig 17409 bp, 17 predicted proteins | sample MA1701073metaG_FD_139345 | JGI IMG/M metagenome (GOLD analysis project Ga0187892, IMG submission 139345) | Bio-ooze microbial communities from a basaltic lava cave in the Kipuka Kanohina Cave System on the Island of Hawaii, USA - MA170107-3 metaG ... | reverse complement strand
GGGTCCGCTATCACCGCGCCCACGTGGGGAGGCTGCTCCACGGCCTGGGCTGGAGCGTGCAGAAGCCCGAGCGCCGGGCGCTCGAGCGCAACGAGGAGCGCATCGAGCACTGGAAGCGCGAGACCTGGCCGCGCATCAAAAAAAAGCGGCGCGGCTGGGCGCCCACCTCGTCTTCGTCGACGAGTCGGGGTTCCTCCTGATCCCGAGCGTGCGTCGGACCTGGGCGCCTCGAGGTCGGACGCCGCTGCTGCGCCACCGCCAGCGGCGCGAGCGCATCTCGGTCATCTCCGGCCTCTCGGTGAGTCCCCGCCGCCAGGGCTGCGGCCTCTACTTCCTGCTCTCCCCCAAGAACATCCAGCACCCGGAAGTGTGCGCGTTCCTCCGGGATCTGCTCCGCCATCTCCGCGGCCCGGTGGTCGTGATCTGGGACAACGGCACGATCCACGGCGGCGAGGCCATTCGCGCGCTCCAGGCCCGCATTCCCCGGCTCCACCTCTACCGCTTCCCGGGCTACGCCCCGGAGCTCAACCCGGACGAGGGGGTCTGGCAGCTCGCCAACCGCGCTCTCGCCAACGGCCGGCCGGATTCGCAGCGCCAGCTCTTCCGCCATCTGCGCTCTCACCTCTCGCGCCTGCGTCGCTCCCCTGCGCTGCTGCGCGGATGCGTGCGCGGCTCAGACCTCCCCCTTTTTTGAGCCATCTATTGCGTTATTTATGCTCATCTCAATAACGGCGGCGCAATGGCAGCGAAGGGCCTCGGACGGGCCGCGCTTCGGCGCGACGTAGAGCCAGGAATCGCAGGTTGTGCAGCGGAACTGATCGAGGAAGTCCTTGTAAGCAGCGACCACGGGTTCGAAGTCCCTCTTCCCGAGATTGGCCCATTCGTTGTAGTGGACAGCCTTGTTGACCGCCCACTGCTCCATATCGGTTGCGCCCTTCGACTCCGACAGCGCTTGCTTGCGACCGGCGGCAGCGTCTCTCTTGCCGGTATCACCCCATGACTGAGCGGCTTCGGCCGCCTCGCCCAGCAGCTTCTTCATCCGGGACATAACGCTCGGCAGAAGCTCTCCCAACTCGTAGTCTCCATCAGTACGGAACTGCGGGCTTGCGCCGAGAAGGTCGGCAAGGTGGCGTGACACGTACTCGAGGTGCCGGCGCAGTGCGCCGGCCGCGACCTCGACCCTGCCCTTCGCGAGGGCTTGGTCGATTTCTACCCAGATGCCTTCGTTGGATTCGAACAGCGGGCCGGTATCGATGGTCCAGCTATGGAAGGCGACCGACGTCCTGGAGGTAACAAGTCCGGCGGAGCGTATCTGCTCGGCCCAGACACGATCATGGGTCGTGATGATAAACTGGGTGTCTGGGAAGTGCTTTTTCAGAAGCTTGCAGAATTCGTGGCGGTGGTCGGAGTCGACGGACATCACGACATCGTCGAGGAGCGCCAGGGCGAAGCGAGCGGCCGATCACCGGCATGAACCGGCGCGTAAGGAGGTCGCGGGGCCAGCGGCGGGAGCGGCTCTGATGGTCCGTGCGGACGCGCTGGGTGGCGAGGGGCGTCATCGCGACCTCCTCCCCGGGATTCCCGCCGCGAAGGCAGGGCCCTCGAATCTACCGGTCTTCCGAAGACCTCGACAGGACGCGGCCGACGAGCGCCTCGCTCGCGCCGGCTGCGCGTCGTTGGCGTCACGTACCAACCCGAGGCGGCGGGCGATCCGATCTGAGCGACTGGCGCGGCGAGCCGGCTCTCCGGGCCGGAGCACGACGCGCCCGAAGGTGGTTGCCGCGCCGGTATGCCTAAGATAGATTCTAGCCACCAGTTTCAAACGGGCGGGAGGGGCCTCGTCCCTCCGCCGATGTGGGGCGCCCCTGCAGCTCACGCGCTACAGCGACTATTCCCTTCGCGTCTTGATGTATCTCGCCCTCGATCCGGAACGACTCGTGACGATCGAGGAGATCGCCCAGAGCTACGGCATCTCGAAGGCCCACCTCATGAAGGTCGTGCACCAGCTGGGGCTGCGTGGCTACGTGGAGACCGTTCGAGGGCGAGGCGGTGGCTTGCGCCTGGGGCGGCGCCCGGAGGAGATCAGGATCGGCGACGTGGTCCGCTCGACGGAGGAGAACATGGCCATCGTCGAGTGCTTCGAGCCCGCGGGCGGCCACTGCGTCATCGAGGCGGCGTGCGGACTGCGTTCGGTGTTGCACGAAGCACTCGCGGCCTTCTTGAGCGTGCTCGACCGTCATACATTGGCCGACCTCGTCGCGAGGCGTCGCAAGCCGCTGGCCCGGCTCCTCGAAGCATCGTAGACGCGGTCCGCCGTGCGCCCCGGGGGCTTGGATCTCATGACGGAGGGATCTCCGGTCCCAGCGCAAGGCGCGGAGGTCGCATCCCCCATGACGCCCCGGCTCGTGGTCGCCGAGTTCCGCTGCTCCCATGACGGCGACGTGGAGCTTCGCAAGCACCTGGATCGTACCCTCCAGGAGGCGCGTGCGGTGGCGGGCTGCCTGCAGGCCACAGTCTGGGAACGCCCGGCGGAGCGGCGCTACCTCTTCACCACGATGTGGAGCGATCGCGACGCGGTGCAGCGGTGGGTGGAGAACGAGTTCCATCGCACGATCCTCATGCCGGGCTTCCGGCGCTGGTGCACCGAGGGCTCGTTCAGCGAGTTCATGCTCGAGACCGACCACGATCGCGCGCGCAAGTGCTCCGCCTGTGGGCGCTGGACGCGCGGCCAGCCAGGCTGGTCGGAGCAAGTGCCTGAAACGTGCCGACAGTGCGGCCACGAACTGGCGGCAGATCGTTGAGCTGCCGCGGGCTGCCTCGCTGATGGCCAGCCCACCCGACTCCGTGGCAAGCGCGCGTCCAACGTGACCTTGACGCCCGCTCGTGCAGCGCCCGAGATCTCGGGCCTGCGTAGCGGCGCCTCGGTCCTCGCGGCCTCGGCCGAAGTGCCAAGGCCGCGCGCAACGCCACTGACGACGAGCTCCACGTTCCTGTCGTGCTGCACGGCCGCGGCCGCACTCATGACATCCCTCCGGCACCCCGACGCAGTCCCCGCCCTTCGCGTGCTGGGGCTTGACTAAAACATGTAGAAGTAATAAATATTTTACAAGCCCTTCACCCCGCTGGCGCCGGCGGCTCGCCGTCCGCCGGATCCCGGAGGGAACCAGGATGGACATCCAGATCCGACGCGCCTACGACCCGCCCCGCCGGGGCGATGGTTACCGAGTCCTCGTCGACCGGGTGTGGCCCCGCGGTGTCTCCAAGGACGATCTGGATCTCGACGAGTGGCGGAAGGAGATCGCTCCTTCGACCCGCCTGCGACAGTGGTTCGGCCACGACCCGGAGCGCTGGAAGGGGTTCCAGAAGCGCTACTTCGCCGAGCTCGGAGAGAAGCAGGACGACGTCCGGGAGCTCGTGAGGCGAGCCCGCCAGGGTCGGCTCACGCTCGTCTACGGTGCCAGAGATCCGGACCGCAACCAGGCGGTCGCGCTCAGCGCGTATCTCCGAGCCCGCGCCGCCGGGCGGCAGCCGCGAGTGCGGTAAGAGGATTGGTCGTTCGCTCAGGGAGATCTCCGTTGCCGGAGCCGCGCAAGCTCGATCTCGACGCCGCGGCGAGGCTCGTCCGTCCGCGCGATTCCCTGCTCTGCGACTTCGTCGCCGGCCAGCCGCTGGGCTTCCTCGAAGCGCTGGGCGTGCGTACCGACCTCGTCGCCGTGGTAGTCCATACCGGCCTGCTGACGCGACCGTTCGCCCTGCTGAAGAACCCGGGAGCGCGGGTGGTGAGCGGCTTCTTCGGGCCGATCGAGCGCATGGCGCGCGCTGCGGGGGCGCGGGTGAGCTACCTGCCCGCCGACTTGAGCGGCCTCGAGCGGATCGCGCTCCGCCTGAAGCCGCGGGTGGTGCTCGCCGTGACCTCGCTCCCCGATCGAGATGGCTGGCTCTCCTTCGGCGTGCACGCCGGCGCCAGCTTTCGCGCGTTCCTCGAGGCTGCGCGCGATCCAGAGCGGCTTGCGATCGCCGAGGTGAACCCACGGATGCCTCGCGTCGACGGGCTCCCCGAGTTCGGCCGCAACCGTGTCCGTCTCTCGGAGGTCGATGCGTGGGTCGAGCACGACGCCGAGCTCGTGAACCTGCCCGTGAAGCCGCCGTCCCAGGAGGACCTCGCGATCGCCCGGCGGGTCTCTGACCACATCCAGGCCGGGGCAATCCTCCAGTTCGGCATCGGCGCCATCCCCGACGAGATCGGGCGCATTCTCGCCGAGGGGCCGCTGGGCAACTTCGGCATCCACACCGAGATGATCTCGGACGGCGTGATGCGGCTTCACGAGGCGGGCAAGGTGACGAACCGCAAACCCCTCTACGACGGCTTCACGGTGGCGACCTTCGCGCTCGGCAGTGCGAAACTCTATGGCTGGCTCGATGGCAATCCCGCCGTGCGCATGCTGCCGGTTGTGGAGGTGAACGGGGCGTCCGTGCTCTCGCAGCTGCCCCGGCTCACCAGCATCAACGGCGCGCTTTCGATCGATCTCGCGGGGCAGGTCGCGGCCGACTGGGTCGGAGGCCGGCAGTACTCCGGCGCAGGCGGCCACGAGTCCTTCGTGAGCGGCGCCGGCGCGGCTCCCGAGGGTCGCAGCTTCCTGTGTCTCAAATCAACGGCGAACCTGGGCGGCAACCGGGTGTCGACCATCGTGCCAGCCTTCTCGGAAGGCACGCGCGTCACGACCCCGCGCCACCACGTGCAGTACGTCGTCACGGTGCACGGCGCGGTCGACCTGTCGCTGCTCAGCGACAGCGAGCGGCCCAGCGCGCTGATCGAACTCGCCCACCCCGATTTCCGCGAGTCCCTGCGGGCTTCGCTCGCGCAGCGGTAGCCCATGCAGATCCAGACGCGGGATCGGGGAACGCGGCAGGTCCCGGAAGCAGGCGGGTCCCATCCGTTCTGGGGACGGGGCTTCCGTCCCTTCTTCCTGGGAGTCGGTGTCTACGGCTTCGTCGTCGTCGCAGCGTGGGTCGCAATGTGGCGCGGGGCGTTGCCCGTACCGGTCTGGCTCGCGCCGGCCTGGTGGCACGGGCACGAGATGCTGTTTGGTCTCGTGGCGGGCGCGATCGCCGGCTTCCTGCTGACCGCGGCGCCGGTCTGGACCGGGCGCCCGGCCCTCTGCGGACGACCCCTCATGGCGCTCTTCGGGCTCTGGGCGCTGGGGCGGCTCGCGATGCTCGCAGCCGGCTCGCTCCCCGCGGCCCTCGTGGCGGCGATCGACCTCGCCTTCCTTCCCGGGGTCGCGCTGGTCCTGGTGCGAACCGTCTGGCGCACGCCTCAGCGACGGAACTACGGCGTCGTCGTCCTGGTGGGACTGCTCGCGCTCAGCAATGCGGCCGTGCACGCGCAGGCCCTGGGGATTGCATCGGGATCCACCCCTCTTGCGCTGCGCTCCGCCGTCGACGTGGTCGTCGTCCTGACCGTGGTGATCGGGGGGCGCATCACACCGGGCTTCACCACGAATGCGCTGCTCCGCCGCGGCGTTGCGGCACGGGCCTCGTCGCGCCCCTGGCTCGACCGGCTCGCTGTCTCCGCCGTGGCCCTGCTGGCGGGTGTGGACCTCGTGGCCCCGAGAGGCGCCGCGAGCGGCCTGCTGGCAGCCGCAGCGGGGTTGGCCGTGGCAGCACGCATGGTCGGCTGGCAGACGCTTCGGACGCGGCGCGATCCGCTGGTGTGGTCCCTCCACGCCGGGATGGCCTGGGCCGTGGTGGGTCTCCTCCTCGTAGCCGCCGGAGACCTCGGCCGATCCGTCCCCGCGACCGCAGGTGTCCACGCCCTCACCGCCGGCGCGATGGGCTCGATGATCCTCGCGGTCATGACGCGCGTGGGGCTCGGGCATACCGGCCGACCCATGGTGCTCCCGACGGGAGCCCTGGGCTCGTACCTCCTGGTCCACGCCGGCGCAACAGCCCGAGTCGGCGCTGGGCTTCTGCCAGGCCCCGTGCAGGCCCCTCTGCTGCTGATCGGCGGTCTCCTCTGGGCAGCGGCCTTCGGCCTGTTCGCCATCCTCTATGGGTCGATCCTCACCCGCCCCCGGGTCGACGGAAAGGACGGCTGAAGCGTGAGGCGCCATCCGCATCTGCAGCCGCTCTCCGACGACCATCATGGTGCGCTCGTGCTCGCCCGGCGCACCCGGCTCACGGCGAAGAGGTGCCAGGATCGAAGCGAGCTGGCGAACCTGTGGGAGGAGATGAGGGGGCGTTTCGCGCTGGAGCTCGAGCCGCACTTCCGCGTGGAAGAAGAGCTCCTCTTCCCACACCTCGACGCTGCGGGCGCGCGTTCCGAGGTGCAGCGGGCGCGTGCGGACCATGCCCGGCTCCGCGAGCTCGTAGGCGTCGAACCGGATCCCGGAGTCGCGATGGAGTTCGCCGAGCTCCTGCACCGCCACGTGCGATTCGAGGAGCGCGAGCTCTTCGCGCGCGCGGAAAGCCTCCTTGCACTCCCCGTTCTCGAAGCCGCCGGCCGCGCCGCGATCGAAGCCCGAAGGCCCTCGACGCCTCCTCCGGGCGACGCCGTGGGGTACGTCACCGCCGGGGAGAAGCACCCTGGACCTGCACGCGCCAGGGATGTCGCGCGTCAGCTCACCGAGGCCGTCCGGAACGCGTGCATCGATGCGGCACTCGACGGCTACGAGCGTGCCTCGATCAGCGGGCTCTGCCACGAGGGCGCGTGGGAGGCCGCCGTGAGCGCGATCCGCATGCTGGCCCTGGACGCGCTTGCCGAGCGTGTCGCGGACCCCGATCCGGAGGGGAGCGCGGCAGCAGCAGTGGCGACCGAGCGCCTGGGGGACATCACGCTGCGCCTGGCGAAGCGATTCACGAGCCCCGGCCCGCCAGCGGCGGGAAGCGCGGCGGCTGCCACGGGGGCCATCGCCGCCGGGATCCTCGAATGGACGGCGGCCCTCTCCGCGCTCCGCGGCCCCGAGGGCTTTCGCAAGCGGGCCCGTTCCATCGCGAGCCGCGCTACCGCTCTCCAGTCGTCGCTCAGCGCGGCGGCACAAACCGACGCGGAAGTGGTGGAGCGCTGGATGGCGCTTCGCGGGGTCCCAGGTGCTCGTCCTGAACCCCGAGCGACTCTAGACGCGCCGGCCGCGGCCACGGACTCCGTCCTCGATGTCGCGACACGCTGCGCGCAGGTCGCAACCCTCGCGGCCGAAATCGCAAGGGACGGGCACGGAGCGGCCCGACCCGACGCTGCGGCGGCCCTTCAACTCGCAGCGAGCGCCGCTCTGTGCGCCCTTGCCCTCGCGGAGGAGAACCTCCGCTCTGCGGTCAAGACCGACTGGACCCGGAGTACGAAGCGCCAGATCTGGCGCACCCGTCTCGTCGTGCATCGGGCACGGCCGGCCGCCGAAGACGGCGGCTCCGAGTAGCCGGCTTCAGGCTGCGGCTCGGAGCCGCCGCTCCCATTCGACGATCGCCGCCGCGTCACCGCCTTCCAGGGCGAGCTCGGCCTCGAGGCTCGCGCGCGGATCGCCGACGGTCGCGACGCCGAGTGTCCGCCCTCCCTTCCGCAGGATGACGGTCCCCTGGCCGTGCCTCGGGTCGCCGACGGAGTCCGCGTGCTCCCATCCGGCTGCTGATCCGACATGTTGGATCGAGACGTCATAGTGCCGGCTCCAGAAGAACGGGACCGAACGGAACCGCTCTTCGGCTCCGAGGATGTTCCGGGCGGCCACCTGACCGAGTCGCTGCGCGAGGGCCCAGTGCTCGATTCGCACTCTCTCGCCGCTCGAGGGATCCGGCCAGCGCGCGATGTCGCCGGCCGCCCAGACGACCGGCGCACTGGTTCGGAGCATCTCATCCACCAGCACGCCCCGGTCGCACGCGATTCCGGCCGCCTCGGCGAGCTCCGTGGACGGGCGCACCCCGATGCCCACCACGACGAGCTCGGCATCGATCCGCGCTCCATCGGAGAGGGTGACGTGATCGCGATCGATGGCCTGGAGGGTGCTCCCCAGGTGGAAGCGCACGCCGTTCTTCTCGTGAAGCTCACGGATGAAGAGACCGAGGTCCCGACCGAGCACGCGCTCCATCGGGATGGCTTCGGGCGCGACGACGTGGACGTCGAGCTTGCGCGCCCGCAGGGACGCCGCGACCTCGAGGCCGATGAAGCTCGCGCCGACGACGACGGCGCGCCGGGTGCGACCTGCCGCGTCGATGAGGGCGCGAGCGTCGCGAAGGCTCCGAAGCGTGAAGACATGACCGAGGTGCGCGCCGGGAAGTGGGAGTCGAATGGGAGTGGCGCCCGTGGCCAGCAGGAGAGCGCCCCACCCGAGCTCCTCCCCACCCGCCAAGGTGAGCGTCCTGGCCTTCGGGTCGATCCTCTCGACCCGCGTCCCGACGCGCAGCTCGATCCCGCGCTCCCGGTAGAACTCGTCCGAGCGAAGCGGGATCCACTCCTCGGGAGCGTTGCCGGCCAGGTAGTCCTTCGACAAGTTGGGGCGATCCACCGGGCCGCTCGGTTCGCCCTCGAGGAGCGTCACGCGGCCTTGGAACCCTTCTTCGCGCAAGGTCTCGGCCGCGATCGCCCCAGCAGCTCCAGCGCCCACGATCACGACCGAATCGGGACCTCGCGCCGGGCGTGCGGACGGACGCGGAGGGGACGCTGGACCGAGGATTCGGACGCGACCCGACTCGACGATGACCTGGTAGCGCTGGAGGCCCGAAAGCGCCGGGGGCGCCGTCGCGCGGCCCGACTCGAGATCGAAGCGCGCGTGATGCCAGGGACAGAGCACCGTCCTCCCGCTGAGTAGGCCCTCGCAAAGCGGGGCCCCGTAGTGCGTGCACACCCCTCCGATGGCGTAGAAGCCATCCTCAACACGGGCGAGGAGCACGCGCTCGCCTGCGTAGGTGCCTTCGATCATCTGGCCCGGCGCGAAAGCCTCCTGCGGAACGCCTGCAGCCAAGTCGGGTCGGTCGGATTCCGGCATCGCTCCTCCTCCTGCCAAGCCTCTCGCCCTCAGAGGGACTTCAGGAACTCGATCAGGTCGCGCTTCTCCCCGTCGCTCAGCCCCAGGCGGAACCAGCTGTCGTAGTGATCGACGACCTCACCTAGCGTGGCGAAGCGGCCTTCGTGGAAGTAGCCGCCCTTGCCGTGCGTCCAGAGGCCCTTGAGGGGCGCCGTCCGATACCCGCCCGTCGGAGATCGCTCCGCCTGGAACGCGTCGATTCCGATCTCCTCCGGAGTGTGGATGGTTGTACCCGGGCTCCGTGTAGAGGTCCGGCACATGGCAGGCCGCGCACTGACCGCGGCCTTCGAAGACCACCTTCCCCCGCTTGGCCGCCTTGGCGTCGAAACTTTTCCGCGGAGCCGTTGGCGACAGCAACGCGAGTTGGTAGAGCTGGAGCGCCGACAGCTTCGACGTGACGAGATCGGGGTCTTTTCGCACCTCTCCGAAGCCCTCGCGCGCGGCAATCGGGAAGCGATCCGCGTCATCGAGCCGGCGGTCGATGGAGGTGCCCTGCCCGCACATCTCGAGGTTCGCGACGAGCGCGTTCCAGTGCGACACCGAGCCCCAGCCGGTCCAGGTGTGGAGGTTCACGCCGGCCAACCCGAAGGCCGGGAGGATCAGCACCGCCCCCGGGCGGCCGTTCGGCGCGAAGGCCTTGCCGTCGAGGAGGAGAGACGCGTCGAACTTGCCCGGACCCCAGCTTCGAAGGACGGTGCGCACCGTCGCATCGTCCGCGCCGAGAAGGGTCGTGAAGACGGAGAGATCGGGCGCGAGACTGATGATGGTCCCTACGTCGAGGTCCCGATTCGCCCACCCGTCGAGGCGGCGGCCCACTCCGGGGAGGAGCGAGTCGTCAACGGTCGAATGGCAGAGCGCACAGTGCGTTTCAAGCGAGCTGAGGTGGCCCTTCTGGTCGAAGGAGCCCTTCACGCCCACGACAGCGTCGAGCTCGAGCAGCGCCAGCGTCGTCGCCGGGTCCTCGAGGTCCACCTGCCCACGTCCGAGCTGCCGCCTCAGATTTCGGGGGAGTGCTTCGACGTCGACCTTCAGCCCCACGGCCAGCGCCGTCGAGGGCGGCACGCTGGCGATCGCCTCGTAAAGACGTAGCGTCTCGCCCCAGAAGGCCTCGTTGCCGAAGGTGTCGTAGCGGAAGATCTCGCGACCTTCACCCACGAGCCGCAACGCATCGCCGAACGGCCCGCGATCGTCGCGTCGATCTCGATCATCGTCGCGCCCCGTTTCCCGATCCTCGGCCTGGGTGGCCAAGGGGGATGCGAGGATCGCGACGAACGCCACGACACCCAGGGATGTTCGCACCCAGAGCTTCGAAGCGCGGTCTTGGATGGTCATGGGGAGCTTCTCCTGGCACGGCGCCACGCGCCATGGGTTGCACTGCGACCTTTTCGATCGTATCAAGGTGCCGAGCCTGTACTCAACGGCTCGCATGGCTCGCTCCGCGTGGCGATTTCGAGAAACGCGAGAAGGTCCGCCCGCTGCTTGGGGTCCTGGATCCCGGCGTAGGTCATGAAGGTGCCCGGAACCGTTCCGAGCGGATCGGCGAGGAACGCGTCCAGGGTCTGCCGATTCCACACGATGTCCGAGTTCCGCATCGCCTCGGAGTACGCAAACCCCGGAACGCTGCCCGCCCGGCGCCCGAAAAGGCTGCAGTGGCGCGGGCCGACCCGGTCTCGTTCGAGGGAGTGGCACGCGCCGCAGCGCTCGTAGATCTCCCGGCCTGCAGCGATCTCCGGCGACGGCGATCCTGCCCCGGCCCCGACCAGGCCTCCTGCAAACAGGCCGGTCGAGGCCAGGAACAGGAGCGCCGCGGATCCCCTCACGACACGAACGCGTGCGGGACCGGGTTCTCGCCCAGGACGTAGCGGAGCACGGCCCAGTGCATCGCCTCGTCGCCGAGGATGCTCGCCGCGGCCTTCGCGAGGTCTCCGCTTCCCAGGATGGGAATCGCGCCGAGGTAGGCGCTGACCGCGCCCTTCTCGAGGCCGGCCGCGAAGCGCAGCACGTCCTCCTGAGTCTTCAGCTTCTCGACGGGGAACTGGTAGCTCGCCTTCTCTCCGGCGGGGGATCCGCCCAGCTTCCTTACGGTCGAGGTGAGCAGCTCCACGTGCTCCTTGTGCTGCCCCTGGAACTGCACCGCCAGGTCGAGGGCATCCTTCTTGAGGAGGCCGCTCTCGGCGCCGACCTGATAGGCTGCGACCGCCTCGTGCTCTGCGGCCAGCGCGGTGTTGAGGATGCGCACGTCCTGTTCGGCCGAGGCGTCCGCGCGGCGGGAGGCGAAGAGCGCGGGCGCTCCTGCCAACAGTCCGATTGCGGCCGCGGAAAGCGTACCGCCGCGGAGCAGCGTTCGTCTCGAGAGCGCACCGGCCTCCAAGATCCACTTCTCCCGAATAGTCATCTCGATCCTCCTCTTCGTGTCTCAGTGGCTGGGACCGGCCCCGGTCCCAGCTCGTCCGCTCGACCATCAGACGGAACAGGAGCCGATTGGTTCCCGCGCTGCTGCAGGTAGCTGGATTGCTTCATCTTTCCCGGTGTCCATGAGCCCCTGCTGTCGAATCGCGCTGCACCGCGAGCGCCGTTCGAGGTCTGGACAAAGATATATAACTCGTATATGTTACACGGCAACCCTGGCTGAGGCTGCGCCCGAGGGCGCTGCCTCAGACTCAGCGACGGACTCCCGGTACCGGATGACGAAGTCGAGCTGCGGTGATTCAGATCGAGGGACGGAGACGCGCCCGGGAACCTTGGCGCGTGACCCGCGTCCAATCGGAAGGAACACACAATGAACGGCCTGACCATGACAGCCGCCCACCCGAGCTTGCGAGCGCAAGAGCCTCCCCTATCCGATGAGGACGTCGTCGAGCGCGTGCGGGCCGGCGACCTGCTGCTCTACGAGGTCCTCATGCGTCGCCACAACCAGCGCCTCTATCGAGCCGTACGGGCGATCCTGCGCGACGAGAGCGAGATCGAGGACGTCCTCCAGGAGGCGTACCTCGCGGCCTACCAAAATCTCGAGGAGTTCGAGGGACGTGCGCGCTTCTCGACCTGGCTCGTCCGGATCGCGGTCAACAAGGCGCTCGACCGCCGCAGACGGCGCTCGAAGGTGGTCGCGCTCGACCCGGGGAAGGAAGAAGCCCTGGTGGGGAACGAGGCGGAACCGACCTGGGCCATCGCCAAGGAAGATCCGGAACGGCAGAGCGCCCGGCGAGAGCTCGCGCATCTGCTGGAGCACGCCATCGACGCCCTGCCGGAGGCCTTTCGCGGAGTCTATGTCCTCCGCGAGGTGGACGGAATGAGCACTCAGGAGACGGCCGAGAGCCTTGGCCTGGAGCCGAACACGGTGAAGACCCGCCTCCACCGCGCTCGCACCCTCCTGCGGAAACGGCTGGTTCACGACTTCGACGCAGCGGCGCTCCAGGCCTTCCCCTTTGGCGCGGAGCGCTGCGATCGCCTCGTCGCCACGGTGCTGGATCGCCTCGCCGGGAGGGCACGATGAGCAGCAGAGCGACCTGGACTGCGGAACGGATCGCCGAGCCGCTGCCGCGCAATCTCGCGGTCGGCGCGCTTCCGGACGTGGTGGCAGAGGGTCGGCCCGCCGCCCGTGGCTGCCTGGATCGCGTCGGCATGACCGGCATCGAGGCGATCGTCACGCTTCCCACGGCGACCGGACCGATGCGCCTCCCGGCGAGCATCGACGCATTCGTGAGCCTCGACGACCCTCTGGCGAAGGGCATCCACATGTCCCGGATGGTCCTGGCGATCGGGAAGACGTTCTCGAGTCGCAATCTGACAACCGCCACCGTGGCCGCACTGCTCCGCGCCCTGCGCTGGGATCAAGGGGCGCTCAGCCGCTCGGCGCGCGTCGTGGTTCACGTCGCCTATCCCGTGAAACGCGAATCGCTGCGCAGTGGCGAGCTTGGCACGCGCATCTACCCGGTGCGCTTCGGGGGTACCCTGGAAAGCGACGGCACGGTCCGCACCGAACTCGGGACGGCGATCACGTACTCCTCGACGTGCCCTTGCTCGGCGGCCCTTGCCCGTGAACTGCTCCGCGAGCGGTTCGTCGAACGCTTCGGAAACCTGGAGAGACTCACGGTCGCCGAGACGCTCGGCTGGCTCGACTCGGAGGAGGGCATTCTGCCTGTGCCCCACAGCCAGCGGAGCCGCGCAGACGTTCGGGTCGAGATCGACTCGGTACCTTCTGCGCCCACGCCCCTCGAGCTGATCGACATCGTGGAACGGGCGCTCGGGACCCCCGTCCAGGCCGCTGTCAAGCGCATCGACGAGCAGGAGTTCGCGCGACTCAACGGTGAGAACCCGCTCTTCTGCGAAGACGCAGCCCGCCGGGTGGCGGCGGTCCTGGCGTCCGATCCCCGCATTCGAGCTCACAGCGTGCACGTCGAGCACGAAGAAAGCCTCCATCCGCACAACGCGGTGGCGGCCGTGGCAAGTCCGACCTGGTCGGCGAAAGGCGATGCTCTTGCACCGCCTTGCGGACCTTTTCCATTCGTGCCGCCATGCCGGTGACGGGGCGAGTCGGCCTGGTGATGTCCGGCGGGGGCGCGCGCGGTGCGTACGAGGCCGGGGTCCTCTCCTACCTCTTCGAGGATCTCCCCAAGCATCTCGGCCGACCGGTGCACTTCGATATCGTCACCGGCAGCAGCGTCGGCGCGGTGCACGCCTGCTACGTAGCGGCGTCGCAGCAAGCGGCGAGCGACGGCGCGGCGCTGCTCGACCTCTGGCGCTCGCTCTCGCTCGACCGCGTGTTCGCGGTGGGTCCAACGGATCTGGTGCGCGTCCCGTGGCAGTTGCTCGGTCTCGGCTCGGTGGGTGCGCTCCTGCCGGCGACGGACCGCGGCATTCCCGAGCGTCGCCCCGGGTTGTTCGACACGGAGTGGCTCGAGGAGCTCGTGCTCGAGCGCATCCCGTGGCCCGCGCTGCGCCAGAATCTCGAGAGCGGCGATCTGTGGGCCCTGGCAGTGACGGCGACCGAGATCGCCACCGGGCGCTCCGTCGTCTTCGTCGACACCAAGAACGGAACGGTCCCTTCGTGGGCGAAGGATCCTTTCGTCGTCGGCCGCGCGGCCCGGATCGGACCGCCCCATGCGCTGGCGTCGGCGGCCATCCCGATGATCTTTCCCGCCGTGCGCATCGACCGGGCCTTCTACTGTGACGGAGGCTTGCGGCTGAACACTCCGCTCTCGCCGGCCCTGCGGCTGGGGGCCGACCGCGTACTCGTCATCGGCCTGCGCCATCCACGCACGGCGGAGGAAGAGGACCGTCTGGCGCGCCGGCGGGAAGAGAACATTGGACGTCCGACCTACCTATTGGGCAAGGCCCTGAATGCCCTGCTGCTCGATCGGATCGAATACGACATTGATCGGCTGCGCCTGTTCAACGCCATCCTCGAGAGCGGAGTCCGTGCCTACGGGCCCGCGTTCCTCGAGCGCGTCAACGAGCCCATCATCGCCCAACGAAATGCGCCGTATCGGATCGTGCGCCACTGCATCCTTCGTCCGTCGAAGGATCTGGGGACCGTGGCGGCCGAATGTCTAGCGCATCAGTCGCGCAGTCGCGGTCTGCGGGACTGGCTGAGCCGAAGCGTCGTCCGCTATGCCGGTCACGGCGCGCTCGGCGAGGCCGACCTGCTCTCGTATTTGTTCTTCGACCGCTGCTACGCCGAGCATCTCATCGAGCTCGGACGCCACGATGCCGAACACGCGGCGGAGGAGCTGGTGCGGTTCTTTTCATGAGCGCGACTCCCTTGATCCCTCCCGTGCACCAGGGCCGGTGCGAACGCCCTTCTGGCATAGTTCATCTTGGGTGAATCGCAGCGAGCGTCCCGCACCGTCGAGCGCAGCAGTTTCCGTCGCCTCCGCACTCGAGCATCGCTTCCGGCTAGGCATGAATGAACGTCCGCTCAGAGAAGGTGCGGGGCGCGCCGCGATCGCCAAGCTGAACGTCTGGAAGCGAGGTGATCAGCGGGCGATCCACAAGCCGGCTCTTGACCCTGATGCGGGGGGCAGGCTCCCGCGTGCACGAGATCAGCGAGGATGAGCGCCCCGAGTATTCGATGTCTCGCGATCTCGGACAGGATCCGGTGATTGCTTTCGCCCAGACGTGTTCGGTAGGGCCGCTGGTGGCGTTTCACGAATACGAGGGTGCAGCACGTCCGGAGGTATACAGGAGCGGCCAGGGCCTCTCTCGCCGCGCTGCGTCGGACGTGTCACTTCCCGCGACCTTGATCCCGGTATTCCCACGACCTTGATCCCGGGTCTCGAGAGCCGGCCGACGATTTCATAGCATCTCGCGGTTCAGGCGACCCTCCTTCGGTGTGACCGCGGCTTCGACGCGGGCCGGTCGGCGCCCGCGTCGCCCGGCCGCTGGCGCTTGCGGAAGACTCTCGCCGTCGATCACGACCTGGTAGGCGTTGTGGGCGAGCCGGTCGAGGGCGCTCTGGGCGAGGATCGGGTCGTCGAAGAGCGGGATCCACTCGTCGATGGCGCGGTTGCTGGTCACGATCGTCGAGGCGCGCCGATGGCGCTCGAGGATCACCTCGTAGAGGTCGCTCGACTGCTCGGCCGACAGCCGCCGGAGGCCGAAGTCGTCGAGGATCAGGAGATCCGGCGCGAGCAAACGCCGGAGCGCCTTCTCGGTGGAGTGATCGGCCCGCGACTGGTGCAGCCACGCAAACATGCGATCGGCACGCAGGAAGAGGACCTGGCGGCCGGCGCGACAGGCGGCGTGGCCCAGGGCTCCGGCCAGGAAGGTCTTCCCCACGCCGACGGGGCCGAGGAAGATCACGTCCTCGTGGCGCTCGAGGAAGCCGAGCCCGAAGAGATCCTTCACGCGGTCGCGATCGAAGCTGAAGGGCGCCTCCCAGTCGAAGCCCTCGAGCGTGTGCTCCTCCTCGAAGCCGGCCCGCGCGAGGCGGATCTCGAGATTCTTGTGGTCGCGCCGATCGACCTCGTCCTGGAGTACGAGCTCGAGGAACTCGAGCTCAGGACGCTTCGTCTTGCGGGCATGGGCCACGCGATCGGGCAGCGTCGCCAGCAAGCCCGAGATCTTCAGGCGCTTGAGGTGCGTCTTGAGCGATTGGCTGATCTCCATGGGTCTCCTTTCCCTCGTGGCAGGGGTGGGTGAAGTGGTCCGTGGGCCGCAGGAAGCGGGCCGGCAGCGGAATCAGCTCGCCCGCCAGGGCCTCGTCGGGCTCCTGCACCGCCGACGCCCAGCCGAGCTCCCTGGCGCAGGCCACCCAGCGGCGGATGGTGGTGCGGCCGTGGCCCGTCACCCGCTGGATGGCCCGCTGGCCCTCCCCGCGGTGAACCCGCCGCAAGACCTCCAGAATCTCCCACATCGCGATCTCCCGGTACGCCATCTCCAGCCCCCCTTCCTCGGGGCCAGAGCCTGGACGAGCCGGGCTCTCGGGGTGGGATCAAGGTCGCGAGAAATGACAACAGTCCCTGGGAGAAGCCTCATGGGCTTCCCTGCCCCCGGCGGGAAGCTCCCTGATCGCTGGGCCGTCGTTCCCTGTTCCGGGGCCCAGGGAAATCCTGCCGAAGGTGGCCGGAGACGGGGCGTTTTCCGATCCGCGACGTGCCCGCGGTACCCTCGAATCCAGCCGAATTCCCTGTATTTTCCCTGCGGATCAAGGAATCGATTCACAGAGACGGGTTCGCAGTAGACTCCCCCCACCGCCACCCAGTCTGCGGTTGCAGAGACTTTGCGGCCGCACCCCGCGACCCTCCCAGAAACTCCCGCGCTTTCGCGGGGTCTTGGGAGAGGGGCACAGCCGAATCGGAACCGGAGACGGCGAGTGCCGGGCCGACGGCGGGCAGCGGATCGCGTTCGTCTCTGTTGCCAGGTTTGGCGGTGCGGATTCGCTTCCGATTCGCGCCCGAGGGAAGCTCGAGTTCCATTCGTTCCGCTAACCAGTCCTGCCTCTCCGGGGTTTGCTGGGCCGGAGGGCTTCAACGTAAGCGCTGCGGCCAGCCGCGCGCGATCCGCTCGAGCACGTCCTTCGCGCACGCCCACAGCTCGATCTCGGCGAGCGTTCTTCAGCCGCCGGTTCTCGTCCGCGAGCTGCTTCAACCGTCGTGCGTCCGAGGCCTCCATCCCGCCGTACTTCCGGCGCCAGCGATAGACCGTCTCCTGGCTGACCCCGTGATCCCGGCACAGGTCCTTCACGGCCCACCCGGCCTCGGCCTCCTTCAGGATCCCGATGATCTGCTCCTCGCTTAATCGACTCTTCCGCACCCCATTCTCCTCTCTCGATGAGGAGCTGGACAGTAGCGAGTTGAGCGGCGCTGAGGGTCATGCGGCGCGCTCGTAAGCGCGCAGGATGTCTGGGCTTCGGATTCGGGCGAGGAATTTCACCAAGTCACTCGGCGCGGCGGGATCC
>Ga0187892_10006448_pt1 | contig 17413 bp, 15 predicted proteins | sample MA1701073metaG_FD_139345 | JGI IMG/M metagenome (GOLD analysis project Ga0187892, IMG submission 139345) | Bio-ooze microbial communities from a basaltic lava cave in the Kipuka Kanohina Cave System on the Island of Hawaii, USA - MA170107-3 metaG ... | reverse complement strand
TCGATGATGTCCACGATCTTGTTCGTTACTTCGTGCGTAGGCAGATCCTGATTGATCCGCGTCAGGCCGACCGCCCAGTCCATCATGTCGGGCGACACTTTGATCTCGCGGTTCCTTAGGGCTGTGGAGAACCGCATTCGATCCAAGTACCCCTGCATTTGCGGGCCGCAAGAGATCTCGTGTCGATTGACTATCCCGTTGGACAATATCCACTCGGCTAGAACCGCGAGCGCGGACGCATACGCGAATTGCCCAAGCCGGACTTCGACCTCCGGTCGATCCGTTCTCGCCCTTCCGAGCCTGGAGATCAGCTGCGGCAGCGCATCGATCGCCCAGGGCTGATCCTCGAGGGGAACCACTTCACGACGCGCTGCAATCGTGTGCGGCACCGAGGGCGTAGGTAGCTGACGATCAGTGCTGTCAATCTGCCTTCGCAGCCATCCCTTTTCACCCTTCGGGCACCTCCCGAACTTGCGGGCTGCCCGGTCGAAATTCGCTCGGATCTCGACGTCCGTCGCTACGGCTCGGCGGATGAAGCTGGACAGATTCTGGCGGACAGCAGTCGACACCTCTCCGCCAAGCAGGTGGCAAGCGATTTGGACCGGATAGTCTGCGCCGTGTAGGAGCGACTCCTCGATCAGGTACTCAATCGCGCCTGGGTCCAGCTCGTATTCCTCGCGCAGCAACTCGGCAAGGGTCGCCGGCTTTGGCCGAGGTGGCTGCTGCTGGGAAGGCATGACGCAAGACTAGCGCGAGACCGGAGGCGACACGTCGCTTGGGTGGTGTGCCACGCAGCCTACACCGCGCGCGGTTGCCGGCCGATGATGCGGGTATGAAGACACTCTGCCTGCCCGTCGCGATTCTGCTGGTCTCGAGCCTCTCGCCCGCGCACGACGCGCTCGCCGATCAGGCTCGGAGCGAGGTCGGCGTCGAGGTCAACGTCGACGACGCCATGGACCCGAGCCGGGAGGTCGACGTCGACGACGCGATGGATCCCTCGCGCGAGGTCGACGTGGACGACGCCATGGACCCGAGCCGGGAGGTCGATGTCGACGACGCGATGGACGAGAGCCGCGACGTCGACGTCGAGGATCGGATGGACCCGAGCCGGAATGTCGATGTCGACGACGCCATGGACTCGAGCCGCGAGGTCGACGTCGACGATGCCACGGTGGACGACGACCTCGCCGACGACGACGAGGAAGACGAGAACTAGGAGAGCTGGCGCAGGCGCTCGGTGGCGATCGCGGACACCGCCGCCTGCAGGTTGTAGCAGGGGATGAAGCCCGCCATCGGCACGCGGACGCGCGCGTGGCAGCGGGCCAGGACCTCGGGCGGGATGCCGCCGTTCTCGCCGCCGACGACGAACACCCGCGCCCCGGTCAGGTCGAGCTCCCAGGGCGCGCGCTCGCCGGACTCGTCGAGCGCGATCAGCTGGTGGCCGTGCGCGCGCGCCGCCTCGACCACCTCGAGCGCAGCGCGCCAGTAGACCGGCATGAACTTGTCCGCCCGCATGGCGGCGCGCAGCGCGGAGCGCTTCCAGTCGTGGTCGAACTGGCCGTCGATCGCGACCGCGTCGGCGCCCGACACCTCCGCGGTTCGGATCACCATGCCGACGTTCCCGGGATAGGCGACGCCGACCAGCAGCCAGAGCGCGCCGCCGCGCGCGAGCGTGGCGTCGAGCCCGGCCTCGGGATCGCGGCCGACCAGGGCGAGGATCTCCTCGGCCGGGCTCGCGCCGCACAAGCGCACGACCACGTTGCGCGTGGCGAGGCGCACGGGGATGCCGAGCTCGCGCGCGCGCGCGACGAGCGGCGCGACCTCTTCGTGGCGCGCGTCCTCCTGCACGAGCAGGAGGGTCACGTCCTCGCCCGCGCGCAGCGCGGCCGCGATCGCTGCCGGACCGGCGAGCCGTCGGACGCGGGGCTCCTTCACGGCCGGGAGCTTACGGCACGAACGGCGCGCAGACATGCGCGATGCCCGGGGCCGCGCCGGCGAGCGCGCGGCGCAGGCGCACGGAGTCGATCAGCTCGCAGCCCGCGCCGCCGCCCACGTCGCACTTCTCGGGCGCTGCGAGCGCGGCGAGCGAGCCGGCCAGGAACGCGCGCAGCGCGCTCACGTCCGCGCCGTCGACGATCCCGTCGTCGTTCGGGTCGCCGCACTGGCAGCCGTTCCCGATCCCGTCGGCGAGCGTGGTCGCGAGGCCGCCGGAGTCGAGCTGGCCGGTGGTCGCGTCGACCGGGCACACGTCGAGCGCGTCCTCGACGCCGTCGCCGTCCCAGTCGCCGGTCGCCGCGGCGACCGTGCCGCCGAGCTCTCCGCGCACGACGTAGCCCGCGGGCGTGGCGGTGGCGAACAGGACGTCGCTGCCCGCCAGCCCGCCCGCGCTGTTCGCGTGCAGGAGCAGCGGCCCGGGGCAGCACTCGTTGCCGAGCTGTCCCGCCGGCGACGTAGCCGCGAGCGTCTGGGCGACACCGAAGCGCGACGGCAGGAGCGGGTGCGGGCGCGACAAGTTGCGCGGGTCGAACGAGAGCAGCGCGAGCCCGCCGTCGTTGAACGAGGTCGCGGCGAGAAAGTCGCCGGACGCGCCGAAGCGCACCTGCGGCACGTAGGAGTAGATCCCGCTCGAGCCGGGCGGCGGCGCCAGCACGACCGGGTTCGCGCCGCCGCGGATCACGCGCTCGCGCAGGCAGGGCACGCCGCCGGCGGAGGGCGCGCTCGTGTCGTTGCACGACGGCCGCTGCAGGCGCGCGTCGACCGGCGCGACCGGCAGCGCCGCGACGTTGCGCACGTCGATCGCGACCAGCTGCCGGAAGGTCGCCGAGCCCGCCACCGCGACCGAGCCGGTCGGATCGAGCGCGAGCGAGCGGCCGGCCGGATTCCCCGCGCCGAGCGGGATCGAGCCGACCAGACCGCCGCTCGCGACGTCGACGATGTCGATGCTGCCCTGCCCCGTCACGAGCGGCGGGAAGCTCGCGTCGAACTTGCCCGCGTTGGTCACGGCCACGCGGCCGCCGGGCAGTGCGGTGAGCGCGATCGGGTTCGGATCCGACGTGAGCGCGAAGAACGGGCTCGCGGGCGCGACGGTCGTGGTCGCTCCCGAGTCGTCGATCGCGAAGAACAGCACCGTCCCGGGATTCCAGATCGGGCTCGAGCCCGTCTGACGGATGTTCGACATCGCCACCACCAGGCGGTTCCCGACGCGCAGCGCGCCGCTCGTGAAGTTGGTGTTGAAGCTCGTGATCGCGAGCGGCGCGCCGCTGCTCGGGTAGGTCGTGAAGCTGCCCGCGATCGCGTGGCGCGTCGGCACGGAGCTGCGGCTCACGCCCGAGTACGAGAGCGGCCAGCCCGCGCCGCTCGCGTAGTCGAACGGCACCGCGAGCTCGCACACCGAGGTCGTGAGCCAGCCGCGCGTCTGGGCGGTGCCGCTCTCGAGCGAGAAGCCGCCCACCGTCGGCACGAGCTGCACCGAGTTCACGACGCAGTGGGGCGCCTCGTAGGCGAGCACGTAGTGCGGCGCGGTGTAGGCGAGGCCCTCCGCGGGCGCCGTGCGCACCTGGTACACGCCCGGCGCGCCCTGCGACGCGGCGACGAACGCGCGGTCGGGGTTGGTCGGGTGCTGCTCGAGCCCGGGCGGAAACGGCACGACCTGCAGCGTGTTTGGCGCGTGCGCACCGCCGATGCTGAGCGTGGCCGCGAGAAGGACGGCGGCCGCGTTCACTGCGTCGCCCCGCGCAGGCGCACCAGCCAGAGCGTCTGGTTCGGCAGCGGCTGGCCGAGCGAGTCGTGGCGCTGCTCGTGGTTCAGGTTCGCGGCCTCGACCGCGAGCGTCACGCTGGGCGGCAGGAACGCGAGGCCCGGGATGCGCTGTGGGCGCAGGATCACGCCCGCGTCGATCTGGAAGCCCTCGTCCCAGAGCGTCGGGTTGCCGACCTGGTAGGAGACCTCGCTCTCGTAGCGCAGCTCGGTCCAGGGCTGGAGGGGCCCGAGCTCGAGCGAGGCGTTGAGCGCGAACATGTCCTCGGGCACGTGCGGGAAGACGCGATCGACGTTGGTCACCAGCGCTCCGCCCGGGCCACCGCCGCCGAGGTAACGCGCGTCCGTGTAGGTGTAGCTCGCGCCGAGCGCGAGCCGCTCGAACAGCCGCGCGGAGACGCCGAGCTCGAAGCCGAGCGCGCGCGACGGACCGGTGTTCACCGGCATGAAGGCGTTGTTCACGTTCAGCATCCACTCGATGCCCTCGTCGAGCTCGCGCTGGAACACGTCGGCCTGCACGCGCACGTCGCGGACGAAGCCCGCGCCCTCGCTCGCGAGCTCGAAGCCGAGATCCGCGTTCCAGCCGCGCTCGGAGCGCAGCTCCGGGTTGCCGCGGATGAAGCCCCAGTCGGGGTGGAACAGATCGCTGAACGTCGGCCGGCGCTCGACGCGCTTCCAGTTCGCCTTCGCGCGCAGGCCGGGCGCGATCTGCCAGATCGCGCCGATCGACGGCAGCCAGGCGTTCTCGTCGCGCGGCGACACGTCGACGAACGGCTGGGACGACGACGAGCGCGCCTGGCCGTCGCTCGTGTCCGCGCGCTCGAAGGCGAGCGCGGGAAAGAGCCGCAGCGCGCCGCCCAGGAACGAGAGCTCGGGCGCGACCGAGACCAACACGGTGGTGCGGCGGTGGATGTCGGCGTCGGAGGCGTCGACGCGCGCGTAGCGCAGGCTCGACGCCGCGCGGCCGCCGAGCTCGAAGTAGTCGAACGAGCGCACGGGCGCCACCCAGCGCGCGTCGAGCGACGACTCGGACTCGCGCGAGTGCGCCGAGCTCCGCCCTGTCGTGAGGTAGTCGATGAAACGGCACGCCCCGAGCGGGTCGTCGAGCTCGTCCGACTCGCCGCGGAACGCGCCTGCCAGCTCGAACGCGCCACCGAGCGCGCGGTCGTGGCTCCACGCGAGGCGGCCGACGCCGCGCTCGTAGCGTTCGTCGGACGTCGTGCACGAGAGCACGTCATCCTGCGTGTTCCAGGCGTCCTCCCACACGCCGCCCGGCTCACCGCCGTCCTTCTCGTACAGGTCGATCGTCGCGTCGAGTCGCGAGCGCGCCCCGGTCGCGAGCGTGCCGCGCAGGAGGGCCGCGTTCTCGACGAAGCTCGCGTTCTCGCGCGTGTGCGACGTCGTGTCTGGCGGCTGCGGCAGGCCCGGCAATCCACCTCCGCCGGGCAGGGACGGTGGCCACTCGCGCTCGAAGCGGTAGTCGTTGTCGCTCTGCAGGCGCGAGAACGTGCCGAGCACCTGGCCGCGCTCGCCGCCGGCCGAGAGCGCGATGTCGCCGCCGAGCGTGTCGTGCGAGCCGGCGCTGAGCGAGGCGTCGGCCGCGGGCTCGGCGCTCTCCGCCTTGCGCGTGGTGATCGAGATGACGCCGCCCTCGGCGTCGCTGCCGAAGCGCGCCGAGCCGCCCCCGCGCAGCACCTCGATGCGGTCGACCTGGCGCAGCGGGATGGTCGACAGGTCTACCGAGCCGCGCTGCGTGCTGTTCATGCGCACGCCGTCGACCAGGATCAGCACCTGCTCGGCCTTCGAGCCGCGGATCGACGCGGTGCTGGCCGAGCCAAGCCCGCCGTAGCGGCGCACGCGCACGCCCGGCACCTGGTCGAGCACTTCGTCGACGGTCGCGAAGCGCTCGTCGTAGTCGCGCGCGTCGATCACGGTCGAGAACGCCGACGGGTCTTCCGCGGATTCGGAGAGCTCGCCGGCTACACCGTACGGTGCAGGCGCGAGCAGGACCGCCGCAAGCGCGGCGCGCGCGACCCGGCGTCTTCCTTCCTGCACGAGCGACTCCCTCCGCGGAGAGCGGGACCGTCGTCCCGAAGAGCTCGGCAGGTCTCCTGGCTCAGGGGTCTGGCGCCGGAATCGAGCCTTCCCCGGGATCGCTCCCGAGTGGCGTCTATCGATCCGACTCCCCCATCACAGTGGCGGGACCGCGGCCGATTCTCACGGCCTTCCCTCTTAGGTCCGCGACGCGGACACCGAGTGCGACGATCGGTATCACCCGCTCCCCGACGGTGTCAACTCGCGCGTGCAGCCTTGACGCTCTTCGCGCGAGCGCGTAGAAAGCCTACGTACGAGTCGCGGAAGGTGTCGGGAAGCCGGTGCGAATCCGGCGCGAGCCCGTCGCTGTAACCGGGGACGAGCGCTGCAAGGTCCGAGGCCACTGGGATCCGCGAATCGAGCCTGCTCGATTCGCCACAAGTACGGATCCTGGGAAGGCGCAGCGCGAGGACGATCCGGGAGCCAGAAGACCGGCCTTCCGCATGGAAAGAACACTTCTCCGGCAGCGAGAAAGGAATCCACCATGCGAGTCCTCGGCCTTCTTGTGCTCTCTTGCGCCCTCGCGCAGCCCGCCTTCGCACTCCCGTTCGCCACCCAGGTCGTGAGCTACACCCCCGGCACGAACGTTCCGGCCGGCTACGACGATCCGCTGAGCTCGCTGGGCCTGCCCGCGCGCTCGACGGGCAGCGGCCCGTTCGACGGCGACGTCACGCCGTTCAACGCGCCGTACACGTCCGATCAGGTCGTCTCGATCGGCGCGGGCGGCGAGCTGATCGTGCGCTTCGACCACCAGGTCGCCGACGATCCCGCGAACCTGTACGGGATCGACCTCCTGATCTACGGCAACGCCTTCCTCGGGCTCTCGTTCGAGACCTTCCTCGCCGACGGCACCGTGTTCGGCGAGCCGGCGCGCGTGGCGGTGAGCCAGGACGGCAGCACCTGGATCGAGGCTTCGGGGCTGTTCGCCGACGTGATGTTCCCGACACTCGCGTACCAGGATCCGCCGGGACCGTTCTCGTTCGGCGGCACGATCCCGACGAGCTTCACGCGCCCGGTCGACCCGTCGCTCGACGTGTCCGACTTCGCCGGACTCGACACCGCGCAGATCGCCGCGCTCTACGGCGGCGGCGCGGGCGGGCTCGGCATCGACCTGGGCGCGCTCGGCGTGCCGTGGATCGAGTACGTGCGCATCTGGCAGCCGTCGGGCGACCTGTACGCGGCCGAGATCGACGCGATCGTCGCCGTGCCGGAGCCGTTCGCGGCGACACTGCTCGGCGTCGCCGCGCTCGCGCTCACTTCTGCTCGAGCGCGAACACCCCGTCCCAGTCGCTAGGCGGCGGATTCGAACGGAAGGCGCTCCCGCGCTCGGCCAGCACGCGCGCGGGAGCGTCGTCCGGGGCGAGTGCGAGCAGCCGCTCGAGCGCGCGGGCCGACCCGTCCCAGTCGCGCGCGCGGTAGGCCGCGAGCGCCTCCGCGTAGTGCGCGAGCGTGTTCATGGTGCGCGCGTCGACGGCGCCCGCGGTGCCGACCAGCTCGAAGATCCGCACCGGCGCGCGCCGCCCGACCACGCGCACCACGTCGAGCTCGCGCGTCACCAGGCCGGGGCCGGCGCGCGCGCGCGTCTCGTCGGAGATCAGGATGCGCGTGCCATAGGTCTTGTTCGCGCCCTCGAGCCGGCTCGCCAGGTTCATGCCGTCGCCGACCACGCCGTAGGTGCCGCGCTCGGCCGAGCCGATCTCGCCCGCGACCAGCTCCGCGGTGTGCAGGCCCATGCGGTGGCTCGGCGCGGGCGCGCCGCGCTCGGTCCAGCGCGCGCACAGCGCGTCGAGCCGCGCCGACGCCGCGAGCGCCGCGCGACAGGCGCGCAGCGCGTGATCGGGCTGCTCGATCGGCGCGCCCCAGAACGCGACCACGCCGTCGCCCTGGAACTCCTTCACCGTGCCGTCGTGCTCGAGCACCGCGCCGCACACCGCCTCGAAGTACTCGTTCAGGTGGGCGACCAGCGCCTCGGGCTCGAGCTCCTCGGCGAGCCGCGTGAAGCCGCCGAGATCGACGAACAGCACCGTGAGCTCGCGCCGCACGCCGGCGAGCGCGGCGCGGCCGGGCGCGCGCAGGAGCTCGGCCGCCACACTCTTGGACACGTAGCGCTCGAGCGTCTGCTTGATCAGCTCGCGCTCCGCCAGGCCCGAAGCCATGTCGTTGAAGGCCGAGCCGAGCTCCTCGAGCTCGTCGCCGGTCTCGAGCGCGACGCGCGTGTCGAAGCGGCCCGCGCCGACACTGCGCGCCGCACGTGTGAGCGTCGCGATCGGCCGCGTGATGCCGCGCGCGAGCAGGAAGGCGAGCCCGAGCGCGAAGGCCAGGATCAAGAGCCCGACGCCGATCACCCTCTGGCGCAGGTCGCGGAAGCCCGCCAGCGCCGCGTCGAGCGACGAGAGCAGTATGAAGCCCGCCTTCGTGGCCGGGCTGCCCGGCCCGACCTCGGCGCGCAGCGCCAGGTAGCGCACGCCGCCGAGCGTCAGCTCGACCATCCGGTCGGGATCGTCCATCGCCTCGAGCTTGGCGCGCAGCTTCAACGCGTCGGCGACCGAGAGCGTGGTCGCGAGCACGCGCGAGTCCGCGACCAGCGCCAGGTCCACGCCCGAGATCGCGCGCAGCGACGCGAGCAGCGCGCGGTCGATCGGCTCGCCCGCGATCACCAGGCCGTGGATCTCGTCCGCGAACACCACCGGCTCGCCGCGCACCAGGGAGAGCGCGGGCGACGGATAGGCCGGCGCGAGCCGCGCGTCGCCCGCGCGCGCGTCCGTGTCGAGCCAGAGCGCCGCGCCGCGGCCGCGCGCGGCGATCGCGCGCAAGAGCTCGAGCTGCGACAGGTCCTGGCCGTAACGCTCGGGATCGGCCTTGCTGTAGAGCAGTTGACCCTGCGCGCTCGCCACCGCGAAGATCACCTGCCGCCCGTGCAGCGCGAGCGACGGCAGCGCGGACTGGAGCCGCAGGTTCGCGTCGTGCAGCGCGTCGCCCGCGGGCGCGGGGCCGAGGCCGAGATCCGTGCCCGCCAGGCTCGCCGTCGACAGGATCGTGCGCAGCTGCGGGTTCGTGCGCGTGAGCGCGTCGATCGTCTCGGCGAGCAGCGCCGAGCGCAGCTCCTGCAGCTCGGAGAACGCGACCAGCGTGCGGTCGAAGCGCGCGCGGGCCTCGTCGCGTGCGCGCGCGATCGTCATGTCCTGCGCGACCAGCAGCGCCACCGCGAGCGCGGCGAACACGAAGCCGCACAGGACGGCCCAGATCTTGGTGCGAAAGCGCAGCCGGATGGGCGCTGCCATCAGTTGCCGTCGTAGGTGGGCGGCGGCGGATAGGGCGTGCCGTCCTTGCGCGCGTGCGGGGGCGTCTTTTGCGTGAGCTCGAGCGTTAGCTCGACGTTCTCGTCGCTGCCCGGCGCGAGCACGAGCTCGCGCGTCGCCCGCTGCGCGCCCGGCAGCCAGGCGTTCAGCGCGATCGCGCCCGCCCGGACGCCGCGCAGCTCGAACTTCCCGTCCTCGCCCGTCACCGCGAACGCGTCGTTCTCGAGCACCACCACGTACGAGAGCATCTGCGGGTGGATGTTGCAGTACACCGGCACCAGCCCGGGCGTGGCGAACACCTGCGTGCGCGCGGGGTCGCTCGACTTGTACTGGCCCAGGTCGAACGGCTCGACCGGCGAGACCGAGAACACGTTGTGGTAGAAGCGGTCGCGGTTCGGAAAGCTCACGGTCTGGCCGGCGACGATCGGCAGCACGCGCGGAATGAAGCGCTCGCTCTTCTGCTCGAGCACGGCGACCGCGTCGGGTGGCGGCGTGAGGTAGCCGGTGACGTAGACGACGACGCCGCTCGCGTCGTCACTTTTCGCGAGCCCGCCGAACAGGCGCTTCTTCAGCACCGTGATCGCGCCGCGCACGGTGCCGGTGGCGGGCTCGGCGCGCACGGCCTCCGCCGCCGCGAAGAGCGCGGCCGCGCACAGGAGCGCCGCGAGCCTAGACGACACCGAGCTCTCGCAGCCGCGCGCGCGCGCTCGCGTCGAGCCCGAGCTCGGTCAGGATCTCGTCGGTGTGCGCGCCGAGCGCGGGGGCGCCGCTGCGCACGCGCACGGGCGTGCGCGAGAGCTTCGCCGCGGGGCCCACGACCGGCGCAACGGCGCCGTTCTCGAGCGCGACCGTCTGCAGCATGTCGCGCTCGCGCACGTGCGGGTCGCGCGCGGCCTCGGCGTAGGTGCGCACCGGCGACGCGGGCAGGCCCTCGGCCTCGAGCCGCGCGACCACCTCGCGCACGGTCTGCGCGCCGACCCAGGCCGACACCAGCTGGTTGAGCTCCGCGCGGCGCGCGACGCGCGCGACCGTGGTCGCGTAGTCGGCGTGCGTCGCGAGCTCGGGCCGCCCGAGCAGCCCGGCCAGGATCTTCCAGTGCGCGTCGAGCAGCACGCCCAGCATCACGAAGCCGTCGCTGCACGCGTACACGCCCGCGGGCGCGGCGACCACGAACTGGCTGCCCATGCGCGGCAGCGGCACGCCGAGCGCCGCGAGCATCGGGTAGCCGTTCGACTGGAAGAGAAGCGAGTCCTGCAGCGCCACGTCGCAGTGTTGGCCCTCGCCGGTGCGATCGCGGTGGCGCAGCGCGGCCATCGCCGCGAGCGCGCCGTGCAGCCCGGAGATGTCGTCGCCGATGAAGGTCGGCGCCTTGACCGGCGCCCCGCCGGCTCGCCGTTCAGCGACAGCCAGCCGCTCGCGGCCTGCGCCATCGGGTCGTAGCCCGCGCGCTCGCTGTCGGGGCCGAACTGGCCGTAGCCGCTGATCGAGACGTACACCACGTCGGGTCGCACCGCGCGCACGTGCTCGTAGCCGATGCCCCAGCCGTCCATCGTGCCGGGCCGGAAGTTCTCGACCACGACGTCACAGCGGCGCGCGAGCGCGAGGAACAGGTCGCGGCCCTCCCGCCGGCGCAGGTCGAGCGTCAGGCTCCGCTTGTTCCGGTTCGCGGTCACGTGCATGAACGAGAGCGGCGGGCTCGTGTCGGGCAGGTGCGGCGGCAGGCGCCGCGCGACCTCGCCGCCGGGCAGCTCGACCTTGATCACGTCCGCGCCGAAGTCGCCGAGCACGCACGCGCACATCGGCCCGGCCCAGGTCGTGGTCGCCTCGAGCACGCGCACGCCCGCGAGCGGACCCGGCAGGTCGGTGCGCGCGCGCCGGAAGAACTCGGTCTTGTCCAAGGCCTCAGGTGTTAGCGCATCCCGCGGCGCGGCTGGAGATCCCGACGCCGCGCCGGCCCTGCCGGACCGTATTGCGATCGTGGCCGTTCGTGCAGTAGCCGATCGAGATGCCGGTGACCGGGTCGGCCCAGGCGATCTGCCCGCCCGCGCCGCCGTGACCGAACGCGAGCTCCGAGTTCGTGTGGCCGAAGCCGCGGTAGGTGCGGTCCTTGTCGCCGGCGATGATCAGGCCGAGCGCGCGGTTCGCGGGCTTCCGGAACAGCGGATCGCGCAGGTCGCCGGAGCGGATCTCGCGCGCGAAGGCGAGCGTCTGCGGGCTCCATATCTGTTTGCCGGAAACCGCGAGGCCACCGTCCAGCAGGCCCTGGTAGAACAGCGCGAGGTCGGCCGCGGTCATCGTGCCGCCACCGCCGGGAATGCCGGCGACGCGCACGGCTTCGCTGTTGAAGCTCATGATCGCGTCCTCGGTCACCTCCGTGACCGGCGGCACGGGCATGCCCATCGCCTTGTAGTCGGCCTCGGTCAGCGCGTCGCCCACGTGCACGCAGTCGGCGAGCCGGCCGTGCAGGCGCGGCGGCAGCCCGACCCAGAGATCCTCGAGGCCGAGCGGCTGCGCGATCCGCTCGCGCACGAACTCGCCGTAGGTCTGGCCCGACAGGCGCTCGACCAGCTCCGCGATCACGTACATCGACGACGACGGGTGGTACTCGAAGCGCTCGCCCGGCTTCCAGTTGAGCTTCCAGGCGCCGAAGCGCGCGAGCCGCGCGTCGCGGTCCAGGAAGTCCGCGGGCACGAACGGCGCGTGCGGGAAGCCGGCGGTGTGGGTGAAGAGCTGCTCGACCGTGACCGCGTCCTTGCCGTTCGTTCCGAACTCGGGCACGAGGTCCACCACGCGCGCCTTGATGTCGAGCTTGCCCTCCTGGATCAGGAGCCAGCCCGCCGCGGAGGTGATCGCCTTGGTGGACGAGAACACCACGTAGAGCGTGTCGTTCGTGGCCTGGGTCTCGCCGCCACCCCCGTGTGTCACGCGCCCGAACGTGCGCATGCCGGCGAGCTTGCCGTTGCGCGCGATCGCGATCTGGGCCGAGGGCAGCACGCCCTCGCGCACCTCTTTCTCGGCGCGATCGAACAGCGCCTCGACGAGCTTGGAGTCGAGTCCGACGGATTCCGGTGTAGCGGCGACGTGTTTGGGGTTGAGCATCGGTGCAGGATACCACCGCGCCTACGCGTCCGGGTCGTCCTCGTCCTCCTCCCCGCGCTTGATCTGGAACGAGAGGCCGGCGCGGTCGACACCGCCTTCCGCACGCTCGAGGGCGGATGCGCCGAAGCGCGCGCGGATCGCGTCGAGCGCGCTGTTGAGCCGCGCGCGCCGCTCGCGTCCCTCGGCGGTGGTGTCGAGCAGCGAGAGCTGCTCCGCGCCGATCGGCTCGAGGCGCTCGGCCGCGAGCCCGAGCAGTCGCACCGGCTCCTCGAGCGCGGCGCGCGCGAGCAGCGCGCAGCCCGCGGCGGCGAGCTCCGCGCCGTCGTCCGAAGGCAGCGCGAGCGTGCTCGAGCGCGACAGGATCGGGAACTTCCCGCCGCCGAGCGGGCGAGCGAGCTTGAGCTTCAGCGCCACGCCTCGCGCGCGCAGGCCGTCGTGGCGCAGCCGGCGCGCGACCGCCTCCGCGTGCGCGCGGATCGCGCGCTCGAGCGTGGCGAGCGAGGCGATGTCGGTCTCGAAGGTGCTTTCCTCCGAGTACGACTTCGCCTCGCGGTAGGGCTCGACCTCGCGGGCGTCCTCGCCGCGCGCGAGCGCCGCGGCGCGCGGGCCGAAGTCGCCGAGCAGCGCGCGCAGGTCCGCGTCGCTGCGCTCCGCCAGGTCGCCGATCGTAAACACGCCCGCGCGCTCGAGCCGCGTGCGCGTGACCGGGCCCACGCCCCAGATGCGGCCGACCGGGAGCGGCGCGAGGAACGCGCGCGATTCGCCCGGCCGCACCACGAGCATGCCGTCGGGCTTGGCCAGGTCGCTCGCGATCTTCGCCACGAGCTTCACCGGCGCGAGACCGACCGAGACCGCGAGCCCGGTCTCGGCGCGCACCTCGACGCGCAGCCGCGCGGCCGTGCGCTCCGGCGGGCCGAACAGCTGCTCGGTGCCGGTCAGGTCGAGGAACGCCTCGTCGACCGAGATGCCCTCGACCGCCGGCGTGAAGCGCTCGAAGATCGCGAAGATCTTCTTGCTCTCGCGCCGGTACACCGACATGCGTCCGCGCACGAAGATCGCGTGCGGGCAGAGCTTCTTCGCCTGTGCCGACGGCATGGCGGAGTGGATGCCGAACGCGCGCGCCTCGTAGCTCGCGGCCGCCACCACGCCGCGCGAGCTCGAGCGGCCCACCACGACGGGCTTGCCGCGCAGCTCCGGGTCGTCGCGCTGCTCGACGGCGGCGAAGAACGCGTCCATGTCCGCGTGCAGGATCGCGCGCGGGGGCGATTTCGGGTCCACGCGCGACAGCTTAGACGCACGCAAGCGCGGTTGCGGACCGTCCGATACGCACGCGATGTCGAGCACGCGCGAGCCTACCGCCGCCGCTTCCGGCCCCGCCGAGACCACGGCGCTCGTGGCGGGCATGGCGCACGAGATCAACAACCCGATCACGTACGTGCTCGCCAACCTCGCCGAGCTCTCGCATTCCTGCGCCGCGCTCGCCGACGTGCTCGCCGGCTACCGCGCCGCGTTGCGCCGCGTGGCGCGCGGCGAGGCCGAGGCGCTGATCTCCGACGTCGAGTCCAAGCTCGACGACTGCGGCGGCCTCGAGCTCGCCGCCGACCTGCTCTCCGACGCGACCGAGGGCGCGCAGCGCATCCGCGACCTGGTGCGCGACCTGCTCTCGCTCTCGCGCTCGAGCGCCGAACGCGCGACCACGCGGCTCGCGATCGGCGACGTGCTCGAGGAGACGCTGCGCCTGGTCGCACGCTCGCTCTCCGCGCGCGCCGAGCTCACGCGCGACCTCCAGGCCACGCGCGAGATCGCCGGCGACCCCACGCGCCTCGGCCAGGTGTTCCTGAACCTGCTGCAGAACGCGATCGACGCCTGCGCCTCCGCCGCCGCGACCGGCGGCGCCGCCGCCCACCGCATCCACGTGCGCACGCGCGACACCTCGACCGGCGTGCAGATCGAGATCGAGGACACGGGCCCCGGCGTCCCGCCCGAGCTCACGCCCCGTCTGTTCGCGCCCTTCGTCACGACCAAGTCGCAGGCGCAGGGCACCGGGCTCGGTCTCTACATCAGCCGCCAGATCGTCGCCGAGCACGGCGGAACGCTCGAGCTCGTGCAAGCGCCGGGGCGCGGCGCGGTGTTCAGGGTGGAGCTACCGGGGTTGGTGTAGCTCTCAGCACGGATCACGAGCAGAAGAGCGGGGCCTGCTCTTCGTACGACCACACCGAGATGTCGCATGTAATCGGCTACATCAGTCTATGACTCAAATGTCCGACTCCCTGATTTCGAGCCGAGAATCGTTGAGGGGATGGAGCAATGTGAAGAATCTCCGTCGTGTTGAGCCCCACACCTTGTATCTCGAGGCCAAGGTTGTCCCGAGTTGCCGGAACGACCGCATAAGCGAAGCTCTTTGATCCGTCGTAGTCGCGGTCAACGTACTCGGTTCCCGTGATCTGCCCCCCTATCAAGGACATTCCGAGTTCCGCATGGTCTGGGTCCATTCGATAAAGTCGATAGTGCGTGACGCGGTTGGTTGGAGTTCGCTCATCACCCCAGATCAATCTGACGCCTCCTATTCGCTTCGTTGTCTGAATGGAGTTCACTGAATCAAGTGTAATGGGCTCGAGGTTCTCGTCGAGCACAACGAAGGTGTGGATTCGAGAGCGGGCTTGAAGGAACTCATCGACTTCGTCTGAGAACACTATTCTGCCGCGCTTGACGGTTGCGAAGATCCCCGATTGCGAATCGGCCGTTGCTCGGTACTGCTCTGGTTGCTGCGATTCGATGAACTCCCCAGGGCGAGGCGGCCAACCCGTGACGATCCCGGCTTGTTCGATGTAGTTGCTGCTCACGAGCTCGATGAGCGAATGCCCTCCAAACGCACTGGGATCGTCGGGCTTGATCGCGATGATCATCTTCCCCCAGAGCGACAGCAGGCTGGGCTCCGAGGGATCAGAGGGCACAGAAAGCCGCCCGGTGACCTCCGAGAACATTCGAATGGAGTACGCGATCTCGCCATTGTGGCCTTCAGTATGGAAGGCCAAGACTTCTACTGGAATTTCCAGCTTCCGACGAAGCGGATCGAACGCGAATCGGGTGAGGTAGCCGGGACATGAACTTCCACCGTGACCAGTCGCGCGAAACTCGCCCGCATCTCTCACTTTGGGAGGCTTCGGCCAGGGATCTCGCTCCGTTGCATTTGGTAGGGAGAGCAGGGACATCGGGGTCCCGCGGGGGTTGTCAACACGACTATCGAGAACCATCTCTCTACCGAGCAGTGGGATCTCCACCTCGATGTAGTGGCCGAGAATCCGCGATGCGATGGGACTCTTTACCTGGGATGCAAGAACCGCGAGGTCAGAGTCGGGTCGAAGCTGGTGAAAGCGCCGGACCGCGTGAGCCGATTGGGTGTCGAGAGCTGCGAGAGGATCGAGTGCGGGCGTCGAGACCGGCGGAGACAACAAGCTGCCTGGTTCGGCACCAAGACCACGAAGAAACTCCCGAAGCGCACTGCCGAAATCGTAGAAGTCGCTCACTCCAGTCCTCCCACTAGCTTCACCCTGCTCATGGTCAGTCGCAGGCCACTGGCTAGGCGCGAGCCTACCACGCGAACGGGTCGCGGGCCGAGACCTAGCCGTGCTTCCGCTCCGACCCTACCCGGCCAACCTCAGGCAAACTGCTCGAGCAGCTCCGCCTTGGGAGGCGTGAAGAGATCCCTGTTCTCCACGCCCCTCAACGTCCGGGTTCACGGGTGCGATCTCACGCGCCATCTCGGAGAACGTCTTCGAAGCACCGAGCTGCGACGTGATCGAGAGCATCTCGGCGCCGCCAGGGACGAAGCGGAACCAGTGCACGGTCCCCGTGTGCAGATGAACGAGAGTTGCGGGCGAAGCTACCTTCGAGTCCGGGCCGATCCCGAACTCGATCTATGATGATGCGGCGGTGGGCCGCTGCCTTCGCGGCCGCGCTGGCCGGTCGCCTCGCCCGATGCGAGCACGGTGACGCGTTCCCCGACGATGTCGAGCGCGTCGGCGTAGTCCTTGGGTGCAACGACGAACGGCTTCGCGGTCATCCTGTCCCTCCGCCCTCTTCTACCACGCTAGCGGTCGTTCATGCCGCGGCCTGCGGGGATTTCAGCTCCGCATGCGCGGCAACGAGCCGTCGTTTTGACCGAGTAGTGCGGAGACGGACCTCCAGCGAAGACGAAGGACACGAGCGCCCAGAACCACTCGGGCCAGCGCGCGTCAACACGGGCTCGCGAGATCTCGAGGGATGCGCTCCCACAGCGCGGGCAGACCTCGTCCGGCGCCGGGGGTAGGTGGGTCTCGGGAATGCTCTCCAGCGCGGCGGAGTGATCGCCCGAGAGAAGCTCGCGCGCGGTCGAAGCGTCAGCCGCGCGAACCGCGACCTTCACTCCACCCAGCGCGTTGCCCAGGTACCAGCGAAGGCGAATCTGCGTCTCGTCGATCACCCAGGCGGGGATGCCGAAGGCCTCGAGCACTCCGCGCGCGACTTGGGCCTCGTGCGGGAAGCGATAGGTGCCGACGACCTCGAGCTCGGAGGACGCGGTACCGATGAGTGCCATCGGTCAGGCGGCCTTCATCGCATTCGCAACTGCAGCCTCGAACGCCGCCTCGTCCTCGGTCGATCGAAATGCCGTTCGCGGGATCACCACTGCCGAGGACAGGCTCGTGTACAGGAGCAGGCATCCAGCCGATCTGCGGACGGCAACGATGCGGTGGAGCGGAAGAACTCGGCGGCCGCCCCCGGGATCATCGACCTCGATACGGCCGCCGGAAAGGACGACTCCGTAGGTTCCGAAGAGGAACCGGTTGAGCGGATGTCGGGCCAGCCATCGCGGCAGCCAGATCGCCCCGAGCCAGAGCCAGAGTGCGTAGAAGACGAGCGTGGGAGAGCTGACGATCAGGAAGTCGACCACGCTCGCCGATTCCCACGCGATCTTCGCGAGCATTGCGGCTACGAGCACGAGCAGGAGTAGGAACAAGCCTCGGTAGCGCTGGATCTGTTCCCGCACGACGAGGGACGCATACGTCGCGCGATCCAATTCGAACGGGTTCAGCTCGATCCGTGTCTGCTGCTCGGCACTCAAATGAACGCACCGTCGTAGAAGAACTCCTCGCGCGTGACGACGTCGTTCTTGACGGTATAGAGGC
>Ga0187892_10006447_pt1 | contig 17414 bp, 14 predicted proteins | sample MA1701073metaG_FD_139345 | JGI IMG/M metagenome (GOLD analysis project Ga0187892, IMG submission 139345) | Bio-ooze microbial communities from a basaltic lava cave in the Kipuka Kanohina Cave System on the Island of Hawaii, USA - MA170107-3 metaG ... | reverse complement strand
GACCTGAGGCTCACGCCATTGTGTTTGAGGCTTGGGACAAAAAGGCTCCGGCTCGCCGATTTCCACCGCTCGGGTCGCCGCAGGTTCGCGGTAGGCTTGGCCTAACACCGAGGCCGGCAGGCCGCAGCCGAGTATCAAACCAAGACCGATTAAGTAGCGAAGGCTTTTCATATGTTTTCAACCAAAAGAAGCAAACGCTCTTCTCCGAAGCAGGCGTGTTACAGCACCCTAAACAACCCCATTCAACCGACGTGATGATCTAGGCAGATCTGGCAGCACCTTGCCGAGGCCACGAGGGGTAACATGAAGGGGGACGACATTTTATCCCAAACGGGGATGGGCGAATACTGAGGAAGGAAGCCCTATTATTGCAAGATGAGGCATGTGGCCTTACATTTTAGTTACGCATCCGGCGAGCGGCGGTGGCACATCGGCTGGTATTCGATTTTCTTGATTTCACCCTGCCACGATGAAACACGAGAAGTTTGAGGCTCTGTCGCTGACGGAACTCATTCGTCTGCAAAACGAATTGTCCGAGATCGTCGTGCGGCGATTTGAGACCACTTTGGCGCTGCTCTTCTCCGACATCGTGAAGTCTACGGAGTATTTCTTCCGCTTCGGCAACGAAGCAGGCCGCAAACTCCAGCAACGCCACTTCGACCTATTGGACCAGATCGTGCTCCAACACGGGGGCCGAATCGTAGACACCGCCGGTGATGGGGGGTTCAGCTGTTTCGCCACGGCCGAGCAAGCCGCTGTGGCCGCGGTGCAATTACAACTCGCGCTGTGTAGGGAAAACATCAACCGGGAACGGGAACACCAGCTTCTGGTGCGCATCGGTATCCACTACGGTACGGTTCTCACTGACAATGTGCTCGTTGCCGGCGATGCAGTCAATCTCTGCGCGCGCGTGGCCGCCGGCGGGGAGGGTGCAGAGGTCCGCCTTACCCGGGAAGCGTTCGCGGAGCTGGCCGGTGCCCGCCGAGTCTGCTGTCGCGCCCTGACCCCGATGGAATTGAGAGGGATCCCGCGTCCGGTGCCAACCTGGGCATTGGAGTGGCGGGATCCGAAGCTTTTTCCTGCGGCCTTCCGAATCGAAGAAACATCGAGCGTCTGCCCCTTACCGAGTCAAGACATCATCGGCTTCGGCCGCCTGCGGGAACACAACGACATGCCGGCAAACGATGTCGTCCTCGCCCACCCAGATCCAGGCCTAAACCAGCGCATCAGTCGCTGGCAGTTTGAGCTCAGGCGAGATGCGGAAGGGCTTTTTCTGCGCCAGCTATCCGATGGAAGCATTACCGAAGTCGATGGCGCAACGGTGAACAAAGGGGAGCGGGCCCAGATCAAACCGGGCACCAAAGTTCGCATTGGGCGGGTGCTCACCCTCAGCTTTTTATCGGCAAACATAGCCTCTGGAAGCGACGCAACCCTCGCCTCCGAGACGGGAGATCTAGCAACGGAGCAGCTCGCCCCGTAATTCCACGGCAGGGCATGCGGCGCGGCATGATCATTTTTTCACGTTGATGTTTCCGTTTGCTTGTTTAAGAAACACATACACCTTGCGCCCCGGCTGAACCAGCTTTTTGCCATCGATGATGTCTGCTCGCCGAAAAGACACCTGGGCGCGAGGTCCCTCGATCTGGATCTGCAGCTCTTTTAGTTCGACCTGAAAATCGCCGTATCCGGCCAGGACGCCACGCAGCTTTTCCGCGTTTGCATTAGTGACTTCCCCCAACCCAATCAGCGCGTTGATATCTCTGTTCTCCCAGGCGCTTTTGTAGCTGCCTAGCCACGCTTTCACCTCGGCCTCCTCGATGGCTGGGGCTAGCGGTTTTTTCAGCGGCGGAGGTTCGGCCTCGATCGCGGGTAGCGTTGCAGGGGCGAGGACGGCAATGTTCCAACGCTGAGTCACCGTGGCTTGAGCTCGGTCTGAGACTCGAGCTTCTAAGGTGTGCTTGCCCGGCACAACCGTGTTGGGGAAATCGAGGCTGCTTTCGCGCCCAAGAAGCTTACCGTTGAGTAGCCAGGCGTATTGCAGCGGATCGGCGCGATCCGCATCGGCGGCCTCAACGGAGAATCGCCGAGAGCTTCCGCTTTCTATATCGAGCCCTCCCTGCTCCGGGGTGAAACCCACTATCTGCGGAGATCTGTTCACATCCTCGACACGCACCTGCCAGAAACGCTCCACCGAGCTCCCTTGGGGATCGCTCACCCGGACCTGGATCCGTCTTGTCTTCTCCCCACCCTGACCGAAGTCGGGTCGGTATGTCCACACAGGCTTTTTAGCCTGCTGGCGCCCATCCAGATACCATAGGTAACGCAGCGGACGTTCGCTTCCGCCACTCACGTCCACGGAAAAGCGCTGCTCACCACCCTCTTTCACTGCGATGACTGCATCCGGCGGCGACTCGGGCTGAGCCTCCACGATCCGCAAGGGTAATGGCGTGGGTTCGGCCGGAGCCACCTCGACCTCCCAAGCTTTGCTAACGGACAAGCCGCCGGGATCGACGATCGCTACCTGCACGCGCTGACGGCTCCCAGCGAGATCTGCTTTGAACGCCCACTTCTGATCCTCGGCAACCTTTTTACCGTCGAGCGTCCAGAGGTAGCTCAGTCGATCTTCGCGATCGGGGTCCATCCCCTTCACCTCGAACGAAATGGTCTCACCTGGTTCGGGCGCCAGAGTCTGCCCCTCTGGTACGGCGTGAATAAGCTTGGGCTCGCGGTTTACGTTGACTACTTCCACGCTCCAGGCAAGTTCGGTTGACCGACGCTGCGCATCGGTGACGATGACCTTTACCTTCCCTGGTTTCGAAGACGCCGCGTTATACTCGGGTGCGTAGGTCCAGCTCGCCTCATCGGTTTGCGGCACGCCGTCGAGCAGCCAGCGATAGCTAAGCGATGCGGGATCTGTTCCTTGCTGCGGTCTTACCGAAAAGGATTTCTGTGCGCCCTCCGCCAGCACCACAGGCCTCGTAGGATCGGGATCGGGGATCACCCTTAGAGGTGAGGATGGCGCGGTCGGCGGCACGGCTTGCGGGGGTGTGGGCGTGGGCCGGGGGGTTGGGGTTGGTATTTTCTCCGGTTCCGGTGTCAGGCGCGATAGGTAAAACCCCCCGCTTGCCACTAACAGCATCGCCACCGCGAGCCAGGGATAAAGCTTGACGGATCTGCTTGCTTTGGCTGAAGACTGTTGCGATTTCTGCTGCCACGCCACATAAAGCGCGGCCGCTTTCTCGTAGCTTGTTGCCGCTTGCGGATAGTCGGAGGCCTCATAAAAACGATGGGCCTGCTGCAATGCTTTGCGCGCTCGCCGCACCGACCAGCCACGAGCGCCTCCTGCTTCTTCGTCCAAGCGCAAGGCCTGGGTACGCGCCTGATCGGCCTGCTGGTGTCGCAGATGGCTTAAGCCTTCTTCCTGGATCCTGAGGAAGGCGGCAGCCGTTTGCTCCAGTGCTTGCCGAGCGCGTTCGTATTCTTGTTGCCTGAGCGCTTGCTCTCCCTTTTGCAAGAGCTCGCTTGCGGCGGCAAGTTTGTCTTGAAATACCCCTCGCTCGATCTCGCGGCTCACCTGCGCTTGGGCGGACAAGGCAGACGCGCGGGCCGCCTCGGCGGCTTGACGTGCCCGGGTTTCCTTGGCTAGCGCTCCGCTTTGCTGGTACAAGGCCGCCGCTTCGCGAAAACCGCGCTCAGCCTCACTCCAATGGCCTTCCGTGATCGCTCGTTCCGCGCCTTGCTGTAGCTTTTGCCCCCGCAAATAGACGTCGCGGCCGTACCGGGATGCCTCTAGATCCCTGGCCGCGATCTGCGCCCGTGCACTCTCCTCCCGCGCAGCACGAGCTTGTTGCTCCGCTTGGGCCCTTTCGGCGGCGGCCCTCGCGTCGTTAAAAGCCTTTGCTGCCCGAGCGTAGAGCGCAGTTGCGTCGGCGTATTGCCCGCGCTCGAAAACGGTTTCCGCCTCCTGCGCTTGCTGATCGGCTTTCGCCCACGCCAACTTTGCCCACTCCCGCAGGCTCGGCAATCCTTTTTTTACTTCCAGAAGCTGCTCTCGTGCTGCCTCTGCCTCCTCCCGACGCCTCTGCGAACGAGCCTCTGCTTGCAGTTGCGACCACCGTTGAGCGGCTTGCTCAAAAGCCTCCTGCGCTTCCCGATGGGCGCCGCGTTTTTCACAGTCACAGCCCTCGTTCCAATAGCGCTCTGCTTGAGCGAAGGCCGATTCGAACCGTTCGTCGGCACCCGCTTCCAGAGCTTGCGCGCGAGATCGCTCGGCCTTCTGGCGAGTCCCCTGTGCATCCTGCCGCAGGCGAGCTCGCTTGGCTTCCTCGGCAGCTTGTTTATAGAGCGGTTGCGCTTGCTGATAACTCTGGACCGCCTCTAGATAGGCTTGTTGAGCGAGCTGTTTATCGCCGCGTCGATGCGCTTCCTCGGCCTGCCGATAGGCGAGCTGCTCACCCGCCGCTCCCTCCGCTGCTGCGCCTGCCTGAGCCTGTTCCGTTTCGCGCTGAGTGGTGAACGCCTGCCGGCGTTGCTGCTCAGAATGTGCCTGCTGTTGCGCATGTTCATACTGCGCGAGCGCTTGAGAAAAAATCTCGCGTGCTTGCTGATAATCCTCTTGCACCAGCGCCGTATCCCCCTGACGCTCACCGCGCACCGCCTCCCAGAATGCCTCCGCTGCATAGTCCTCCACGCCCTGCTTAACCGCTACATCGCGCGCCCTTCGCACCTGCGCCTGAACCTCCTTAGCCTCCTTGGCTTGTTCCTCCTGGAGCAGGTTTTGGGCAAGCACCTTGGCATCTTCAAACAGGCTGCTCGCTTGCCCGTAGAGTTGACACGCTTCGCTAAACGATCGGTGCTCCCATAATTCATCGGCTTGCGTCTGCAGCGCCAAACCCTGTGAATAATAGGTTCGGGCCTTATCCTTAGCACCGGAGCGGTCCGCCTTGACCCTAGCCGCCGCCGTTCGATCCCGCGCTTGGCTTGCCTCATTGCGAGCCTGCTCATACGCTTCTTTAAACGAGGCCAGCGCAGTTTCATAGCTTGCTAGCGCACGCGTGTATTCCTTTTGCTGAAAATGACTGTGCCCTTGTTCCTCCAATGCACAAGCGTGCTCGAATAGTGGGGCGGCAAGCTGTGCGGCACCTTCTCGTGCGGCACGATCCTTGTGTTCGGCTACCTGCTCTTGGAGGTGCTGAACCGAGCGGCGCTCCCGCTCGAGGTCAAGCTTCGGCGCGGGCTGGAGCTCTACGACGGGCATGGTCTGGTCCAACTCGAACCAACAGGCGTCGAGGTCTTTCAGCAGTTCCGCCATCGAGCGGTGGCGCTTCGAACGATCCTTGGCAACAGCCCGCTTTATCAAAGACCTAAAGGAAGGCGGCGTATCGGCGGGGAAGTCGATTTGGTACTCCTCTCCATCGAGTACCCGGGCCACCACGCTGTATTCACCCAAACCGGCGAAAGGGTGAACCCCGGTATGAGCCTCATAGATCACCATGCCGAGTGCATAGACATCCGCACTCCCATCCAGATCTTCGAAGCGCATTTGCTCGGGAGGGCAATACCGCAACGTCCCGAGTACGGTCCCGGCTTTGGTCATCTCGCTGTCGCCCATGTCTTTGGCGATCCCGAAATCCATCACCACCACACGGCCAGAACGCTCTTCGATCATGATATTGGTAGGCTTGATGTCCCGATGGATGACGGGTGGGTCGTAGAGATGGGCGTAGTTCAGGGCGTCCGCGACCTGTTTCGCGATTGCGATCACTCGCGACACCGGGAGAGGACCCGTTTCCCCTAAATGGGCGCGCAGGGTCTTGCCTTCGATATACTCCATGACAATATAATGAGACTGCAGCTCTCTGTCCTCGTGGATGTCGCTGACGTGCACGATATTGGAGTGGTTCATCCGTGCCAACACCCGCGCCTCGCGATAAAACCGCTTGACGAGATCTGGATTCTCGGTGAAATGCTTAGGCAATACCTTGAGGGCGGAGATGGTTTCCAAGGCGGTGTGGCGCACCCGGTAAACGACGCCCATGCTTCCTTGGCCGATCTGGCTCAAGACTTCGTATTTCTGCGAAATGATCATCCGTCAGCCCGGAGCTTGTGAAAAAATCTACTGCGCTCGGGATCTCGCGTTCCGGCGGTGCTCGGAATCCTCATGTATTTCAATATACACTCCGGTTGCTCGTCTCATCCTTGAGACTCGCCCCTACGGAGCTTGCGCTCCGTTTCGCTCCCGGCGAAACGGTCCTGCGCTCCGGCGGAACGCGATCTTCCTTCGCTCGCGACGATTTTTTCACAAGCTCTCGCCTCATCGCGCGCTACTTAACAGTGGACCGCAGGAGCCTGTCCATCGATTCAGGTAATGCAAGGGAACACCTCTATCGGCTCGACTCTGAGCAGAAGTGTCCGAAATTGTTCCAGATAAGGGCCATAATCCGAGCTTAAAAGGGTGCCTGGGCCGGAACCACAGTAACTACTTAAGGGCACTTCGATAAATTGCTTCCGTGCAATTTATCGAATCGCAAAGCAAAAAGCGTGGTTTTTGCTTTGCTCCATTGGTCAATCACTTAACGTGATCGACCATGTCCTCACGTCCCTGTGAGGGCGGGCACTTCGAATGAATCGAAGTGCCCTTAACTTGTTGTTTATCCTAAAAACTTAGCCTCGCGCACGCGCGCGCACGAGGCGTTATGTTAAGCCACGGCACCGCATTCGACTTCTCTTTCGAGCCTTGCAGTTAAACTGAATGCTTGCCCAAAGCGCTCGCCGAATAACGGATCACGCCGCCCCGCAAAACCCAGCACGATCAAAGGCATTATAAAACGTTTTCCATGCTTGCAAGTCGGCCACCAACGTTGCGGTTGAGCGGGCTCGCGAAGCCGAGACCCTCCCGAGACTATGCCAGACCAGCAAGGCGCATCGAGTCCTGCGAGCACAGGTATCGCGCAGTTTGCGGTTGTGGGGAGAGCCGTTATCGCGCGTGCGCGACGGTCCTGATGATATATCCGCCCGACTTCTCGTCACGCTCGAGTTGCAGCAAACCTCGCGCTTCCGCATCCTCGAGCACCTTGCTGAAGGAGCTGAAGCCGTAATACGATTCGTTGAAACCTGGGTTACGCCGCTTGATGGCCTGCTTAACCATCGAGCCCCAAAGCCTTTCTTCTTCGCCGCGTTCCACCGCCAGCGCGTCGGCGGTTTCTACAACGAGGTTCAGGGCTTGTTGTTGCTTCTCATGCTCTTTGTAAGCCGCCTCGGAAGGGATCCCGGCAGCGCCCTTAGTCTTCGCTTTTCGGCGACGTTGTTTTTGACTCTCATGATCTCGGACCAGATCATCGTAATAAATGAACTCATCGCAGTTTCCAAGCAGTAGGTCTGAGGTCGAATTCTGAACGCCAACGCCGATCACGATCTTATTATTCTCGCGAAGCTTGCTCACCAACGGCGAAAAATCCGAGTCACCGCTGATGATGACAAATGTGTCCACATGCGCCTTCGTGTAGCAGAGGTCAAGGGCATCGACGACCATACGGATGTCGGCGGAGTTCTTTCCGGATTGGCGCGCATGCGGAATTTCTATCAGCTCAAATGACGCCTGATGCATAGTCCCCTTAAATTCTTTGTAACGATCCCAATCACAATAAGCTTTCTTAACGACGATGCCGCCCTTGACCAGCAAGCGCTCCAGCACTTTGCTGATATCGAACTCGGCGTACTGAGCCTCGCGCACGCCGAGAGCAATATTCTCAAAATCACAAAACAACGCCATGTTTTTCGTTTCCGCTAACCCGGCCATAGTTCACTCCCGATAGGTGAAGTACCCGCATATAGCGTGTCCTTCGCAAAAAAGGCATCACGCTAGCACCAGTGCGGGATCAAAAATAGGACGAGCTACTGCTGCCCTCAATCTCTGGAACATGCCCAACGTTATTCTTTTGCTTGCTTCACTCATAAGATAGTCCTTTCCTTCGAAGCCTAAACAGATGGTGCCCTGGGCCGGGCTCGAACCCGCGACCTCCCGCTTAGGAGGCGGACGCTCTATCCACCTGAGCTACCAGGGCACTCAGGATCGATGATAGCAAGAACCAAACAAGCCAGCCACGAGGCGAAAAGTCGACGGAGAGGAGTGGAGCGGGTTTGAACAGCTAGCAGCACTCTAGGCGCGCAGCCATGTCCGATTTTTAGGGGAACCTTCGACTGATTCTTTACTATTTACCGAAAAAAGCAGCAAAAAGCGCGGTTTTTGCTTTGCTCCCTTGGTCAATCACTTCAGGTGTTTGACCAAAGGCGAGCACTCCGAATTAATCGAAGTGCCCTTGATCGAAAATCAGCTTAACCACTGACTCATGCGGGATCGCAAGCGACCTAAAGCTTGGGACCGAAGCTGAGATACACGCGATTCCGTTATGCCTAGAACCTGCCCGATCTCGCGCATGTTCAATTCCTCATCGTAATACAGGGCAATAACCAGCGCCTCTTTCGCCGGCAGAGCCGCTATCTCCTGCGCAAGCGCCTTCTCTCAATGCAGTGGTGTTCAAACTGCTCCTGGGGACTGGGTGCAGCGTCTGCTACAGCCTGCGAGAATTCTTCGCCATCGGCCGGCATATCATCCAGGCTGAGGACCTTATGTTCACTCACCTGGCGCAACAGGCGGTGATACTCTGAGAGCTCCAGTTGCATCTCCTTGGCAACCTCTTCATCTTTCGCGTCGCGCGCCTGTTGCGCTTCGATCTCTCCCACGGCCTGAGTCATCTGACGCACTTTTCGGTATAGGGAGCGAGGTGCCCAATCTCCCTTCCGAACCTCGTCAAGCATTGCTCCTCGAATGCGGATCTTGGCGTAGGTTTCGAAGCTTGCGCCCCTAGACGGATCATAGTTTTTTGATGCCTCCAGCAGACCGATCATTCCCGCCTGAGTCAGGTCGTCGACGTCGACAGACGGTGGAAGCCTGTATATCAAGTAAGATGCCACCTGATGGACCAGAGACGCGTATCGAAGCATGGTATAGTCTTGCGTGTTGTGAGTGAGGACATGCAACGCTGGGTTTGTCATATCAAGTGCTCCCTCTTTTGTTGCCGCGGTCCTATCGTCTGTTCGAGGAAGAATTCCAGCTTGCTACTTGGGATCCTTGGGGTAGGCCAGCGGTTGACTCGGTGCGCTAGCTTGACGAAAGCCTTGCTGGTATAGCTTTGGGGGCTCGCAGAAACCAGAGCTTGTTGAGAGCGCGCGGTCTTTCGAAGCTGCACATCGTAGGGAATCACCCCAACGTTATCGAAGGTCGCGTCCACCTCGCGTTGCGCAGATTCGACGAGCCTATGGAATACCGATATCCCTGTCTTCACGGGTGTCATGTTAACCAGGACGCGAAAGCGATGGATCGCGTGCCCCTTATGCAATACCTTGATCGTGGCTACCGCATTCGCGATCGAAGCCGGATCGTCGCAAACGATAAGCAAGATCTCTTGAGCAGCGCTGCAAAAATTAAGCGTGGCGTATGACATGTCAGCCCCGGTGTCGATGATCAAGAAATCTGTCATCTCACTCAGTTCGCTAAAGGCGTACACCAATCCCGCGCAAGTATTGTTATCAAAGCCTGCCTTGGTGCTGGATGAAGCAGGTATGATCTTGACCCCTCCCGGGCCAGGCAGCAGGATGTCTTTGAGCGCGCGCTTGCCATCGATCACGTGGGACAAGTCGTAACTGGCCTCGATGCCGAGCATGACCGCTACGTTACCGAATCCAAGGTCTGCGTCGAGCAGCATCACGCGGTATCCCAGCGAGGAGACAGCCGTTGCTAAATTGATGGCAATGGTCGTCTTCCCCACTCCTCCTTTGCCGCTGGTGACAGCAAGGGTGCGTATCATAGACCGATAACAAGGGGCCATTAGCGCGTTTTCGCTTGAGTTCAGCGATTGCATTCTTTAAGAACACTCCTTGATTTGATATCCGCTAAGACAGGCAACCTGTGGTCGAATGGCCGAGCGCGCCGCTCGAGTGCAGTCTAGCTCCAGCGCGTTTGCGCAATAACAAAGCCAACCGGGCGCTCTTGCTACAACCCATTGATATTAATGAAATATATCGAACGATTTCAGAGGGAAGCAGTTCCCGGCGACGGAATTTTGGCTGCAACAGCGCCGCCTCCGACTGCTCGTTGACAGCGGGTCAGGCTTAGGGCACTTGGATCAACTCGAAGTGCCCCTTGCTGGGACGTGAGGACATTGGTCAATCACCTTTAAGTGATTGACCAATGGAGCAAAGCAACCATGCTTTGTGCTTTGCGATTCGATAAATTGCAGGAAGCAATCTATCGAAGTGTCCTTTATTCTGGGGCGGGCGGTGGGTCGGAACTGTCCTGTCGCAACAGCCCGAATTTGCGCATCTTCTCTACCAAGGTTGTGCGCCCCAAGCTCAATCGCTTAGCGGCGCGGGCAACCACCCAATCGCATTCTTCCAATGCGTCTTTAATATAGTTGAATTCCAGTTGCAACAAATGACTTTTTAGATCGATGCCGCGCCGCGGCAAACGCGGCGCTACTGAGATCTCGGTGAGATCCGCAGATGGAGCGGCCGGGTACTCGGTTCGAGAGTCGTTGCTGGGTGCTTGGCTTTGATATTTTTCCGGAAGGTCGTGCCATTCAACGACGTTATTCGGATACAAAATGGCCAAGCGTTCAATGAGATTGGCAAGCTCTCGCACGTTTCCGGGCCACTGATAGTGTGACAGGGATTGCGCAGCCGATGGGGAGAGACGAATTCGCCCGTAGCCGTCATGGGCAAGCCTTTCCACCAGGTCATTGATCAACAGGGGTAAATCTTCCACGCGCTCACGAAGCGCGGGTGCTTCGATCGGAAATACGTTCAAGCGATAAAAGAGATCTTCCCGGAAGCGCCCCTCCCTGATCGCCTTGTCCAAGTTTACGTGGGTCGCCGCGACGATACGCACATCGACGGTTATGCTCCTGTTGCTGCCGACACGCTCGAATGCGTGTTCTTGGAGCACACGCAACAATTTGACCTGCATCGACAGGCTCATGTCGCCGATCTCATCAAGAAATAGCGTTCCGCCATCTGCCATTTCAAAGCGCCCTTGACGCGCGGTGATAGCGCCCGTGAACGCCCCCTTCTCGTGGCCGAAGAGTTCGCTTTCCAACAGATCCGGTGGGATGGCGCCGCAGTTCAACGGCACAAAGGGTTTATTGCGACGCCTCGATTGGTAGTGAATATGGCGGGCAATCACCTCCTTTCCAGAGCCGGACTCTCCTGTGATCAGAACGCTGGCATCCGATGAAGCGACCTTTTCGATCATCTTGCGCACACTTTGTATGCGTGGACTGTCGCCGACCAGATTGCGGAAAAGTTCAAGCGGGCGCTGAAGTCCATTGGGGGGGTGGCGGTTCTGGTGGTAGGCTTCGAGTTTTTGCAGCGTGGTACAAATCTCCTGATAGCGTAGCGGCAGCTCGATTTGAGCTAAAATCCCGACCTCCAGTTCGAGGCTAACCCGCTGCAGTCTTGATTTGTCGCCGAGCAACACCACGGGCAGATACGGATCCTTAGCCTTGATGCGGCGAAAGACGTCCAGTCGGGCCTTATTCGATCCGCAGTCTCCTAGGCAGAGCAGCTTAACGGTCGGTTCGCCGTCCAGGTACGATTCCCAAGTACTGTGATCGCAGGTAGCGGTCTCGTACTCGAGAAAATCGAAGATCTGATGCAGGTGACGCCGCTTCTCGGCATCATCTTCGATAACTACGACCGCCGGTGGGGGTATTGAGTGGGAGGCGTTTTCTTCTTCCATGAGATCAAGTAAAGCAACTGCGAAAGCTGATTGCAAAAATTTGTCGTGTTTCTGACACTGACGGCTTGTATCTCTGTTACGGGAGAGTTGCCCCCTGCGTTTGCTGCGCATCGAAGATGGTCTTCCTTGTATCGCGGTAAGATTTGGAATCATGAAATAGTTCAAGAATCTCAAAGCTGTTAAGCTTGGACACGCGCTTCAAGCGGGAAGCGCCCGCGAGTCTCCCGCCCGCCTTATTCGATCACGATGAAATCTGAGCGAGGGGACGGCTCGAATATCGCCCGGTAGCTCGCGTACACCGCTCCTAGCGTGACCGGGATCAGAATGAGAAACCCTAAAAAAAACACCAAAGAAGCGAGGGCCGCGAGCCCAAGGTAGATCAATCCGGCTACCGTCAAGGGGCCGATGTTGCGCCAGCAGGCTCCGAAACTGCTCTTGATCGCTGCGAGGGGATCCAGCCTATCAAAAAAAACCAGCGGAACGGCGTAGAGCAGGGCCATGCTCATCAGTGCAGCAAATGTCAACATCACCAGCAAAACCAGCATGGCCCCCCCGCTAGGGTTCAAAGCCGGCATTTGACCGGGCGCGATGACCAAGAGCTCAGGGAACCCTAGAACCATCGCTATGCCCACCATGATGGCCTGAGCGCCAAGCGCGAGCACCCCCAGCATCAACATCGGGCCGCGCCGATCGGGATCCATCAAGGCCGAAAACAAATGCTTGAAATGCAACTCGCCTCCCTGGAGAGACTCCCGCGCACCGTGCAATAGACCGCCATAGAAGGCCGGGGTCAGCACGGCGATGGCCACTTGCCCGAGCAATGGGACGAGTGTCATGGCGAGGTTGATGGCGAAAAACGCAAAGGTCAACAACACCCACAGACCGGGGTCTTTGGCAAACAGACGCCAGCCTTCCGCATACCAACCCAACACGTTGGAGGAATTTATTTTTTTTGCTTCCAATTACTGTTCCACGAGCAATCCGGTCATTTTCTTGTTTGCTTAGCGCAGGCGGCCCCATCGGTTTGATACGAAACTACGTTCTCCTGCTCGTTTGGATCGTTGCGGGAGATGATCGCGATCGCAGGGCTGTCATTACTGAGATTGCGCGGTTGATGGGGAACGTTGGGCGGAATGAAGATGAAATCGCCCGCGCGGTTGAGCACCGATTTGCACAAGCCTTCGCCGTAACGTGTCTCCACTTGGCCTTGCAAGAGATAGATCGCGCTCTCGTGATCCCGGTGATAATGGGCCTTAGCTGCCGCGCCTGGCGGAATGCGCACCAGGTTCATGGAGATCCCGGTGGAACCGGCCGTCGCTTGCGAGATCCCGACAAAGGCCGGTAGACCCTGGCGTGTCACCCGCTCTACCGGTGCTCGCACGGTAATGATCTCCCGCGGCCGAGACATCGCCGTGTTCCGCCCAGTTGGGACCGGCGGCTGGCCAAAAGCCGTCCATGAACCAGTCAATGTCAGGAGGCCGATTGCGTGCGTGCGGATTAAAGCCAAACGTTTCACTCCTCCACGATCGGACAATGCCGCTAATTCTTGCAGGTCAAATAAAGCGTGTGCCGCGGCGGCCGAACCTCGATCTTAAAAGGGGCGAACCGCTCGAGCAAGGTGTAGCCAACAATACCGTAGCGATGGCGTTTATTGACGGTGAAGATCATGTCGATGTCATCGACCTTGCAGCCGCCGAAGGAAACCGTAGCATGAAACACCTCCACTTTGGTGGAGCCACCATGGGCCAGCGTCACTCGGGCGAGATAACCGCTTTCTCGGATCAAACCCTGTTCCTCCAAGGTGGCCGCGATGGGATCGGGAAAGATGAGTCCGACCGTGGAACCCGTGTCCACCAGCAGATCAAAAGTCTGATTGCCGACCGGCATTTTCATGAAGTAGCCGAATCCCTCCCGGTATTCCAAGGGGATGGGCACGTTGAACTCAGCGCTGAAGCCAAGGGGTGCACCGCTTAAGCAGCCTAAGACAACGAGCAACCCCCCCATCTGTGTTCGCATGGATGTTTTCGATTCTAAGTTATGGTTAACCGGATACCGGTGCCATGTTACCAGGTTTTCCCGCACAGCTCGTATCATGGCGGAAGCGTTCGGGTGGCGGACGCCAATCACAGGGGAGAAAAAAGCGATGGTAACCCTCATTGAGTCGTGTTCGATCATCCAGTCGGCCGGGAACAAGCCCAAGATGATTGAAGAATACGTGGGTCGGGTCAATTCCAATACGGGGTGGGTGAGCATCGCACGCATGAAAAGCCCCGGCGGGTGGGAGGAGCCGGGCCAAACACCGCAATTTGATGAATATACGGTGGTGCTAAAGGGCCTCCTGCTGGTCGAGACAAAGAACGGGACCTACCAAGTGCACGCGGGGCAGGCAGTGATCGCCCCCAGAGGCGAGTGGGTTCGTTACAGCACCCCGAACCCACAAGGCGCCGAGTACATTGCCGTGTGCTTACCCGCGTTTTCACCGCAGACCGTGCATCGGGACGAGATCTGTTTCCCCGGGAGTCTGTCGGACTTAGGATGAATCCGCTACGGCGGTGTGAAATCGGTCCATTTTTCCGATCATTTTCGTTAAATAGAACGCGCTATTCGCCTCAAATGATCGAAAAACTGTCCTCGATTTCCCACTCGCCTCGCTACGATCCCCTAAGTCCGACAGGCTCCTAGAATGCACTGAGAAACACGCGGGTAGCCCCTCTCGATGGCAAGCGGACGTGCAGATAAATATTGTTCAAGCACACAGCATACTGACCCGCACTTGCGGTTACCTGCACACGATTGCCTCCCACTCCCTGCAACCCTACAGGGGCTGCACGTTCGGCAACGCCTTATGCGGCGTGGGTTGCTACGTGCAGCACAATACGTTTCTCACTCGTGGCGAGCGCTGGGGCAGCTTTCTTGATGCGCGGGTGAACGCACCAGAGCTCTACCGAAGGCAATACCACAAAGAGCGCAGTTGGGCGGAGCGAGGCGGGCGCAGGTTCGTTATCTTCATGTCCAGTTCCACCGATCCCTTCCTACCCCAGGAGCAGCGCTTTGGCATCACCCAAGCGCTATTAGAGGCCATGGTGGAACAACCGCCCGATGAGTTGATCATACAGACCCATACCCATCTCGTCGCGCGCTACCTGGAGCTTTATCGGCAGCTGGGCGCGCGCTGCCAGCTGCGCGTGCATATTTCCATCGAGACCGACCGCCAGTGTGTTCCGGGACTACCGCCTCCGGCAAGCCCGCTGTGTCGGCGCTTAGAGGCGGCGCATACGCTGCGGGCGGCGGGCGTGCGCGTCGTCGTTACCGTTGCTCCCTTGCTGCCGATCGCGGATCCGGACGCGTTTTTCAGGGCGATTGAGCAAAGTGCCGATGCCGTGGTCATCGACCATTTCATCGGTGGCGATGGCACGGCGAACGGTTCGCGAACTCAGAGCACACCCTTACCACGGGCAATGGCAGCGCTTGAACCCCGCTCGATTCACTTGAGCTACCGTGAAAAGATGGTGAGGGTGGCCGAGGCCATCATGCCTGGGCGTGTGGGGGTGGGAATCGACGGATTCGCGGGGCGGGTTCGCAGAATCCACGATTGATCTATTTGTGAGGCGTGTCGGTAACCCGGTAGCGAACAGGTCCGCTCGTCTATAATCGAGTCTTTGGCTACTACCTTTGAAGACTTAGAGCAACAATCTTGCACTGTGTGATCCAGCGAGAAAACAACGCCGAGCGGAACCCACGAACAAAGCGTTAAACATAGCAGGTGATTCCTCAAAAGAGCAACAGGTCCGTGCTTGCCAACCAAGGGGGCTGCCTTATTCTCAAAACCGAGTTCTGAGGTAGCGGCGCTTGCAGTCTAGGAATTCTGCTGAGCTTTTGCGTTCACCCGCGCTGAGAGCTAGCTGTGCGTACGGCCTGGGGGGTCTTGGTTTCGCGCTAGGAACCCTGCTCCTGGGACGCTCCCTACCGGTGCTTGAGTTTGCGCTGTTTTCGTTAGTCTTGTCCCTCGTTCAGCTCGGGATCCCCCTCGGGTCGGTTGGCCTCAACACCATCGTCATCCGCAATCAACTCGATCCCGATTCTCAACTTCTCCTCAAGGCCGTCCTCACTTCTTCCATGGTTGGCCTTGTGCTCGCTGTTTTTGGAAATACCCTTTACGGGATCGGACCCTTGCTGCTGCTGTTGCTGGTCGTGAGCATCATCGCCGGCGCCGCTGGCTTGCTGGCCGCGGCACATTACCAGCGCAAACACCGTTTCGGACCATCGCTGAGACTGACCCAGGGGCCAAACTTTTTGATCCTATTGGCGGCACTGGTATCGGCAGCTTCCAATATGAACAGCGCCTGGCTTGCGTGCTCGATCGTTGCTTTCGGCTATATAGCGTTCGCGGCGAATAGCTGGATACGCCTTCTCGCTGAAAGAAGCGACACACAGAACGCCTCGTCTCATTTCAAGTGGCCCGAGCGTCTGACCATCGTGGGTGGACAGGCGGCGCGACTGCTCATGGTCCAGCTCGAACGTCTAATCATCCCTATGGTCCTCGCCATTGAGGATCTCGCCACCTTCGCCGTTCTGGCGGCGATTGCGGGATCACCTTTTCGAACCCTCCAGCAGGGGGTCGGCCATACCCTGTTGCCACGCCTGCGAGCCGCGAACTCATTTCGGGAGCGTAAGCGCTTGCTACTCATCGAGGGGGCAACAGTCACGTGTGTTATGGCACTGACCTGCGCAGTCGTGTGGCTCGTGACTCCCTTGCTCGTAGACTGGCTTCTGGAGGGCAGGTACACACTTGCCCCAGCGTTGGTGCTGGCAGCGCTAGTCTCGGGCCTGGCGAAAGTGGCAGCCGCCTTCGGCAGCACCGTCGTGCTGGCCATCGGTTCTGCGCGACACCTGCACGTGCTTACGCTCTTGAGTTGGGGCGGTGTCGCCCTGGGACTCGCCGGCGCGGTCATTGGGACACGCTGGGGTTTGACTGGGCTCGTTTACGGAGTCGGTGTCGGTTGGCTCGCGCAGGGGTTGGCATGTTCGGTCCTTACCTATCGCGCGCTGCACAATACTGTCGATGAGGACCTGCTGTGTCAATAACGGGAGCGCCTCGAATGGATCTCTTCCTTGCCGTACCCTCTGTTCGGCGTGTCGATCTTGCCGTGATGAATGTAGTTCATGATCACGAAACAGGCAACGAATACGATGACTGCCAGCACAGCCTTTTCGTGACCTAGTGTTAACGCCCTACAAACGCGACCGTTATATCGATTAGGAACGGTCATCCTACCCGCCGGCTTAGGGTGTGTCCTTTCATCAAGATCGGAAGCGGAGTTCAGTTCCTGGATCGAAGGAGCTGGGGTGCTTCGAAGGAGATTGACATGCCCAGGTAAGTAATGTCCAGGGCCACGTCATGTTCCGGCGTAGTAAGTTGATTGGAGTGCATTAGTAGATAGAACTGGCTTTTCCCTGCAGGATGCCGTATAACGTCGGGCATGGCTTTGGCCCCCCGCATGCCTCGCCTCGCGCCCCCGGAGGTTCTCCGTCAGGTCATGGTTCGCCCGATTGTGCCCACAGAGCGGGTGCGTTGGGATGCGCTGATGCGGGCCCACCATTATCTGGGCTTGCAGGCGCT